>WBZP01003018.1_pt2 | contig 15899 bp, 12 predicted proteins | sample 5204301 | NCBI WGS metagenome assembly WBZP01 (sample SAMN12412401, study PRJNA552823) | activated sludge metagenome | isolation source: activated sludge from nitrification reactor of wastewater treatment plant... | place: USA: Pennsylvania | collected 2017
CCGCCGCCAGAGCCGGCGCGATTTTGCGGGACATGAGCAGCACCGGAAAATTCCAGGCTGTAAACGCAGCGACGATTCCTACAGGCTCGAAGGTAACGTAATGTCGGCCGGGCGCCCGCGCCTCGATGATCTGGCCGTAGATACGCCGGGTCTCGTCCGCGTACCAGTCGAAAACATCAATCGTTGCCTGCACCTCGCCCATCGCCTGATCGAGCGGCTTGCCGACTTCGAGCGTGATCAATCGCGCGATGGTGTCGCGCTGCTCTGCGATCAGATGGCCGATCTGGCGAATGATGGCCGCTCGCTTCCATGGATCAATCCGCCGCCATTGAGCGAGACCGGCTTCCGCTGCGGCAATTGCATCCGCGGCATCGCGAGCCCCGGCTTGTGGAGCTTCTCCGAGCATTTCTTCAGTGGCCGGGTTTGTGACCGGGTAAACGGCGCCGCTGGCGGATTGCCGCCACTTCCCGCCAATCAGCAGCGCTCGTGGGTGTTCTTTCTCACTCATAATGAAGACAATCCATGATAAGTTGACTAATGTCAACGCTTGATTGTCGACAATCTGGTTTGACTTGTCGTCATCCTTGCTCTATCCGAGGATACCAAGAAACATGATGGCGCGCTGGATCTCGAGCCGACGCTAACGCTGACGGCTTGTGAACTGGCACGGCTGATCGCTGCAAGGGAGTGAAATAATGAGCTATGTCGGATTGTTGAGCTCAAATCGAAAAGCCGTCCCGGGATGGAGCGTCGCAAAGATCGTCGCTGTCGTTGCTCTGGCCGCCGCCCTGTCGCCCCCGGTGCAGGCGGCTGATCCAATCAAGATCGGAATGGTTGCGCCGTTAACGGGGGGTGCGGCAGAGACTGGCCGCTATCAGATCAATGGCGCGAAACTCGCGGTCGCGGAGGTCAACAAGGCTGGTGGCATTCTCGGCCGTCAGATCGACCTGATGATCGAGGACGATCAGACCACCAATCCCGGCGCCGTGCTGGCGTTCAACAAGCTTTCCAGCGATGCCGACGTCGTTGCATTTCTGGCTCCGATCCGCAGCACGCAAGTGCATGCGATCGCGCCCCACGTGAAGACCGTTGGCAAGCCCGTCGCTTTCGGCGGAACTGACCCCCGCCTGACCAAGATCGACAATCCGTGGCTGTTTCGTTTCCGTCCCAACGATGAGCTTTCGACCCGCGCGCTCGCCGCATATGGCGTCAACGAACTGCAGAAGAAGAAATGGGCCATCGTGTATTCAACTGATGCGTTTGGCTCAACGTCGATGAAGCTGCTTGGTGAGGCCCTGGAGGCGCTTGGCGTCAAGTCCGTGCTCTCTCAAGGCTTCACAACAGGCACTCAAGATTTCACCCCGGTCGTTCTCGCCGTCAAACAATCGGGCGCCGACATCATCGCAAGTTATGCAACGTCGGAGACCGATCAGGCGATCTTCGCAAAGCAACTCCGGCAGTTTGGAATCAGTGCTCCTGTCGCCGGCTCGGCCAGCATCGCTTCTGCAACGGCCCTCAAGCTCGCGGGTGCCGATCTTTATGACAGCTATTCCGTGTCGGACTACAACGCCGCGGCCAATCCGGAAGCTGCGGCTTTCGCGAACGCCTATAAGCAGGCTTATGGCGCGGAGCCCGATTTCTTTGCTTCGTGGTCCTACGACGCGGTACGGGTGCTCGCAGCCGCCATTACCAAATCCGGCGCGGTTGCGCCTGAGGGAATCCGCAAGGCAATAACCGAACTGCGCGACTTCAAGGGTGCGGAAGGCACTTACAATTTCGACGCCAGTGGCGAGGGCCTCAGCGGCTACAATATCGTCCAGAACAAGCAGGGCGTCATTACCTTCGTCAAGCGCGTCGAGGTAACGAAATGAGAGGGCCTAGCGTCAATACTTGCCGGGGGGAACGACATTGGAAACGTTGCTGCAACTGATTTTTGCCGGCATTGGCATGGGCAGCATCTATGCTCTGGTCGCCCTCGGCCTCGTGCTGATTTACAGAACCACCCATGTGGTGAATTTCGCGCAAGGCGACTTCCCCATGGTTGGCGCATTTCTTCTGGTGCTCAGCCTTCAGAATGCCGGCCTTCCTTATTGGACCGGCATTCTCGTTAGCTTGGCGGGCATGGCGGTTTTCGGTGTGATCTTCAATCTCGCTGTTTATTATCCCTTGCGTAACCGGTCCTATTTGCCGGTCCTGATTTCGACGCTCGGCGCGTCGATCTTCGTCCAAAACACGATTCTTGCGACCTATGGACCGCATCCGGCAAACCTGCCGCCGCTGTTGCCGTTCCGAGGCCTGACGATTGGCGCGCTCTTTCTGGATACGCAATACCTCGTAATTATCGGGGCATCAGCAGCGTTGGTCCTGGCGCAACATCTGTTTTTCGAGAAGACCGTGCTCGGAAAAATGATCCAGGCGACCGCGCAGGATAAGGAAATGTGCACGCTGCTCGGCATTCCCGTGCGCTGGATGATCATGCTGACATTCGTCTACAGCGCGGTTCTCGGAGGCGTCGCGGGCGTGTTGGTCGGGCCGATCATGTATTTCTCGATCCCGATGGGTACCGCCATTGCTCTCAAGGCGTTTGCGGCAACCATTGTCGGTGGCTTCGGCGATATTCGCGGGGCGGTGGTCGGCGGCATCGGTCTTGGCATCGTTGAAAGCCTCTGCGCTGCGTATATTTCGGTGCCTTACAAGGATGCGTTCGCTTTTATCGTCCTCTTCGCATTTCTGATGGTGCGACCACAGGGACTATTCGGCGAAAAAATCGCCGAGAAAGCGTGAGGACGTCCTGATGCGGCGCATGTTTCCGAGCGTATTGCGCGTTCCGCCTTCGCTCCTTTTCATTGCGGCGGGTGTCGCCGCTGCCGCGATCGTTCTCGCGGTGCCATTCAATCCGTACGTCACCGGCATCATCATGCAAGCGGCGACCTATACGGTTGCCGTTGTCGGATTGACCGTGGTGCTGGGCTATGCCGGGCAGATTACGCTCGCTCAAGCGGCCTTCTTCGGCATAGGCGCGTACTGCCTTGCGCTTGGGATCCTCGACCACGGATTGAATTTCTGGGTCGCGCTGGCGTTCGCCGTGGCCGTGGCGGGCGTTGCCGGTGCGGCGCTGGGTCTCACCTCAGTTCGGCTCGGCGGCCATTACCTTGCAATGATCACGATTACCTTTCAGCAGATTTTCATACTCGTGCTGACGAACTGGATCGACGTAACGCGCGGTCCCGATGGCGTCTCCGGCATCCCGCGTCCACATGTTTTTGGCTTCACGTTTTCCAACAACGCACACTATCTGGCCCTCTGCCTCGTGGTACTCTCGCTCGTGTTGCTTTTCGTCTGGCGCCTGCGCGGCACGCGGTTGGGCCGGCAAATGGCTGCGGTGCGGGATAACGAACTTGCGGCGTCCGTCACGGGAATCAATGCCTATTACGTGAAGGTCGTCGCGTTCACCATCAGCTCCGCGCTGGCCGGGCTCGGTGGAGGGCTTTTCGCAAGCGGCTTTGCCTATATCAGTCCCGATCAATTCAGTCTGGCCGAGTCTATCGTGTTTCTGACAATGGCGCTGCTCGGGGGCGTCAAATCCGCGATCGGAACGGCGCTCGGCGCATCTCTGCTCATTCTGCTGCCGGAAGCGTTGCGGTTTCTGAAGGAAATCTATCTCGCCATCTACGGTGCCGCTGTCGTGCTCATCATGATCTTCATGCCGGACGGCATCTGGGGCTATCTTTCCCTGCTGAAGGGGACGCAGGCAACCGCAACCCGGTCCCGCCGTCCCGGCGCGCTCCATATCAGCCCCACGGCGCGAACAGGCGCCATTCTTGAAGTGACCGGCCTGTCGAAGCATTTTGGTGGCCTGAAGGCCCTTGATCGCGTGGATCTGGCGGTCCGATCGAACACCATTCATGCACTCATCGGGCCGAACGGGTCGGGAAAAACCACCTTCGTCAACGTACTGAGCGGTCTCTACAAGCCGACTTCCGGCACTGTCATGTTCGAGTCCGACAACGTGACCGCGTTGGCACCTCACGCATTGGCATCGCGGGGTATCGCGCGCACCTTCCAGAACATTCGCCTTTTCTCTTCCATGAGCTGCCTTGAAAATGTGATGACCGGAGCTCAACGTCCCGGCGCCGACCTCAACGCCGACCATGGCGATATCGAGGCGCGAGCACTGGCAGCACTCGATTTCGTCGGACTACTCGATCGAGCCGACGATATCGTCACCGGCCTGCCTTACGGGCATCAGCGAAAGATAGAAATTGCCCGCGCTCTGGCCGCCAATCCGCAGCTGCTCTTGCTCGATGAGCCGGCGGCAGGCCTGAATTCAACCGAAAAGCAACAACTCGTTGAGCTGCTCCGCCGAATGAAAACTCTTGGGCTGACGATCCTGATCATCGAGCACGACATGTCTTTGATCGAGCAAGTCGCCGACAACATCACCGTGCTCAATTTCGGGCAGCGCATCAGCGACGGGCGTCCGGCGCAAGTACTGTGCGATCCAGCGGTGGTCAGCGCCTATCTCGGGGAGCCGCGCCAACATGTCGCTGCCTAAGCCGCTGCTCGAACTCGTCAACATCAGCGTCTCGCACGGACGCGTGGAAGCGCTCCGCCAGGTATCGCTGTCTGTCGGTCGCGGAGAAATTGTCGCTCTCCTCGGCTCGAACGGCGCGGGCAAGACGACGACGCTCCGCTCCATTTCGGGGCTGATGACTCTGGATGGGGGTGACATCCTGTTCGACGGACAGAGTATTCGAAACAAGAGCCCGGAAGAGATTGCACGGATCGGGATCGCCCATGTGCCGGAAGGCCGTCGCATTTTCCCAGGGCTGACCGTGCGCGAGAATATCATGTTGGGCGCCTGCAACCGCAAACGGCCGGGCCGGCGGGCATTGGAGGCCGAAGCGGATACGATGTTCGAGTTGTTTCCCGACATCCGGTCCTTCGCCGCCACGCTTGCATGGCGACTCTCCGGCGGGCAGCTGCAGATGGTGGCGCTTGCGCGAGGGCTGATGGCGCGGCCGCGCCTTCTCCTGCTGGACGAGCCGTCGCTTGGACTGGCGCCGCTGATCGTTCAGAAGGTATTTGCGGCTATCGAGGAAATCCGCAAACGCGACACAACGATTCTGCTCGTCGAACAGAATGCGAATATGGCATTGTCGGTTGCAGATCGCGGGTATGTTCTGGAAACCGGACGGCTGGTGCTGGAGGGCAGCGCTCGTGACCTAGCTTCGAATGAGGAGGTCAAAGCGGCGTATCTTGGCGACCATGTGAAATCAATCAATACCTCGATTGGAATGCCCCTTTAAGATTTAGGTTATCGAAATAGGTCGACCATAAGCTCTTCGGCACAGAAGAGAACAGGTAGTTGTGCGGCGCATCGCTCGCTCTTGATCTGCTATGGCACGGCGAGATGCTGATACTGTACCGTTCCGACAAGCCACCTCCGTGCGATAGTGACGTACGATCTGATGCTGAATATATCGGCGCAGTTCTTAGAGCGATGACCGCAAATCATTACACTGCCATCCTGGAATTGACCGCAGTTGAGCGGACGGCTAGCAAGCTCCGGAAACGATGTTTACAGCAAGCTTACTGCTTTGTTCGGGCCGCGATGGAGGCATCTCGAACCGAGGCGCGGTTCAGCCGGCGTCTCCTTAGACAGACGGTTTACTTATTGCGTCAGAGCGCCGCATAATACGAATTCGTCGCGCCCGCCATACTCGCGACGAGAGCCTCCGGGATTTGTTCGATCCGGGACACCAACTTGGACGCCCGAGCAGCCCTCATCTGGCGGCCAAGACAATAGCCCCTCAGAGTTTCATCGGGGCAATGCGGGGTGAATTACGAATACACTCGCTTGTTTACATACCTGTTGTATAGTAAGTTTCCGCTTGTCAACAGCGGGGTGCAAGTCATTTTCACCCGCGGTTATAAAAAGTCTCGGCTAATTCCGCGATTGGAGGACGCACATGGTGCTTAGCGACCGTAGTCGCTGGACTGTCAGAGAGGTTGCATTGTGCAAGCTTGCATCCCACCGCGACCGACCTTTCGTCTCCGACTTCGATGGCCTGACCCAGACCTATGGCGAATTTATTGGGTCAGGCGCGAAAATTGCCAACGCGCTTGCTGATTTGGGCATCCAGCGCGGAGCCACAGTCGCAATTCTTTGCGCGACGAAACTGCCTCATCTGCACGCCTGGCTGGCATGTGGGCTTCTCGGCGCAACGGAAGTGCCAATCAATCCCGCCTTGCGGGGTGAAGCCCTGCGTCACATTCTGCAAATCGCGGCACCGGCCGTCGCAGTGGTCGAGGCCGACCTGTTGCCATGTTTGGCCGAAGCGCACCATGATGTCGGCTGCCTTCGTGACATTATTGTCGTTGGCGGTGAAGGTCATTTAGTCGGTCCGGCTCAACGTGTGATCAGAATGACCAAATATGAGGGCATACTCGCGAGCGGATCAAGCGCAATTCCGGAAGCGTCGGTGGTCCCCGCTGCGATTGGCTCAGTGATGTTCACGAGCGGAACCACGGGACCGGCAAAGGGCGTTAGCATGCCCAACGGGCAGCTGTGTTTGATGGCGCTCCAAGTCATAGATGCCCTGAAGCTCGAGGACTCTGACATCTTTTATTGCGCGCATCCCCTCAATCACATCGCTGGTAAATATATGGGCGTGTTTGCGAGCTTTGCGGCTGGAGGGCGAATCGCCCTCGACGCTCGCTTCGATGCGACTAGCTGGCTCGACCGAATCCGGGAGTCCCGCGCTACCCTCAGTATCGCACACGGACCGATGATCGAAATGATCGCGAACCAGCCGCCGCGACCCGAGGATCGATGCCATACGCTGCATCGGTTGATGTGCTGCCCGATGCCGAAGCACCTGGCTGCAGATTTCGAGGAACGCTTCGGCGTCAAGGGTGTCGAAATGTGGGGAATGACAGAGATTGGCTGCCCGACATGGACCCCAATCGATGGTCCACGCGTCGCGGGCTCCTGCGGGCGATTGATCAGCAGTCAATACGAGCTAAGGATCGTCGCTCCGGATAGCGATGAGGAAGTGCCGCCAAATACAACCGGCGAGATTGTAGTTCGTCCGCGCGCTCCTTCCACCATAATGCAGGGCTATCTCGGCATGCCCGAAGAAACGGTAAACGCATGGAAAAATCTTTGGTTTCACACCGGAGATGCAGGTTATGTTGATAACGATGGCAACTTGTTTTTCGTGGATCGCCTGAAAGAACGCATCCGGCGCCGCGCGGAAAATATCTCTGCTTATGACATCGAGGTGGCTGCCGCTTCCTTTCCCCACGTCCGCGAAGCGGCGGCCGTCGGCGTTCCTTCAGGCTTCGAGGCCGATGATGATATCAAATTGTGCGTTGTTCCCGACGGATCGCTGGACCCAGGCAGGCTAATTGGCTTTCTCGCCAAGCGCCTTCCTCCTTTCATGTTGCCAAGATACATCGAGCTTCTGGAAGCCCTTCCACGCACGCCGACCAACAAGATAAGGAAGCGGGAGTTGAGCTCCGCCGGCGTTCCCGCCGGAACGTGGGACCGAAACCGCGAAGGGGTCAAGCTACGCGATCTCTACCGCGGTTCAGACGAAGGCGAAGCTCTGACCAGCAATAGCGGCGCAAGTACCAGCACCTATCGCTGACACAACAAGACACATCCAGGGCGAGACGCCTGCTTCAACACCTGTTGCGGAAGCCGCATTATCCGACGGGGTCCCCGTTCTTGATCAATTCCCGCGCGATGATGGTGTGCTGGATCTGGTTGGTGCCTTCGTAGATCTGCGTGCTCTTCGCATCCCGATAGAGCGGCTCGACTTCGAAGCCCCTAATGTAACCGGCGCCTCCGAAAATTCGAACAGCATCGGAAGTCTGAACGACTGCCATATCGCGCGATACATTTAGCGATTGATGCAGACGCCGTGGCTGGAAGGTTCCTGTCGATCAGAAGCGCAGTCTGTTCAACGAGCGCCTGCGCCGGGGCGATACTCTTTGCCACATCGGCGAGCATACATTGCAGGCCCTGATTTTCGAGATGGGTCGATCGAATCGTCGTCTTTCGCGAGCGTATTCGAGACATGCCCCCAATGCGTTGCGCAATCCCGGCTGCGAGCGCGCCTATGCGAGCCGGCCTTTCTCAAAACACTCATTATGATGAAGAATCCGCGGTTCCTTTCACCCAGCAGGACGTTCATCGGAAGGTAAAGTCATAAAACCTCAACTCACCGGTCTGGCTGGCTCGCTGCTCCATCTGTGCTCGCCACGGGGGAAAGGTCCACAATAAGAATACTCATGCCTCGATGGCCGGGAGCGGGATCTGTCGAGGCCAGCACGCAGCCGAGATCCGCTTCCGGCGCCAAAGGTGTCGAGCCCTGCGCCACCCAGCTCTGGGGGCGCGGTGATCCCGAATAGACCGACCTCGGCCATGCGCCGATAGATATCAGCCGGGAAAGCCTCAGTACCATCGAGTTCGGCCGCATCCCGACGAATTACATCCTCGGCAAAGCGACGCGTAGTCTCCGTATCCGCGTGTAGAGGGTGTTATCTTCGCTCACGGGATTGGGCACAAATGTCTGCCCTGCGTGGCCTGCCATCGCCGCGCCGATATAGCCGTGTCTAGGTTCTACTTTTGGCAACCGAGACTGCCAGCTACTCCGCGGCCGCTACAGTACCATCTGCGGCTGCAGCCACAGAAGGCGATAGATAGGCTCCCTGCTTCAGCAGCTCACGTTGAATTGGGCGGCAATCCAGGAGACGTGGAGGAACGCCTGAATTGGCCGCGAGCGCAGCAGCCACGCCGGCCGCCTGGCCCGTCATCCAGCATTGCGGTATCTCCCTGAGAAAAGTGTGCGAGCTGGCGTCGCATGCAACGTGCCGGCCGGCACCTATCGCACCTTCTACTCCGATAGGTACGAGCGAACCGTAGGGGACCGAAATATTTTTCCACTTGGGCGCCAGGGAGGTCGAAACCCCGATTTCATCGGCCCATATCGTTGCCTTATCCCAATTTTCTCGCGTGACCATGCGCTCGGCTGCAAAGCGACGGCTGTGGCGAACCCCTACCTGAGGTGCGCCAAGGATAAGATAGGCATTTTCGAACCCCGGCGCTTCGGCGCGATACATCTCCAGATGTCCAACCGCCAGTTGACGGGACTTGATTTCGACTTCCGTCAAATCTTCGACATCGACGGCGCTGTATCCCGAAAGCCGAGGACCCATGAAGAGTCCGATGTCAGATCGCCAGGAAAAAACGGTTTTTCAAAGTATTTCAGTTTGTCCCGGCCTCGCTTCATGAAGTCGGAAAAGCCGGTCTTGTTGTTCCGGCGAAATTCGGTCCAGCGCACCATATCCACTCCGCCGAACATAAAGGCGGTGTTTATGCAGTGATGGATATCGGTATCGTCAATATCGGAATCGGATGGAACCCCCGCCCGGGAGAGAATGTCCGCGTCGCCGGTTGTGTCGACCACGACCTTTGCCAGTATGGCATGTCTGCCTTCCTTGCTTTCGAAAATAGCGCCTTTGATGGTGTTGCCATCCATGATCGGCTGTACCGCAAAGGCATGGAGGAGAAGCCGGATATTGTTTTCGACCATCAGCTGCATTGACAGCGTCTTGAGCGCTTCCGGATCAATGGTCGGGGACCACGTAACAATGCCTTGAAAGGCTGCCGATCGGTACGACCAATAATCCGCGGTGGCGACGTCTTTTGATCCCCATTCGGCACGAGGCGGACCCATAATCGCCTCCTTGGGCAATCGGTCGAGCAGTTCCCGAGCAAAGCCCGCAATGACTTGATTTCCCTCCCAGTCCGTCATGCGGTCAATCCAGATAACCAGACCTCCGGTCGAAAGTCCGCCGAGATGATTGTATCGCTCAACAAGGGTGACGTCCGCGCCGAGCCGGGCAGCTGCGACCGCTGCGGATGTCCCTGAAGGCCCGCCGCCAATGACAAGTACGTCGGTTTCCGAGAAAACAGGCGTCTCCCGCGCGGCTTCACGATAGGTGAGGGGCGGACGTTGGCGTCGCGGCCGGTGCTGATTGTCGCCGAAAATCTCGAGAGCCATTCCTTCTGCAACGCTGTTTATCGCTCTGTCGTCTGCCATTGCACTGCGGGACTGCGTAAAGAGCGTTGCGATTCCAGTGGTAGAAGTACATCTGACCAATCACTATGCGCGTGATATTCATTCGGTCTCTGCTTCTGCAGCACGCGGAATCGTCATGGGATTCGGTATCAATACTTACTTCCTCGCCGTCGACGCGGCTCTCGATATTGCGGCGGAAACATCGCGAAAGAACTAACCAGCGGCAACATGGCGCCGGTTACAGGCACCATAACAAACAATTCGACCTTGAATGGAGACAGGAGAATGACAGTGCGCAAGTTCAAGAACTATCAGCCTTCCGGTGTTATTCCGGCAACTCTGCTTGCTTTCAACGACGATCTTTCCATTAACGAGAACGAGACGCGGCGCCATCTGTTGCATGTGGCGGCAACCCGCGGGATCTCCGCGATCACAGTTAATGGCCATGCCTCCGAAGTGCACGCCTGTACCTTCCAGGAACAGAGGCACGTACTTGATATGTCGGTCCAGGAGGTTGGTGATAAAATTCCTCTGATTAACGGGATCTATGCAGACGGCAGCCAAGAAGCCGCTAGGCTGGCCAAGATGGCTGACGAGGCCGGCGCCTCGTGCCTGCTTGTCTTTCCGCCCCAGAGCATGAGCATGGGTGGACAGCTGCGTCAGAGATGGGCCTGACGCATTTCAAACGTATTGCGGACGTGACCGATCTGCCGATCATCTTGTTCCAATATCCGATGTCTAGCGGTCTCGGGTATCCATTCGAGACTTTGCTACGGCTCTTCGAGGAAGTCCCGACGATCAAAGCCATCAAGGATTGGGCGGGGGATCCCATGCTGCACGAACGCCACACGCGTGAATTTCAATCCCTGTCGCGACCTATTACCGTCCTCACCACACACAGCGCTTGGCTGATGGGGTCACTCGTTATGGGTGCGAAAGGTTTACTTTCCGGCGCTGGTAGCGTTATTCCCGAGCTGCAAGTTGAACTGTTCGAAGCGGTGCAGGCCAAAGATCTTAGCCTTGCACAAAAGATCAACGATCGCATCTATCCACTTGCTCAGGCCTTCTATGCGCCGCCGTTCTTGGACATGCATAACCGAATGAAGGAGTGCCTCCGGTTGTTGGGGCGCCAGGACAAGGCTGTGGTGCGCCCGCCCCTTTGCAAGCTCAGTGATCAGGAGATCGCGCGGCTTGGCAAGGCGTTGAGCCTGGCGAACATCCTCCCTGAAGGGACAACCCGCTTTGCCGCCGAATAACCCGGATCGACACTAGAAAAATTGACTGCTCATCAGACTTGCTGCCGATTCCCGCGCACGCCGGGTAAAGCGTGCACCTCCCAAGACTTGGCCGCTGCCAATTGGCAGCGGCCTTTTTGTCGAAAATGCCAAGCCGTCCGGCTTATTGAGGTGAGACTGACGAAAATTTGGTCGTGCCATAAAAGCTGACGATCGGCATAGCGCCTGTGGCGGGCACAAGGCGCAGTGGCGAACGTGTCCGCTTTACTCCTAAGCCTTGATACATCGCCAGCTTTTCGACCTTGCCGATGAAAGTTCCTACGCCTCTGAAGCGCTGTGTTGCGGTGCAACTGCCGCGAGTGCTCATTACCGGTCATTTTAAGGCGACCTCAAGTATCCCCCCGTCGGGATTAGACGGCCCGGTGTGATTCAAACCGCTTGCCGTCGGCGATAAAGAAGGATTATAACATACTATACGACTGGTATGTAAATGGGCGGTAGGATGCAAGAACCAACTAGCAGAGGTGCACTTTCCGACATCGTAGTCATCGAGCTAGGCATGGTCATGCAAGTGCCTCTCGCCGGCCAAATGCTGGCTGACTATGGAGCGCGCGTCATCAAGGTCGAAAGACCCGGGTCCGGGGACATTCTGCGCACGCTGGATCCCTTGGCAAACGAACTCGGCGTGATGAGCTGCTATTATGCTGCGCTTTGCCGCAACAAGTATGCGGTGTGCATAGACATCAAACAGCCGAATGGACGCGCCGTACTCCTGAGAATGATCGATCAGGCGGACGTGCTTATACACAACTTCCGCCCCGGGGTGATGGAGCGATTGGGCCTTGGATACGCCGACCTCGCGAAACGCAATCCCAGGCTCATCTACGCTGGCGGCTACGCTTTCGGCGAAGCCGGACCGATGTCCAAGTTTCCGGGCCAGGATATGCTATCCCAAGCCTTTAGTGGCTTCACAATGAGCGGCAGGAGTTCTCAGGACGAACCGCAACTGAGCAATGTTCCGCTTATGGATTACAGCGCGGCCGTTTCTCTCACGCAAGGCATCCTAGCCGCCTTAGTTGAACGGGGCAGATCAGGTAAAGGGCAAGCGGTGGCGACGTCGCTATTCGACGTTGCGATCGGCATGCAGACGCTCGAGCTCGCGAGCAAGACCATGCATGGAGCCGAGACGAGCTGGGTGCGTCATGCCATGGTGTACGGCGCAAAAGACGGCTGGGTAGTCGTCCTAACGCTGTTCCGCGACAACCCACTGCAGCTGCTTTGCAAGGCGTTCGACGTAGATGACCTCAGTGAAGAAGGTCGATTCGCAAACCTTGAGCTGCAGATTGCCCAGAAGGCGACGATCCAAGGACTCTTCGCGCCGCTTTTCGCCAGCAAGAGCGTCGCCGATGTCTTGGACCGGCTGTCGCGCGTCGACATCCTGTGCGCGCCGATCAATCACCTTTCGGAAGTACTTGATCACCCGCAGACAGAAGCCAACGGCTCGGTCTGGTCGATAGACGTTCCGGGTCACGGCGAAATGCGCGTCGCGGGGAGCGCGGTCCGGCTTTCGCGCACTCCTGCGACCTATCGCCGGCCACCGACATGGATGGGCGCGGACAACGAGCAGGTGCTCCGGTGGTTCGGCTTCGATGCTGCGGAGATTAGCGCCCTTCAGCAATCGAATGTTTTGACGAGTGATCCTCGCGCCGAAGCCAGTGAAGCCGCGCGCTCGTGAAATGCCCCGATCGACAGTATTGAAAGTTTTTCCATGACGGATCTAGATAGAAGCGGTGCCAACGTGCTTTGGGAGACAGCGATCGAGCGCATGCTGGATCGCATCGAACAGACGCTTTCGCTGGATCTCGCCGGTTTCCCGAACATCGGCGATCCGGCAACGGGCAATTGGAAGACCTCGCCGGACGGCTTCTGGACCGGGGGATTTTGGGTGGGGATGCTGTGGCTCGCGGATCGATACACCGGTGATTCCCGCTACGGTGCTGCCGCAGAAAAATGGTTGGCGCGGCTTGCAAACCGCGTGGAAAGCCGGACCGTGTTTCGAGGGCTGCTTTTTTATCCGGCCGCGGTGCTTGGGGCAGAGCTAACAAGCAGTGTCAATGCTCGGGAGATCGCGATCAGGGCCGGTCGCTCGCTCGGTAGCCAGTTCATGAGCCGCGTTGGCATCATCCCGCTCGGTAACGAGGCGGAAGAAGCACACAGCGTGGGCGACCACGATGCAAACATTGATGGCCTGATTGCCTCGCCATTGATGCTATGGGCGGCCAAGTCGACGAAGGACGGCAACCTGCGCGAAAAAGCGTTGTCGCACGCGGCTAAAAGCGCTGAGTTCTTTGTTCAGGCCGACGGCTCGGTCATCCAGTCAGCGACGTTCGATCCTAAGACGGGCGCAATATCTCGCCGCTACACTCACAAGGGAATTTCGGAAAAGTCGATCTGGACGCGCGCCCAAGCTTGGGCGATGCTCGGATACACCCTCTCGGCAAAAAATGCTCCAGAGGAGAAGCAACTGACGGAATGGGCTCGGACCACGGCGTCTTGGTGGATTAAGAGTGCTCCTGCCGATATGGTCGCCTATTGGGACTTCTCGGCTCCGATTGCACCCGAGACGTGGCGCGACACCTCCGGTACCGCAATTGCGGCGTCTTCGCTGCTCGGAATCGCCAGTATCGTACAAGGCGAAGAGGGCGCTGGCTTTCGGCGGCATGCCGAGAAGACGGTGCAAGCCCTGGTCCAGCGGCATCTAACGCCAGTCGACGACGCTGACCATCGCCCACCCGGCATTCTCGCTGATGGTTGCTTCGATGTCCGCCACGGCGAGGCGCTCGCGAACGAGTTGATCTGGGGCGACTATTTTCTTTTTGAGTGCCTGGGTCGCCTCTCAGGGCGTCTCCAAGGCATCACCGTCTAAGGGAGTTTACAAGCGTCGATCAGTCTCTGGTAGCACGCGGCCGTACGTCACCGCCGACGGATGTCATTAAGCCGGCAACAAAGCAAGGAAGGAAGCGACGATGTTAAAGAGGTTTTCTATCAAAGTATTGATTGGTGCGATTGCCATGATGCTCACGTCGATGGCCTCTTATTCGCAGACGTCGATTAAAGTCGGCGTGTTGAACGACCGGTCGGGCCTCTATGCCGACCTGAGCGGCGAAGGGTCCGTCGTTGCGGCACAGATGGCTGTTGAAGATTTCAAGGCCGCAGAAAAAGGTTTAAAGGTGGAGATCATTTCCGCTGACCATCAGAATAAGCCCGACATCGGTGCGGCAATTGCCCGAAAATGGTACGATCAAGATGGCGTAGACCTTATCCTCGACGTACCGACTTCATCTGTTGCGCTCGCTGTCGCACAGATTACACACGACAAGAACAGGGTCTTCATCGATTCAGCAGGTGGCACGTCAGATTTGACAGGCAAGGCCTGCACACCCAATACGATTCACTGGACATACGACACCTGGGCTCTCGGCAATGGTACCGGGAGTGCAATGGTCAAGCGCGGAGGAGATTCATGGTATTTCATCACGGCCGATTACGCCTTCGGTCACGCGCTGCAACGTGATACTGCGGAAGTTGTCGAGAAGAACGGCGGCAAGGTACTCGGTCAGGCCCGCCATCCTTTATCAACCTCGGATTTTTCCTCGTTCCTGCTCCAGGCTCAGAGCTCCAAGGCTAAGGTCATTGGTCTCGCCAACGCCGGCGCCGATACGATTAATGCCATCAAGCAGGCGTCGGAGTTCGGTATCGTCCAAGGTGGCCAGAAGCTCGCTGGGTTGCTAGTGTTCATCAGTGACGTGCATGCGCTCGGACTAAAGGCGTCTCAGGGTCTAGTCCTGACGGAAGCCTTTTATTGGGATCAGAACGAAGGAACACGAGAGTTTTCGAAGCGCTTTGCCGCCCGGTTTGGAGGCAAGATGCCGACAATGGCGCATGCAGGCGTGTACTCCGGGCTGCTCCACTACTTGAAAGCGCTCGAAGTCCTCAAAGATGCCAAGGACGGTGCCAAGATCGTCGCCAAGATGAAGGAGATGCCGACTGATGATCCGTTGTTCGGCAAAGGCAGCATCCGGATGGACGGACGCAAGATTCATCCGATGTATTTGTATGAAGTAAAGAAGCCGGAGGACTCCAAGGGCGAGTGGGACGTCTACAATCTCTTGGCGACCATCCCTGCCGACCAGGCTTTCCGACCGATCGATCAGGGTGGCTGTCCCATGGTTACGAAGGGCTAAGCCATCGAAATCGGAGCGTCGGCTGCCGTCGACGCTCGGATGCCCTTGCCCGCAATCCTATCCCACCAAACAGCAGGCCGCGAACGCAGAGCACGCGTTAAGGCGTGTGGGAGTAATCCGTTTGGCTTGTTCGCCGTCAGCACTCGTGAGACAAAGTTAGGGACTTCCCGAAAGGAGGATTTCTGGTTCATCGTAGCCGCAAGGAGCGAAGATGAAACAGAAATCCGGGCCGCGTAAACCGCCGGCTGAGCAAGTGTTGAAGGACATTCGACGCCAGACGCGTCGGCAGTACTCGGCGGAAGAGAAGATCCGCATTGTGCTGGAAG
>WBZP01003906.1_pt1 | contig 15899 bp, 10 predicted proteins | sample 5204301 | NCBI WGS metagenome assembly WBZP01 (sample SAMN12412401, study PRJNA552823) | activated sludge metagenome | isolation source: activated sludge from nitrification reactor of wastewater treatment plant... | place: USA: Pennsylvania | collected 2017
CAAACAGTCGGAGCTCAGTGCGTGTTCCCAGAACGATCTCAGGATAGGGTGATGGAGAAGTGCAAAAGCGGATTTCTCCTCAAGGGCCGGTTTATAGGGAGGGGTAATAGAGACTCGATCTTTTTTTGCGGCGTATTGGATGAGCTCGGCCTTGGGAATATTCAACAAGTCGAATAGCTCATAAAACCGATAGAGGACAGCAATCGTGTGCTCCTTGCCGTCGGTACGACACCGAAGACCTTCTTCAGTAAAGATCACCTCACGAGGTTCAATGCACCAGGTGGGAACTCCTTCGTTTCGGAGCTGAGCAGCCAGCCAAGACATTTCCGGACGATAGTCCTTGGATTCTTCTGAAACGAGGATAGCAATGCACCCTTCGCGTTGCTGTTGAATGGTTTTCAGCATCCTGGCAAACCCATGGGCCATTCCATTCCGTCCTCCAACGAGGTTGGATTGATTGGGCTCAAGGTCGTGATAGAGCTGAGTCAGGCAGGCTGTGAGTCCGATGCCTCCCGGCACCGAATCGAGCTCGGTGATCACCATACCATCCTGCGTCGGAATGATGTCCGGCCTGATGACGGCGGGCAGCGCATCGCGAAACCGCTTCATCCGGCTATACTGTATGAGCGCTTCCGGTTTCCCTTGGTCGAGGTACTTGGCGACCCATGTCGGTTGAGCTCCTTTGACACTCTCCTGGTAGAGCCGATTCATCCCCCGATAGAACGAGAGCAGATGTGGCCCCAGCTCGGTCAAGAACTGCAATTGATCGGTAGACAGGTAAAACGGGCAGGGGCTGACTCGCCATGACGGGGCTGAGCCGAACAGATTGGCGCTCTGGAGTTGTGTCCGAATGGCTTTGCAGCGGCTGAGTGTCGTTTCAGTCGAAAGCCCGGGACAGACGGTCTCAGCTTGTGCCAATGAACGGATCCTTTCCTCTTGTCCGAGATACAAGACACACTGTGTTAACCCGCGAGAAGCCAGATGCTAACACGCAGTGCCATGCCCGACAAGAGGTGCGTAAGACGACAAGAAAGGTGGGGTCTCCATAGATTCGGAAGCACACTTCCTTGCTACCTTTGGTCATGCGTCGTATGATTGGGACCCGATGGATCTCATCGCGACGGATTCCAAACAATTGACAAAACCTATACCGCAACTCGTCCCTGGCTCGACCTGTTTTCGCTGCGATGTCTGTTGCCGTTTCCCAGAAGCGGATAGTTTTCTTCGTCCCTACTTTACGAGACAAGAAATCACTGAAGCCGTGGCGCACGGTGTACCGCATTCGCTCTTCCCGGACAAGTCCGGTTCACAAATCGATCTCGTCAAGCACCCACATGGCGAAGGGTATCTCTGTCCGGCTTTTGATGCAGCGTCTGGTCAGTGTGGAATCTACAACGCCCGGCCCTTGGACTGTCAGCTGTATCCACTGGCCTTGATGTGGGATGCATCCGGCCAAGAGGTGCTTCTTGGTTGGGACACGAAATGCCCGTTCATGCGGGACGAGCCTTCTCGTTCGATTCAGGGCTTTGCCGAACAGGTTGACCAGGTATTGCAGAGCGGCGTGATGATCGAACAGCTGGCTGCGAATCCTCGACTGATCGGACGATTCCAGGATGATGTGGTGGTGCTGAAGCCCCTGCCGAAAGTGACGGTACGCATTCGAGCGGCACAAATCGATCCGCGGCTCCAGCCACTTACTCTGTTAAATCCATCGCATATGGCAAAGGCGCTTGAACGAGCGCAGGTACTTCGGGACGACACGCCGGCGGCTTTTGCCTTTCCCTATCATTACATCTGGACCTCATTGCTGCCCTGTTGGTGGTTGGACAGGGCTGACACCTTGTTTCTCTTTGCCCAATCTCCTGATGGATGGTTCATGCCGCTGCCGCCGATCGGGCCAGGGCCCCTGGATCAAGCCGTGGATGACGCCTTTGGGCTGATGCGTCAATGGAACGGATCGTCACCGGTGAGTCGGATTGAAAATGTGACGGATGCGCAACGACGGCTGTTGAGTATCGAGGGATGTCAATTCTACAAGAAAGACGGTGACTACCTGTATTCTGCATCGACGCTGGCCACTCTGGCGGGCGACCCCTATAAATCTCAGCGCGCGCTCTGCAATCGAGCAGCGCGGGAACAGACCATCACGATCGAGCCGTACCGGAGCGAGCATCGTGAGGCCTGCATGGCATTGCATCGACGGTGGGCTGACCAGAAGCGCCGAGGGCAGCTCGATCAGATGGGGATGTTGCTTTTGGAGGATGCGGAATCCGCCCATGCTCGAGTCTTTCAAGAATATGACCAGATTGGTCTGTTGGGCACCGTGGGCAAGGTCAACAACGATCTCGCGGCGTACACGTTTGGGTACTGGTTGACGCCACACACCTGGTGCATTCTTTTTGAAGTGGCGGACCGCACCATCCCTGGTCTCGCCCAATGGGTCTTCCGAGAAACCTGTCGCATGGTGTCGGCGCAAGGAGCGGTGTGGATCAATGCCATGGATGATGCCGGGCTTCCAGGGCTGCGTGCGGCAAAGTCAGCCTATCACCCAACCTCGGTCTTGGCGACCTGGATCGTAACAAGGGAGGCCGCATGACGCATTCGGAAGAGCGAACAGCCTCAACGACTCGGCGCTATGAATGGATCACCTTTGTGATGGTGCTTCTCACATTGGCCACGCTTGGGGTGGGGACGTTCATGCTCGCCCGTGTAGAGCGGGGCATCGTTGCCGCCGTCTGGCTTCCCCTCCTGGTGTTGTTACTCTGGTCGACCAGTCGATTGCGGGCAGAATATCGGCAAGCCCAGCAAGAAAGCGCGTGGGCTCGTGCCGCGGAAGCGGCGTTGCTGCAGAGCCAGGAACGGAATCGGGCCATCGTCGATACGGCTCTTGATGGGGTGATTACGATCGATGCGGCCGGTATCGTGACGGAGTGGAATGCTCAGGCCACGGCCATTTTTGGATGGGCGAGAGAAGAGGCGATGGGGAGATTGCTGTCCGAGACCATTATTCCGGAGCGTGACCGGGAGGCCCATGCCGGTGGGATCCGAGAGTATCTCAAGACCGGTGTCGGCCCGGTGCTGAATCGGCGGATCGAGATTGCGGCACGGCATCGGGACGGTCATGAGTTTCCGGTCGAGCTGGCCGTCTCTCCGGCACGGATCGGGGAAACCTATATCTTCAGTGCGTTTGTCCGCGATATCACGGATCGCCGTCAAGCTGAACGACGTCTGGCTTCCCAATATGCGGTGACGCGGGTGCTTTCGGAATCGATCACTCTGGAGCAAGCGGTTCCGAAAATTATCCAAGCAGTCGGTGAGAGTCTGGAATGGGACCTGGGGGTCTTTTGGAGACTGGAAAAACAGTCGGGGACCTTGCGCTGTCTCAATCATTGGCAAGTCGAGACGGGTGTGACCGATGCATTCATTACCGGGGTACAGTCTCAAGTCTTCAAGCCGGGAGTGGGATTACCAGGTAGGATTCTCGAGAGCGGAAGTCCTGTCTGGGTCAGAGATGTGACGACGGAGCCGTCCTTTATTCGGGCTGATCTGGCTGCTAAGACGGGTGTGCGGAGCGCCTTCGGTTTTCCGATCCGTATCGGTGGCGACATCGAGGGGGTGATTGAGTTTTTCAGCCATCAGGTGCGTGAGTCGGATAATGAGTTGCTCAGTATGATCGCCGATGTCGGGTTGAAGATCGGGCAATTCGGGGAGCGGACAAGAGCCGAGGAGGCCTTACGCCAGACTGAAGCGCAACTCCGGCAAGCCCAAAAAATGGAAGCCGTCGGGCGGCTTGCCGGTGGTGTGGCCCATGATTTTAACAATCTGCTGACGGTCATTCGCGGATATAGCGAGTTGATTCTGAGTCGCTTGGCACCTGGGGATCCTGCACGACGGGAGATGGACGAAGTGAAGAAGGCCGCGGATCGGGCGGCAGGCTTGACCAGTCAACTCTTGGCCTTCAGTCGGCGACAATTTGTGGCGGCCAAGGTCCTGGATTTGAATGCGCTCGTCATGAACATGAACGGGATGCTGCGACGCCTCCTGGGCGAGGACGTTGTGGAGCTTTCTGCGGATCTTGATCAGAAGCTCTGGGCCATCAAGGCCGACCCCGGACAGATCGAGCAGGTGATCATGAATCTGGCCGTGAATGCGCGGGATGCGATGCCGACGGGCGGGAAACTGACGATTCAGACCAAGAATGTCACCATCGGAAAGGGCAGTCGGCGTCAGATGCTGATGCTGGAGCCGGGTGCCTACGTGCTGCTGGAAATGAGGGATACCGGCCAGGGCATGAGTGAAGAAACGCAAGCACATCTCTTTGAGCCGTTTTTTACGACGAAAGAAAAGGGGAAGGGGACGGGGCTTGGGCTGTCGACGGTCTACGGGATCGTCAAGCAAAGCGGTGGAACGATCGTGATCGAGAGCAAGGTGGGGCAGGGCACCGTCTGCAAGATCTTTTTCCCGAAAGTAAACGAGGCGGTTCAGGCGGCTCCGACCCTCGGTGGATCGATCAGTCGAGCGACCGGACGAGAGACGATTCTGGTGGTCGAGGATGATCCGTCGGTTCGGGGCTTCGTGCAAGAGACCCTCCGCCTCAGTGGGTATGAGGTATTGGTCGCACGCCACGGGATTGAGGCACTTCTGACGGGTGCCAAGCATTTGGGGCAGATTCATCTGCTCTTGACCGATGTGGCCATGCCACAGATGAGCGGGCCGGAGGTGGCGGAGAAGTTGACGGTGGTACGGCCTGAGCTCAAGGTATTGTACATGTCGGGATACCCCGACCATCCGGTGTTCGACCAGGGCGGAGTCAAGCGGGATACGGCCTTTCTCCATAAACCCTTTACGCCAAATGTCCTCACTCAAAAAGTCCGAGATGTGCTCGACGGCAAGAAGGTGGCGTAGAATGCTTAGGAGATGGTGATGGGTACAAAACGAGCTTTTTCTACCGTCCGTTCGCTTGCGGCCTTGGTATCAAGTGAGCGTTGACTAACCTATAGGGAAGGTCTGAGTAATTCACGCTTTCACTCGGCACTCGATTTCTGAGGTGCTCATCATAGGCTCTCCAGTACTTATCTCTTGGACCGGGCTCCCCTTCGCTGGAGTTCGTGGGCTGTCCGATCGCCGCCCTGCAGTCCCCCTAGGTCGCTGCCAAGAGCTGTCGCCGTGCCAGGTACAGCTTCGCCAAGCCACACCTGATCTGGAGCCAGTGGGTATTCTTCGCGAGCCCACGATATCGCATCTTGGCCCACCCAACGATGCGTTTCATCACCAAGAAGACAAGTTCGACCTTGGCCCGCACCTTCGACTTGGTCCGATTGCGGTCGTGCTCCGTTTTACTCAGGGGCCGATGTCGATGGGCGTTGGCTTGGATGAAGCTCTTGGCCTCGGGGGCGTGCTGCTGAAACACCTTGCGTTGTCCGCTATAGGCGGGATCGCCCCAGACGCGTGTCTCCTTACCGTGCAACAGCTCCGGTAACGCCGGCTGTCATACACATTGGCGGCGGTAGCGGTCACCGAATGAATCAGCTTGGTCCGGCTGTCTACGTCGATATGAGCCTTCATGCCGAAATACCACTGGTTGCCCTTCTTTGTCGGATGCATCTCGGAATCCCGCTCCTTCGTCCGATTCTTCGTGGAACTGGGGGCACTGATAATAGTGGCATCGACGATGGTCTCGCGGCTCACCTGGAGGCACTGCTTCGCCAAATACTCTCCAAGCCGCACAAAGAGCTGTTTGCCCAACTCATGAGCCTCCAGCAGATGCCGAAACTTACGGATGGTCGTCTCGTCGAGCACCGGCTCGCGGCTCAGAACGATACCGACAAATTGCCGCATGGCACGGGAGTCATCCAGCGCTTCCTCCACCCCTGGATCGGACAGATTGAACCACTGTTGCAGATAATGCAGACGCAACATGCGTTCGCTCCCCACCGGCGAATGTCCCGGCCTCTGGGTCATGGGATAGACGGGCGCAATCGCGGCCACCAGGTCCGCCCATGGCAAGACTCGAATCATTTCGTCGAGAAACCGCTCTCGGCGGGCGGGCTTGCGATACGGTTCAAACGTGACTTCCGCAAAGGTCTGTTGCTGCATGGAGCACGCCTCTCGTTTGGTGTTGCGCTACCAGTAGTACATCTCACGAACGGAATAAATCAGACCTTCCCTAGGGGAAGCAGCTTGTGCACCTCGTCGAAGACAAGTCGAGGCATCGGATAACCGCAAGACTCACACAGATTATCTGGGGGCTCTATGTCCATGTTTCCCGTGTTATTTGTAAGAAGTCCCGCCCAAAACTGTCGAGCCCTCACTGAGCGACAAAGTTGCCTAAGCAATTCGGATGCCCTGCGAATCGACTCGATAACGGCTCGATTTTTCAGAAGCTTCATTACAAGCGATCACGAGACTCGCGGGTCTTAGACTTCATGTGTGGGAGACGTGTGCAAACTTTGCATCGTGCTGAGATTATGATTCAGTCCCTTCTCTTCGCGAAAGCTGGATCGAGGAAGCGAGCGGTTCAGAGAGCTCATTTCACTGGTGTCGATTCCGGATCCGGCTTTCGGTTGTTGAGTCAAAGCCAGGTGTATCTGGTTGCTCAACCTGATCGCCGGCCTCCCGTCCAATGTGGAACGGATGTGCCCAAACCATCAATCCAGTGGTCAAGGACGCTGACAGCGGTTGGATGTGTTTACGAGATGCTCGGCGGCTCTTCCCGGCTTCGCGCAAGAACGGACTCGACGGCGTGGGGCATGCGGGCTACGGGCCAGCCGGAGTCTGTCGCCTTCGCATTCCATGCGGAAGCCATGGCTTGTTTAATGGCTTGCGGAGGAACGTTGATTGTCCGCAGGAATGTGCTGTGAGGTCGGTCCAATCGGTAGTCGGGCTGCCGTGAGGGGTGCTTGAGGTACTGTGCAACGAGATCGGCGCTCATAGAGTGCAGAATGGTCCCGTGAAAGAGCAGCGATTTTCTGGTACGTCGCTGCGCGTTGCCGGAAATTTTCATGGTGCCGATGGCGAGGTCGCTGATCCCTTGGAAGCTCGTGGTTGGTTCCCAGGCGTGAAGCGCTGTGGCGATCCGTCCCAGGATAAAACGGTTGGTGGTGCGAATGTTCGCGAGGGCAGGATGTGAATCGAGCGAAAACACAAAGGCATAGGAGAGGCATCCTGGTCCCTGCAAGACGGTTCCTCCGCCGCTGGCACGTCGAAGGATTCGCACACCGGCTTTGTCACAGGCAGCGAGATCGACATCCTCTGCCGCTCGTGAGGCGCGGCCCAACACGACGAAGAGACGGTCGCTCTCCCAAAACCGAAGGATAGGATGCCCCCCCTGATCATCTACTTCCTCCAGCAATGCCTCATCGAGCGCAAGATTCTCTTCAGGAAGGGGGAGGGTGAGATCGATCAAGCGGAGCGCCGGCACGTTATGTTCGCTTTGGCAGGAAGAGATGTGTCGGTGATCCATGGAACGCTTCGGCCGCTTCCATGACCGTTTCGCTCAGCGTCGGATGCGGATGAATCGAGGCCGCGAGGTCTTCCGCGACGGCACCCATCTCGACCGCAAGGACTCCCTCGGCGATCAGCTCGCCTGCGCCCACGCCGCAAAGCCCCATGCCGAGAATGCATCCGGATTCCGGATCGAGCACGAGTTTGGTGAGGCCTTCGGTGCGGCCCAATGTCATGGCGCGTCCCGAGGCGGCCCAGGGGAACCGCGCGATCTTTACGGCATGGCCCGATGCCTTGGCGGCTTCTTCCGTCAGTCCGCACCAGGCAATTTCAGGATCGGTGAAGACGACGGCCGGGATCGCCGCCGCATCGAAGACTGTCTGCCGTCCGGCGATGACTTCGGCGGCGACCAACCCTTCATGCGTAGCCTTATGAGCGAGCATCGGCTCGCCCGTTGCGTCTCCGATGGCGAAGATCGTCGGCTCGGCTGTGCGCATCTGCCGATCAACGTGAATGAAGCCGCTCGGTGTGAGCACGATCCTTGTATGTTCGAGGCCGAGCCGCTCAGTATTGGGTTTGCGCCCCACGGCAACCAGCACGCGGTCGAAGATGCCGGTGCTGGTCTCCTGGGTATCCGTGAACGTCGCAACAAGGCCCTCCTTCTGGGCGTCCAGTTTTTCGACGATGGTATCCAATCGGATTGCTTTGAACCGGCGTTGCATGCGCTGGTGGAGCGGCCGCACGAGATCCGCATCGACAGCATTCAACAGGCGTGGCAGTGCCTCGACCACGGTCACCTCTGCGCCAAGGGCCTGGTAGACCGTTCCTAACTCAAGGCCGATGTATCCGCCGCCGATGACCAGCAGTCGCGCGGGAATATCCGCCAATTGGAGCGCGCTTGTAGAATCCATCATGCGCGGATCATTGAGCTGCAGTGAAGCCGGAACCACAGGCCTGGAGCCTGGTGCGAGGATTGCGTGAGCGAACGAGAGTTCGGACGGAGCGCCGGGGCCGGTAAGCCGCAGGGTCGTCGCATTCTTGATCGATGCTCGTGCGTGGATGACATCGATCTTGCGGCTGCCTGCGAGTGTCTGCACTCCTTTCGTGAGTGTCCGGATGATCGTCTGCACGCGGCCGCGAAATGCCTCCAGGTCTACGCGCGGCTTGTCGAAATGAATGCCCCAGGCGGTTGCCTCTTCCGCGTCGGTGAGTAAGCGGGCGGCGTGCAGCAAGGCTTTGGAGGGAATGCAGCCGCGCAGCAAGCACGTCCCGCCCAGTTGCGGATCTTCGTCGATCAAAGCGGTGTGCAAGCCCAGGTCTGCCGCATGGAACGCGGCGGCATAGCCGCCGGGCCCCGCGCCGATTACCGCCACGTCATATTGAGAGGGAGCCATCCATTCCTCATCTAGAGAATGCCGGGCAAGCACTGCCGGGCGGCTCGCTGTCCTGTCACCCTACAGTCCTAAAAACATTCCCTGAAAGTCTTCCAGCACTTTGACGATCTCGTTGGTAAAGCGCGCACCGATTGCTCCATCCACCAAGCGATGGTCATAGGCCACGCACAATCGCAGTACTCGGCGCGGGACGAATTGGCCGTCGCGGTACACCGGCGTCATCTTTGCCTTGCCGACGCCAAGAATGCCGACTTGCGGCGGATTGATGATCGGCAGAAACGGCCCGGCGCCAATCCCTCCCATGTTGCTGATCGTGAACGTCGCGCCGCGCAGCTCTTCCAGTGTGGTTTCCCGTTTGCGTGTACGCGTGGCGAGATTGGCCAGCTCCAGAGAAATTTGGAACAGATCTTTCTGGTCCACTTGGTGAACCACCGGCACGATCAGTCCGTCCGGTGTATCGACTGCCACGCCGATGTTGTAATAGTCCTTGTAGATCACCTGGCCGTTGGTGAGATCGATGGTTGCGTTCAGCTGCGGGTACAGCTTGAGCGCATGGACTAGCGCTTTCAGGAAGAGACTGGTCACCGTCAGCGTCGCGCCTTTCTTCTTAAACTCCGGCGCATAGCGCTTATGCAGGGCCATGAGATCCGTGATGTCGGCATCCTGGAATTGATGAACGTGCGGAATGGTTGTCCAGGCTTGCGTCATATTCGCGGCGATCTTCCGCCGGATCGACGGAAGTGGCTCGCGCCGTTCGGCTCCATACACCGTGGAAAAGAGATGGCCGCCCGCATCCGGTGCAGCGCTGCGGCTGGTCCGTTCCCGTACAAAGGCTTTCACGTCTTCGGCGGTGATCCGGCCGCCGGCTTCCGAACCTTTGACCTGTGAAAGATGTACGCCCAATTCTCGCGCGAGCCGGCGGACCGACGGAGGCGCGGGGATCGTGGCATCCGCGGACGGCGGATGTGCCGCGACAGGGTTCTGCTCCAGCGCCTGCTGTGCCGGTTCCGGCGGCGGCGCCGCTGGTTCGGCCTGTTTAGGTGCCACGGTATGCGATGGCTGCGGGACTGGTCTGTTTGCCGATCTTTCAGGCGGCGAGGGTGTTGCCTTCAATGTTTCACCCGCGGATCCGTCCAGCTCGATGAGCGCCTGTCCGACCGTCACGTGATCGCTTTGCCGTACGAACAGGCGCGTGACGGTTCCGGCGGCCGGGGACGGCACAGGTACAGTGGCCTTTTCAGTCTCGATCTCGATCAGCGATTGCCCTATGCTCACCTGCTCGCCCTCGTGCACCAAGATTTGAACGACATCGCCGCCTTCGACACCTTCCGCAAGAAACGGCAGTTCAACTTTCATGGCCTATCCTTTGATTATGGCAATGACGCTCCCGGTCACCGGTGCCACGGGGCTTCATCGTCAGTGGAGACACCAAGATCACGTACAGCCTGCGTGACCAGGTTTGCGTCGACGGCTCCCCGCTGAAACAGGGCGTAGAGCGCCGCCACGACCAGGTGTTCGGCATCGACTTCGAAAAAACGCCGCAACGCGTTGCGGTTGTCGCTCCGGCCAAAGCCGTCCGTTCCCAAGGTGAGCAGGCCGCCGGGAATCCAGGGCGCAATTTGCTGCGGAACCAGGCGGACATAGTCGCTTACCGCTACGCAGGGGCCGTCGAACTGCCTGATCGTCTGCTGCAGGAAGCTCGCACGCGGTACCGCTTCCGGGTGAAGTAGATTCCAGCGTTCGGCTTCGAGCGTGCGCATTCTCAGTTGTTTGTAGCTCGTCACGCTCCAGACATCGGCCGCAACCCCATAGCGCAACAACAGATCCTGTGCGCGCACCGCTTCGTTCACCAGCGGACCGCACGCCAGGAGATGCGCCCGGTGCCTGGCCCGTTCCGGTGCGGTTTTGAAACGGTACAGGCCCTCGCGAATGCCTTCCTCCGCATCCGGCGGCATGGCCGGCATCGGGTAGGATTCATTGTACAGCGTAATGTAATAGAAGAGGTCCTGCTGATCACGGTACATCTTCTTCAGTCCGTCCTGGAGAATGACGGCCAGTTCAAACATGAAGGCCGGATCATAGGCCGCAATCGTCGGGTAAGTGGACGCGAGGAGGTGACTCTGTCCGTCCTGATGCTGCAGGCCTTCTCCCTCCAACGTCGTCCGTCCCGCAGTGGCTCCCAACAGAAAGCCGCGCGTGCGCATGTCGCAGGCAGCCCACATCAAATCGCCGATCCGCTGAAACCCGAACATCGAGTAGAACACATAGAATGGGATCATGTTGACGGCGTGCGTCGCGTAAGCGGTGCCTGCCGCGATATACGAGGACATGGCGCCGGCTTCGGTAATGCCTTCCTCAAGAATTTGTCCGTTTTTTGCTTCGAGATAGTACAACAGGGAACTCTTGTCCACCGGTTCATACAGCTGCCCGGCGTGCGAGTAGATGCCGTATTGCCGGAAGAGCGCCTCAAGTCCGAACGTGCGCGCTTCGTCGGGAACGATCGGCACGAGATATTTTCCGAATTCCTTGATGCCGAGCAGGCGGCTCAGCATACGGGCGAACCCCATCGTGGTTGAGACCGGGCGATCGCCTGATCCTTCGAGAAACTCCTTGAACTGGACGAGCGCCGGTGTTTCGAGCGGCTCGACATTCACGCGCCGCTCCGGAATGGCCCCGCCCATCGCCTTGATCCGGTCTGTGAGGTATGCCGCTTCGGGACTGTCGGCCGGCGGCCGGTAGAACGGTGTCGAGGTCAGCTGGTCGTCCGGCACCGGGACGCTGAACCTCGTGCGGAACTCACGCAGCTCCTGTTCGTTCATCTTTTTCTGTTGATGGGTGATGTTGCGCCCCTCGCCCGCTTCACCCAGGCCGTAGCCCTTGATTGTCTTCGCCAGGATCACGGTCGGTTGCCCCTTGTGCTCTACGGCGGCTTTGTAGGCGGCGTAGAGTTTTCGTGGATCATGCCCGCCCCGCAGCAACTTATGGATTTGTTCGTCGGAATAGCTCTCCACCAGCTTGAGCAGTCGCGGATCGACGCCGAAGAAATGTTGCCGTGCGAAGGCGCCGCCTTCCACCACATACTTTTGATACCAGCCGTCTACGACCTCGCCCATCCGCTTGATGAGCAGGCCTTCGCTGTCTTTCTCCAGTAGCGGATCCCAGTCACTGCCCCAGATCACCTTGATGACGTGCCAGCCGGCGCCGCGGAAGACGCGTTCCAATTCTTGGATGATCTTGCCGTTGCCGCGTACGGGCCCGTCAAGACGCTGGAGATTGCAGTTGACGACCCAGGTGAGATTGTCGAGTCGCTCTCGGGAGGCGAGTGAGAGCGCACCGAGACTTTCCGGCTCGTCGGTTTCGCCGTCGCCGACGAACGCCCACACTCGTTGCTGACTCGTGTCCTTCAGACCACGGTCATGCAAGTAGCGGTTGAAGCGTGCCTGGTAGATCGACAGGATCGGTCCCAGGCCCATCGAGACGGTGGGAAACTCCCAATAGTTGGGGTGTAGCCAGGGGTGCGGATAGGACGACAAGCCCTGTCCGTCGGTGGACAGCTCGGCTCGGAAACGATGCAGCGCGTCCTCCGGGAGGCGGCCCTCGACGAAGCTGCGTGCGTAGATACCCGGTGCGGAATGACCTTGAAAGTAGACATGATCGCCCCTCTGAGGAGCATCTTTGCCGTGGAGGAAATGCTGTATGGCCACTTCGTACAGGGTGGCCGCCGACGCAAAGGTGGAAATGTGTCCACCGATACCGGGATGTTGCTTGTTGGCCTTGACGACCATCGCCATTGCATTCCAGCGGATCATACTGCGGATCCGCCGCTCGATTTCGAGGTTGCCTGGATAAAGCGGTTGTCGAGAGGCGGGGATCGTATTGATGTAGGGGGTGTTGAACGGTTCAGAGACCGGCGCACCACGCTCGCCGAGCCGGTCACGAAGCCGTTCGAACAGATAGGTCGACCGCTCGACGCCGTGTTGCTGCAGGACGTACTCAAGCGAGTCCAGCCACTCGCGTGTTTCCTGCGGATCAGAGTCGCCTTGTGGTCGAGTTGTTTGATTTTCTTCGCTCATGCACGGGCCTCGGTGCGTCCGGTTTCGCTTCTCATCCTAACCGTATCATCGGTTCTTGAGTCGGGCTCTACCATAGCCAATGTTTTCTGGTTATGCCAGCCGGGTAGCACTGTAGGTCGTGAACTCGACGATCCAGCAGACGCAACGTCTTCCGGCGAAACGCGACGCAGACAGCATCGTATACTTTGCTCAGAACCGTTCCTCAGGTCTCCTTCGTTTGTAGGTTGATGATTCACCAGCGGTGTAGGTTCTCCGGATTTTGCTGTATTGGGTGACGCACTATGTACTGCTCTGCGGGCGCCCCCGTGAAGTGCTTGTAGCATTCTCCATCCTGTTGCAATTGGTTATACCCTCTTCCATTGCAACAGGGAACTCCTTTGCTTGGGATCTTGAATCTTCAAGCCTCCTGGGCAAACGCCTGTTCGTACAGGCAATGGGTGGGCGGATGACAACAGCTTGCGATTCGCCTCTTCTCTTGTATGACGGCCTTTTTGTGCATCCCTCAGGGATATTCGTGCAGTTGGTCAAGGACAGAAGGTGTTTACCCTGCAGTACGGTATGCATCCCTACATGCAGAATTGTGGCTATGCAATCGATAATCCTTACGATGCCGTGACGGACTTCACCGGTTCGTTTTCCCCCGCCGATCGCCCCTTGCTTGATCTTGGTACTTTGTTCCGTTTATGGTTATGGGTATTTCACCGGCTGTGATTCTGGTGGTTTCCGGTCGTTCTCCATACAAGGGCAGTGGAGTCATGCAACAGGTACGCGAAATCGATGTGGCGCAGTATCGGATCAGGCAGGAGCCGTTTTATGCCGAAGTCTGTGAGGAGGTAGGTCTGTTTACCATCGCGGCTGAGCGCAAACTGCCTGTGATGCTCAAGGGGCCGACCGGTTGCGGGAAGAGCAGGTTTGTGCAGTACATGGCGTACAAACTCGGCCGACCGCTGATCACGGTTGCCTGTCATGAAGATCTGACGGCCTCGGACTTGGTCGGTCGGTATCTCCTCAAGGGGCAGGAGACGGTTTGGATGGACGGGCCGCTGACGGTCGGGGTGAAACAAGGGGCCATTGTGTATCTCGACGAAGTGGTCGAAGCCAGGAAGGATACGACGGTCATCATCCACCCCCTCAGTGATGACCGTCGGGTACTCCCCATCGAAAAGAAGGGGCAGATTGTGGAGGCTGCCGACGAATTCATGCTGGTAATCTCCTACAATCCTGGGTATCAAAGCGTCCTCAAAGATTTGAAGCAAAGTACGAAGCAGCGATTCATGGCGATCGAATTCGATTACCCCGCTCCGGACATTGAATCGCGGGTGATCCAGCGTGAAGCCGGAGTGGACGCCGTGATGGCGGGCAATCTCGTCAAGCTCGGGCAAAAAGTCCGCAATCTCAGAAATCACGGCCTTGAGGAAGGAGTCAGTACCAGGCTCTTGATCTATGCCGGGACCTTGATCAAGCAGGGGGTCCCACCGGCGAGAGCTTGTGACGTGGCCGTTGCCCGTCCGATTACCGATGATGCTGATATGCAGCGGGCGATACTCGAACTCGTCAAAGCCGTCTTCTAGCCCGCATGATTCATGAGCACTTCCGCGGCAATCGCCGATCCGCTGCTGCGACAGGCCTTCGGTCGGCGGGCTCGCCCTTCGGACCTTCAACGTCCTGCACGAGGGCGCCTCAGGTTCTCAGGGCTCCGCACGCCGTTCTCGTCAGATGGCCCTGCGATTTAGCCACGAACAGCCATGAATAATGCGGGCTAAATCCTCACGTCATGTGGACGTCCTGTCTGTGAGTGCACGAGACAGTGAGCGCGGTGTGCTCCTGACCGTGCATGTACAACCCAACGCGTCACGAACGGAATGTGTCGGAGTACACGGAGATGCGATCAAGATCCGTGTCGCAGCTCGCCCGATCCAGGGTGCTGCCAATGAAGAGCTCGTCCGCTTCATCGCCGACCGCTGTTCCCTTGCTCGAACACAAGTCCAGATTCAAGGCGGAACGGAGACGCGACGGAAGCGATTGCGTATCCAGGGCATTACAGCAGAGGTGTTGATGGCTCGATTGTTGCCACAGGACGCGAAAGGAATGGTGGACACATGAAGAGGATGACGCTGAGTGCCATCTTCATCGCGATGACGCTTTCGGCTTGTTCCGGGGCACGTCCGGTGCTGTATCCAAACGCGCATATGCAATCCGTGGGAAAGGAAGTGGCCGAGCAAGACATCGACGCCTGCAAGGAGGCAGCGGAAGCGGCAGGAGCAGAGGAAAGCAGTGGAAGGGCAGGGCGTGTCGCAACAGGTACGGCGGTCGGCGCCGGTGCCGGGGCTGCGAGTGGGGCTTTGGGCGCGGTGATTTCCGGGGCATCCGCTGGGCTTGGGTCGATGGTTGGGGCAGCCAGCGGCGCGGTCTGGGGCCTTTTGATAGGGCTCTTCCATGCTGTCGCTGGTCCGTCTCAGCCCAATCAAGCCTACACGGGCTTCGTCAATCGCTGTTTGCAAGAGAAGGGATATGACGTGACGGGATGGCAGTAAGAGGGTACAGACCGGACAAGTGGACACTCATGCTCACTGTCCATACGCGATAGGAAGGTGCTCGGATAATGCGCGCAGCTGAGTGTCCACCCGTCCGGCCTGTAAAAAAAGAAGAGGGAGAACTTTTGATGGGCAATCGTGCCCGACGGCCGCGTGGCTAGGGAGATCGGATCTGCTCCTACAAACCGATTCTGCTTCTCTGCCCGTGCTGAGTCCGTTCGTCCGGCTCAGGACAGGGTTGTACACCACCATCATGGAGTTTGGAAGATGTCAGGGCTGCAGCACTCTGGCGGTCGGCGTCGATCGACATAGTGTGTGTCTAGGGAAGGTCTAGGCTCAGGACTCATTCTTTGAGATAGAAGATGACGGTTGCGGCGAGACAGATCGCCGAGAAGAACGTGTGGGCGCAGCGGTCGTAACGCATCGCAATCCGCCGCCAATCCTTAATGCGGCCG
>WBZP01003907.1_pt1 | contig 15899 bp, 19 predicted proteins | sample 5204301 | NCBI WGS metagenome assembly WBZP01 (sample SAMN12412401, study PRJNA552823) | activated sludge metagenome | isolation source: activated sludge from nitrification reactor of wastewater treatment plant... | place: USA: Pennsylvania | collected 2017
ATTGTTCGCTCGGCGAAGCGGGTCATCGGCCGAGAGGCCTCGCGGAAATACAGCCAGCAGCAGGATTTTCGTTTCCGGCAAACGGGTGCGCAATGTCGCGAGAATGGCTTGGATCCCGGCAGCGGTTTCTTCCGGAGGATCTTCGCGCCTGGTCGCGTTATTTGTCCCGATCATCACGACCGCCAACTTAGGCGTGATGCCGTCCAGTTCTCCATGTTGGAGCCGCCACAGCACATTGTCTGTCTGATCGCCGTTGTAGCCAAGATTGGCGGCATGGCGAGGTCCATAGAACGCATTCCACACCGGACGTCCGTCCTCTTCCCACCCTTGCGTGATGGAGTCGCCGATGAACAGCAAATCGATGTGGCCCTGGCGTATGCGAGCCACGGTGCGTTCATGTCGTTCCGTCCACCAAGTCTCGGGTTGAGGGGCGGGACTCATGGCTTTAATCTGTCCTGCGAAAGACTGTGGAGGTTCGAGTACCAACGGCAGAGCACTGAGCAACAATGCGAGCAGAAAAGAGATTGGCAGGATGTTGCGGCGCATCGAGACCCTCACAAAATGATGCAACAAGGTGTACTGCAAGAGGCGGAACAGATCAACCGCTCCGGTTTGCGGTTGCTGAACTCTGGTGGAGCAGCGGAGTCAAAGCGGATTGTCACTCGGGCGGACGGCGATAAAACTCCAGCGGTGCGGCGGCGTCGCTCTCGAAGGAGAGGCTTTCCCCATCGAGGCGATAACGTATCGAGGCCTCAAACGCGTGAATGAATGCCGCCTCGAAATCCATGCGTCGGGGCTCGCAGGCCATGCGTGTCGTGACGCCGCGTGAGACCGTCACGTCACCGGTCTTGGGCCCGAACGTGATGCCGGCAGAATAACGATTGCAACCCGCGTGGCCCGACACCTTCCCATCCTTGAAAGAGAGAATTACAGGCTCTCCATCGTCGCCGTAGGGAACCGAACGATTACCCCAATGCGCAAGCTCCCAGCGGTTCCGTTCAGCAACCTGTTTCATTTCTCCCGGCGGAGGGGCAGTCATGCAGGATGTGAGCAGAACAGAAACCACGATGGTGACGAGTGGGAAACGGTGCATGGAGGATCTCATGGGTGAGGCGTTGAGGGACGCACTGGGTTGTACGTGGTGCGCGGGTAATCGTCAATCGGATACCGCGGAGTCAAAGGGTCGGTCAAACCGCTGACGGTGAGGGAACAGTTCAAGGTAACGCGTCCTGGCCCCCCTGGTTGCGCCAAGAAGGGCTTCCAGCGGCGAAGAGCTAATGGGTGCACTCGCTATGTGGATGGCGAGTGGTTTGGTCGTACTCGCCTGACGGCATGGTTCGAGTAATCCCAAGAGCAAGACAAGATCGACTTCATATCCTCTCCTCGCCCGCTGGCCCAATGTTCATGGACGGTCCGTCGAATTCATGTTCGGCCATATATTTACGCACAGGCATTGTGCCTACTAGTAGAATCTACTGGCATGCCACTTGACCAAATAATGGAAATTATTTATCGTACGTGCGCATTTGAACGGGGAGGGTACGATCCCGTATCGCTCGCGCGCCCGATTCTTTGGGCGGCCCCATTCTCCCAAATGTGTTCAAGCTGTATGCCTGCCAGAATCTGAATGTAGAGGTTGCGCGATGTCTTCATCGGAAGCACCAGACAACTACGGATCTGCATCGCCTGATCAGAGCGCTGTTCAGGAGGACGCCGAGCGCGCTGCGGTTGGCGACGGACCTGTCGCGGTAGACCAACTGCGTGTGGTCGCGATTGGTGCCTCGGCGGGAGGGCTTGCCGCATTGGAGCGCTTCTTCGGCACGCTTCCTTCGAAACCCGGCGCAGCGTTTGTGGTCATCCAGCATCTGAGCCCCGACTATCCGAGCCATATGCAAGAACTGCTCGCGCGGCATACCGACATGCCGGTGCGTCAAGCACAACACAATGAAACGCTATTGCACGACCATTGTTATTTGATCCCGCCCGGCAAGTTGCTCACGCAGCAGGATGGCCGGTTGGTGCTGGAGGCGCGGGGCGATCTTCTGCTGCATCAACCGATCGATTACTTCTTTCGCAGCCTCGCCTCGTATGGGGTGCGCGCGGCCGCCGTGGTGCTGACTGGAACGGGCTCCGATGGCAGCCGAGGCCTGCAGACATTGGCGGAGGCCGGGGGCTTTGTGTTTGTGCAAGATCCTGACAAGGCGGAGTTTCAGGGCATGCCCAGCAGTGCGCTTGATGCCGTGCGGCCGCATCTCGTCGGGGATCCCAGTGCACTCGCAATGGGGGTCTATTGGTGGCTGAGAAATCCGGAGACGTTCGACGTGTCCGGTGAAGGCAGTCGGATCACGACCTATCAGAGGATTCTCGCGCATCTGAAGAGCCTATTCGGGATTGAGTTTGAGCTGTACAAGCAGGGAACCATTCTCCGGCGGTTAGAACGTCGCATGGGAATGTGCGCCGTGAGCGACCTGGAAATGTATTTGAAAGTGTTATCGGAGGATCAAGAGGAATCGAAGGCACTGCTCGATGACTTGCTCATCGGCGTGACGTCGTTTTTCCGCGATACGCGCGTGTTTGAACATCTCCGTGCCGAGATCATTCCTGAACTGGTGCGTGCCCGGCTTGAGCAGCAGGAGATACGATGCTGGGTGCCCGGTTGCGCCACCGGCCAAGAAGCGTATGGATTGGCGATGCTGCTGCACGAAGCTGCCACGGCGCAGAACTATCAGGGGCAACTCCGGGTCTTCGCCACTGATGTCCACCGCCCGGCGCTGGAAACCGCAGGGGTTGGAACTTATGCCGAGGAGGAACTTGCTGCAATCCCTTCGGAACTGTTCGATCGATATGTGGTGCGGGTGACAAGCAAGAGTGGCCGCGTAGCCCCGGTTCTGCGGAAGATAGTGGTGTTTGCGCCTCATAATCTACTGGTGGATCCGGCGTTTACCCGGCTCGATTTGATCAGCTGCCGAAATCTTCTGATCTACTTCGACACGCCGGCACAGGAGCTAGTACTGCGCACGTTTCGCTTTTGCTTAAACCCGGACGGCATCCTGCTGCTTGGTGTGAGCGAGGGGATCGGATCGCTGCACGACGATTTTGCCGTGGTGGATTCTCGTCTTCGTGTATTCCGCAAGCTGCGTGGAGGAGCGACGCCCTATTCGCCGATGGTGAGGAAGATTGCCAACATTCAACCGGTGGCGAGACGAGCTCGTCCTCGCCCCGAATCGGTCGAAGGCGGAGACAGTCGGCTGCTCTCCGTCTACGACAGCATTTTGGCGCAATGCCATGTGTCGGGGCTGCTGCTCGATGATCACGGACGCTTGGCCCACGTATTCGGCGACGGCTCTCGTCTGTTGAGCATTCGGGAAGGGCGGCAGACCGACCGAGCCGTCAAATTGCTGCCAGAGGCGCTTCAATCGTCTGCTTCCGCTTTAATCAATCGAGCCACCATGGCGAAACAGGTCTGCCGGTCCGAGCCTATTCACCTCACGTTGGAGGAGAAGTCCACGACTCTCGTCTTGACGGCGACGCCGTTCAGCGACCGCCATGGCAACACATCGGTCCTCCTGTCGGCTCAACCCTTGCTCCACGCCTCGCGGGATGTGGCGGCTTCTACGGAGGGGGCCACGCTCTCCTCTGAGCTGGAGGATTCGTATCGTCAGCGTGTCCTGGATCTTGAGCGAGAGTTGTCGGTCACCCGGGAAAACCTCCAAACGACCATTGAAGAGTTGCAAACGACGAATGAGGAATTGCAATCAAGCAATGAGGAATTGCAGTCGGCCAATGAGGAGCTCCAATCGGCCAACGAAGAACTGCAATCAGTCAATGAAGAATTGCACACCGTGAATTCGGAATACGACCAGAAGAACCGGATCCTGGTCGATCTGAACCGCGATCACGACAACTTACTCCACAACACCGATGTGGGGATCATTTTCATCGATCGGCATTGTCGGATCCGACGGTTCAATCCAGCGGCGACGACTCTATTCCGCCTCATCCCCCGGGATGTGGGGCGGGAGCTCAGCGACATTACGTCGGATGTGCCCGACGAAACTGGTTTGCATCGCATTGTTCGTCAGGTGCTCGATGAAGGTACACAGCACGAGCAAAGCGTGGAGCTGTCCACGGGGCCCTGTTATTTATTGCGCCTCACCCCGTACCGCACGGAAGACCGCACGGTGGAGGGTGCGCTGATTACGATTACGGATATCACGCGTCGGCATCAACTTGAAAATCGCCTGCGTCACGGCCAGCGATTGGAGGCGATCGGACGATTGGCCGGTGGCATCGCGCATGATTTCAATAATCTGCTCTGCGGGATCCAAGGGTATGCGCAATTAATGGAGCAGCGCCCTCACGATGAGGAACAGTTGAAGCCGTTGCGTGCAATCCAAGAAGCGACCGCCCGTGCCGCGACGTTGACGGCGAACCTTCTCGCGTTCGGTCGAAAGGCAAAGTTGGAGTCGAAGCCGCTCGATTTTCATCAGGTGATTCGCACCACGCTGGAATTGGCAAATACCAATATGCACGACTCCATTCGCGTCAGGATAGCTCTGGATGCACCACTTGCGATCGTGGTCGGAGATTCCGCGCAGTTGCAGGCGATGGTGTTGAATTTGCTGATCAACGCCAAGGATGCCATGCCACGCGGCGGCGCCATCACGATCTCGACTCAAGAGTACGAGGTCGATCAGGTCAAGGCGGCAGAGTTGCGGCCTCCCGTCGAGCCCGGTCGATATTTGGTGATGAACATCGCCGATCAAGGCAGCGGGATCGCCAGTGAATACCTTGAGCATTTGTTTGAACCGTTTTATACCACGAAAGGTGAGTCGGGGAATGGGCTCGGACTGGCGGCTGTCTACGGTACGGTGAGCGAGCACGGCGGCGGCATTCAGCTGGTGACCGGCGAACAGGGCACGGCGTTCCGTATTCACTTGCCGCTGTCGGCTATGGGCCTGGAGACGACGACGCAGCATGCTCCCCGTGAAGCCGCTCGGCGCGGGAGCGGACATGTGTTGTTGGTGGACGACGAGGAGGCCATTCGCGACCTGGTCGGAGAGTTTCTCGGAGGTCTCGGGTATACCGTCACAAAGGCCGATAGTGGTCCGCGTGCCATCGCTGCCTACCAACATCAAGAGCGGTTTGATGTCGTGTTGTTGGATGTGACGATGCCCGGCATGAGCGGTGTGGATGTGTTTCACGTTCTGCGTGAAATCGACCCGGGAGCACGGGTGCTCCTACTCTCCGGGCACGCGTTCGGGCAGGTTGATGAGGAACTGTTGGAGCAGGGTCTGTGCGGATTCGTGAAAAAACCGTTTGATCTCGTAGAGCTCTCCCACCTCGTGGCGACGCTGTGCACGAATTGAAGTGACGAGCGACTACGATCTCAAGGAACCGTGGGTGATCTTGTCGTCAGACGTTCTCTAAAATGTGAACATGACGGACAGACCGTGCAGGCTACTGGGAGGGCGCTTGGCCCCAACTGGAGTCCTGCCTCACAGGCATCCTGCAGATTCATCCATCGGTTTTCCCACGACAGGGACATGCAAATGCTGCAAAACGGTACGATGGTCAATGGGGCCGTGCTGGCGAACGCGAGACGGGGCAGCGTCGGGGGACGCGGACTGACAAAGAGAGTTGTATGCACACAGCGTAATCCGTCCGGGATCCGTTCGACCAGGACTTCCATGTGGCGGGTTCGGTCAGGGGCGTCGCAGCGATACGGAAGACGGACAGGTTGGCCTGTGTCGATTACCCATCGATAGAGCCGCTCATAAAAATACCGCGTCGTCCCTCCGGTGATGAAGGTCAGAATCGAGGTGCCCGTGACAAACCGGCCGGTACATTCGATCGCACCGAAGCTGTCCGCGCGGAGGTCCCAGGCGTGGTCGACGGAGCGAATCGCCAACGCCTCGTCCAACTCGATTGTCACCGAGCCCATGTCCCGCACATCGATGTCGGGATCTTTCGTCATGATCCGGTTAGTATAGTTTCTTTGGCGAGATGGGTCAAAATCGCGGGGGCGAGGAGCCGAGTGGCTCTACTTAGTCCAAACCACGTCTGCGCCGAGGACCTCCCACCTTGTTCATGCTGCCTGAGCGTCAATCCCAAGCGTCAGCAGCGCTCGAAGCCTTTCCACCATGCCGATGTCGAGGGCTTGTTGTTGCCGCTCGCGGGAGGAGCCTGTGTAGACCCATGCCGTTGTTCTCACGGCTTGGATCGGCGGCAGCCGTCACGCATGGCTTTGGCTTCGGTCTCACGGCATCGTTCCGCCTTAGTGCGGAAATGGAAGCGTTGCCCGGTCATGCGGTAGATGCAGCGTTCGCCGCTATCGGTTGTGAAATTGCCTTTGATCGGATATCCGTTTGGGCACTCGCCGTTCTTGACCGGCTCGACGCCGCGGCGATGGGAGACGGGAGGTCGTTTCTGGGCTGCCTTCGCCTCGGCGGCTCCCGAGAGCATTACGATCGAGCCAGGCTTGCTAGCATAGGTTCCAAGGGGTCGGTTAGGAGACGCTAGAGCTGTGGCCTCCTCATCACTGTGATGCCTCGTTGGGCCGAGAGCCGGGAAACCACTCGGTATACTGATCCCCTTGGCGGCCGAAATAGGTGACGCGCTTACCCCGAAGAAACGCAAAGTAGCCCTGCACCCCCGCTTTGACGGCGCACTCACAAAAGACCCGAAATGTCTGCCCATGTTGCTGACTGTCGAGGATGGCGGCTTTGAGTAGAGCCGCCTCGAAGTGGTCTGAAATCGGAGGCAGGCCTTCGAAATGCAGAGGCGCGGTCACCACGGCCCCCGTGCTGCTGTAGAAGGAGAAGGCGCCGAGGGCATAATCCACATGGTAGTACTCGACGCCGTTGGCGATTAGTTTGCCGACGATCTCAGGAAAAGGCATTGATCCCTTCACGGTGGCCTTTGCCAATTCTGCAATCTCGTTCGCGTTCATGCTGATTCCCATTTAGAAGCCATGACGGCAGTGTAATCGACTATACTATACGCGAGTACATGGGACAGTGTTGCCGTGGCCGAATAGCTCCACTAAGCCGGACCTGCCTGCTTCTCTTTCCGCACATCGTATCGCAGCTCTGCGAAGCCAGGGCCGATCCTGTTCACAGACACCAATTTGAACGGCGGGTTCGTCACACGGCGAGGAAAGAGTGGTTTGCCGCCCCCCAATGTCACGGACCCGACCTGAACGATCACCTCATCCAGCAAACCTGCATCGTAAAACTGTCCGGCGAGATCTCCGCCACCCACGATCCAGATGCTTTTCTGTCCCGCCGCCTGACGCATCTCAGTGTGAACCGGTCGAACGTCTCCACGGACCAGGCGAATATCGGCTCCCGTGAGCAGAGGAAGCACCCTGTTGGAGAACACCCAAACCGGCTGGGAGTAGGGCCAGGCCGCGCCGGTGTGAGCGGCAATCTTGTCCGTATGTCGGAGCATCCATTCATAAGTGGCCGAGCCCATGGCCAAGGCGCCGATGTCCGCAATGAATGAGGGATAACTTGTCTCATTCACGTCGCCCAGCGGAAAGAGCCAGTCGAGCGAATCGTCTTCTATTGCAATGAAGCCGTCAAGGCTGGTGGCGGTGTAGTACTGAGTTTTCACAGAAGGATAGTGCGGAAGGTCATTGATTGAGATATGTCATCCGAGGAGGCTGATTAATTGCCAGTGGGATAACGGTTGCCCGTCGTGAAATTTAAAGGCCCAATCGGTTTTCTTTGGACTACCCGTTAACCCAATATTAGTTCCGCATTTTCATCTGTAATGAAGCGGTTTCCAGCGGTTTCTTTTAGCGACAACAAGCAAACGTCAAGGGCTATCCTGAACTTCAAGTTGAAGGCCGTGCAAAGCTGCCGCCGCAGTTGCAGCACGGTTGTGATAGTGACCCTAGTTTGGTCATAAACAATCAAAATATCGACATCGAGGGGATTTATCTCGCGAAGGAATGAACCGAAAACGTAAAACTTATAAGGGGCTATTCCTCCGTTTTTGTCGTTCACGTTCATTAGGAGAAATGTAGCCAAGGAACTTTTTGCCATCAAAGTAAACTGCTCCCAGAAATTCATTGAACTTAAAAAGTCCGATTTTCATTGTCGAGCACAAGGTTTTCGCTTCTTGAGAGTACCCATTCCATGCACTCATCGTGACGATTGCATTTAGGTTCTGTTCTGATGTCGTGATCTCATATACATCCGCTTCCCCAACGATATAGATGTTGGTCATGAATACCTTTAGAGGGGGCAGCTTCGTGCGGCTAACGAGGAGCACCTGATTGCTAATACGATCAAGCTTAGCCACTGCCTTGTTGCCGGTGAGATATTCAATAAACTTATCGATTGACTCCGGGCGCGGAACCTTTTCATATTTGCCGTACTCTGGCATGCAGTTACTCTAAAAACATTGTGTTCAACTCTTTAGGGAATAGTGGCGCCGCAGCTGACTTATTTCCGGATATATGGTTGTACTCAAAGGCTTCTTGGTGAACGCTGAATCTCTGGGCAATTGCCTTCTCATTGTCACCAAGCAACTTTTCATTGACCTTGAGCAATGCGCATATTTTCCTATTGTTAGGCAGGATAGTTCCGAGGACTCGCCGCCTCCATTCACGCGCGATATCCAGCGACGGCAGCCCCGCTTGCGTGGACCACGGCCCGTACTCGTCAAATATTGCTCGATTCGAACGTAAGATGTGGTGCATAACATCTGAGAGTTCGCTGCGTACTTGATAAATAGGTACGACGAAATTCTGTTGCACCTTTCTTGTGTGTTCGGCCTTCCACGTCCTTAAGGTAATCGACGGGAACTGTTTGGGATTCTTGTCGATCAGCGAATGACAGGTCGGACAAAGCAAGATGATGTTCTCATATTCATCACGTGCAGTATTATCCTGCGCGTCTTCACCACGAGGACCGACATCGCTCTGCGAAATTATGTGCGCTAATTCCTCGAGACTCGACACGCTGCCGTCGTCGAATAAGACAAAGAAATCCGCATGGCACGAGGGGTTTTGGCAGTGACCGCCGGAGTGCGCCCAAAGAAGCCTTCTTACTCGATCAGAGATTGCCATCCGCTACCCATCAAGTAGTCTCAACAAGGGTCCTCGTTAGGAATTTCCATTCATACGTTCGATTACTCTCTACCGAGTCCGAGTAGCTGCCACTATCCTTAGTTCGGGAAACCTTGTCAAGAATTGGTCTTAGAAAGTTCGAGTAGCGACTCGTGGGATACTTGGGTCCAGACGAGTTGCGCAAATCGCCTTCTGACCACGGAATCTCCAGATGACATTCGAAGAGCTGATTCGTGAAGTGGTGGCTTGACCCATGGCGTACCTAGCAGGCATGGCTATCCCCTCCGCCCGTACCCCTCCAATGTCATCATGTCTGCGACGTTGCGGTCGTTCACGAAGACATCGGCGAGGGTGCGGCCATAGACGTCGTGGCCGTGGGGGATGATGTTAATCGTTCCTTCTTGGAGCAGTTGCTCCAGGCGGAGGGCCGCTTCTCGTCCGCCCGGCTCGGACAATTCGGGCGCGTTGTAGCCACGAATGCGGATGCGATCGGTGCCATATCGAATCGTGTCGCCATCGACCGTCCGCACTTGCCAGCCTTCCACGGTTCGCTCGAATCCACCCATCGACAGCGCATGGCGCGGAAGCGATCTCCACCCTCTGCTGAAGGATCGCGATTTTTTCGCCAGCGGATTCTTGTGCGGGCGAAGCCCTCTCTCATGGTGTTCTCGCCGGTACCGTTGAGTTTGATGCTGGGGAAGGGATGAGCGTTGATCGGGTTTCAGATCCCAGCAGTCGGTGCAGTGGAACGGGCTCGGATCGTTCTTGATCGCCGGGGTGTACGTGTGGAGCGTGGAACGGCTTTCTTCCACCGCTGCAAGTGCCGTGGTGGTGGGCGAGGCCACGAGAAGCAGAAGGGCCAACCGGCTCAAAAAGCGGGAGTCGGGTACGATTGTGTGCAACATACTGAGAGTCCTCCGTGGTTCCGGAGGGAGACACAGCACGCTCCATGCCATCGCAGTGCAGCCGCGGTCTCGCGGTTGACAAGCCGAAAAACCGCGTGCTCAAATGCCCAGCGAGTATCGTATCTCGTGAAGATTTGTTCGCCACGACGTTCCATCCTGGCAGGCCGATTCCCACGAGATACACACAGTCAGCGACGATTCACGGAGGTTTAACTCATGGATATGTTTGGAAAAGTTGGGCTGGTCGAGGTGCCGATCTTGATCGCGCCGGATCAGAAGGCGTGGATGGATCGCATGATCAAGGAAGGCAAAATCGCGATTCCTCCCGGCGGAACCTTGGAAAAAGGTTCGTTGTATTCGATGTTTGTCCGGATGCTCCTGCACAATGCGATGGAAGAGCAGAAGCGGCAGGAAGCGTTGGATATGGACGACGAGGACGACGACGAATAGCTCAGGCTGCTGAACACGGTCTCTAGCTGCGTATCTGAATGGATGCATTTCGTATCAGTTTCGATACGAAATGCATCCAGGAACGACTCTCCACGAAAGACGAACGACGCCCGCCGTTTCGCCCCAGGTCAGAGGTTCTTGAATGCGGTTTGGGCCGCGTTGAGAGTGCGCTCAATGTCCTTCGGGGTATGGGCCAGGGACATGAAGGCGGCTTCAAACTGTGATGGGGCCAGGTACACTCCCGCATCCAGCATCTGGTGAAAGAATTTCGCGTAGACCTTCGTCTCGCACTTCTTGGCGGTGGCCCAATCCACCACCGGTCCCGGAGTGAAAAACGCACACATCATCGACGCGACCCGGGTTTGCGTGAGGGGGATTCCAGCCTTGCGTGCAATCTTCCCCAATCCTTCGGCCAATGCCGCCGAGCGTTGTTCGAGTTGTTCATAGGTGCCGGGTTTTTTCAGCCGCTTCAACGTTTCAATTCCTGCCGTGACGGCCAACGGATTCCCTGACAACGTGCCGGCCTGATAGACCGGCCCGGATGGCGCAATCATCTTCATGATGTCCTTCGCGCCGCCATAAGCGCCGACCGGAAGTCCCCCGCCGATGATTTTCCCCAGGATCGTCAGATCAGGCTTGATGCCATAGAGTGTTTGCGCGCCGCCGTACTGAACACGGAATCCCGAGATTACTTCGTCGAAAATCAGCAACATGCCGTGGGCATCGGTCAGCTTCCGTAGGCCTTCCAGGAATTCGGGAGAGGGTGGGATGACGCCCATGTTTCCGGCGATCGGTTCGACGATGATACAGGCCAGCTGGCGGTAATGTTTCTTGATCAACTTTTCCGCCGTCACCAGGTCGTTATAGGGCGCGGTCAAGGTGTGTTTCGTGAAATCTTCCGGGACGCCGGGACAGTCGGGAATGCCGAGGGTGGTCAGTCCAGAACCGGCCTTGGCTAGCAGATAGTCGCTGTGGCCGTGATAACAACCTTCGAATTTCAGGATGCCGTCGCGTTTGGTATAGGCACGGGCCACGCGAATGGCGCTCATGACTGCCTCGGTTCCTGAACTCACCAGCCGGACCTGTTCCATTGAGGGCAGGGCCTCGCGAATCATCGTGGCCAGTTGGATTTCCAATTCCGTCGGCGCGCCATAGCTAGTGCCGTTCGCGGCGGCCTGTTGGATGGCTTTAGTCACGGTGGCCGGCGCATGGCCCAGAATCATCGGGCCCCAGGAGAGAACGTAATCGAGGTAGCTGTTTCCGTCGACATCATAGAGGCGTGCGCCCTTTGCGCGGGCGATGAATCGAGGCTGTCCCCCGACCGAGCGAAAGGCTCGAACCGGGCTATTGACGCCTCCGGGAATGATCTGTTGTGCCTCTGCGAAGAGTTGTTCCGAGCGTAGTGTTTTCATGGGCCTCTTTCATCGAGGGGTGAGTTGGGGCGCCAACCTACCATGGGAAATTCAAAACGGTCAATTGTGGATGCCCTTCACGCGGACGAGACTGGTATCCGACCCGGCGGATGATTCGATACAACGCTTTATCCGAATGGATACACCAGGCAGAGTTCCTGATTCGACTCAAGCACATTTGTATAAACAAAATAATGGGTTATCGTATCTTCTGCGAGTGGCGTAATTTTTGCTGAGTCCCGGGTATCACTGCGTAGGAGAATAAGATGAAAGTGATTTGTTCCTGGTGCGAAAGCGAGGGGCGACCGGCCGTGGTGAGAGAAAAGGCCCCGCTGGCTGATGGGCGCGAAACCCATGGTATTTGTTCCAGTCACCTCCAGCAAATGGGTGTCGGGCGAGATCCACTCGTGCCTGGGTACGAGGAGGGACTGTTGCCGCGGTATGAGCCCGTGGTCGCCCGACGAAGAGCTGAACCCGTTGCCGCGCTGCTATGGACGACTCCCACGAGACCTCACCTGCTAATAGGGACAAAAAATGTCAATCGTTGCCAGAATGCCACGCATCTGACAGCCGGAATGGTCGAGTCCTGCCCGGTCGGTTCATCTAACCCCATGAAAAAACTGTAGGTCGGTTCAATCTCTCCGGCTGGTGCGGCTCTTGCGCCTCCAGTGGGGGTAGTCGGACTGCAACGAATGGAGTGAGCCAGTGAAAGTGCTTTGTGCCTGGTGTGTACGAGACGGTAAGCCGGCGTTTCTGCGTGAGAAGTCACCGATTGACGATCCCAGCGAAACGCATGGGCTCTGTGGAGATCATTTCACGTCGCTGAGCCTGAGCGTGAGACAAGTCGTCACGCCGAAGGTCTGGCTGCTCTCGCGAGCCAACGACCTGTCCTGGGGGCTCACCCGGTGGGTGCAGCGTCAGATGGGGCGGTTTTTTTCACTCTGCTAATCGAGGGCAGCCCCTGGTGATTCGCTCGCCAGTGAGTCGTGAGCCGGGCCTACCCGAGTTTTCCCCGCAATAAATTCAATCCCTGTTCGATCAAGTTTGAATCCGGCATCTTGCCGTCTGGCGTCAGCTTGTCGATCAAGCCAGGCAACAGACTCGCCAGTTGACCGCCGGCTGCTTCCGGACTCAGTCCCGCCTGCGAGGCCAATTGTTTCAACAGGTCGCCGCCCAAGCCCTGTTGAACCTGTTCCGGTGAAATCGGCAGGTTCTTGCCGGTGCTGACCCAGGAATTGACGATGTCGCCCAGGCCGTTCTTCTGGAAAGATTGAATCAATCCACTGAGTCCGCCGACGTTACTGTCTTGCCCGAGTAGGCCGATCAAGGCTTGCATCAAGGGATTCTGCTCACCCTTGTTTGCCATCATCCCTGCTGCCGCCTGCCCGAGTTGATCCAACAGTCCCATGTGACCTCCTTGAATGTGCGGGAATCGCCGCGGCCTAACGGCCGCTGGTTTTCGATCCCTTTGATCCGGTGGATTTGGCCCCCTTGCGCTCCATGGCTAAGGGCGGTGCGAACCAATTGTGGCGGGTACGTTTATGTCGCTCCGAGACCGCCAGCACGGCATGAAACGGCAGTCCGTTTCCCGTTGCGTCGTCGGATTCTTTGAGACTCCAGGCCTCGCCGGCTTCATTCAAGATTTCCACGAAGGTTTCAAAGTCGTCCTCTTCGTCGGGTTTCGTCAGCACCTGGTCGGCATCCGTGACCAGGACGAGATACCCCTTGGCCGGCAGCCAGTCGAGGTCGGCGAGACATTCTTCCAGGGCGTCCCAGTTATGGCCGAAGTAGTCCGGAAACGAGAAGACCCGGCTGAATTCATCCAACAGTCCGGCCTTGGTCTTACATTTCTTGCCGGAGATGGTCTTGATCACGAAGTGGGCGGGAACCGACAGCAATTTATCCAGCGCCTCTCCCTCGGCATGCACCAGGAGATGGGCCCATGGTTTCTTGATCGATTGGAGCGCAGTAATCGACATGTATCCTCAATTCATCGGAATAAATGAGCGATAGTGATCGGCCGTGTAATAGGCCTTGCCGTTGGCCTGATTGATGACGATCCGTTCGGCCCCGCGATTTTTCCCCGCCACTTTCGGATGCACGTCGTACTCGCGATAGCGGCCTCGCGGGAGGACGCGTTCACGATTCTGAAAATTCCGTCCCCCGACATACCCCGGCAGGGGCTCTCCATGCCGGGCTTCTATGGCTTTGAGTGTGTCCCGTGCCACCGGCGGGATGGCGTCGCGCACATTGCGCGGGTTCGTTTCGGGACCGGCTCGCACTGAGCCGTTCTGTGCGGTCGGAGCCTGGTTGGGAGCGGGAGTGAGAAGCGGAGCCGGTGTGTCGAGAAGTGTTGGGCCTGGTTCAGCCGTGAATGCGACGCTCAGGTGAAGGAGCAGTGCCGCGCACAGCCAAAGAATAAGACCTGTGAAACGTGGAACAGACATGGTGATTCACGACCGATGACATCAACAGGCACGACCCTAACATGTCACATGGGGGCGGTCAACGTTGCTACGCCGTCCGATCCTCTCGCCCGGCGGGGCTTTTCTCGTTCGGCCTCCTCGCCGGACTGCACGTACGCCTGCGTCGGCCTTACTTGCGAGAAGCCCCGGCGGGCTTCGGTCTCGAACGCCTCGCAACGGCATTCATGAATCATCCGAGCTAAACCCTGTCGTGCGGCAGCTCCGCCCCGTGCATGCGGGTGAACAATTCCCAGTCGAAGGGCTTGGGCGCCACGGCATGCAAGGGAACCGTTTCGATCCGGTTCGAATCGTGATAGGCCACCATGCAGCCGACGATGCTCTCCGGTTGCTCGACCAGACGGCGTACCGTTTCGTAGGCGAGATGCTGCGCGATCATTTTATCTTCCGGTGTCGGCGGGGCGCCTCTGAGCGTATGCCCGAGAATGGTGGCTTTTGTGGCCGAAGCCAGCGAGTACTGGCCCGACGACTCCCGACGTTGCGGCCATGTGGCAATGGTCTGCGCCACATATTCGACCAGACCATGGACCCCGCCTTCCCGGTGATGCCGGTGAGGAGTCCGCTCCGCCACGACAAAGATGTGACTCTTGTTGGGCACGCCTAACGTGTGCTTCAACGTACCCAGGACAATCTCTTCGATGTATGCGTCGGGATCAGGATGCTCATTGACCAGGATCCCTTCCGCTCTAGCCTGATAGGCGCATGCCAAGGCCAGGTGGCCGGACCCGGCGCCCATGACCTCGACAAAGAAGATGCTGCCCATCGCGGCGCTGGTGGCTTTGAGCGATTCGATGGATTGATTCGCGAGGGCGATGGCGGAATGAAATCCCAGCGAAGTCGTGCCGGCGATATTGTTGTCGATGGTGCCGGGAATACCGACGACTTGCACGCCGTACGTCTCGTGAATCGCCCGCGCACCGCGCAAGCTGCCGTCGCCTCCCAGGACCACGAGCGCCGAGTCTTCCAGATAGGGGGCTAAGGAACGCATCGCGGCGCGTTGCACCTGCTCGTCCTTGAAATCCTCGAACCGGCTGCTGCCGATGGGGCTGCTGGCATGGCTGCTCATGCCGCGCGTGTCTTCCTCGGTCACGGCATCGATCCAATTGTTGGCCAGGCCGAGAAATCCGTGCCGGACAAACAAGACATCCAAACCGAAACGGTTACCGGTGACGCGCAACTCCTTCAAGGCTGCCCCGCCGCCACCGAAATCCCCGCCAGACACCAGGGCGATGAGGCGTTTAATGCGTCCCGGCTTGAGGGTGACGCGCTGGCTTCGTTCCCGTTCAACCGTCACCCAGGCCTCGCGTGCGATCCGATCGCTTTCGATCAAGCCTACCGCGGTGGAATAGCCGGAGAGTTTGCCGTTCTCCAGCGTGAGCAGCACCACATTGTCCTGCCCTTCCTTATATTCACCGAATTCGGAGAAGGCTTCCCGGAACGGCCGCGGATCGAGGTAGATCCGTAGCGCGCGCAGCGTCGAACTGTGAGTATAGAGGCACAAGACTTCTCCCGGGTGAGAACGGCCGAGCCGGTGGAGACCGTCGATGACATCGACGTAGAGATCGAAGAA
>WBZP01002004.1_pt1 | contig 15894 bp, 14 predicted proteins | sample 5204301 | NCBI WGS metagenome assembly WBZP01 (sample SAMN12412401, study PRJNA552823) | activated sludge metagenome | isolation source: activated sludge from nitrification reactor of wastewater treatment plant... | place: USA: Pennsylvania | collected 2017
CTTTCGGAGCCGAGTTTCTGTTCGGCGAAGGCGAGCACCTTGCGGAGCTCCTTTTCGGAGCGGGCGTTGGCGTTGCGGAGACGTTCGAGTTCCGCCGGGACCTCGCCGGCATCGATCGCTCGCGGGGGCACCTCGGGGATGAGTTTGGAATAGAGATAGGCGTTGCCGAGGGCGATGCCCGGTGCGGCCGCGATCCCTTTCAGGACGGTCTCTTCCGTGTGCTGCGGGGTGCCGGTCATATCAGTTCTCCCCGAATCCCTGCTCAAAGAGTTCGACGACGGCCTGCGCGGCGGCGTCTTCGTCCGCGCCGGTGAAGATGAGGTCCAGCTGCGATCCCTGCTCGGCGGCGAGGGTCATGACGCCAATGATACTCTTGCCGTTGATCTCGAACATGCCCTTCCGGATCGTGAACTCGGATTGAAAGCGTGATGCGGTCTTGACGATCGCGGCAGCCGGGCGCGTGTGTAGTCCGGCCTTGTTGATGATGGTGACGGTACGTTCGATCATGCCGGGCTCAGGATGACCTGTGGACGAGAGCTCCGGCCAGCCAGTGGAGCATGGAATGGGCGCGCGATGCCGGGAGTGCGCGGAGCGCGATCAGGGCGCGTGCGGTGTTGTCCGCCACCTGCCGGCGCGTATCCTCCAGGACCCCGTACATTTCGTAGATGGCGCGGACGCGCGTGACGAATGCGCGGCGTGCGGTGATGCTCTCGCGTGTCGCCGGCGACGACTTGCGGCGCATGACGCGGTCCAGGACCGCGCGGTCGGCACCACGCGCGCGTTCACGCGCGCGCAGCAACAGGTATGTGCGTTTGCCTTCCAGGATATCACCACCGATGGCCTTGCCGAATTCCCGTTCGTCGCCGATCACGTCCAGGAGGTCGTCCTGCAACTGGAAGGCACGGCCGAGGTGATGGCCGAACCGGTGGAGCGCCCGGATCTGCTCCGGTGTTCCGCCCCCGATGCGTCCGCCCAGTTCCGTTGCGACGGTGAGAAGGCGGCCGGTCTTCGGTGCGATCATCGTGAAGTAGTCCGTGACGCGCACATTGCCGCGCTGTTCATACTCGAGGTCCAGGGCCTGACCCTCGCACACGCCGATCACGCCCGCGGTGAAGAGCTGTGCAAGCATCGCCGGGTCCTCGTGTCGCGTGCGCATGAGGTTCTCGTACGCGATCGCGAGCAGGGTGTCGCCCGCGAGGAGGGCCGTGTTCAGGTCCCATTGCACGTGGACGGTCGGTCTGCCACGGCGCGTGGGGGCATGGTCCATGATATCGTCATGGACCAGGGTGAAGTTGTGCATGATCTCCACGGCGGCCGCGGCGTGCATGGCCTGTGTGGCCGTGCCGCCGGTGGCCTCACAACCGAGGAGGACGAGGACGGCGCGGAGGCGCTTGCCCCCGCCCGAGAGGACGTACGTACAGGCATCGCGCAGCGACCGCGGGGAGCCTGGCGTGATCAGCGACGCCAGGTGGCGGTCCACCCGATGGCGCAGAAGGTCGTAGCGTCGCTCGTGCGGATTCTGCTTCACTCCCGGGTTCTCCTCACAAGTGGTGCATGCTGCAGGTCGGTGATCGTGCGCGCCCCGGTCAGGAACATGATCCCCTGGAGTTCCTTCTGCCAGCGGGCGAGTAGCTGTTCGAGTCCCGCCTTCCCGTGGCGGCGGAGTTCCGTGATCATAGGTCGGGCTGAACCCGCCAGATCGGCACCCAGGGCGATGGCCCGTGCGGCGTCCAGTGCTGATGTGATGCCACCGGAGGCGACCAGGGTGAATGGCCGGTCCGGGGTCTTCCATGCGACGGCATCGGCGACCGCCGTGGCCGTAGGGATGCCCCAGTCCCAGAATGTCTCATGTCCGTACGGTGCCGCGCCCCGCAGGAGTTCAACGCCCGCCCAGCTCGTGCCTCCGGCGCCGGCGACGTCGATGATGCGGACGCCGGCATCCAGCAGTCGACGGACCACATCCGCGGAAAGCCCTGCGCCGATCTCTTTGACGATCACCGGGACCGGGAGTTCGCGGACGAGCATCGCGATGCCGGCAAGGACGCCGCGAAAGCGGGGTGTGCCTTCGGGCTGGAGCAGTTCCTGCAACGGGTTCAGATGCACCGTGAACGCATCGGCGCGGATGAGTTCGATCAGCCGGAGGACTGCTGTCGCATCGCGCATGGTCGCGACCTCGGCTGCGCCGATGTTCCCGATGATCGGGATATCGGGAGCAACCTCTCGCGCGATCGCGAAGGTCCGGTGATACGTCGTGTCTTCGAGCGCCTGCCGCTGGCTCCCCACGCCCATGGCGATGCCGGCCTGCTGGCATGCCAGGGCAATGTCGCGGTTGATGCGCAGCGCCCCGGCGTAGCCGCCGGTCATGCAGGAGACCAGCAACGGCGCCTGCAACGTGTGGTTCAGGAACGTGACCGACGTTCGCACGTCGGCCAGATCGATCTCCGGCAACGCATTGTGGACGAAGTCCCACGCGTCCAAACCGCTCTCCTTTGCGCGGAACGTGACGTTCTTCCGCACCACAAGGTCGACGTGCTGGGCCTTGCGGGCCGTGGTACCACGGGGCGGGGATCGTCTGGGCATGCGGTTGGTCGGTCGCTTTCTTCAAGATACATGATTCATGCGCGAATTTCAATCCCGCTGACGCGTGATGCGCATCACACCCCGATGCCCGTATGTTGATTCTGGCGCAAGAGTTATGTACCATGGAGTGATATTCTAACGGAAATGGCACTCTATGCACGCGATCATACCAGTGGCAGGGATCGGGACCAGGCTCCGCCCGCATACCTTCACGCACCCCAAGGTCCTGCTCAATGTCGCTGGCAAGCCGATCCTGGGCCACATCATCGACAAGCTTATCGATGAGGGGATCACCTCGGCGAGCATCATCGTCGGCCATTTGAGCGAGCAGATCATCGCCTATGTGCGCAAGGCCTACCCCTCGTTTCCGGTGGATTTCGTGGAACAGAACATGCCCCTGGGATTGGGGCATGCCATCTATACATCGCGTCACGCGCTCAAGGATGACCCCATCCTGATCATCCTGGGGGACACCATCTTCGACGTGGATCTGCGACCGGTCCTGAAGAAACCGGTGACGGCATTGGGCGTGAAGACCGTTGAGGACCCGCGCCGGTTCGGGGTGGCGGAGACGACGGACGGGGTCATCACCCGGCTGATCGAGAAACCCGAGCATCCGACGAGCAACCTGGCAGTGGTCGGCCTCTATCATATACAGAACACCCCGTTGCTCAGGGCCTGTCTGGACGAGGTCGTCCAGAAGGACATCCGGACCAAGGGGGAGTATCAATTGACGGATGTCCTGCAGATGATGATCGGCCGTGGGGAACGGATGGAAACCTTCCCGGTCGAAGGCTGGTACGATTGCGGCAAGCCGGAGACGCTCCTCTCGACGAACAAGGCGCTGCTCGAGAAGGGGTCGACCTTCCGCCCGATGGAGGGCGTCATCGTCAATGAGCCGGTCTATATCGCGCCATCGGCGGTGCTGTGCAACTGCGTCATCGGTCCGAACACGACCGTGGGCGATGGTGCGGAGATCAGCGAATCGGTGATCCGCAATGCGATCATCGGTGCGGACTCGCGGGTGAGCAAGGTGCTGCTCGACAATTCCATCATCGGCAGCGGTGCATTCGTCCGCGGAAGCTACAAACGCTTCAACGTCGGCGATGCTTCAGAACTGGAATTCTACTAATACATATACACGTATCGTTCACATGTGAGGTTCCCTATGTCCTATCTGTTTACGTCCGAGTCCGTGTCTGAAGGTCATCCGGACAAGGTGTGCGACCAGATCTCTGATGCGATCCTGGATGCGCTTCTGGAACAAGACAAGCATTCACGCGTGGGATGTGAGAGTTTTGTGACGACCGGACTGGCGTTCGTGGGCGGCGAGATCACCACGAACGGCTACATCGAGGTGCAGGATATCGTGCGGAAAGTGATCCGGGAGATCGGCTATACGAAGGCCGACTACCGGTTCGATGCCGAGTCGTGCTCGGTGATCTCTGCGATCCATTCGCAGTCGCCGGACATCGCCCGCGGTGTGGATACCGGTGGTGCGGGTGACCAGGGCATGATGTTCGGTTATGCGTCGAACGAGACCCCCGAATACATGCCGATGCCGATCATGTTCGCCCACAAGCTGGTGAAGCGCCTGGCGGACATCCGGAAGAAGGAAGCCAAGCTGATGCCGTACCTGCGCCCCGATGCGAAATCGCAGGTGACCATCGAATACCACGGCCGCAAGCCCGTCCGCGTCCACACGGTCGTCATCTCCACGCAGCATGACGCGGACGTGTCGCAGAAGAAGATCCGCGAGGACGTGATCAAACACGTCATCAACAAGGTCCTGCCGCAGGACATGCTCGACAAGAACACGATCGTGCACGTGAACCCCACGGGCCGGTTCGAGATCGGTGGGCCGCATGGCGATGCCGGTCTGACCGGACGCAAGATCATCGTGGATACCTACGGCGGCCGTGCCCCGCATGGCGGTGGTGCGTTCTCCGGCAAGGACCCGTCCAAGGTGGACCGCAGCGCGGCGTATGCGACGCGTCATCTCGCGAAGAACCTCGTGGCGTCCGGACTCGCGGACGAGTGCCTCATCCAGGTGGCATATGCCATCGGCGTGGCGGAACCCGTCTCGATCCACGTGAACACCTACGGCACCGGCCGGATCCCGGACATCGAGCTGGAAAAGGTGATCGCGAAGGAAGTGGATATGACCCCGCGCGGGATCATCAAACGTCTGAACCTGCTCCGTCCCATCTACCGCAAGACCGCGGCGTATGGCCACTTCGGCCGCAGCGACAAGGACTTCGGCTGGGAGAAGCTGGATCTCGTGAATACGATTCTCAAGGCCATCAAATAACGGGACCTCCCGTCACATTCTTTTTCACAACCAGGCACGGAACGCATGGATCAGAAAGCAGGAAAATACAAGGTACGGGACATGAAGCTGGCGGCAGAGGGGAAGCGGCTCATCGAGTGGGCCGAATCACGCATGCCGGTGCTCATGGCTCTGCAGGAGAAGTACAAGGTCACGAAGCCCTTCAAGGGATATCGTATCGCGGGCTGCCTCCACGTGACGAAGGAGACCGCGGTGCTGGTGAAGACGCTCGTCGCCGCGGGCGCCGAGGTGAGCTGGAGCGGCTGTAACCCGCTCTCCACGAACGATGCCGTCGCCGCCGCGCTCGCCGCGGAAGGGGTTTCCATCTTCGCATGGCACGGCATGAACGTGAAGGAGTTCTACTGGTGCATCGATCAGACGCTGAAGTTCCATCCGAACCTCACGCTGGATGACGGTGCCGACCTCATTTTCACGATCCACAAGGACCATCCGGAATTCGCCGAGAAGTTCGTCATCGGCGGTACGGAAGAGACCACGACCGGCGTGCACCGTCTGCGTGCGATGGCGGCCGATGGCGCGTTGAAGTACCCGGTGATCGCGGTGAACGACGCCGAGACCAAGTGGGACTTCGATAACGTGTACGGCACGGGACAGTCGACGCTGGATGGTATCCTGCGCGCGACGAGCGTGCTGCTCGCCGGCAAGAACGTCGTCGTGGCCGGGTACGGCCATTGCGGCAAAGGTGTCGCCGCGCGTGCGAAGGGCCTCGGTGCCAATGTGATCGTGACGGAAGTGAAGCCGACCGCGGCGCTGAAAGCGACGCTCGAAGGCATGCGCGTGATGAAGATGGACGAGGCCGCGAAGGTCGGCGATGTGTTCATCACCGCCACGGGCGTCAAGGATGTGATCGTGAAGCGCCACTTCCAGTCGATGAAGGACGGTGCGATCGTCTCCAATACCGGCCACTACGACTGCGAGATCAACATCCCCGACCTGGCGTCGGTGAGCAAGGGCAAGCGCGAGATCCGTGCGAACAACGAAGAGTACAAGAAGAAGGATGGCAACCGCGTCTATCTGCTGGCGCAGGGCCGTCTCGTGAACCTGGCCGCCGCGGAAGGCCATCCGTCGGAAGTGATGGACATGTCCTTCGCGAACCAGTTCATGTCGCAGCTCCGCATCGCTGAACTGCACAAGAAGGGTGTGCGCCTCGAGAACACGGTGCACGATATCCCCGAAGAGCAGGACCAGCAGATCGCGCGCGTGAAGCTCAACACGATGGGTATCAAGATCGATACCCTGACGCCGGAGCAGGTCAAGTACAACGCGGATTATAGCGCCGGGACCTAACCGTCGCGATGATCGGTGTGTGAAAAGGAACGGCGTCCCGCATGCGGGGCGCCGTTCGTCATTTCATGGGGTGGTCGGACATCCTGTCCGTGACCGGGACCGGCTGTGCGGCTGTGGGCCGTACGGCCGGTCCCGGTGTGTGTCATCAGGCGGAGCGGTCCCCCTTCCCCTCTGGGGGTGCCGCTACGCTGACAGCCATTGCTGGGCTTCCAGTTCGTTGGTGAAGAAGCGGATCGGGAGCCCGCGGTTGGAGAAACAGAGCATCTCGTCGGTCATCCACTTCCGGTTCTCCTCGGCATCCACGACGGCGATGCGGTGGGTGAACATCGAGGGATATTGCGCCAACGTTTCGGCCTGGAGGATCGACGCAACAATGTCCGGACGCCCCGTTACCGGCCGGAGATCCACGAGCAGACGCACGGATTCCTGCCCACTCAGAAGCGACAGAATATCGCTCTGAACGAGCCATCCGGCGTCCCTGGTCATTTCACCCGTTGCGGTGACCCTCCAAAAGATGCCGTCCTCAAAAGAGACCGAATAACTATGCATACGGCCCGCCATTGCTCTCCCCCGCTCGCCCATGCGTTTTGCCATTGGCAGGGCGTTTGGTTATCATAGTTCCTTCCCCATGGTCTTCGGCCTGGCGTTCGCTCAGGGCCATGGTGGTGGCGGTGGGAACTGCGGCGGATCGTCCATCGTTGCGACCGCCGTTTCACCTGTACCACCTCCGGTGGTGTTTGCCAGCCCGTTCGTGTTCACGGATATCAGCAAAACTATCAGGAACACGACTGCAAGGAAGATGCGTTGTGCCATCGGAGCCTCCCCGGATCGAGTGATCATCGGACACTGTGGCCGTGCTTTCCATGGAGCGTGGACCAGCCATCCTAACAGTATGTACCACTGCGCCCGCGGATTTGGAGCCGGGGGGCAGGCGGAACCTCATGGCCCGGCGCCGTTCTGGCCGCTGGCGTGCCGCGATCTCCCTCGGTGTTACCCTCCTTGCGGTCCTTGTGCCCCCCCCGGCTCACGCACAGGCCGACCTGCAGCAGCCCGTCTCCGGACGGGAGTTGTTGAATCGTGCGTACTCCCTGATGGTCGAAGGTAGGTATGACAGCGCAAGAGGGATGTATGACCGGGCGGCGTTGGCCGCAGGCGCGGCGAACGAAGAGGACCTTCTCCGGGCGCTGAACGGCAGCGCCTCCACGTTGGTGTATGCCGGACACCTGGATACGGCGGCAACGGTGATCCAGTATGCGCTTACCCGCATGGACGGAGTTCCGGCGTCCCGTGGACTTGCAGCGGCGGAGATCTACGCGTTGAAGGCCTACCTCTGTTCCTTCCATGATCAGGCCGACTCTGCGCTCGCATGGAACGGGAAGAGCATGGAGATCCGCAGGGCGATCCTCGGGGATGCGCATGCCCTGCTCTCTTCCAATTACTACAATGCCGGTGTCGCGCTTTCCAAAAAGGGACTCTTCCGTGACGCCGTCCAGGACCTGAAGCAGGCACTGCGGCTCTCCGGCAACGGGAACGAGTCGTCACAGAACCGTGCGCAGATCCACACCCTCATTGCAAGTGCCTACCGTGAATGCCGCGAATTCACGCCCGCCCTGTGCCACCTCGACACCGCCATCGCGGAGTTACGTTCGACGGGGCGCACGCGCACGTATGGTATGATGAGCGCGTTCCTCTATGCCGCACATTGCCACACCGCCCGCGGGGACCATCGCAGTGCCTTACCGCTCTATGATTCGGCGGCCGCGTACGCCAGGATCGTCTGTCCGGACAACATCACGGTGCTGACCGCCATCCGCGCGAGCATGGCGGAGGCGTACCTTGCCATGGGTGATCCCGACCGTGCCGTGGAGATAGGATCCGATGCGCTGGAACGGTTCGGCGTCCTCGGCGTTCAGGTCCCTTCCGGCGTGGCAACGATCCACGCGGACCTTGCACGCGCATACATGGAAAGAGGAGATAGTGTTGCTGCGCTCCGCCACGCCAGTGAGGCGGTGGCGCTGCGCCGTGCGACCTTCGGCCCGATCCACCCGGAACTTGCCGCGTCGTATGAGCGCCTCGCCGAGATCGAGGCGCGCACGGGCCGTCAGGCCGATGCCCTCGCCCATCTGCGCGATGTCGTGGATATGCGCCGACAACTCTTCGCGCACACCGGCGCCGCGCTCCTTGCCTCGCCATTGATCAGTATCGCGGCCCTTCAGGCCGCAACGGATGACCTGCAGGGGGCGGAGCGGACCCTGCATGATGTCCTCTCGGATGAACGGGACGATCTGATGGCAGACCCGGTGTTGCATGCTCGTGCGTTGAAGACGTATGGTGATGTCCGTGCCCGGAAGAGTGAGCATCTGTTGGCGGTCGCGTTCTACGACTCGGCCCTGCAGGTCCTCGACAGGGCCGCGACGGGCGGCACGGCGGGGGGACACGAACAACGGAGCGGCCTTGCGGATGGCAGGGTGTACCTCGACGCGTTGAAGCACAAGGCGGTCGCGCTCCGTGCCGCGGCACGGCGGTCCGGGAAGGGGGTGGCATGCAACGAGCAGGCGCTCGAAGCGTACGGGCTGTTCTGTCGGACACTTCTCTCCTTGCGCTCGCGCTATGGATCCGAAGCATCAAAACTCCGGGTGGGGGAGGACCTGGGGGCTGCGTGCGATCAGGGGGTAGAGATCGCCCTCGAGCTGCACGGCGTGTCGGGTGATGAGCGCTACCTGCGCACGGCATATGCATTCGCCGAACTCGACAAGGCGGGAATGTTGCTGGAGGGTATCCGCCGGATGCATGTGATGTCGTTCGCAGGCGTGCCCGATGCACTTGTCGCCGCTGACCGCTCGCTGAAATCACGGCTTACCGCGCTGGAGATCGAACAGGCGACACTGAGCGAGACGCCGGGAGTGGATCCCGCGAAACTCCGCGACCTCCGGTGGAATATCCTGGCGCTCCAGGAGGAGTCGCGCCTGGCCGCGGAACGGCTGCGCGGCGCTTCACCGGCCTATGCCCATCTGATGGAAGAGGAGCGATTCCCCGCCCCGGAGGAGATCCAGGCCACGCTCGATGACAGTACCCTTGTCCTCGAATACGTCCTTGGTCAGGATCGGGGCGTACTCTTCATGGTGAGCCGGTCCGGCCTCACGTATCGCGATCTCGGATCCCGCCGATCGATCGAACGCGCGACCGCGGCGCTGACCTCAGCCATCCGTACGGTCGATTACGATGGTTTTGTCCCGGCATCGCGCCGGGCCTATGAACTCCTCATCGCTCCCGCGAGAACGGTCGTTGCGCGCTACCCGCGCCTGGTCGTGGTTCCGGATGGCGTCCTGTCGACGTTACCGTTCGAGACCCTGGTGTCCGGCCGGGCCGATGGGCATGATGGGGCACCGACCTTTGCCCGTCTGCCGTTCCTCGTGCGGTCGCACGAGATCGAGGTCTCACCTTCGGCCCGGCTCCTGTGCGAGGCCGTGCAGGGCGCGCCGCGGCCGGACCCGCAGAGCTGGTCCTTTGCCGGATTCGCTCCGGTGTTCCGTGATGCGGTGGAGAGTGGGCCCGTGCTGGCGTCCACGGCGGGCACGATCGAAGGCATGAATGGGTACCGGTCCGTGACTGTGCGTGGCAGGAGTTTCCGCGCATTGCCGTACTCCCACGATGAGGTCACGGGTATCGGCGGAGCATTCGGCGAGAGAGGGCTGGCTTCCCGGATCTTCACGGATGGCGAGGCATCGGAGGAGAACTTCAAGCGGATCGCATCGACCTGCACGCACCTTCATGTCGCCACGCACGGCATCGTCAACGTGCATGATCCATCACGTTCCGCGTTGCTCTTCTCGCCGACCGGGAGCAGTGAGGGTGATGATGGCGTTCTGCACGCCGCGGAAGCGTATGATCTCCCTCTGCATGCGGAACTCGTCGTGCTCAGTTCCTGCGAGAGCGGTGTCGGCAAGATCGTGACGGGCGAGGGCGTGTTCGCGCTGATGCGCGGGTTCCTGTATTCCGGGGCGAGGAACGTGATGTATTCACTCTGGCGGGTAACGGACCGGAACACGAGTGCGTTGATGCGGACGTTCTACCAAGAGGCGCTGAAGGGCGTCCGGCCAGGCAAGGCCCTCCAGCTTGCCAAGATCGCGATGCTCGCCAATGAACGCACCGCGTTCCCCCACGCCTGGGGCAGCTTCGTTCTCGTCGGACCCTAAGGGCCTGACATCTACCTCACGATGAACGAACCCACGTGGAGCAGTTCATCCCCAGCACTGAGCTTCCAGTAGTACAACCCCGGGGTCAACGTATCCTTCCATGTGACCGCTGTGGCGGCTGACCTGATGGTCCGCACCGTATGCCGGTGATTATCCATCACCGTGATGGTGAACGGTGGCCGCTCATCGGTTGACCAGGCGAACAGCGCTCCCGGTTGGAGCGTGATGCCATTCGCCGGCGACCGTACGCTCGTTTCGGCAGAGCGCGTGGTGCTGTGCAGGAGATCCTCGAGTTCGGGTGAAGGTTCGAAACGCGCTGCGAGGAGCTCATGTGATGGGGTCGAGCGTGGTGCTGCGGGCCGGCCCGTGTCGATGGCGGAGGTATCGGGCCTGACCTGCACGACCGGTGTGGCACCGGGTGTGGGTCGATCGGAACCCCTGAAGACCAGCATATAGGTGAGCACCCCGATCCCGATCACGGCAGCCATGCCGGCCGCCATCCGATAGAGGATCCTGCGTTCGCTTGTCCGTTCCGCTGGCCGGTCGAAGAAGGGATGGGGTCCGGCCTCTGCGGCGTGTCCGGCGGGCACGAGCGCAAGCAGTCCGGTGACCTCTTCCTTGCAGGTAAGGCAGTCCTCCACGTGCTCCAGAACCCGGAGGGGAAGTTCGCGTGTCCGGCCCAGGTTCAGGGCGTCCACGTACAAAGCGATCCCCTCATCGGAGAGATGTCCGCCTTCGCCAAACAAATATGCGGTATCGGTTGTCTTCATAGGGCTTTCTGCTGTTGCTCTGCCTGTTCTGTCTCTGAAGGTATATACTACCGCCGCAGGAGGAATGGAGCCGCGAGATCATCCATCAGGATCCCCAGGGTTTCCTTGGTGTGCGACCCGCCGGGCGGGCTGCCGTTCAGGAGCCGGATGATCTGGGCGATCCGTTCATCGGTCCACCGCCTGATCGAATCATGCGAACTGGTGGTGCGTTCCGCCCTGACGAAGAAGGGGTGGATCCGGGCGAAGGCCTCCTTGTCCGTGACGCCGCGGTCCATCTCCTGTGATGCTGCCACGATGGTATCGATGTCAGCATCCGGGCATGCCGGCCACCATGCACGCACATCGTCGCGCGTCAGGGGGATACGATACATGATCTTGAGACATACGATGAGGCGTGGACGTTCCGTGTGGAATTGGTCCAGAATCGCACGGAGCATGCGTATGCTCTGGGCGAGTGCCATATCCTTTTCGGGGTCGCCGGGCGAGGGGGGGGCCGGGATATCCTCGATGGCGAGGAATTCCGGTGCCGACCGCCGCTTCTTGTGCAGGTTCAGGCAGATGTGCCGGATGATGCTGGACAGATAGGTGCGGACCAGGGTGCTGCCGTTGAATTGGGCACGGATGCGCGGGAGTTTCTCGAGGAGCTCGGCATTGACCTGCTGGATCACATCCTCCGCGTCGGCGGGATGGAACATCCCGGACCGCACATAGGTATGGACGATGATCCCGATCGTCTCCTGATGGCGGACAAGGAGCCCGCGGGGATCGGAGCGCAGGAGGTCGAGATCGGTAGCGTTGCGGCGGTCGTCCATGCGGGTCGGAGGTTCTCTCCTCTCATGGTAGGGCGGGGGGTGAAGAAATGCAAGCGGAGACCTCCCTTGAACCTCACTTCATTTCTTGGTACTTTTCCATGATGAACGGCTCTTTCACCTCTTCGATAGACCCACTCCACGGTTTTCTCGAGATCATACCGGACATGTGTTTCGTGATGTCCGCGGACATGAAGATCGAGGAGTGCAATCAGCGCGCACGGGCGGTCACCGGGCTCCCGATGCAGCTGGATGGGTCTATTCCGTTCACGTCGCTCCTGACCCCCGACTCGCCGCGCCCTCCGTTCGAAGCCCTCGATGCATCGAACCATTCCTGTGAGACCGAAGTGCGCTTCCGTCAGGACGGGCGGCGGGCGATGGATGCGCTCGTCTACGTACACCGGGTGCGGGACGGGTCGACCTTCCGCTACATGGTGTTCGGCCGCGATATCTCGGGGACGAAGCAGCGCGAGCTGGACCTCCTGCGGTTCGCGAACGTCGTGCATTACACGGTCAATCCGATCCAGATCACGGACGCGGCCGGACGCATGATCTATGTGAACCCGGCGTTCGAACGGACCACCGGATTCGCGAAGGAGGAGTTGATCGGCCGGAACCCCTCGATCATCTCGAGCAAGAAGTACGGATCGGAGTTCTGGGAACGCGTGTGGATCACGATCAGCGCGGGCAAGATCTGGAACGGCGAGATCGAGAACAAGCGGAAGGATGGAGCGCCGCTCTATACCCAGCTGCTCATCTCCCCGATCATCGATATCGATGGCAAGGTGGTGGGGTATCTCGGGTCGCACCGCGACGTCACCGAACAGCGCGCACTCGAACAGCAGCTCATGCACTCCCAGAAGATGGAGAGCATCGGGACGCTGGCGGCGGGCATCGCCCACGAGGTGGGCAATCCGCTGGCCTCGATCTCATCGATCGTCCAGGTCCTCCAGCGCACGATCAGTGACGAGTTCGCACGCGACAAACTCGGGCTGGTGCAATCGCAGGTCCACCGCATCACCAAGATCATCCGCGACCTCGTGGACTTCTCCCGCCCCTCGAACTATCAGGTGCAGCCCACCGATCTGGTGAAGGTCCTCACCGATGCGGTGGAGATCGTGAAGATGGGGAAGAAGGCGAAAGAGGTCACGTTCTACACGCACGTCCGCCAGCAGATCCCGCTGCTGTCGCTCGTGCCCGACCAGATCGCCCAGGTGTTCATCAATATCCTGTTGAATGCCGTGGATGCCCTGCAGGGCAAGCGCGGCACGATCACCACGACGTTCGAGCGGGAAGAGGATGTTGTGCGGGTGACCATCGAGGACACCGGGACAGGCATCGCGGCCGATCATTTGCCGAAGATCTTCGAACCCTTCTTCACGACCAAGCGCGTGGGTGAGGGGACGGGCCTCGGGCTCTGGGTGAGTTACGGTATCGTCAAGAGTTTCCGGGGCGACATCTCCGTGTGGAGCGAGCGCGGCAAGGGTACGTCGTTCTGTGTCTCGCTTCCGTTGAATCCAAAGGACTATGCTCATGGCTGAATCGATCCTCATCGTTGATGACGAAGAGATCATCCGCGAATCCCTGTCGTTCGTGCTGGCGAAGGAGGGGTATCGCGTCCGCGATGCCGCCAATGGCCGGATCGCGCTCGACATGATCCGGGAGTCCTCCTTCGACCTCGTCATCACCGACCTGGAGATGCCCGAGATGAAGGGGATCGAACTGCTGGAGCACATCACGCTCCTGAGTCCGGAGACCTTCGTCGTCATCATCACGGCGTACGGGTCCATCGATACCGCCATCGCGGCGCTGCGCAAGGGTGCGGTGGATTATGTGCTGAAGCCGGTGGAATTCGACGAGTTGCTGGTCAAACTGAATCGCCTGCTGCAGACGCGGCGGGTGAACATGGAGAACAAGCTCCTGCGCGGGGAGCTGCACCGCCAGTACACGTTCGACCAGATCGTGGGGCAGAGCGCGGCGATGCAGCGGGTGTTCGAGACGATCAAGAAGGTGGCGACAACGGACGGGACGGTCCTGATCAACGGGAAGAGCGGGACGGGAAAGGAGCTCGTCGCCCGTGCCATCCACTTCAACAGCAAGCGGTCGGCGGCACCGATCATCGCGGTGAATTGCGGCGCGATCGTGGAGAACCTGTTCGAGAGCGAATTGTTCGGCCACAAGCGGGGCGCCTTCACGGGTGCCACGATGGACAAGGAGGGGTTCTTCAAGGCGGCCGACGGCGGTTCATTGTTCCTGGACGAGGTGAGCGAGATCCCGTTGCACCTTCAGGTGAAGCTGCTCCGCGCGATCGAGCTCAAGGAGATCACACCGGTCGGTACGTCGCAGAGCATGAATGTGGATGTGCGCATCATCGCTTCCACGAACAAGAACCTGGCGAAGGAGGTGGAAGCGGGCCGGTACCGGGAGGACCTCTTCTACCGGTTGAACATTGTCGAGATCCATCTACCATCGCTCACAGAGCGAGTGGACGACATCCCGTTGCTCGTCGCCCATTTCGTGTCCAAGTATGCGCGGGAGATGAACAAGGATGTCCGGGGCGTGGACAACGAGGTCATGAAATGTCTGGTGGGGCACTCCTGGAAGGGTGAGATCCGCGAGCTGGAGAACATCATCGAGCGCGCGGTGATCTTCGCCGAGGGGAATGTGATCTCGAAGAAAGAGCTCCCCGCGTTCTTCGACCAGCGTACCGACGCAGTGTATTCGTTCGATGCGCGCCGGTCGATGAAGGAGGCCGTGGACGAATTCGAGCGCCAGTATATCGCGCACGTGTTGCGGACCAACCAGTACAACAAGGAGGTGACCGCGAAGGCGCTGAAGATCAGTCTCTCTTCGCTGTACCGGAAGATCGAAGAACTGAACATCGCTTCGCAGGGTTAAGAATTTCCCCGTCTGCATTCCCACAAATCGGAAACGTTTTCTGCTTGCCTGCCGGAAAACCTCAAAAATGAGGGATTTTTCGGCAGGTTCCGTCTGTAGCCCGCCCTCAGGTCTTGGCACAACTCTTGAAAAACCCCCGTGGAACCGAGGGGTCCCGAATGATCTTCCTGAAGAAGATCCTGGTCACAACCGATCTTTCTCCGTTCTCGCTTGCGGCACTGGAGTATGCCGTGTCCTTCGGGATGCTGTATACCTCGAAGCTCTATCTGCTCCATGTGCACGAGGGGAAGGAAGGTCATCACGGGAAGGACGCGGCGGCCGGGCGCAACGATGACGAAGCCCGCGCGGCGCTGGAGGAATTCGTCCGCATGAACGTCCCCGCACAGACCCGCTTGATCCCGGTCGTGCGGCGGGGGACCCCGGCAGAGGAGATCAACCGCTTTGCCCAGGAAGAAGGCATCGACCTCATCGTGATGGCTTCACACGGGCGGACCGGTCTGCGTCACATGGTCCTGGGGAGCGTTGCCGAGCGCGTGATACGGCTCTGCAGCGTTCCGGTGTTGACCGTGAAGCCGCATCCGTTCCGTGAGATCATGATCCAGAACGAAGACGTGGAACGCGACCTTCATCTCCGGTAAAGAACAGAACGACGTGCAACAACCGACCGAACATACGACGCCGGCACGATCCGGACAGGGCGAGGGTGGTGAGAACAAGAAGACCATCCTGTTGTACAGCCCTGACCTGAATTTTTGCTTCAGTCTGTCGATGCTGTTTCAGGATCGCTACAACGTGATCACGACGACGAACCCGGGGATGTTGGACAAGCTCGTCGCCGATTATTCGGCGGACCTCGTCCTCGTCGAGGGTGGTCGTGGCGTGGGGAAGTCGCGCTTGCTCGCCGAGCTCCGGGGTCGCGTGCGTCTCGAGGGCGGTGTCGTCCTCGAAGGTCGGTGCGAGCCAGGTCGCGCGTTCGGTCCGTTCGCCGAGATCGTCGAGCGTGC
>WBZP01003908.1_pt1 | contig 15889 bp, 11 predicted proteins | sample 5204301 | NCBI WGS metagenome assembly WBZP01 (sample SAMN12412401, study PRJNA552823) | activated sludge metagenome | isolation source: activated sludge from nitrification reactor of wastewater treatment plant... | place: USA: Pennsylvania | collected 2017
GCCGGCCCGCACGGCCAGCGCGAGATGGCGCTTGCGCACAACGGCAACCTGATCAACGCCGTCGAGCTACACGCCGAGCTGCGCGAGCAGGGCGTCGCGTTCTCCTCCACCTCCGACAGCGAGATCGTCGCCGCGCTGCTGTCGACCTCGGAGTGCGACCAGCTCGAGGATGCCGTCGCCGAGGCGCTGCCGCGGCTCAAGGGCGCGTTCTCGATCGTCGCGATGGTGCGCGACAAGGTCGTCGCGTTCCGCGACCCGGCCGGAGTACGCCCGCTGTCGATCGGCAGGATCGGCGACAGCTACTGCGTCGCGTCCGAGACCTGCGCCTTCGACATCATCGGCGCCGAGCACGTGCGCGAGGTCGAGCCGGGCGAGTGCGTCGTCCTCGACGAGCGTGGCGTCACGACCCGCTGCGTGATCGAAGAGGAGCGCAAGGCGTTCTGCCTGTTCGAGTACATCTACTTCGCCCGCCCCGACTCACGGATGAACGGCAACCTGCTCCAGGCTGCGCGCGGCCGGATGGGGGAGATCCTCCACCGCGAGTCGCCGGTGCCGGACGCCGACCTCGTGATCGCCGTGCCCGACTCCGGCACGCCCGCCGCCCGCGGGTTCGCCCGTGCCGCCGGCCTGCCGCAGGACGACGGGCTGATCAAGAACCGCTACGTCGCACGGACCTTCATCGCGCCCGGCCAGGAGCTGCGCAAGCACGGCCTGCGGATGAAGTTCAACCCGCTGCCGGAGATCGTCGGCGGCAAGAAGATCGTCGTCGTCGACGACTCGATCGTCCGCGGCAACACGACGCGGCAGATCGTCTCGATGCTGCGCGACGCCGGTGCGCTCGAGGTCCACATGCGGATCAGCGCCCCGCCGATCAAGCACCCGTGCCACTACGGCATCGACATGTCGACGCGCGAGGAGATGATCGCGCACGAGAAGACCCCCGAGCAGGTCGCTGCGGAGCTCGGCGTCGACTCGCTCGCTTACATCTCGCTCGAAGGTGTCTACGAGGCGGTCTCCGGAGTCCGCGAGAACCACTGCGACGCATGCTTCACCGGCGAGTACCCGCTCGTGGGGACCGACGCCGCGCAGCACAAGGACGCATTCGAGAACAGCGCGCTGCCGGTCCTCAACTGAGTGTTCAGGCCGCGCGGGACGGAGACTCGGCGCTCGCGGAGAGCGCTGCGGCGAACGCCGCCACGACCTCGGGATCGAACTGCCCGCCCGCGCCGGCACGCAGTTCGCTGAGACCTTCGGCCTCGCTCATCGCACCCCGGAACGGACGCCCGTGCACCATCGTGTCGAAGGCGTCGCAGACCGCGATGATCCGCGCCTCGAGCGGGACCTGGGCACCCGCGAGACCGTCCGGGTAACCCGACCCGTCGAAGCGCTCGTGGATCGACCGGACGATCGGGGCGAGATGATGCAGCGCGGGCGCCGCGTCGAGGATCCGCGCTCCGGCCGCGGGGTGTTGACGAACGAAGGCCGTCTCCTCCTCGGACAGCGGGCCCGGCTTGCTGAGGATCGTGTCCGGGATCGACATGCAGCCGATGTCGTGGAGCATCGCGGCTCGTCGAAGCCGTTCGATCTCGCTCAACTCGACCCCGAGCTCGACCGCGGTCGCAGTCGCTAGGTCCCGCACCGACTCGAGATGGCGCTGCATCTGCGGGACGCGCGCACACAGCGCCTGCACGAGCACCTCGCTGCTCTGAGTTCGCGCCGACGAGCGGCTCGAGTGCTTGCGCTCGTACATGCGCTGGTCGACCAGGCGCAGTGCGTCCTCGGCGGTCCCGGCCTCGGGCGGCAGGTGGATGGCGCCGAACGACGCTCCGATCTGGAAGCCCTCGCCCGACTCGCTGAGCGCGTCGACGAGCAGGCCGAGCTGCCCGGCCTCGGCGTGGCCCGCGACGAGCGCGCAGAACTCGTCGCCGCCGATCCTGTAGGACGCGCCGCTCGCGGTCGCCACCCGCGCCTCGAGGCTGCGGGCGAGGCGCTCGAGCAGCGCGTCACCGGCCGGATGGCCGAAGACGTCGTTGTAACCCTTGAAGCCGTCGAGGTCGAACAGGACCAGGGTCGAGGGCGCGCCTGCGTTCATCGCCTCGCCGAGGTCACGCAGCAGCGCCCGCCGGTTGCCGAGGCCGGTCAGTGCGTCGGTCAGTGCCTCACGGCGAGACTCGTTCAGCATCCGCGCGTTCTCGAGCAGGCTCAGCCCGAGCCGGAGCAGCATTGCGCTCAGCGACAGGGCAGCGAGCGCGACGGCGACCGGGTGCAGATCGGCGATCGCGGCGGTGACGAGGATCGCGAGGCCGATCAGCGCGAACAGCACCGGCGAGAGCACGTCCGCGAGCGGTCGCGGATCCTGCGATGGCTGTGCTGCCGGATGTGCGGCGGCATGTCGTGCGGCGACGGCGAACAGGAGTACCGACAGCGGCCAGCCGATGTCGACCGGGCTCGGCGGGACGTAGGCGTCCTGCGCCTGCAGCAACGCGAAGCCGCTGTCGGCGATCCAGAAGCAGACGATCCCGAGCCCGACCAGCACCGAGGCCCGGTCACCGCGCCAGCGGTTGAGCGTGAAGGTGGCGACGACGATGCCGATCAGGAGCGCGTCGCCCAGAGGGAAGGCGGAGATGACGAGCGCCTCGGCGGTCCGGCCGGGCGCGTTCGCGACGACGGTCTCGAGCACGATCGCCGCGCTCAGCGCCGCTGCCGCGAGCGCGGCAGCAACGCCGTCGATCCGCTCCGCCGAGGAGCGCTCGCCGAGTCGGGGCGGCAGGCGCAGCAGCATCCCGGCGATCGCCAGCGGGACGAAGGCCAGGAACGCCGCGTCGGCGATCGTCGGTGGCGACGCCTTGCCGGCCGGGACGAGAACAGCGTTCAGGTAGACGCTGGCGAAGTTCCAGCTGACGACGCCGGCGCCGAGCAGCATCCAGGACAAGCGCTCGCGGCCGCGCATCGTCAGCGCGTACCCGGCCAGGATCAGCGCCGACATCATGTTCAGCGCCACGTAGATGCCCGAGATCACCTCGATGTGATCCTGCGGGATGCTCGTCGTGAGGACGAGCGTCTGCGCCACCACGAGGAACGTGGCGTGTGCGGACAGGGCGATCTTGGTCGCAGTTCGTGCGCCCACGCCCTGGGATATCGGCGCCGGTGAGGCGATCCTGAGGCGCGCGTGCGGCGAAGCCGCTTAGCGACCGTTCGCGACCGAACCCACCGGTAGCGTCCCCGGCCGCATGGACCTGCGCGCTGCCCTCCACGACCACTTCGGCTTCTCGGACTTCCGCCCTGGGCAGGAGGAGGCGGTCGCGGCTGCGGCGGCAGAGCGCGACGTGCTCGTCGTGATGCCGACCGGCGCCGGTAAGTCGCTGACCTACCAGCTGCCCGCGCTGCTCCGCGACGACCTCACGCTCGTCGTCTCGCCGCTGATCTCGCTGATGGCCGACCAGGTCTCCGCGCTCGAGAAGATCGCGCCGAACCGCGCCGCGCTGCTGTCGAGTCAGCAGGACGGCGGCGAGAACGCGGCCGTGCTCGCCCGCGCTCGCGGCGGTGACCTGCGTCTCCTCTACGTCGCGCCTGAGCGCTTCTCCTCGCAGGCGTTCCTGCAGATGCTGCGCGAGGTGCCTGTCGGGCTGTTCGTCGTCGACGAGGCGCACTGCGTCTCGCAGTGGGGCCACGACTTCCGGCCCGACTACTTTCGGCTCGGCGACGCTGCGCGCTGGCTCGGGGCGAAGGCGATCGTCGCTTCGACCGCGACCGCCACACCGGAGGTCGCGCGCGACATCGCGAGCCGCCTTGGCCTCCGCGATCCGGCGATGGTCTCGACCGGGTTCGACCGGCCGAATCTCAGCTTCGTCGTTGCGCCCTGCCGGACGACGGCCGACAAGCACGCACGAATCACGCGCGCCTTGAGCGATCCCGAGGCACGTCCGGCGATCGTCTACGCCGGGACGCGCAAGCGCTGCGACGAGCTCGCCGGCCGGCTCAGCAAGGACCTCGGCATCCGGGTCGAGAGCTACCACGCGGGATTGGCGCGCGACGCGCGCAGCGGCGCGCAGGACCGATTCATGGCCGGCGCCTCCGGGGTCGTCGTCGCGACGAACGCGTTCGGCATGGGCGTCGACAAGGCCGACGTCCGGACCGTCGTCCACGAGACCGTGCCGCCTTCGCTCGAGGCGTACTACCAGGAAGCCGGTCGGGCCGGCCGCGACGGCCGCCCCGCGAAGGCGCTGCTGTTCTCTGAGCCACGCGACAAGGGTCTCCACGTCTTCTTCATCGAGCGTGCCGAGGTCACCGACGAGACGCTCGACCGCGTCGCGACGCGGCTGCTGTCCGCGGCAGCTGAAGACGGGCGGTTCGACATCGCGGTCGGCGCGCTCGACGACGAGCCCGAGCGGGCGCGGGCGATCGTCGGGCACCTCGTTCGTGCCGGGGTGATCCGCCCGGCGCCGTCGCCGCCCGATCGTGCGACCGGACGCGTCGTCGCTCCGTATGACCGGGCTGCCAGGTCGCTCGCACGGTCCTCGGCGCAGGAGGGTGGCCGGATCCGCTGGCGTCAGTACCGGTCGATCTGGGCCTTCGCGGAGTCGAACCGCTGCCGCCGAGCCCAGCTGCTCGAGCACTTCGGCGACCGCCGCGAGCCGGCGCCCGAGGTAGCGTGCTGCGACGTCTGCTCGTCCGAACTGCGCGAGGCGTATGGCGAGCCGCCACGCGACCGCGCGGTCACGCGGATCGCCGCCGGCGCCTCTTCGTCCGGGTCGCTGGAGGACGCGATAGTCGCGGTCGTCCGCGAAGCCCGTCCGTCGATCGGTCGCACCAAGGTGGCCGACGTCCTCCGTGGCAGCCGCGCGAAGGCCGTGCTGCGCAACTCGTGGGACGGACTGCCGGACTACGGCACATTCGCGCACCTCCGGTCGTCCGAGGTGCTCGACGAGATCGACGTGCTGATCGGATCCGGCCGGCTCGAGCTGTCCGGTGGGCCCTACCCGGTGCTCAGCGAAGGCATCACCGTTCGCGACACCCGCCCGGCCGAGGCGCTCTTCGAGTGACCGCGATCGGAGTCCTGGTCTCCGGCCGCGGGTCGAACCTCGCGGCACTGATCGAGCAGCTCGACGGGATCGTGTGCGTCGCCTCTGACCGGGCCGGGGCGCCCGCGCTCGACATTGCCGCCGGCCACGGCATCGAGAACGCCGTCTTCTCGGCGGCCGACTACGACGACCGGGTTGCGCGCGACGTCGCGCTCGCCGACTGGCTCGGCGCCCACGGCGTTCGGCTCGTCGTCACCGCCGGCTACATGTCGCTGCTCTCGCCCGAGTTCATCGCCCGGTTCCGTGACCGGATTGTCAACGTCCATCCGTCGTTGCTCCCGGCCTTCCCGGGCGTGCGCGCGATCGAACAGGCGATCGACGCCGGCGTGTCCGAGACCGGCGTGACGGTTCACCTCGTCGACGAGGGTGTCGACACCGGCCGCGTGCTGCTTCAGGAGGCGGTGACGATCCCGCCCGGCGCGACTGCCGAGCAACTTCATGCGCTGCTGCAACCGGTCGAGCACCGGCTGCTGCCGCAGGCCGTCAGCGGCGTCGCCGCCGGCCTGGGCTGACGCACGTCAGGCCGGCGTTGCGCGCGGCCTTGAGTTGCTGCTCATCGTAGGAGCAGAACTCGAGTTCGGGGATCTCTAGAGCCAACGCCGTCGCGAGATGAATCGCGTCGAGTGCGCGCTGAGTCGGCCGAAACGGCCGGGATGCTCGTTCGATGACCTGATCACCGATCGGCACGAAATCGCATCGACGTAGAAGGGCTGCCACTGCTTGTCGTGACGGCGAGTCGTGGCCGAGACGGGATGTGGCCGTTCCCAGTTCAACGAGCAACAGCTGTGAAGAGATGTGGGTGTGGCGAGCGTCGAGGTGCTGCCTGAGCGCCTCTGAGTCTGGCTCCGGAACGACCAGTTTCATCGCCGCCGACGTGTCCAAGTACGCGACCGAGTCTGGGCTCATCGATCACCACGGGCCCATTCGAGGGCTTCGGTTCCCGCATTGGAGACTGGCTGCTTGAGCAGCTCATCCATCCAGTCAAGGCGACCGCCGGGGTTTCTCGCCGGAATGATCCCAGGGATCGCGAGGATTTCAGCGCGGGTTTCGTCGACGTCGACTTCTTCCAGTGCTTTGGCACCGGCCAGTGCGAGCTCTCGGATCAGGCCGGCGTCGCTCTTCGCCCGTGCATAGGGCGCGGCCGCATCCAAGGCGGCTCGGAGTTGCTGGTCACAGGTCACATTGATCCGGCGGTGCTTCGTCGGCATGAGAGAAGTGTAACACCTAAGGTGTTACACTTTAGTAGCGAAAGGCCCACGGAACCGCGGAATCGCGCATCGCATAGCATCGCCGCCATGGTCTCCGAGCCGAGCGCGCACGCCGCCGACACACCCACCCCAGTCCGCGTTGCACGCGCGCTGCTGTCGGTCTCCGACAAGCGCGGCATCGTCGACTTCGCACGCGGTCTCGACGACCTCGGCGTCGAGCTCGTCTCGACCGGCGGCACCGCTGCGGCGCTGCGCGAGGCCGGACTCGAGGTTCGCACGATCGACGAGCTGACCAACTTCCCCGAGATCATGGACGGCCGCGTCAAGACGCTGAACCCACGTCTCTACGCCAGCCTGCTCGCGGTCCGCGACGACGAGACCCACATGGAGCAGGCCGCCGAGCACGAGATCGAGTTCGTCGACCTCGTCTGCGTCAACCTCTACCCGTTCGAGCGCACCGCTGCGAGTCGCGACGCGACCCGCGCCGACGTGATCGAGAACATCGACATCGGCGGCCCGACGATGATCCGCGCGGCGGCGAAGAACCACGCGTACACGGCGGTCGTCACCAAACCCGAGTCCTACGACGCGATCCTCGAGGAGTTGCGCTCCGAAGGGGGCGTGCTCTCGGCGACGACACGCGAGTCGCTCGCGGCCGAGGCATTCGCGACGACCGCCCGCTACGACGTTGCGATCGCCCGGTGGTTCGCCGAACAATCAGGCGAGTTTCCGCCGCTGTTCGTGCGCGCTTTCGAGAAGATCACCGACCTGCCCTACGGCGAGAACCCGCACCAGCGTGCCGCGTTCTACGCCCAGATCGGCGCCCGCGCCACGGTGCTCAGCCAGGTCAAGCAGCACCACGGCAAGGAGCTCTCGTACAACAACCTGCTCGACCTCGACTCCGCCCGCTCGCTGCTGCGCGGCGTCGAGACGCCCGCCTGTTCGATCATCAAGCACAACAATCCGTGCGGCGTCGCGATCGGCGACGGAGGGCTCGAGGCCTACCGCAAGGCGTTCGCGTGCGACCCGCTGAGCGCCTACGGCGGCGTGATCGCGCTCAATAGGCCGGTCGACGCGGAGACCGCCGAGGCGCTCGCCGGCCAGTTCATCGAGGTGCTGATCGCCCCGGCCTACGACGACGACGCGCTCGAGATCCTCACGCGCAAGAAGAACATCCGCATCCTCGAGGACAACGAGCGGCGGCTGCCCAGCCTGACCGAGCCGGACATCCGCCAGGTCACCGGCGGCCTGCTCGTCGCCGACGGCGACTACTCGTTCGACGACCGCGAGGACATGCGCGTCGCAACGCAGCGGCAACCGGACGAGGGTCAGTGGCGCGACCTGCTGTTCGCGTGGCACGTCTGCCGGCACGTCAAGTCGAACGCGATCGTCGTCGCCCGTGACGGCGCGACGGTCGGCATCGGCGCCGGCCAGATGAGCCGCGTCGACTCGGTCCGGCTCGCCGTCGAGAAGTCCGAGGCGGTCGGCGGCCTCACCGGCGGCGCGCTCGCCTCTGACGCGTTCTTCCCGTTCGCCGACGGCCCCGAGCTCGCGGTCCAGGCCGGCGTCACCTCGATCATCCAGCCGGGCGGCTCGATCCGCGACGACGAGGTCGTCGCGGCGGCCGAGGAGGCCGGCGTTGTGATGGTGCTCACGGGAACGCGGCACTTCCGCCACTAGGCATCCGGTTCGGCCCTCGGGCTCGTAATAGGAGGCAATGGGTCTCCCTCGGTCGATCGCGATCGTCGGCGCCGGCGTGTCCGGGCTGACGGCCGCTCACGTGCTCGCCCGGCATCGCGACGTGACGCTCTACGAGGCCGAGCAGCGGCTCGGCGGCCACGCGCACACGCACGCGCTGACCGACGCTGCCGGTCGCGGGCATGGCGTCGACAGTGGCTTCATCGTCCACAACGACCGCACCTATCCGAACCTGCGTCGGCTCTTCGCCGAGCTCGGCACCGATGTCGTCGAGACCGAGATGTCGATGAGCATCACCGACCCTGCGTCCGGGCTCAGCTTCGCGGGCGGGCGCGGCGCCGGCGGCATCTTCGCGCAGGCCCGGCGCGCCGCCTCGCCACGCTTCCTGCGGATGCTCGGCGCCGTGCGACGGTTTCATCGCCTGGCGCACGAACACCTGACGGACACCGACGGCGATGACCTGGAGACGTTCGGCGACTTCCTCGACCGGCACCGGTTCGGCAGCGACTTCCGGCGTTGGTACGCGGTGCCGCTCGTCGCCTGCGTCTGGTCCTCGGGCGCGCAGACCGCGACGCGGTACCCGGCGCGCTACCTGTTCCGCTTTCTCGATCACCACGGGATGCTCCAGGTCACCGGCTCGCCGCAGTGGTACACGGTCCGTGGCGGCAGTCGCAGCTACGTCGACGCGCTCGCCGCCAACCTTCCGGACGTCCGCGCCGGGCTTCCGGTGAGGGGGATCGAGCGGCGCGCCGACGGAGCGACGATCATCACCGCCGACGGCGAACGCCGCGACCACGACGCGGTCGTCGTCGCGGTCCATGCCGACGACGCGCTGACGCTGCTCGCCGACCCCACCGATGACGAGCGGGCGGTGCTCGGCGCGTTCCGCTACTCAGACAACGAGACGGTGCTGCACACCGATGCCTCGCTGCTGCCAGGGCCACGGCGCGCTCGTGCCTCGTGGAACTACCTCGTCGATCCGGCCGCCGATGACCGCCCACCGATCGTCACCTACTGGATGAACAGGCTCCAGCGGCTGGAGTCGGAGACGCAGTACCTGGTGACGCTCGGGGCGCGCGAGCGGATCGCGCCGGACTCCGTGCTCGCCGTGATGGCGTACCGGCATCCGGTCTACGAGCCGGCGTCGGTCGCGGCCCAGCGCCGGCTCCCAGATCTGATGTCGGCGACCACGGTCTACGCCGGCGCCTACCACGGCTGGGGCTTCCACGAGGACGGCTGCCGATCCGGTGTCGAGGCGGCCGCGGCCCTGGGGGTGCGCTGGTGATCCCCGCCGTGCCGGCCGTGCTCGACGGACGCACCGTGCACCACCGGCGCGGGCCGGTCGAGCACCGGTTCTCCTACCGCTACCGGCCGTGGCTCGTCGACATCGACAAGCTGCCGCGGATACCACGTTTGCTTGCGGCCTTCCGCGCGCAGGACCACCTCGACGGCGGCAGGCACGGTGGACTTCGCGGTGACGTGCGCAACGTGCTCGCAGCCCGCGGCCGGGCGCTGCCAGACGATGCCCACGTCCTGATGCTCGCCCAGCCGCGCGGCCTCGGCCACGCGTTCAACCCGCTCAGCGTCTTCTGGTGCCTCGACGCGTCCGGCACCACGCTCGCGACGATCCTCGAGGTCCACAACACCTACGGCGGCCGTCACGTCTATGTGATGGGAGGCGATGGCGCGACCGCAACGGTCGAGAAGGCGTTCTACGTCTCGCCGTTCAACGACGTCTCGGGCTCCTACCGCGTCAGGACGACGCTGTCTTCGGAGGCGATCTCGGTGTCGATCGCGCTCGAACGCGATCGAGCGGTCGTTTTCTCGGCCGGGCTCTCGGGCCGCCCGTTGCCGGTCGCCTCACGTGCCGGCGCGGTGCGCGCGGCGCTTCGCTCCGCCGCGGCCGGTTGGCGCACCAGCGCGCTGATCCGCGCCCACGGCATCTACCTCTGGCTGCGACGGCTCCCCGTCCAGCCACGGCCGCCACAGCGCCCGGGGGTGAGCACGTGAGAGGCGCGTTGGCACGCCGGGTCGTCGAGCGCGGTGTCGGGCGCTTCCCTGTACGGCTCCGCTATCCGGACGGGCACGAGGTCGGCGGCGGCGCGCCGGGCTCCTCGACGGTCGAGCTGGTCCGACCGCGCGAGCTCTATCGCCGGCTCGGCGAGCATCCGAAGATCGGCCTCGGCGAGGCGTACATGGCCGGTGACTGGCGGGTTGCCGATGGCTCGGATCTCGCGGTGTTCCTGCGCCCGTTCGCCGAGCGCGTGACCGCGATCGTGCCGTCTTGGATGCTGCGCCTCCGGGCGCTCGTCGACCGCGCGATCCCGCATCACCAGCGCAACACCCCCGAGGGGTCGCGGCGCAACATCGAGGCTCACTACGACCTCTCGAACGAGCTCTTCATCCGGTTCCTCGACGACACCCTCAGCTACAGCTCCGCGATCTTCCACCCCGAGCGCGCGCTGCTCGAGCAGACGCTCGAGGAGGCCCAGGCGCGGAAGATCGAGACGGCGCTCGATGCGGCCGGCGTCGGCGAGGGCACCCGGCTGCTGGAGATCGGCACCGGCTGGGGCTCGCTGGCGATCGCCGCCGCCGAGCGCGGCGCGCAGGTCACGACGATCACGCTGTCGGGCGAGCAGCGTGCGCTCGCGCTGGAGCGGATCGAAGCAGCAGGGCTGTCGGACCTGATCGACGTGCGGCTCGAGGACTACCGCGAGGTGGAGGGCAAATACGACGCGGTCGTCTCGATCGAGATGATCGAGGCGGTCGGCGAGGAGTTCTGGGCCACCTACTTCGAGACGATCGACGCGCGGCTGCGCCCCGGTGGGCGCGCCGTCGTCCAGGCGATCCTGATGGATCACGACCGCTATTTGGCGACGCGCAACTCGTTCGGCTGGATCCAGAAGTACATCTTCCCGGGCGGGATGATCCCGACTATCCCGGCGATCGAGCAGGCGACCGGAGCAACGACGACGCTGTCCCTGACGGCCACGAACGCATTCGGGCGCTCGTACGCGGAGACGCTGCGGCGCTGGCGCGAACGCTTCCTCGCCAACTGGCCGGCGATTGCCGAGCACGGGTTCGACGGACGCTTCCGCCGGATGTGGGAGTTCTATCTCGCTTATTGCGAGGCCGGTTTCGCCGCCGGCTACCTCGAAGTCGCCCAACTGACGTTCGTGAAAGCCCCGGCGGTGTCATCCTCGGGGCGTGAGCGATCGCTTGTTCATCAGCGATGACCTGAACCGCGAGTTCGAGTCCGCCCTCGGGGAGAACGCTCCGCTCGCTGCGCGGATGCGGCCGCGCACGGCGGACGAGCTGGTCGGCCAGGAGAACCTGCTCGCCGGCGGGTCGCCGATCCGGGTCGCGATCGAGAGCGGCAGGCCCTTCTCGATGCTTCTGCACGGGCCGCCTGGCAGCGGCAAGACGACGCTCGCGCGGATCGTCGCCCGTGCCTCGGGAGCGATCTTCGAGGAGCTGAGCGCGGTCCGTGCCGGCAAGCCGGAGGTGACCGCCGTGCTCGACCGGGCCGCTGAGCGTCTGCGCACGGCGGCGCCGCAGCCGACGGTGTTGTTCCTCGACGAGATCCACCGCTTCAACAAGACGCAGCAGGACGCGCTGCTGCCCGCGGTCGAGGACGGGACGATCACGCTGATCGGCGCGACGACCGAGAGTCCGGCGTTCACCGTCAACTCGGCACTGCTTTCGCGGATGCGGCTCGTCGAGCTGGAGGCGCTGACCGATGAGAATCTGCTCGTGATCCTGCGGCGGACCGAGATCGCCGCGGACGATGACGCGCTCGCGTTCGTTGCGCGCAAGTCCGCGGGGGATGCCCGGATGGCGCTCGGCGCTTTGGAGCTGGCAGCGGCAACCGCAGGCGGGACGGTGACGCTCGCCGACGTCGAGGCGGCGCTGCAGAGCCGGGCGATTCGCTACGACCGCGACGGCGATCAGCACTACGACACGATCTCGGCCTGGATCAAGGCGACGCGTGGGAGCGACGTCGATGCGTCTCTGTACTACCTCGCTGTGATGCTCGAGGGTGGCGAGGAGCCACGCTTCATCGCGCGGCGGATGGTGATCCTGGCGAGCGAGGACATCGGCAACGCCGCGCCGCAGGCGCTCGGCGTCGCGACGGCGACCGCTGCTGCCGTCGAGCTGGTCGGGATGCCAGAGGCCGCGCACGCGCTCGCGCAGTGCGCGGTGTACCTGGCGCTCGCGCCGAAGTCGAACGCGTCGTACGTGGCTTTGGGGCGGGCGCGTGACCACGTGCGCGAGCACGGCGCCGAGGCGCCGCCGGCGTACTTGCGGTCGGCGACGCGGAAGGGTGAGGGCTACGAGTACCCGCACGACCTGCCTGGGCACGTCGGGACGCAGCCGCTGCTGCCGCCGGAGGTCGCGGGGACGCGCTTCTACCTGCCCGGCGATGGCGAGCAGCGGTTCGCGGAGCGGGCCGAGGAGCTGCGGGCGTTTCGTTCACGAAACGCGCCCGGGGGCGGCACTTCGTGAACGAACCCGACTAGAGTCCCGCGCCGCATGCAGATCAAGGACTCGGTAGCGATCGTCTTCGGTGGGGCCTCGGGCCTCGGGGAGGCGACATCACGGCGGCTGGCGGCCGAGGGCGCGACGGTCGTCGTCGCCGACCTCAACGAGGCGCAGGCGCAGGCAGTCGCCGGCGACATCGGTGGCGTCGCGGTCGGGACCGATGTGACGAGCGCGGAGTCGGTCGAGGCGGCGGTGGCTGTCGCCGCCGAGTGCGGCCCGCTGCGGATCTCGGTCGTATGTGCGGGTATCGGCACGGCCGGCAAGCTGGTCGGGCGCGAGGGCGCGAACCCGCTCGACGGCTTCGCCAGGACGATCGAGGTGAACCTCGTCGGAACGATCAACGCCCAGCGGGTCGCGGCGGCCGAGATCGTGAAGACCGAACCGAACGACGGCGGCGAGCGCGGCGTGCTGATCAACACCGCGTCGGTCGCGGCGTTCGACGGGCAGATCGGCCAGATCGGCTACGCGGCATCGAAGGGCGGCGTCGTCGGCTTCACGCTTCCGGCGGCGCGCGAGCTCGCGCAGTTCGGCGTGCGCGTATTGACGATCGCGCCCGGCCTGTTCGAGACGCCGATGCTGCTCGGCCTGCCCGAGGAGGTGCAGGAGTCGCTCGGTGCGAGCGTCCCGTTCCCGTCGCGGCTCGGCAGGCCGTCCGAGTACGCCGACCTCGCCTGCCACATCGTCACGAACCCGATGCTCAACGGCGAGGTGATCCGGCTGGACGGGGCGATCCGCATGGCGCCGCGGTAGGTGTCTTACGTTTGTTCCGACTGTCCGAACTAACGTAAGACGGCTTGTGTGCTGCGCCGTCGGCGCCAGACACGCCGGACTAGCCAGCCGCCACGAAATCCCGCGCCCGCGCCCTGACCTGCTCGATCGCCTCCGGCCGTGACCGCGACAGCGGCACCGTCGCCACAAGCTCCTCGACCACCAGCGACGGGCCCGGCGCCTGCTTTGCCGCCAGCGCCCGGAGTAGTCCCGCCACGACCGCCTGCTCGATCTCGGCGCCGCTGAAGCCCTCCGACGCCGCGGCCAAAGACGGCAGGTCGAACGCTGCCGGGTCCTGGTTCCGCAGCCGCAGCTGCACGGCGAAGATCGCTTCGCGTTCGGCGGCCGTCGGCAGATCGACGAAGAACACCTCGTCGAAGCGGCCCTTGCGCTGCAGCTCCGGCGGCAGCTGCGTCAGGTCGTTCGAGGTCGCCACGACGAAGATGTCCGCGCGGTGCTCCTGCAGCCAGCTCAAGAAGGTCCCGAGCATCCGCCGGCCGACCGCGCCGCCCTCGTCCGAGCCTCCGGCAGACAGCCCCTTCTCGATCTCGTCGATCCAAAGCACGATCGGCGCGAGCGCCTCGGCCATGTCGAGCGCTGCCCGGAGGTTGCGCTCGGTCTCGCCGATGTACTTGTCGTAGAGGCAGCCCGCGTCGAGCTTCAGCAGCGGCCGGTCCCACGCCTGCGCGATGTGCTTCGCCGCCAGCGACTTGCCGCAGCCCGGTACCCCGGCGAGCAGGATCCCGCGCGCAGGCGTCAGGTTCATCGCCTGCGCCTCCGGCGTCGACGCGAGCTGCGCGCGGTCGAGCCAGGCCTTCAGGTTCGCCATCCCTTCGAGCTGGGCGCGGTTGTCCTGAGGCGGAAAGTACTCGAGCAGCCCGCCCTCGGAGATCTCCTTGACCTTGCGCTCCATCAGGTGCTCGGCGTCGGACACGCTCAGTGCGCCGTCGACGAGCACGCCCGCGACCGCCTGCCGCGCCTGGTTCAGCGTCAGGCCATGGAGCGCCGACAGCGCGGCGTCGGTCGCGCCGTCCTCGACGCTCGCGCCGGTCGAGACGACGATCGCGTCGAGCATCGCCGCCAGCTCGCTCCGGCTCGGCACGTTCACTGGAACGTGCACGGCCTCGAGTTCGACGGCATCCGGCAGCTCGACCCGCGGGCCGACGATCACGAGCGTCGCGCCGACCGCCGTCAGCTTGACCAGCGTGTCGCGGAGCACGCGTTGGAGGACCGGGTCGGTGAGGTGTGGCGCGAGGTCGTGCGCGACGTAGATCGCGCGCAACGTCATGTCGGCGAGATGGTGGAAGAGCTTCACCGGCTCGGCGGTGATCCCACTCGCGCCGCCGAGCTGATCACCGCGCCGCAGCCCCTGCGTGATGCTCCACTCGAAGACCGGCACGCCGAGCTGGCCGCCGGCGGCCGCGATCATCCCGCGGACGCGGTCCTCCTCGGCGGTCTCGAGGACCACGAGCGGATGGCGCGAGGCGACCAAGGTCTTGAGTTCGTGGATCGTGGACGAGGGCATGCGAGGATCCGGCCTATCGCTCAGCTTCGAGGCGATCGACGGCAGCGCGAGCGTACTCGGCCAACGCCTCGTGATCGACGTCGTCCAGTGCGACACGGGCGCGCTCGCAGAGCTCGTCGATCACGGCGTTCGCTCGCGCCACGGGGAGTCCCCACGATGTCGCTTCCACGATCAGGTCCGCTCTGGTGACGGCGCGGACGTCGTTCGCGTCGCCGATTGTCATCGCGAGTTCACTGCGAAGTGCGGGCCAGAGCACGGTCGGCACCACGTCGTAGAGGGGAGCAAGGCGAGTCGTTCCAAGCGGCTCGTGCAGGAGCGAGATGTTCTTGCCGTGTGCATCGGCGTTGCCGACGACGACGGCAAATGCCGTCGCAGCGAGGAGGCGCTCCATCTCGGTGAGCGCGTCGGTCGCGAACCGGTCGAGCACGGCGGCGATGTCCTTGAGTGACGGGCCGCCGGCGCGCTCGTACTTGGCACGGCCGCGCGCATCAGACGTGTCGACCCCGAGCGCCTGACATGCGTCCTCCTGATGAATCCGCGTGGCCGGCTCCGCGCTGTGGGAGCGGTCGAACCGCTCGACGATCAGACAGGTGTGGGTGCCGATCTGCCCGAGCCTGGTGTTCGCCGCATCCAGCCCTGCTGCCCGACCCAGCGCCAGGCACGCTTGCTCCGCCTCGATCAGGCCGGGGAAGCGCGGGTCGCCGGCCTTCAGGATGTGGGTCGATGGGAAGCCCCCGGTCGGGCGCGCCCACCGGTCGCCGTCGCGCACCAGCAGCAGCTTGTTCTGGATACCGGCGAGCGACAGCTCGGAGTCGTCTTCGAGGCCGAGCGGGTTGTCGTCAAGGCTGGAGATCGCAGTATCCAGGTCGTCATCCGAGTAGCTGACGAAGCCGGGGGTCCGAGCTGGTGTTTCCCGGCGGGGGTCGATCAGCGTGATCGCCCCGGCGACATCGCGGCCGTAGCGTGCGAGCAAGCCGAACGTGTCGTTCGTTGCGACTCCTGCGAGCGACGCCATCGCATCGAGCGCGCGCCCTTCCGCGAGCAACCCGCGACAGAAGCCGGTCGCT
>WBZP01003909.1_pt1 | contig 15879 bp, 14 predicted proteins | sample 5204301 | NCBI WGS metagenome assembly WBZP01 (sample SAMN12412401, study PRJNA552823) | activated sludge metagenome | isolation source: activated sludge from nitrification reactor of wastewater treatment plant... | place: USA: Pennsylvania | collected 2017
CCAACCCATGCAGCCCGGCCAGCTGGGCTGCGCCCTCGGGCACCGGATGATCTATGAAGATATCCTGCTGCAGGGATACCAACGGGTACTGATACTCGAAGATGATGTGGAACCGTTGCCGCAATTTGATCAGTATCTGGCCGCTGTACTACAGGAGCTGCCTGAAAACTGGGACCTGCTGTATTTCGATTATGATAAGAACCTTAGTCCACGGCCAATCAAACAGGCCTGGTACCATCTGCAGCATGCAATGGGTTTATTGAAATGGTCGCATACCATGATCCGGAATCTCTATCCGCGGCCTTTTTCCGCTCACCTTTCCCGGGCCGGATTTCATGATTATACCAGTGCCTATGCACTGACGGCCCGTGGTGCCCGGCAACTGCTGCAACTCCAGACGCCCCTCTCTTACGTAGCTGATAACCTGCTGGCCACTGCCGCCACCAGCAGACTGGTCAATGCGTTCATCAGCCGGCCCCGCCTGTTCCGGCAGCGGTCGCAGGGCAGCGGCGCCAGCGAACACTCCATGGTGAAAGGGTAATCACTGCCTTATCCGTGCTGATTAAGTACTTTTGTGGACAGATCATTCAATCTTATTCAACTTGTCAGCTGCAGAACAACCTGTGAACCTCGCTACCGGCGCCTACTGGGATGAAGGATATCAATCCTTCTCGCTTTCGCCTATGCCCGACCGTTACTGTACGGTGCAGCTGATGCGCAAATGGCTCACCTCACCCGGGCAGGGTGCTGGAAAGTCTGTTTTCGAGATGGGTGTTTACCCAGGGCGCTTTATGGTGCATTTCGGAAAGGCGGGTTATGAACTCAATGGTATTGATCAGACACAGTACCTGCCCCAGATGGAGGCCTGGCTCAGGGCGCAGCATTTTCAAACCGGCCGGTTTTTGCGGCAGGATGTGTTTGATGTTGACCGCAGCCGTAAGTATTCGGTGGTTTTTTCGGCGGGCTTTATTGAACACTTCACCAATTTTGAGGAACTGGTACAACTGCATGCCGATCTGGCTGCACCGGGTGGGTACGTGTACATCACCGCGCCGAATTTCGGTGGCCGCATCCAGCACTGGCTGCACCGGCAGCTGGATCAGGAAAATCTCTCGCGCCACTATGTGCCCAGTATGGATGTGCAGCGCTGGGTGGCAGTACTGGAGCGCAACGGGTTTGAGATACTGGAGTCAGGGTATATCGGGGGCTTTGATTTCTGGGCAGGCGACCAGCCCCGGAGCGGATGGAGGAAATGGCTGCTGAAGCTGATCCGCTGGTTGTTGCCTTTGCTGAAAAAACTACCGCTGCCCGACACCCGGTTGTATTCACCCGAGTGCGTGGTGCTCGCCCGGAAAAAATCCTGAAGCATGTCCTCCGTAGCGATTCTTTATATCTGCACCGGCCGGTACACAGAATTCTGGCCAAACTTTTTCCGCAGCGCGGAGCAATACCTGCTGCCCGGATACGATAAACACTATTTTGTTTTTACCGATACGGCGTCACTGGAAGGAGAGGAGAGCGGCCGGGTGCACCGCGTGGAACAGGAAGCGCTTCCCTGGCCTTATCCCACCCTCTACCGGTTCCGGTTTTTTGAACGCATCCGGAGCCAGCTCGCAACATTCGATTATATCTATTTCTTCAACGCCAACTGCAGACTCGTTCAGCCCATCACAGCCGACATGCTGCTCCCAAAAGAAGATGAAGAACTGGTGGTAACCAACCATCCGTATTACTGGAACCAGCCTGCTAAAAAATTCACCTACGAACGTAATCCTGCTTCTGCAGCGTATATTCCCAAAGGGGAGGGCACCCTGTATGCAGCCGGCGGATTAAACGGGGGTACTGCTGCCCGTTACCTTTCGTTTATAGCTACCTGTAATGAGTACCTGCGGCAGGATGAAGCAAAAGGGATTATAGCCCTGTGGCATGATGAATCCTACCTGAACCGGTATATTCTCGGTCGGAAAGTGAAAATCCTGCATCCGGGTTTTCTCTATCCCGCTGAAACCATCCTGCCTTTTGATAAAATCATTCACCTGGAAGACAAGGCAACGTTTCTGCAGGGCTATGGGAAATATGCGGAAAAGCCGCTTCCCTGGTACCGGAAGATTTTCCGAGGTACCCGCAATTCTTCCTAATTTACCGCTATGGTGATTGTTCGCATCTCTTCCGGCCTCGGCAACCAGATGTTCCAGTACGCCCTGCTGTGCGCGCTGGAAGCACAGGGGGTACGTGCAGAGGCTGACCTGGGTTTGTACCGCCGCGCGAAGGACGGAAGGGTGTATGAGTTAGAAAAAGTCTTTGGGTTGCAGCCAGTCATCGCCGGACCGGTGGCATCCGCCTGGATGCAGGCCATCTCCAAAATCGGATGGAAACTGGGGGGAAAGCCGTATAAAGAATACGACGAATCATTTGGCTTTTTTAATCCGGCCATCCTGCTCCGCCGCCATGCTTACCTGAACGGATACTGGCAATCGGAGCGTTATTTCAAAAAGATTACCCCGCTGATCCGGGAACGCTTCCGTTTCCCCGAAATCACAGATCCTGCAAACAAGCAGTGGTTGAACCGGATCGGTTCCTGCGAGTCGGTGAGTCTGCATATCCGCCGCACCGATTTCGTGCAGCAGTATAACTGGGGTCTTTCCCCTCTATATTATGAGAGGGCCGTCGGTGTGATGCAGGAGCGATTGCAGCAGCCTTCATTCTTTGTCTTTACAGACGATATCGAATGGGCAAGGGCGCACCTGCAGGGTACCTCATTTCATTTTATAGAAGGGAATAGCGGTGCTCACAGTTTCCGCGATATGCAGCTGATGAGCTGTTGCCGGCATCACATCATCGCCAACAGCAGTTTCAGCTGGTGGGGTGCCTGGCTGAATCCCCGTCCGGATAAGCTCGTGATCGCGCCTGATTGCTGGCAGCCCCGCATGCAGGGCACGAGGGATATCATACCGGCTGGCTGGATGCAATTACCCTCCGGCATGCTTCCTGCCAACCGCTGATCCATTCTTAGGGTGCTCCCTGCTTATTTCCGCTAACTTCGCGCCATGAAAATTTTGCTGCAATACCTGCGTCCCTATAAATGGCTCGTGGTGCTGCTGCTTCTGCTGGCAGCCATTAATACCGGGTTTTCCCTGGTGGATCCGATCCTCTTCGGCAAACTGGTAAACCTGGCCAATGAGCACCAGGCAGCGCCGGGAACATTCGACTGGAACAGTTTTCTGTGGACCTGGGAATGGACTACCCGCAAAGGAGTTCCCTACCTCCAGCTTGGCGTTTTTTACATCATTATTTTGTCTGTTACGGTGGCCATGATCAGCCGCATCGCCAAGGCTTTCCAGGATTATTTTCTGAATGTGATCATCCAGAAGTTTGGCGCCGGGGTATTTACCGATGGATTGAAACACGCCATGAAACTGCCTTACCAGCAGTTTGAAGACCAGCGCAGCGGTGAAACATTATCCATTCTCACCAAGGTGCGCACCGATGTGGAGAAATTCATGATCAACCTGATCAATATCCTGTTCGGGGTGCTCGTGGGCATAGTGTTTGTTTTCGTGTATGCCGGGGTGTTTATCGACTGGCGGGTACCGGTAGCGTACCTGGTTGGCATTGTGCTGCTGACGGTCATTACGAACACGCTCAGCAAAAAAGTGAAGCAGATTCAGAAGAGTATCGTCAGTAAAACCACTTCCCTCGCCGGTTCCACCACCGAATCGCTCCGGAATATTGAGCTCGTGAAAAGCCTGGGGCTCACCAACCAGGAAGTAGACCGCCTGAACCGCAATACCTTTAAAATACTCGGGCTGGAACTGACCAAAGTAAAACGTATCCGCAGTATCAGTTTTGTGCAGGGCACGCTGGTGAATACCTTGCGGCAGGTGATCCTGTTTATCATGATGTGGCTCATTTTCCGGGAAGAAATGGATGCCGGGCAACTCGTAACGATGCAGATTTTCTCCTTCTTCGTGTTTGGTCCGCTGCAGGAAATAGGCAATATCCTGCTTTCCTACCGCGAGGCAGAAGCCTCGCTGAATAATTTCCATAAGCTGATGACCACCCCGCCCGAACCCGCGCCGCTGAACCCTTCGCCGCTGGGTGAAATCCGGGAACTGCATTCCGGGATGTGAGTTTTAAACACCAGACGGCAGAGCATAAGGCCATCGATGATATCAGTTTCAGTGTGCGTACCGGGGAAACCATTGCTTTTGTAGGACCCAGCGGCAGCGGCAAGTCAACCCTGATGAAACTGCTGGTAGGCTTGTACCGCCCCCTCAGCGGGAAAATCGAATACAACGACCTGGACGAAACCACGATATATTTTGATGACCTGCGAAAACAGATTGGTTTTGTTACCCAGGATACCAACCTTTTCAGCGGTACCATCCGCGAGAACCTGCTCTTTGTGAATCCGGCCGCCACGGATGAAGCTATGCTGGATGTACTGCAGAAAGCCGCCTGCACCAATATTCTCTCACGTGCGGGTAACGGACTGGATTCCGTGATCGGGGAGGGCGGACTGAAATTATCGGGGGGAGAAAAGCAAAGACTTTCCATTGCAAGGGCACTGCTGCGTCATCCCCGTTTACTGATTTTTGATGAAGCCACTTCCGCACTGGATTCCATCACGGAAGAAGAAATTACCAATACCATCAAGTCTGTTTCAGCAGGTAAGGAACAGATCACCATCCTCATCGCTCACCGGCTCAGCACCATCATGCATGCCGACAGAATATATGTGCTGGAGAAAGGAGAGATTGTGGAAACCGGTACCCATGAAGAACTGCTGGCCGATAAGGGACTTTACTATGCGATGTGGCGGCAGCAGATCGGGGAGCGGAAGAAGCTGCAGACAACGGCTTCCTGATGCCTGCTGATCTTTAATCACCTATACTTTTTTTAGCTGTAGCAGGGCCCATCCGCAAAAAGGAATGATAACCAGCGCTGCCATCCACCAGCTGCCACCTGCCAGCCAGCCGGTGAGCAGAGCAGCGAGGGTGAGATAAAAGGGATATGCGAGGAATAGGCTCCCCACCATCACCGAATCATAATGTCCACTCTCCTTCACCAGGGGCGAAGCCAGGTATTTCAGGGGATAATACAGCGGCGCGTGCAGTAACCACCCTGCCAGGGCAGGAAACGCCAGCAGCCATTTTTTTAGCAGGGGAAGCGGCTCTTCGAATACACGTTTCCGTTGTGCTTCGTCACCCGGACTTATTTCATATACCCCTTGTCGCAGTTGTGCAGTAAGGGTGCTGGTTACATCATTCCGTTCATGCCCCTTTCCCTTCAGGTTTGATGCCTCCGGTGGATTAATGTACTCGCCGAAATGCAGGTGTACATATTTTCCGAACCGGGTGAAGCTGCTGTAGTTGATGCCCACCGGCAGAATGCGCAGCGGGATACCTGCCTCCCAGGCCGCCTGTGCCAGCCGGGCTGTTCCCTTTTTCAGCGGGCGGAGATGCCATTCGTTTTCACACAGCGCTTCACTGAAAATCAGTACAATGCCTTTTTTCCGGAAAATCTCCAGGCAGGCATCAAAAGTGTGGTAGTTTTTATGCAGGTGTTCGGTGCCCTCCCGTTCGCGGTACACCGGCAGGATGTTCAGCTGTTTCAATATCCAGGCGATGAGCGGTTTCCTAAAAGCATCACCCCGGGCCAGTGAATGGATGGGCCTCCGGAAAAGCGTGGCCAGGATAATGGCATCCAGAAAGGAATTGGGATGATTACAGGCCAGCAGGAGCGGACCGGTTTCCTGCAGCGGCCGTCTGTTATTGATCTTCACCCGTTTGCAGTAAAGGGGCAGGGCCAGTTGTGCCGGTATTTTAAGGAGCTGGTACAGCAAGGATGGGTCAGGGAGGTTGAGGGTCAGTTAAGGCTGGGATCGATCGGGAAATTGATCATCATTTCATAATCTCCCCCCAGGTGTTTCAGGCTGGCTTTCCATATTTCATCGGGCTCCCCGTGGAAAAGAATATTTCGGGTAGCCGATACCGTCAGCCAGCTTTTTTCTTTCAGTTCTCCATCCAGCTGGCCTTCACTCCAGCCGCTGTAACCGATGAAGAAACGTATCTTATTATAATCCACTTCTCCCTTTTTTACCATATCGGCCAGGATCTCAAAATCTCCGCCCCAGTAAACATTTTCCATCACTTCCATGCCGCCGGTAATGCGTTCGGGGTACTGGTGCAGAAAATGAATGGTATCCATTTGCACCGGTCCGCCATAATACACCGGAACAGGAAATCCATCGAACCCGTCCATCAGTTCATCCAGGGTTTGTTCGATCGGTTTGTTGATCACAAATCCCAGGCTGCCCTCTGATTGGTGATCACACAGAAAAACAACGGTGCGCATGAAGTTGGGATCCTTCAGGAAAGGGTCTGCAATCAGTAAGATGCCGGGAGCCGGTGAAATCATACCCCAAGTTACAGGAATTTTACAGGAAATTCTGGTTGCCGGCGGTTCCGGAATCCCCGGTAATATTTTCTCTGGGGGATGGGTAAAATTTACCGCTACTGACAGGAAGATACTGTTACAGGAACCAGCGGACGATTCCCGGGACTCCATTAAGGAAGCGTTAAATGACTGTATAAAACAGCCCCGGCAGGCGTACATTTGCAGCATGAAAAAAATCTTCCCGCTGATATCGGTGCTGATCCTGCTCTCACTGCTGGGATTGATTTTTTTCCAGGTATTATGGCTCCGCGGCTCACTCGAATCGCAGGAGCAGAAATTCAATGAACACCTGATCCTGGCTACCTACCAGGTTTCAGAAGACCTGGTGCAGGAAAAGGGCAACCTGATGCCGATGCTGCGCCGGGGCAAACCTTCGCTGCCCAGTGAGCGTTTGCAGCTGGAATATTTTGCCCCCACCATTGCGCAGAAATTTACCCGGGATGAAATCAAACAGATCATCCGCCGGGCTTTTGAGCGGCAGCACCTGAGTAATATTCCGTTTGAGTTTTCCATTACTTCCACTTCCTATCTCGGGGAGGAACTGGTGTCGGAGAATTTCTATAAGCTGCAGGCCGATACCATCAACAATATCCGGCAGGCCATCGGGCTCGAAGCGCCTCCGGCCACCAATGCGGAAGGAATATCCCCGCAGGAGATCCTGGTGATCCTGATTCCGCATGCCCGCAGTTTTATCTGGAAGTCGATGACCTGGTTCATCGCCGGGGCGGTGCTCTTTACCCTCATCATTGTATGCGCCTTCTTTATTACGGTACGCGCCCTCATCCGGCAGAAAAAACTCAGTGAAATCAAGTCGGATTTTATCAACAACATGACACATGAATTCAAAACGCCCCTCGCCACCATATCACTGGCGGTGGATGCTTTGAAGAATGAAAAAGTGTTGCAGAACCGGGAGAAGATGGATTATTTCACCGGCATCATCAAGGAGGAAAATAAACGAATGAACAAGCAGGTGGAAACCATTCTGCAGGCCGCGTTGCTGGATAAGCAGGAAGTTCAGCTGAACCTGAAACGCCTCCATGCACATGAACTGATCCGCAGCGCGCTCAACAACATTCACCTGCAGGTGGAGGAAAAGCAGGGCACGATGGAAACAAAGCTCGATGCGGCGAATGACATGCTGATGGCCGATGAAGTGCATTTCACCAATCTCATCAGCAACCTGCTGGATAATGCCGTTAAATATTCAAAAGATCACTTGAAAATCCACCTCAGTACCTCCAGCACGAATAAGGAATTCCGGATCCGGATTGAAGACAATGGTATCGGTATGAATAAAGAAACCCTGGCCCGCATTTTTGAGAAATTTTACCGGGCGCATACCGGTAACCTGCATAATGTGAAGGGATTTGGACTCGGACTCAGTTATGTAAAAACAATGGTGGATGCTCACCATGGCAGTATCCGGGCGGAAAGTACCCCCGGGAAGGGCACCATATTCCACTTGCAGTTCCCCCTGAGCCGGTAGTCCCGGGCAGTACTCCCACAAATTCCCCCCAACGGTTGATTATTTGTTTTCGGAGTCATTTCCAGCGCTGTTCTCCCCGCCATCCCACCCGTTTTTCCTCCCAACCAGCTATTCCTCCCCATTATCCATTATCCACTATCCATTATTCATTCTCCCAATACAACTTCCAGCTATTCAACAGGTATTTGCCCTCTTTCCCCTTAAGCTACCCCTCTTTTCCCCCTCATCCACAGGTTATACACCGGGATTCACAGCTTTTGCACAGTTAAAAAACGAATAAGCCCATTAATCCGCTGGAATTCATGGATTTGTGTTGTGGATAAAACTTTTAACCCCAAATCTTGGTTGCAAAATGGGAAATTGTGTTATTTTGTGTCAAATTGTGGTGAAAATCAATTCCAAGCTTGCATGATCGGTTTCCTGGGTGAATATGAGGTTACGCTGGACGCGAGGGGTCGCTTCCTGGTGCCGGCTGCTTTTAAAAAGCAGCTCACCGGAGAACAGGCGAACCAGTTCGTGATCAGCCGGGGTATTGAGCCCTGCCTCACGCTGTACCCGATCACCACCTGGGAACCATTGTTCGAGGAAATCAGCAAACTGAATGATTTTGACCCACAAGTTAGGGAGTTCCGGCGCAAGTTTCTGAACGGCGCCACCCAGATAGAGCTCGATAATGCCGGCCGCCTGCTGGTACCCAAAAACCTCGCGGATTATGCGGGGCTTGAAAAGGACATCCTGCTGGTGTCGGCGGTAAACAAGATCGAAATCTGGGACAGTTCCCGCTATAAACAGCTCTTTGAATCTTCTTCACCTGAAGCATTCAGTAAACTGGCCGATGCCGTTATGAACAAGAAGGGCAGCCAGCCACTGGGGTGATCTAAAAACGGATGTTATGGGCGCCCAACGTACAACAGGTAAAAAAAATCAGCCGGCGTTGGACGGCACGGAAGCGCATTACCACACACCGGTTTTGTTACAGGAATCCGTGGAAGCGCTTGCCATCAGGCCGGATGGGGTGTACGTTGACTGCACCTTCGGAGGCGGCGGACACAGCCGGGCCATACTGGAACGGTTAAACGAAAAAGGCCGCCTGATCGCATTCGACCAGGACGATGACGCTGCCGCCAACCTGCCCAATGATCCAAGGGTACTGTTTGTGCCGCATAACTTCCGCCACCTGCAGCGCTTTCTGCGCCTGCATAAAGTGGGATCGGTGGATGGTATCCTGGCCGACCTGGGCGTATCCAGCCACCAGTTTGATGAACCTGAACGTGGCTTCTCCATCCGCTTTGATGCGGCACTGGACATGCGCATGGACCGCCGCCTGCCGCTCACCGCAGCAGATGTGGTGAACAGTTATACTGAAATGCAATTGCACAGACTGTTTGAACAGTATGGCGAAGTGACCAATGCACGTACCCTGGCCCGTACCCTTGTTGAAAGCCGGACAGCCGCACCGATCCGTACCATTGATGAACTGAAACGCGCCATACAGCACCAGGTGAAGGGGATTCCGCAGAAATATTTTGCACAGGTCTTCCAGGCCCTCCGGATCGAAGTGAACGACGAACTGGGCGCCCTCAAAGAACTGTTGCAGCAATCCGTTACCGTATTGAAGCCTGCAGGCAGAATGGCCATCATCACCTTCCACTCTTTAGAAGACAGGATTGTAAAGAACTTCTTTCGTTCGGGCAGTTTCTCGGAAACGGACAACGCCGATGTATTGTTCGGTAACCGGCCCGCAGCACCGCTGAAACCAGTAGGTAAAAAACCGGTTACAGCCGCCCCCGGCGAACAGAAGAAAAACCCCCGCAGCCGGAGTGCCAAACTCCGGGTAGCGGAAATGAGTATAACAACAAACAACCAGGACTGACTGAACCCATCCATCCATGGCGGAACTGAAAACGACGCAGCAGGAAGAAGCACCCCTTCAGAAATTCGACTGGAAGCGCCTCTTTAACTACACGTGGGTGGTGGAAAATATTCCCTTCTTTCTTTTTCTGGCATTCCTTGCCGTATTGTACATCTACAACGGTCATATGGCTGACAAACTCACCCGGAAAATAGCAGTAACGGAAAAGAATATCCGCGAACTGCAGTATGAATATAAATCAGTGAAGAGTGAAGTGATTTACCGCAGCAAAGCCAGTGAACTGGTGCGTGCGGTGGAGCCCCTGGGATTAAAAGAACTCTCGAAACCACCGGTGGTACTGGGCAAAACCCCTGCAACCGAAGGACAGAACTGACTGCATGGAGATACGTAAAGACATATTGTGGCGGGTGAACCTGAGCTTCCTGCTGATGGTATGCCTCGGCGTAGTGGTCGTTGCACGTGCTTTTTATATCCAGCAGTTTGAGGGAAAGTACTGGATCAGCATGAGCGACAGCATGCACCAGCGCTACATGCCCCTCATCGCCGAGCGGGGTACCATCTACAGCGAAGACGGCAATATGCTCAGTACTTCGGTCCCCATCTTCGACGTGTTTGTTGATTTCGGTGCCGATGGCTTGCGCGAGAAAAACGGCAAGCGGTTTAAGGATAACCTGGATTCACTCAGCATCGGGCTTTCCAACCTGTTCAATGATAAATCCGCCAGCGACTATAAAAAAGAGCTGCAGCTCGCGTATAAAAACCGCGACCGGTACTATGCGCTGAAAAAGAAGATTTCTTTCTCCGAATACAAACAACTCCGGGAACTGCCGCTGGTAAGGCTGGGCCGCAATAAAAGCGGTTTTATCATCGACCCAAGGGATAAGCGCATAAACCCCTATGTACTCCTGGCCAACCGAACCATCGGGCTTTCCCGTGAAAACGCGGCCAAAGTTGGGCTGGAACAGAGTTACGACAGCCTGCTGGGGGGGAAAAACGGTCAGCGCCTGATGCGCTATGTGGCCGGGGCTTACATGCCGGTGGAAGGCTGGGAAATGGAACCTGAAAACGGGAAAGACATCATCACCACCCTGGATACTTATATACAGGATGTAGCCGAGAGTGCGCTCATGCGGATGCTGGTGAACAACAACTCGGTGCACGGTACGGCCATTGTGATGGAAACTGAAACGGGTAAAATCAAGGCCATTGCCAACCTGGGCAAGCAACCGGACGGCACCTACCTGGAAGATCTGAATTACGGAATCGGTAAAGCAACGGAACCGGGATCCGTTTTTAAACTGGCAACCCTCATTGCCCTGATGGAAGATAAGTATGTGGAAAAGAATACCATTGTGGATTGTGAGGGGGGTGCCAAATCATTTTACGGTCTGCGTATCCGCGACTCGCACCTGGGCGCCGGCGCCATCAGCGTGAAGGAAGCGTTCCTCCGCAGCAGTAACGTGGCGTTTGCAAAGCTGGCGGATCAGTATTATCACCACCAGCCGCAGAAGTTCGTGGATCACCTGCACCGTTTCCGGCTCGATACACTCACAGGAATCGATATCCTCGCCACATCGGGCAGGCCTACCATCAAAAAGCCTTCCAGCAAGAGAAGCTGGTATAATACCACGATCCCCTATATGGCGCATGGTTATGAAGAGCTGGTAACGCCCCTCCACATGCTGGTATTCTATAATGCGGTGGCCAATAACGGAAAGCTCGTAAAGCCTTACCTGGTGAACGCAGTGCGCGAGTATGGAGTGGATATTAAAAAGTTCAGTCCCACGGTACTGGTGGATAAAATATGCAGCGATGAAACCCTGGTGCAGGTGAAGGAATGCCTCAGCGCAGTGGTAGACAGCGTGCATGGAACCGGTCACCGCAAATTGTTTGATTCCGCTTACCGGATTGCGGGAAAAACCGGTACCGCAGTAACGGCACTGGATAACCGCGGATACAACAAGGGAAATAAAATTTACCAGGCTTCCTTTATCGGGTATTTCCCCGCAGAAAAGCCGAAGTATACCATGGCAGTGGTGATTCAGAACAGCCGGGAGTCAAAACTGATTTATGGTGCCGATGTTTCCGGTACAGTATTCAAAGAAATCAGTGACCGGATTTATGCCCGCTACCTGAGCGGCAAACATTACCAGTCGCCTGTTACGGATACCATGCCCTACCAGTATTATGGGCTGCGGCAGGAGCTCAACAGCATTTTCAGCCTGCTGCAGCTTCCGTTTTCAGATTCAGCGATGGGAGGATACTGGCGAAGCATGCAGTTGCAAAGTAACCAGGCAGTGCTGCGTGCAACCGGGGCAGAGAATACAGCCGGGGTAATACCCAGCCTGGTGGGTATGGGGTTGAAAGACGCCATCTACCTCGCGGAAAACAAGGGATTAAAAGTAACAATAACGGGAAGGGGTAAGGTAATCAGTCAGTCGCTGGCTGCCGGAACACCTTTGCGTAAAGGCCAAACGATTGCATTATTTCTGAATTGACACTGCAGGACCTATTATATAAAGTAAGCATCCGGTCGGTACAGGGTACAACCCTCTCCGGAGTAACGGATATTCAGATTGATTCACGCAGGGTACAGCCCGGTTCCTGTTTTGTGGCTATCAGGGGTCATGCAGCCGACGGGCATCAGTTCATTGAACAGGCTTTAAAGCAGGGAGCCTCCGCCATCGTTTGCGAGCAGCTGCCGGCGCAACCCGATCCGGGTATCACCTGGGTGCAGGTTGAAAACAGTGCGGCGGCCGCCGGTATCATGAGTCATCATTTCTACGGCGATCCGTCACTCAAGGTAAAGCTGGCAGGCGTTACCGGTACCAACGGTAAAACCACCGTTGCCACCCTGTTGTGGAAGCTGTTCAGCGCGCTGGGCTATACCTGCGGGCTGATCAGTACGGTGGAAAACCGGGCAGGATCGGAACTGATACCCGCAACGCACACCACTCCCGATGCAGTGAGCCTGAACCGGCTGCTGAAACAGATGGTGGATGCGGGTTGCAGCCATGTATTCATGGAATGCAGCAGTCACGCGATTCACCAGCACCGGATCGCCGGCCTGCAGTTTGCCGGCGCGCTGTTCACCAATATCACGCATGATCACCTGGATTATCATAAAACATTTGATGAGTATATCCGGGTGAAGAAATCATGGTTCGATGGTCTGCCGGCATCGGCATTCGCCATCAGCAACCTGGATGATAAGCGGGGCGCCGTCATGCTGCAGAATACGGCTGCCCGGAAATATTACTACAGCCTTAAAACAATGGCTGAGTTTAAAGGGAAGATCCTTGACAACAGCATGACCGGACTGCACATGATGGTGAATGACCAGGAAGTGTTTTTCCGGCTGATTGGCGAGTTCAATGCGTATAATCTGCTGGCAGTGTATGGAGCAGCCATCTGCCTGGGTGAACCGAAGGAATCTGTACTGCAGCAGCTCAGCAGCCTCACCGGAGCTGACGGGCGTTTTGATTACCACGTGAGCGCCCTGCAGCACATTGTAGGAATCGTTGATTATGCACATACACCCGATGCCCTGCTGAATGTACTGGCTACCATCCGGAACCTGCGGCAGGGGCATGAGCAGATCATTACAGTGGTGGGATGCGGCGGTGACCGCGACCGGACTAAGCGGCCAGTGATGGCGGAAGTGGCCTGCGAATACAGCGACCGGGTGATTTTTACTTCGGATAACCCCCGCAGTGAGGACGCCACGCAGATTATCAAAGAGATGGAAGCAGGGGTGAATGTGGTTTCCCGGAAAAAGTACATCTCTATAGCTGACCGGCGCGAAGCCATCAAGACAGCGGTAAGCCTGGCAGGAAAGGATGATATCATCCTCGTCGCCGGAAAGGGGCATGAAACCTACCAGGAAATCGCCGGGGTTAAATATGATTTTGACGACCGGAAAGTACTGGCGGAAATGTTTGAGCTGATGGAGAAGTGAGCATCGATTTGAAAATGTGATGATTTGAAAATGTGACGATGGAATGAATAATAATAGGATAAGGAAATAATTGTTGGAAGCGGTTGTTGATTGGCACATTACCAAATCAGCACATCACCAAATTAACTATGCTGTATCATTTTTTTGACTGGCTCACGCAGCACTGGACGCAGAACCGGATACCGGGGAGCGGACTTTTCCAGTTCATCACTTTCCGGTTGCTGCTGGCGGTGATTCTCAGTCTGCTGATTACTACGGTATTCGGTAAAAAACTGATTAACCTGTTGCAGCGTAAACAGCTGGGCGAAAGTGTACGCGACCTGGGCCTGGCCGGGGAGCAGCAGAAAAAAGGTACACCCACGATGGGAGGGATCATCATCATCCTTGCCATCCTGATTCCCACGTTGCTGCTGGCCAATTTGCATAAAACCTATATCCGGCTGATGCTGCTGTGTACCGTATGGCTGGGACTGATCGGTTTCATTGATGATTATCTCAAGATCAGGGCCAAGCGAATCGCCCAGCAGAAAGGGGTAGCTTATAAAAAAAGTGACAGCGACGGACTGGCCGGGCGGTTTAAAATATTTGGACAGGTGATGCTGGGCATCATTGTAGGCGTTACCCTTTACTTCAGCCAGAGCGTAACGGTAAAGCGTGAGGTGATGGCCAGTACCAGCGCCGACGCGGTTATACAAAAAGGCGAGCGTAAACTGAATGAGGAAACCGTTGTCATCGATGGTAAAGAGCATCGCTTTGTGGTAGTGAAAACGCCTATCACCACCATTCCGTTTGTGAAGAATCATGAGTTTAACTATTCAAAGCTGCTGCCGGAAAGCTGGGAGCAATACACCTATATTCTCTACATCCTGGTCGTGATTTTTATCATCACTGCGGTGAGCAACGGCGCTAATATTACTGACGGACTGGATGGACTGGCAACCGGTGTAAGCGCTATCATCGGGATCTGCCTGGGCATATTCGCTTACGTGAGCGGCAACATCAAATTTGCCGAGTACCTCAATATCATGTACATCCCCAACCTCGGTGAACTCTCGATTTTCATCGCTGCGTTTGTGGGAGCCTGCATCGGGTTTCTCTGGTACAATGCTTACCCGGCACAGGTATTCATGGGCGATACCGGCAGCCTCGCGCTCGGAGGGATCATCGCGGCGCTGGCCATCATTGTGCGCAAAGAGCTGCTGATCCCCTTCTTCTGTTTCATCTTCCTGGTGGAAAACCTGAGCGTGATGATCCAGGTAAGTTATTTCAAGTACACGAAGAAAAAATACGGTGAAGGCAGGCGTGTGTTCCTGATGAGCCCGCTGCACCACCATTACCAGAAACTGGGATACCATGAGAGTAAGATCGCGGTGCGTTTCTGGATTGTTACCGTACTGAGCGTGGTGATGGCGATCGTGACACTGAAACTGAGATAAAGCCCGGCGGCTGGCCGCAAGGGACAACCTATATATCCAAACCTGTGATAAAACCGGCGGTCCGGCCTGTGGGAACGGCCCGTTAAATTCTATGCTTTTGAAGAACCTCTTTTTATCCGGCCTGTGAGAAACAGCATCCATCCTTTGAGTGTATAGATCCTTACAGTCTATGCTTGTGAAAAACCATTTTTAAAAAGATGCGCGGGGCGCATCACTTGAACTGATGAGCAGAAAATTGGTCATACTGGGTGCCGGTGAAAGCGGGGTGGGAGCTGCCATTCTTGCTAAGCAGCAGGGGTATGACCTATGGGTAAGTGACGGGGGAACGATCAAGGAACCCTTCCGGAAGGAACTGGAGCAGTTTGGAATCGCTTATGAGCAGGGCATTCATGCGGAAGACAGGATTTTATCCGCGGATGAAGTGATGAAGAGTCCGGGTATTCCTGACAGTCATCCCATGGTAAAGGCCATCCGTGCGAAAGGAATACCGGTGATCAGTGAGATTGAACTGGCGTACCGGTACAAGGGGAACAGCCGAATCATTGCCATCACCGGTACCAATGGTAAAACCACCACCACGGCGCTCACCTATCATATTTGTAAGCATGGAGGCGCAGACTGCGCGCTGGTGGGAAATATCGGGGTATCCTTTGCCAAACAGGTG
>WBZP01003728.1_pt2 | contig 15878 bp, 17 predicted proteins | sample 5204301 | NCBI WGS metagenome assembly WBZP01 (sample SAMN12412401, study PRJNA552823) | activated sludge metagenome | isolation source: activated sludge from nitrification reactor of wastewater treatment plant... | place: USA: Pennsylvania | collected 2017
ATACGTGCGGGCTCACCTCGACTACCGGCGTATCGATTTGTTTCTTCTACCGAAAACTGTCGGGCAGAGATAGTGGCCATTTCATTGGAAGCTTCACCGTTTCGACGGGCTTTTACAATTACTTCATTGAGCTGCATGGGAGCTTCTTCCATTTCCAGATTAAGGATTACCTCTTTTCCGGCATCCACTACTATGTTATTGATTAATAATTCTTTATATCCAACGTAAGTGACTTTTAAGGTTTGACGACCTACGGGTACTTTATTTATTTTAAAATTGCCTTCTTCGTCGGTCACATTGCCCATTGTGGGTAAACCCACCACCATAACCGATACACCGGGAATACCATATTTGGCTTCTTTGTCAACGATTTTTCCCCTTATGTTTTGAGTGAGTTGGGCAAATGCTGTTCCTGAAAATATTAAGAAAACAAGAATGTATAAGTATCTCATAGAGAGGTTTATTTAAGGAAACTAATGGTTTATTTCAGGCAAAAATAATCTTTGAAATATGAATATTAAATGTCAATTGACATATTTTTGGAGGTAGATAAACAAAAAAGCCGATTTTATACAAACCGGCTTTCATGCTTAAAACTTTTTTTTACAGAAAATTACTCACAATTTGCTTGATTTGATGCATAGGCAATACACCACTTTGACGCCACTTTTGTTGACCATTTTTGAAGATCATCATGGTCGGTACGCCCGAAATGTTGTATTTGCGTGACAAAGAAGGATTTTTGTCTGTATCAATTTTTACAATTCTGATTTTATCACCCATTTCACCTGCCAATTGTTTCAAAATTGGAGCCAGAGCTTTACACGGTCCGCACCATTCGGCCGAAAAATCAATCAAAACTGGTTTGTCAGAATTTATGAGGTCATTAAAATTACCGGTCATCTTTTTATTTATTTAATTATTTCTTTTTTATCAGGATCATAATTTACAAAAAACATCAACCAAATCGACCGCGACATTCGGTAAATCCATCTTATCAGCAAGAATGTTAGCAAAAGATAACCCAGTATATACCAGGTGCCGTCAACTTTATCTTCAAAAAAAAGATAGTAACCCACAGTTGCTGTTACAAAAAGTGCGATATTCAACATATATGAAATGTACATGGCTCCATAAAAGAAACCAATCTCTTTTTCATATTTCAAACCACATTCGCTGCAATGGGTGTTCATCGAAAACATCCCCGCTTTCGGTATTAAAGTACTTTTGTCGTACAACTCTCCCTCCCCACATCTGGGGCATTTCATTGTCAATGCTGAAATCAGCTTTCCCATTTTATTTTAAGCTTAATTGAGACAAAAATACCTAATTTGTTTGGCTTAAAGATTTAATTTTCTGCAAATCTAAAATATGAACATTATTTCATATTTAAAAAGTTTCAGTTCGCAATACCGGATGTGAGAAATGTTACTTAAGAGGACTTATTCAATAAATTTATTCTAGGATTTCTCATGAAATTTTTGAAGTTCATCCATAGGTTTTTCAATGATTTTAGAAATCGTAATGCCGTTTTCTCCGCAGATTCCGGTTAAAATATCACTGTAGTAATAGGCGATAGATCCTACAAAACCAATCGGCTGCTCTTTTAATTGAGGATATTTTAATAAGTATTTTTCGAGGTATTGCTTAAATGAATTTTTGATCAGATTAATACAATATTCGTTATTTCTGTTTTCTGATAAAAAAACCGAAAACGAAGCAAAATATTTATTGGGTTTATCTTCTTTATAGGCTTTGGTCAAAATTTCACCCCGTGTAAGTACCCCATATTTTTGCTCAAATATTTCTAAAATATCTGAAGGCATTTCTTTATGAAGATAGTCGAGCATCAGCAGTTTACCTAAATGCCCCCCACTGCCCTCATCACCGAGCCAAAATCCAAGCGGAGGAATCTGAAAGCTTATTTTTTCGCCATCCCACAAGCAGGAGTTTGAACCTGTGCCTAATATACAAGCAATTCCTCCCATCTTTCCAAAAAGTGCCCTGGCAGCGGCAATTACATCAGAATAAGTAAATACTTCGGTTTCATAACCAAGAGCTTTCAGGATTCCTTTTTTAACGATTTCAGATTTACTTACGTCGGTGATGCCGGTACCATAAAAGTGCACTTCAGATATTTTTTCATTTCTGTTTTCTTCTATGAAAAAAGAAATTTCCTTAGCAATTTGTTCGGAATCAACAAAGTACGGATTCAAACCAATGGTTTCGGTTTTGGCGAATTTTCCATGTCCCAACAGTCTCCAGTCGGTTTTGGTAGATCCGGATTCGGCAATGAGTATCATCAGATAAAGTCTTGGGTGTTTTTATCTTTGAAAGTTTCGGTAACAAAATCAAAAAATGTGTCAAGGTCACTTTGAGTGGTGGCAATACCCACCGAAAGCCTGATGGCACCTCTGATTTTGCCCACAAATGTAACCCAGTCATGATAACTTCCATGGTCGCGACTGGTATAAAATTCGGCCAGTTCATCGGTAGTTACACAGCTGTTGACTTCATCGATTCCCGGATTGCAAAAGCAGCCGGTTCGGACCGAAATTAACCGCTCATTGGCTTTTTGCTCTACCAACTCAAACGGAAATTGTTTTCCGTCAGCTCCTTTTACATTGAATATGAAAGTTCCGCCCTTTTCTTCCGGGTTTTTTGTGCCAAAAAAGTTAAATAAAGTTTCGCCATTGCTGTGTTTGAGGTTTTCAAACTGATGAATCAGGTAAGCATTTAGCGATTTTATTCTGGATGAAATATTATCAATGCCTATATTTTGAATAAATTCAAGTCCATTTTTTATCGCCGGAATATCCAGATAATTTACCGTTCCATTTTCAAATCTTTCATGGTTTTCGGTCAAAAAGTAACTTTCATAATTTACAGATACCCAGGTTACTGTCCCTCCCGCAAACCACGGCTTTTTGAGCTTCGCAAATTTATCTTTTTTTACCAGCAAGCAACCCAATCCGGTGGGGTATCCAAAGATTTTATAAAACGAAACCGACACATAATCAGGTTTATATCTGGTCAAGTCTAGCTTTGATGTCGGCACAAATGCCGCCGCATCGAGCAGCACATCCCAGCCTTTTTCATGGGCTTTTTCAATTAATTCCAGCGGATGTTTTATGCCCGAAACATTGGACTGGCCCGGGAAAGCGAAAAGCTTATTGGTTTCTTTTTCAAAGCCATTCAGTCCTTCTTCTAGTTTTTGTGCATTTATTTTAAGGTCTTCATAGTTGAGTTGCACATATTGATAATGCCCGCCCTTGAGCTTGCAATATTCTCTGATTCCATTGACAGAGTTGTGATTGTCGGCAGTGAGCAGAAAAACCGACTCCTGTGAAAAAGGATAGCATTCGCCTACAATTTGCAAGGCGGCTGAGGCATTGGCAGTGAAAACACAATAATAGTCAGCCGTGGCACCAAAATAATCCAAAACAGCTTTTCTGGCTTCATCTACATGAATTGTAGATTGTTGGGAGCTGGGGTTGGTTGAGTGTGGGTTTCCGTAAACTCCTGATAGTAAATATTTAAAATGCTTTTCTACAATACTTTTTGGATAGAGATTACCACCGGTAAAATCAAGGTAAATTTGTCCTGACTCCTCAAGATTGGCATATTCGGTATGTCTCAGATTTTCAAAGAAATCATTTTCAAATAATTCTGGTTGCACTTTTATTGGGTTTGTTTTTCGAAGTAATTTTCCCAAAAATAAGATTTTAGGCTTTGATTTTTAAGCTTTTTGTGAAAAAATGGAAAAATTGGGCTCTTGTAAGTTCTATAAAATTTGAGTTTTCCTTACAAAAAGTGATTTTAAGCACTTTTTCACCTAAATTCTTGTTGATTTTCTCAGAACTGTCTGCTAAAGTTTCAACAATGGAAATTTTACCCGATTTATTGTATTAGCTTTGCAGACTTTTTTGAATGTTACGGAAAAGAAATTAATGTCTGAATATCAATTATATACGCTCCCCAACGGAATCAGGGTCGCCCATAAATTTGTCTCAAATACTAAAATTGCTCACTGCGGTATCATGCTTGATATTGGCAGTCGCGATGAAAAACCTCACCAGGCCGGGCTGGCTCATTTTTGGGAGCACATGGCCTTTAAAGGTACTCAAAAACGAAAAGCTTATCACATTATCAACAGCCTGGAGGCGGTAGGAGGAGAGCTCAATGCTTACACTACCAAAGAGAAGATTTGTTTTTATGCTTCAGTTTTAGATACCCATTTCGAAAAAGCGGTTGATTTATTGTCTGATATCGCTTTCAATAGTATTTTTCCCGAAAAACAACTTGAAGTTGAGCGTGGGGTAATCCTGGAGGAGATGTCGATGTATCTCGATTCACCGGAAGATGCCATACAAGATGAATTTGACGCAATTGTTTTTCCGCAACATCAGTTGGGTGTCAATATATTGGGTACTCAGGAAAGTGTAAAAGGTTTTAAAAGAGAAGATTTTCTGAATTTTATTTCTGAAAATCTGGATACCGACAAAGTAATATTATCGGTAGTAGGTAATCTGGAGCCCAAAAAGGTCGTGAGGATGGCTGAGAAATATTTAGGAGATATTTTGACTAAAAACACTCAACGAATCAGGCTTACCCCTGAAAAATATTTTACTCAAAATCAGGTGATTGAGAAAAACAATAACCAGGCTCACGTGGCTATAGGTCGCCAGGCTTATGCCATGCACCACAAAAACAGGCTTCCGTTTTTTGCTTTGGTAAATTTGTTGGGAGGGCCGGGTATGAATTCCCGTTTTAACCTTACACTCCGCGAAAAGTATGGTCTGGTGTATCAGATTGAAGCCAATTATACCAGTTTTAGTGATACCGGTTTTTTTGGAATATTTTTTGGCACTGACCCTCAAAACCTCAATAAGTCTTTGAAATTAGTCAAAAAAGAGCTTGAAATTCTGAAAGAGCGAAAAATGGGTGATGTTCAGATCAGAACTCTGAAAGAGCAGCTCAAAGGGCAGCTGGCCATGGCAGAGGAGTCAAATCAGGGTTTCATGCTTATGATGGCCAAGAGTATTCTCGATCTGGGTAAGGTAGAAACCTTAGGACAGATTTTTAAAGAAATTGATGAGATTACCCCTACAGTTTTGCAGGATTTGTCCAACGAAATGTTTGATAATGAAGTGCTTTCGCAGTTGATTTACAAATAAAAAGGCGAACTTTTGGTCCGCCTTCCGTTACAATGGGATTTATGCAATAAAAACATTCTTTTTCAAAAGCAATGGACTCTCCAGAATAAAAGTACCCGGTTCGTCAAAAGTTCTGATTCTTCTGACAGTTCCCGGCATCTTTTTCATCTTTCTCGGTTTGGGCTGTTTGGAATAAGACGCGAACGGAAAGGCAACAAGTGCAATTAACACAACAATCCAAAGTCGTACAGACTTCAACATTTTATTCACTCGATAGTAATGCATATTTGACTTGCCCAAAAACCTTTGGTCACAATTTCAGATGGAAAATTTTTACTTTTTTATAAAGATACAAATTTTCTTAAAAAGGTTGTAATTATTTCTTAATCAATCTCTAAAATTACTCCTTCTGTCATGGGGTGTGAGACACAGGTAAGTACATATCCTTGTGAAATCTCTTTTTCAGTAAGACCCTCTTCTTCGTCCATTTTGATTTTTCCGCTGGTGCATTTGCCCAGGCACGCCGTGCACATACCGGCCTGACAAGAATATGGAAGTTCGATATCAAGATCCAAAGCCGCTTCCAGGATAGTTTGATGTGGTTCTACCACAAATTCATGCGTTTCCCCGTCGTATTTTACAGTTACTGTTTGTTTTTTCAGCTCATCTCCTGTTTCATTCTCAGATTCTGTGTTTACTGGTGCATTAAAACGTTCATAATGCATCCTTTCTTTGGGGATATCATACAACTCGGCTATTTTCAGGGTATTCTCAATGATCTCTTCCGGGCCACAGACATAAATATGGTCATTTTTTAAGTCTGCCTCAATTTCTTTAAGCCACAAAATAGTATTTGCCTGGTGTATTCTGCCTTTTAGTCCAACCCAGGTATCAGGGCTTTGACTTATGATATGAGTTACATTAAATCTTCCCTGATAGTTGCTTTCCAAAACCTCCAATTCTTTTTTGAAAATTACCTGGTTTTCATTTCGGCTTCCATAAAACAAGCTGACTTTGGTTTCGGAATTAGCTTTGAGAGCGGTTTTAGCAATTGACATCAAAGGTGTGATACCACTCCCTGCTCCGATTAAAATTAAATTTTTTCCTGAAAAGGTGGCCGGGTTAAACATAAAGTTACCCATGGGTTCTATCACTTCCAGAAAATCTCCGGCTTTGATTTGATCATTTAAATAGTTGGATACCAGTCCATTGGGTACACGTTTGACGGTTATTCCTACCGCAGTGTCGCTTGTAGGTGAAGTGCTCATGGAGTAGCTTCTCTTTACTTTTTTTCCGTCAGGACCAGGTACAGAAACTGTCAGAAACTGACCGGCAGAATATTTTATTTGTTCACTTAGTGGATGCCAAAAAAGGATGGTCACGGTATCTTCGGTTTCTCTGATTACCTCCTTTACCTGCAAAAAATATGATTTCATGTATTAATATTTCAAAGGGAAAAACCTTGGGTCTGTGCCTATTTTGAAGGCATCTTTACAATTAAAAACGTTTTTCAGGAAAGTTTGTTCAATAAGTCCTGAATTCTTTCTCCGGCCGAAAATCCAAAAAGCAGGCTTTTCTTAGGTAATTCCTCATCTACCTGCTCCATCCATTTCCAGTCTTCGCAAGTTGCATCCAGCAGGTCGAGCAGGGTAATAATTTTGGTTTCGTTGCGTTCGTTGATCAGAAAAGATTCCGAATTTTCGAAATAAACTGCCAGTTTTTCATCTTCAATCCAACTTAAATCATTGATCATTTCATCGAAAGAATCTAGATTAAACCCAAAATACTCTGGAAATTCAAAGACTTCAGCCATAACTTCGTAAAATTCACGGAGGGTTTTGGTTTTGTTGGCATCAATTTTTATAACCCCAAAATCTTCGGGAAAATCTGCCGGAATACATATTGATAAATTATTCATTGTATTTCTTGTTTTAAATAGAAGCTTTTAGATTACCTGATTTTTTTAAACGAATCGTAGTGGTCTTCAGTGAAATAGGCACTGCCATCGTCGCCGGTAACCAACCTTTCAGCCCCTCGGTTTTGGCCGTCAATGTGCTCATGTACGTCCCATTCCTGGTAATTTATTCTTAGACCATTGTTTGATTTTTGGGGTAATAATTTCTCAAGATTTTTAAATTTTATACCTCCTACATATCCATCAGGGGCTTTTTGGTATTTTGTTACGTAATCCAATGTTTCAATTACATATTTTGGAAAATCCTTTTGGGTTCCAAAATCTGTATTTTGGGTTGAATTTTGAGATTTACTATCATCATTTTTCTGAATACTTATTTCAGTTTGCTGTGTCTGATTATTTATTTCCGAAACGTGATTATTCTTTATAAAATAGCCTATCCCAATACCTATGAGGAGGAATATCAGATATTTAACAAACTCAGGAATTTTGTTTTTCTCCATTTATTTTAGTTGAAAATAAGTACAAAAATAAAGTTTAATTTCTAAAAAAGCAGGTTTATTAATTCTCCGTGTTTTTAATAATTTTTCCTGGAAACAGTTCTGTGATAAATGTCATTGGCTATTTGCCGGTTTAAAAGGAAATTGTGAAAATATTTGATTTTGAAATATCTAAAATGAAAAAAAGAACTTACACTATCGCAATTTTATTTGCAGGAATATTTATAGTTTTAGCATGCAAGACAGGAAAAAAAGCTACACAAAGTGCTCAAAAAGAAGAAGGTCTGGTATTGATGGAGCAAAACTGCTACACTTGCCATAGTCCAACGGCTTCGGAAAGTAACCGCCTGGCACCGCCAATGATTGCAGTAAAAAAGCACTATTTTACCGAAAAAATGTCTGAAGAGCAATTCGTCAATGATTTAGTGAGTTTTGTTTTGAATCCAACCGATGAAAAATCAAAAATGCCCGGAGCAAAACGCAAGTTTAACCTTATGCCCAAAGTCGCCTATTCGAAAGAAGATGTCGAGAAAATTGCGAAATATATTTACCGAAACAATATTGAGCAACCCGAGTGGTTTGAAGAACACTATAAAAAAGAAATGGGAGGAGGTAATCAATTTTTAGAGGAAGATACTACTTTTTTGGCACAGGGAAAGAAGTTGTCCATGCGAGCCCAGCAGGAGTTAGGGAGAAATTTGATGGGTGCCTTAAATAAAGCCGGAGCGGTACACGCGATGAATTTTTGCAACGAGAAAGCATTGTTCCTGACCGACAGTATGGCAAAAGTTATGAATGTAAGCATAAAAAGAGTTTCGGAGAAAAACAGAAACCCAAAAAATGCTGCAAATGAGTCCGAAATAGCTTATATACAGTTGCTTAAAGATAATCTAAAAATAGGTATTGAACCAAAACCTACCAGCAAAGTCATAGATGGTAAAAAAGTGGGTTACTATCCAATAATGACCAACCAGATGTGCATGCAATGCCACGGCAGTGGGGCAGAAATTACTCCTGAAACTAAGGATAAAATTTCAAAGTATTATCCGGAAGATAAAGCCAAAGATTATAAGCCTAACGAAATCAGGGGTTTATGGGTAGTAGAACAATAAGTTTTTTTTGAATTAAGTCGTTACTGAGGCTATATTTTGCTTTTTACTACCTAATTTTGTCTAAAATTGGGCAATTATGAAGGTATTAATCACAGGTGCTACGGGCTTGGTTGGGGCTTCTCTTCTTAGAAAACTGGTGGATATAGGTTATGAAGTTAACGTTTTGGTAAGAAATTCAGCCGATTTTAAAGTCCAGTTTTCAGATTTTAAAAATATCAAAATCTTTGAGGGTGACATCCTTGACGTCAGCTTGCTATCAGTGGCCACTGCCAATGTAGATTGGGTGATACATTCCGCCGCAGTAGTTTCATTTATCCCGAAAGACAGGGCCAATTTGTACAAAACCAATGTGGAGGGTACGGCAAACGTGGTAAATGCCTGCATTGAAAACAAAGTTAAAAAGCTGCTTTATGTGAGTTCAGTAGCTGCTTTTGGGAGGCCGGCAATCAATAAAGAGAATAAAGACCAGACTTTTAACGTCAACGAAAAACAAAAATGGGAAGATTCTGAAACGAATTCTCACTATGCCATATCAAAATTTAAGGGAGAACAAGAAGTTTGGCGGGGAATGGCAGAGGGGCTCGATGTGGTCGTCGTTAATCCCTCTATCATTTTTGGTGAAGGGGACTGGAACCGCAGCTCAACCAAAATCATCAAGTATATTTTCGACGAAAAGCCATTTTATACTTCAGGTTTTCTTAACTACATTGATTTGGAAGATTTGGTGAATATTTCGGTGAAACTACTGGAAAGTGATATCAAAAACGAAAGATTTTGTATTTCGGCAGGGATGATTTCCTATAAAGATTTTTTTGAAAAAGTGGCTTCCAGGTTTGGCAAAAAGGCACCTTCGATTGAAGTAAAGTCATTTTGGTTGGCAATAATTTGGAGACTGGAAGCATTACGTTCTTTAATATTAGGTACCGAGCCCCTTATTACCCGGGAAACCGCAATATCGGCTTCCATGAAAATCCATTATGATAATAGTAATATAATCAATGCCTTAGATTATAAATTTAATTCTTTGGAAAAAACACTGAATCGAATTTGCCCCTATTTCATTTCTAAATCTCAAAAATAGTTTTCTGAAATTGTTTTTTGTTTTTTTGGGTTTATACAAAAAAGCCATTATTTTTAAAATTGAGTAATCTATAATTATCCAAAACCTTACTATACTGCATGAATCAAGACTTTAGTGAGTATTTTGACGAGTCAAACGAGGCCACCATGGCCGATGCAGCCAGAAGGTTTGAATCGATGATCAAAAAAAAAGAAACCCCTTATTTTAGTGAGGAGGTTTTCGAATCGCTGGTGGAATACTATCTTCTGGCAGGAAAGTTGGATTTGGCTCTGAAAGCCTGCAATGCCGGTCTGCAACAATACCAGAACTCTCTGGAGCTAATGCTGAGCAAGGCTCAAATCCTGATTAACAGATTTGAACTTGACGAAGCTACCGAGCTACTTGACCAGGCTGCCATTTTTAATCCTTCCGATACCGAAATCGAGTTTTTAAGAGGAATTATCCTGATTTATTCAGGCGAAAATGCCGAAGCCCTCAATATTTTCAATCAGATTCTCCCACTGGTTGATGAAAAAGAAAATGTGTTTTTTCAAATGGGGATGGCTCTTACAGGCTTGGGTAAAATTGAGGAAGCAATAGTGATATTTAAAAAAGCAGTAGATTGTGAAACTCGCAATGAATTGGTTTTCAATGAATTGGTTTATTGTTATGATGTGCTGGGAATTTTGTCTGACGGTGTACGATATTTCAACGAACTCATCGACAGAGACCCTTACAATTATCTTGCTTGGTTTGCTTTAGGTCAGACTTTCAATCTTCAGAGTCAATACGATAAAGCCAAAGACGCTTTTGATTATTCAGTAACAATTAATGATAAATTTTCGTCGGGTTGGTATAATTTGGGTCTAAGTCAAATGAATCTTGAGGATTTTGCAGGTGCAAAAGAATCCTTCCTAAATACCCTGAAATACGAAGTGCCTTCAGCCGAAGTACTGACACACCTTGGGGCGGCACACGAAAAACTGGAAGAGTATACCGAAGCCTATAAGCATTATAAAAAAGCTACTGAATTAGACGAAACCTGGGATGATGCCTGGTTTGGGATGGCTTCAGTGCTTTATGAGCAGGAGAAATATCTTGAGTCAATCCATTTTGTAAAAAAAGCCATCAAAACCAACGATATCAGTGCCGATTATTGGCTTTTGTTGGCTGACAATGAGGCCAAGCTAGGAAATGTGATTTCGGCTCACGAGGCTTATTTCAGAGCTTCTGACATGGATCCTATCAATGTGGATATATGGCTCAACTGGTCTTTACTTTATTTTGATCAGGAAAATTATATCCGGGCCTTTGAGATTATTTATGATGGAATAGAAGAGCTGCCAGAGGCTGCCGATTTGTATTATCGGGCTACAGTTTATCTGCTTTATAATACCACCTATAATGAAGCCTACAAATATTTGCAGGAGGCACTGGCTCTTGACTATGACGGGCATATTCAAATGTATGATTTCTTTTCCAATCTCGATACCTTGAAAGCTCTTCAAAGGATTATTGAGCAGTACAGGAAATAGTTTTTTGACTATAAATATATTGTTACCGGGCGATTCCCATCGCCCGGTAATTTGATTTTAGTTACAGCAATTTGGGCCACAGCAGGCTTTATCAGATGGCTTTTCGGCAAACACGGTCACACTAAATATTCCCATTTTTGAATTTTTAAAATCTCCCAACTGGCTTTCTGTCAGATATTTCATAAGAATATCATCCGGAACAATAATCGCTTTTTCTTTTTGCAAAGTGATATTTTGAAATCCATTTTCTTTAATTAAACCCAAATAAACATCTTTTTGTATAGCTCCAGAAACGCATCCTGCATACATTTCAGCCGCTTCCTGAAGTGAAGAGGGCAGATCTCCCACCAATACCACATCAGAAATACTAAAATGTCCGCCCGGTTTCAGAACCCTGTAAATTTCTTTGAAAACAGCATCTTTGTTCGGAACCAAATTTAAAACACAATTGCTCACGATAACATCGGCAATGTTTGAAGTGACAGGCATTTTCTCGATATCTCCTTGCCTGAATTCCACATTGTTAAAACCTCTTATTTCGGCATTTTCTCTGGCTTTATCTATCATAGCGGGGGTAAAATCTATGCCAATAACTTTTCCGGCCTCCCCGGTTTCAGCTCTTGCAATAAAACAGTCATTGCCGGCTCCACTTCCTAGGTCAATGACTACATCTCCTTTTTTTATCTTTGCAAATTGTGTGGGTAATCCGCAACCCAAGCCCAGGTCTGCATCGGGATTGTAACCATCCAGATTTGAATAATCGTCACTCATGATATTGTAAACCTCGGTAGAACATCCACCTGAGCCACAGCACGATGACATGTTGGTTTCCTTGTCCTGCAAAGCAATTTCACTATATTTTTGCTTCACCAATTCTTTTAATTGCTCATCTGTTTTCATTTTATAAGTATTTAATTTTATTTAATCGTAATAATGCGATAATATTGAATAAAAAAATGTCAGCAACAAGCCGATTTGTTTGAGAAATAGCTTACAAAAAGTTCATTTATATAATCTTTTGCCAGTATTAATTCCTTTTCATCAATACAATAGCACACTTTTGCACCCTCTATTTCGCCTTTTATTAATCCCGCTTCCTTCAATTCTTTGAGATGCTGCGAAACCGTACTTTGTGAGAGCGGCAGTTCATCAACAATATCACCACAAATGCACGCCTGCTTTTTGATTAATATTCTTAAAATTGCGATTCTGGCAGGATGTGACAACGCTTTGGCATATTTTGCCAATTTATTATCCTTAATTGTAAACTCTTCAGACTTGGTAATTCCCATTAATTTATCTTTTCATCGTAAAATTACGATAATATTTTTATATCCTAAATTTTTTTATATTTTTTTTGAGTAATATGCCGGATTATTAAATTTTTGATATTGGAAAATTATGTATTTTAGAAATTAAAGGTTATTGAATGTTTTAACCGTAGGAAAATTCATAAAACTTTGACCTATTTTTTTATTATTTAAAAAATAATTTTACCTTTGCAGTCCGAATTTTCGGGAGATAGTATTTATTTATTAATTTTTAACAGTTTACAATGCCTACTATACAGCAGTTAGTAAGAAAAGGAAGAGAGACTTTGATTTACAAATCTAAATCTCCGGCATTGGATTCTTGTCCTCAGCGTCGTGGTGTATGTACGCGTGTATATACGACTACTCCTAAGAAGCCTAACTCGGCTCTTAGAAAAGTAGCTCGTGTGCGTCTTACCAACCAAAAAGAGGTGAACGCCTACATTCCGGGCGAAGGTCACAACCTACAGGAGCACTCTATCGTTTTGATCAGAGGTGGTCGTGTTAAGGATCTTCCGGGTGTACGTTATCACATCGTACGTGGGGCATTGGATACAGCCGGTGTAAACAACCGTAAGCAAAGCCGTTCTAAGTATGGTGCTAAGAGACCAAAACCAGGTCAGGTAGCAGCAGCTCCAACTAAAGGTAAGAAAAAGTAACAAGAAATTCTTTATAGTCTGCTAGTCAGGCTATTATAGGGGAAGTAATGTTCAGGTTTTACCGAATGTGAATCAGTTTAAATCGTTAAACGAAACCTTCTTAAAAACATTAAGAAATGAGAAAAGCAAAACCAAAAAAGCGTTACGTGTTGCCTGATCCAAAGTTCAGAGATGTAACCGTAACCAAATTTGTAAACAACCTGATGCTTGAAGGTAAAAAATCGCTGGCTTACAGCATTTTTTATGGTGCATTGGAGATTGTAGAAAAACGTACCAGCGAAAATGGTTTGGAAATCTGGAAAAAAGCATTGAACAATGTAATGCCAGCTGTAGAAGTTAAAAGCCGCCGTGTTGGTGGTGCTACTTTCCAGGTGCCAATCGAAGTTAGAGCTGAGCGTAAGCAGTCATTAGGAATGAAATGGATGATCAACTATGCTCGTAAACGTGGTGAAAAAACCATGACTGAGCGTCTTGCAGGTGAAATCGTTGCCGCTTCAAAAGGTGAGGGTGCTTCTGTTAAGAAAAAAGATGATACACACAGAATGGCAGATGCCAACAAGGCATTCTCGCACTTCAGAATGTAATCATTACATTTCAAAGAAATTAAGCCTCCGATTATCGGGGGCTTTTTTTATGTCATTTTATTGGGTTTTATTAAATTTTGATTAATTTGGTCAATAAACCGTTAACCTAAATAGAAAAAATGACAAGCTTCAGAGTAAGACCTAAGTTTAAAATAGACTGTAATTGCACACCAAAGGTCCTTTCAGATAAGATTAATAAGAATCTTGAGGGAAAGCAGGATATCATTGAAGGCAAAGTATTTCATACCCATGGTCTGTTTCGGATTGTGCCAGAGCACCAGCATTTTTGGTCTCCCCAGCTGAGTGTTTCTTTTGAAGAAGTAGAAAATAAAACCGTGGTCAGAGGTATGTATGGTCCACATCCTACGGTATGGGCAGTTTTTTTGTTTGCATATGCAATTCTGGGTTTAGCCTTGTTTTGGACGCTACTGGTGGGATTGGTCAAAATGTCGCTTCACCAGGAATCAAATATCCTCTGGATTTCACCATTTATACTTGGAGGGTTTGTGACTATCTGGTTTATAGCACAATTCGGCCAAAAAGTAGGGGTTGAACAGACCTTTCAGATACACCATTTTTTTGAAGACGTAATAGGCCAGAGTATTCATATAGGCTGAAATTTTTTTTCAAGAAAGTCCTTCATTATAAGCATTATTTATCCCCATTTCCGCAGATTTTGAGGAAAGGCACGGATTTTGCACCGTTTCTTCGAAATCATCAGGGATTGCTTTTGCTTAAAAATATCAAATATTTCCAACTTATTTTATGTGTCTGCCTTTCTTTTGGATCAGCAGCCCAGCAACTTATTGTCAACTGGCAGCGTGTGGCGGGCGGAGAACGCAATGAGGTGGCCTACTCAGGTGTGGAAACATCAGATGGGGGTTATATGGTGGTAGGCTCAACCAATAGCAAAAATACCTTCGATGTAAAAGATTCCCGTGGATATGATGGCGTAGGGGGAAATGATTTTTGGGTGGTGAAAGTCAACAATGCCGGGGTAATCGAATGGTCAAAAACTTTTGGAGGAACCAAAGATGACATAGCCACTTCTGTTGTAAAAACCCCGAATGATGAATACGTGATTTTAGGTACCACACAATCCAATGATGGAGATGCTCAATACAATGGTACAAATGTCGGCCTGTTGATGGTCAGACTTAAACTCAATGGGGATGTTGTGGCCAAAAGACTCTTTGCCGGAGGAAGCCAGTCAGCCTCAGTTAAATATGCTGAACCCTCCAGTTTTTATAAGCCTACATTGAAGGTACTTTCCAACGGCCAGCTGGTCGTGGCAGCATCAAGATCAACCGGTGTAGCACCCTTCACCGGATACGATTATTACCTTGCATTGCTGTCGGCTTTTGGTGATACCATTTGGGAAAAAACCTTTGGTGGCGGCCTGGAAGACTTTCCCAATGACATAATTCAAACTTCCGATGGAAACCTTCTCATGGTAGGTGGTACCCTTTCCTTGGAACGTGACATTCCCGGTGCCGGGCAAGGTTTTTATGATGTTTTGGCTATAAAAGTGGATGCACTCGGAAGGCAGGTTTGGGAAAAAGGATACGGAGGCCTGGGATACGATGTAGGTTATGCAGTTATGGAAAATTCAACTAAAAATGGATATTACATTCTGGGAGAATCAAGCTCTTCTAACGTAACTATGGGTACCTCATTAGGTGAAAAAGACGGTATTATTTTGAAAATTTCCCCGACTGGTTTACTCGAAAACAGATATAGATTTGGTGGTGCAGACAATGATGGTCTGTATCATTTTGTACGGGGAGAAGACGGCTTGATTTACGCAGTCGGAACCTCACAATCAGATATCGGAACCGTAACTACAAGAGGTACATTAACTGATTTATGGTTGATGGTTTTGAATGAAACCACCATGAAAGCCGATTACCATAAGCTTTTGGGAGGAGCCGATATTGACCTGGCACGGAGTGTAACTTACAATTCAAAGAAAGGTTTATTTATCGCAGGGAGTTCCAGATCTACTGACACCGATGTTGCTCTCAATCGTGGACAAAGTGATTTCTGG
>WBZP01003910.1_pt1 | contig 15870 bp, 14 predicted proteins | sample 5204301 | NCBI WGS metagenome assembly WBZP01 (sample SAMN12412401, study PRJNA552823) | activated sludge metagenome | isolation source: activated sludge from nitrification reactor of wastewater treatment plant... | place: USA: Pennsylvania | collected 2017
GTACATGTCGGCGACCTTGATCTTGTAGAAGTCGGCCACCGTCTTCTGGATGTTCTCCACACTGATCTGGCGGTTCTGGATGGACAGCAGATCGCGCAGCGCCTCGCGGGCCAGCGCAATCGACACCTCTTTCTGGTTGAAGCGGCTGTAGGCGAGGATCTTGCGCAGCGCGCCTTCGAGTTCGCGCACATTGGAGCGCACGTTCTTGGCGACGAAGAAGGCGACGTCCTCGGGCATTTCGGCGCCTTCGGAATGGGCCTTGCTGATGAGAATGGCCACGCGCATTTCAAGCTCGGGGGGCTCGATGGCCACCGTCAGGCCCGAGTCGAAGCGCGAAACCAGGCGCTCGTGGATGTCGGCCAGGCCCTTGGGGTAGGTGTCGGACGTCATCACGATATGGCTCTTCTTGGCCAGAAGCGCCTCGAAGGCGTTGAAGAATTCTTCCTGCGTGCGGTCCTTGTTGGCGAAGAACTGCACGTCGTCGATCAGCAGCAGGTCGAGCGAGTGGTAGCGCTCCTTGAATTCGTCGAAGGTCTTGCGCTGGTAGGCCTTGACCACATCGGAGACGAACTGCTCGGCGTGGATGTAGAGAACTTTGGCGTCCGGCCGGTCGGCCAGCAGCCTGTTGCCAACCGCGTGCATCAGGTGGGTCTTGCCCAGACCCACACCGCCGTAGATGAACAGCGGGTTGTAGAGGTGGCCGGGCGAACCCGCCACGTGCATGGCCGCCGCGCGCGCCATGCGGTTGGCCGTGCCCTCGACCAGGGTGTCGAAGGTCAGGGCGGTGTTGAGCCGGTTGCGCAGGCCGTTGGCGACGGGTTCTTCGGGTGCGCCATCCGGCGCCTGGGCGGTGTCGAACGCCGCGATGGCTGGCGATACTGGCGTTTTGACGGGGCTTGCACTGGGGGTGAGCACTAACTCAAGCGCAATGGGCTGGCCGTAGATCTTCTCCAGCAGGGCCGCGATCCGGTTCGCGAACTGGGCCCGCACCCAGTCCAGCTTGAAGCGGTTGGCGAGGAACAAGGTCGCGCGCGAAAAATCGTCCTCGACCTGAACGGTCAGCGGTTTGATCCAGATATTGAACTGCTGCTCGGGCAGCTCTTGAGCCAGTTGGTCCAGGCAGGCTTGCCAGAGGCTCTGACCCGGGCCGTGCGCCATCTGCGCATCGGTTCCGGTGGGGCGTCCCTCGGTCATTATCGTTGTCGTCTTCTGTGGATAGTTGTTGTCGGGCGAGCGGCGGATTGTACGTTGTCAAGGACTTATCCACATGCAGGAAAATCCGGATGGACCCAGCTGGGCGGGTCCGGGCAAAGGGTCTTTGGCTTGCCGGTGGTCGGAAATTTTGCGATAATCGCCGGTTTCCCTGAAAAGTGTTCAGGGCAAAGCTGATACTGAACATCCGAAGGATCCGATCATGAAACGCACTTACCAACCCTCCAAGACGCGTCGTGCCCGCACCCACGGCTTTCTGGTTCGCATGAAGACCCGCGGCGGCCGCGCGGTCATCAACGCGCGCCGCGCCAAGGGCCGCAAGCGCCTGGCTGTCTGATTGCGCCTGCGCGAGCTCGGTCTGGCCGGTCCTCGCAACTGACGTGTTTGGTTGGACGCCCGACATGCAGCGGTTGAAGACGCGGCCGCAATTCCAGGCGGCTTTGGCCTGTGGCATCGTGGCCCGCACCCCCCATTTCGCCCTGCACCGCACCCCGTTGCTGCCGGCGGCGCCTGCCGACGCCGCGGTGTCCGGGGAGCCGCCGTCCCGTCACGCAAAGCCGCTGTTTGGCGTTCAGGACGTGTGGATCGGCGCCATGGTGCCCAAACGTTGGGCGCGTCGCGCTGTGACGCGCAATGCCATCAGGCGCCAGATCTACCAGGTGGGTTCAAGTTTTGGCGGGCGGCTGCCGCCTGCGGCCCATGTGGTTCGGCTGCGGGCCACGTTTGACCGCAACCAGTTCATCAGCGCAACCTCCGACGTCCTCAAGCGCGCCGTGCGCGGCGAACTCGAACAGCTGTTCGCCCGCGTGACCATCTCCCCCGCGCCTGGACGGCCCGCATGATCGTCCAACGCGCGCTCATGGGTCTGGTTCGGGCGTATCAATTGCTGATCAGCCCGATGCTGGGCGCGTCGTGCCGCTTCGAGCCGAGTTGCTCCGGCTACGCGCTGCAGGCGCTGGAGCGGCATGGCGCGGCGGCGGGCAGTTACCTGGCCGTGCGCCGCATCGCGCGCTGCCAGCCCTGGTGCGATGGCGGGCACGACCCGGTCCCTGCGGAAAGGCCCCGGCTGTTTTCCCGGCTGCTTTCCACTCATTCGACAAAGAAGTCTTCATGAACGATATCCGTCGCACCATTCTGTGGGTGATCTTTGGCTTCTCCATGGTCATGCTGTGGGACCAGTGGCAGGTCTACAACGGCAACAAGGCCACGTTTTTTCCGTCGCCGGCCAAGACCGCAGCCAGCGCAGCAGCGCCGGCCTCGGCGGTGACCGGGCTTCCCACGGCCATCACCACGACGACCGCGGCTACCGGGACGGCAGCGATGGCCCAGGCGACCGGCGCAAGCGCCGGCGCTCCCGCAGTGGCCGCCGCCCCGCGCGAACGCATCGAAGTCATCACGGATGTACTCAAGCTCACGTTCGACACGCAGGGCGGCACGATCATCCGGTCGGAGTTTCTCAAGCACGCCGACCTGAATGACACCCAGAAGGCCACGGTGCTGCTCGACGAGAGCCGCGATCGCGTCTATGTGGCCCAGACCGGCCTGATCGGCGGTGCATTTCCCAACCACAAGACACCGATGAGCTTCAGCGGCGAGCGCGTCCTGAAGGATGGGGCGAACGAACTGGTGCTGAAGTTCCAGTCCCCCGACCTGGGCGGTGTCCGGCTGATCGAGACCTACACCCTTTCGCGTGGCTCCTATGCCGTGCGCGTGAAACACGAAGTGGTCAACACCGGGACGGCACCGGTCTCGCCGCAGCTGTACCTGCAACTGGTGCGTGACGGCAACAAGCCGCCTGGCGAATCGTCGTTCTATTCCACCTTCACCGGCCCTGCGGTCTATACCGACGCCAAGAAGTACCAGAAGGTCGAGTTCAGCGACATCGAAAAAGGCAAGGCCGAGATCGAAAAGACCTCGTCCACCGGCTACGTGGCGATGGTGCAGCATTACTTTGCGTCGGCCTGGATGCTCGCGGACGGCCTGGTCCGGGAGTATTTCGTGCGCAAGGTCGACAACAACCTGTTCGCGGTGGGCATGATCACGCCGCTCAAGGACATCGCGCCCGGCGCCACCCAGTCCGTGGAGTCGCGCTTCTTCGTGGGCCCCCAGGAAGAGAAGGTGCTGGAGTCGCTGGCGCCTGGCCTGGAACTGGTCAAGGACTATGGCTGGCTGACCATCCTCGCCAAGCCCTTGTACTGGCTGCTGGACCAGCTGCACAAGGTTCTGGGCAACTGGGGCTGGTCGATCGTGGCGCTGGTGTTCCTGCTCAAGGTGGCGTTCTACTGGCTCAACGCCAAGGCCTACGCCAGCATGGCCAAGATGAAGGCGATCAACCCGCGCATCATGGAGATGCGCGAACGCCTGAAGGACAACCCGCAGCAGATGCAGCAGGAGATGATGCGCATCTACCGCGAGGAAAAGGTCAACCCGATGGGCGGGTGTTTCCCGATCATGGTCCAGATCCCGGTGTTCATCGCGCTGTACTGGGTGCTGCTGTCCAGCGTGGAGATGCGCAACGCGCCCTGGATTCTGTGGATCAAGGACCTCTCCGCGCCGGATCCGTTCTTCATCCTGCCCATCGTGATGACGCTGACCACGCTGCTGCAAACCGCGCTGAATCCGGCGCCGCCGGATCCGATGCAGGCGAAGATGATGTGGTTCATGCCGCTGATCTTCAGCGTGATGTTCTTCTTCTTCCCGGCCGGTTTGGTGCTGTACTGGCTGACGAACAACATCCTGTCGATCGCCCAGCAATGGATCATCAACACGCGGATGGGCGTGCCGCCGCAGTTCAACCTGCCCAAATTCAAATAACCCCCCGAGGCGCTGCGCGCCTCCCCCTTTGGGAAGGGGGCGACACCGGTGGCCTGGCAAAGCCAGTTCCACGGTGTCTCTGGTTTGGCGGCCCCTCCTTCCAATGCCCTCGAAGAACCAAGACCCCATCGTCGCCATTGCCACCGCACCGGGGCGCGGCGCCGTTGGCATCGTCCGGGTATCGGGCACGGGGCTCGACGCGCTGACCGAAGCGCTCTGCGGCCGCGCCTTGCGCCCGCGCGAGGCCACTTACCTGCCGTTTCGCGATGCCGACGGCTCAGCCATCGACCATGGACTGGCGCTGTCTTTCCCCGCGCCGCATTCCTTCACCGGCGAGGACGTATTGGAGTTGCAGGCCCATGGCGGCCCTGTGGTGCTGCAACTGCTGCTGGCGCGTTGCCTGGCGGCGGCGGCTGAAACCGATCCGGCCACAGGCCAGCCCCGTCTGGCCGGCCTGCGCGTGGCGAGGCCCGGCGAGTTCACCGAGCGGGCCTTTCACAACGACAAGATCGACCTCGCACAGGCCGAAGCCATCGCGGACCTGATCGACGCCAGCACCGAGGCGGCGGCGCGCAGCGCCAGCCGGTCTTTGTCGGGCGAGTTCTCGGCCGAGATCCACGGCCTGCGTGAGGCGCTGATTCACCTGCGCATGCTGGTGGAAGCCACGCTCGACTTTCCGGACGAGGAGATTGACTTCCTGCAGCGTGACGACGCGCAGGGCCAGCTGGAGCGCCTGCGCCTGCAGCTTGACGCGGTGATGCAACGCGCGCGCCAAGGCGCCCTGTTGCGCGAAGGCATCAAGGTGGTGATCGCCGGGCAGCCCAACGCGGGCAAGAGCTCGTTGCTGAACGCACTGGCGGGCGCCGAGCTGGCCATCGTCACGCCGGTGGCTGGCACCACGCGCGACGTGGTGGCGCAGACCATTCAGATCGAAGGCGTGCCGCTGCACGTGATGGACACCGCCGGCTTGCGTCACAGCGAGGATCTGGTCGAACAGATCGGCATCGAGCGCGCCTGGGGCCACATCGAAACCGCCGACGCGGTGCTGTTCCTGCACGACCTGACCCGCCTGGATGCTCCTGAATACAGAGCAGAAGAAGACCGGATCAAGCTGGGATTGGGCCAAAAACTCCCAAGAAACATCCCGGTGATCGATGTCTGGAACAAGGTGGATGCCGCCACCGCCCCGGCGCGGCTTTCGGGCGTGCGGCTGTCGGCCAAAAGCGGTCAGGGGCTGGACGAACTGCGCCGCCAGCTGCTGCAGGTGGCCGGCTGGCAGGCGGCGCCCGAGGGTGTTTTCATCGCGCGCGAGCGCCACGTGCAGGCCTTGCGCGAGGTGCAGGCCCATCTGGAGGTCGCCGCGTCCCATCTGGGCGCGGCCGGCGCGCCGCTGGATCTGCTGGCCGAGGAACTCCGCCTGGCCCAGCAGGCGCTGAATCGGATCACCGGCGAGTTCACATCCGACGACCTGCTGGGGGTGATTTTTTCCAGCTTCTGCATCGGCAAGTGAGCACGCAGGGCCCGACGCCCGCGCGATGCATCAGCGCAGAAAGTCCGCAGCGGCCGCCACCGCCTGCGCGTCGGCCTGCACTGCGCCTGGCGGACCGCCCTTGCCCCACAGCACCGGGCCCTTGACGCCACCCCAGGCCATGGGAAAGAAGGCCGCGCACAGACGCACCGAATCCATCATCGGCTGTGCCTTGGCCCGGTCTCCGCTGGTGGTGATCAGGCGCAGGGTCTTGGTCGTCATCGTGTCCTTGAACGGCACGCCGGGGATGCGCAACCAGGCGCTCCAGTGGTCCAGGTAGAGCTTCACCGTCGCGGGCAGGCTGTACCAGTACACCGGCGCCACCAGCACGATGTCGGTGGCTGCCAGCGTGGCGTCGAGTAGCACTTTCATGTCGCCGTCGGGCATCGGGTACTGGCCGGCGGTGTGGCGCAGGTCGGTGAAGGGCACCAGGTTCATGCGGGCCAGATGCAGCCACCGCTGCGGTGTATCGGCTGGCAGGGCGGCGGCGGCCTGGCGCGCCAGCCATTCGGTGTTGCCGACATGGCCCGCCTCCCGGGTCGAGGCCACCAGAAAGAGAAATTGACGGTTGTCGCTCATGTCGGGCATGGTAGCGCAGGGGTTCGCGGGCGATGAATTTACACTGTGCGCCAACCCTCCTGCCCGACCCCGCCATGAGCACCTATGACCCCGACGCCTTGGAATGCCTGGCCGCGATCGTCGAAGAGGGCGGCTTCGAGCGCGCCGCGCAGCGGCTGTCCATCACCCAATCGGCCGTCTCGCAGCGTTTGCGGTCGCTGGAGGCGCAGGTGGGCACGGTGCTGATCGTGCGAAGCCGTCCGCTCAAGCCCACGGCCGCGGGGTTGTTGCTGCTCAAGCACACCAAGCAGCTGCGGTTGCTTCGCGCCGACCTGGAGCGTGACCTGCGCGAACTGGCGCCCGGTTCCACCGGCGGCGGGCGCGAAGAGGAGCGCATTTCGATCGCCATCAACGCCGATTGCATCGCCACCTGGGCGCTCGGTGCGCTGGGCGATCTGGTGCGTCAGGGGCTGCCGCTGGAAATCATCGCCGACGACCAGGACTTCACGCAGGAGTGGCTGCGCTCCGGGCAGGTGCTCGGCTGCGTGACCACATTGAAGCAGCCCTTGCGCGGCTGTCGTCTCGTGCCGTTGGGAGCGATGGACTACGTGGCCGTGGCCTCGCCGGACTTTGCGCGGGCGCATGCGCCAAACGGTCTTTCACCGCACAATTTCAGCCGCATTCCGTTCATGGCCTTCAACCGCAAGGACGACATGCAGGCGGAATTCGTGAGTAAGGCGTTTGGCTTGAAGCGGGTGTCGCTGAGCCAGATGTTCGTGCCCAGTTCGGAAGGCCAGGTGCGCGCGGTGCTGGCCGGTTGGGGTGCCAGCGTGGTGCCGGCACTGCTGGTGCGGGACCTGATGGTGGCGGGTCGGCTGCTGGACCTGTTGCCCGGCAAGGTCCTGCCGATTCAGCTGTACTGGCACTGCTGGAACCTGGAATCCGACGTGCTGGATGCCCTCAGCGCCGCGCTCTCGGCCGGGGCCGCGCGCGCCTTGCACCGCGTGTCGCCTTCAACATGACTGAAACCTCGTTCGAGCCGACCTATGTGCTCGAAGCAGATGAACGAAACCGCCGTCGGGCCTGGCTGAGCCTGCGCAAGCTGCTGGTGCTGATGGTGTTGTTGGCGGCCGTCCCCTTGGCGGTGGTTGAACTGGTGAGCAATGGCGCCGAACAGCGGCTTCAGCGTGAGCGCTCACGCGATGAGCTTGATGCGCTGGCGCGGGCTTTGGCGGGCCAACATCGGGCCAGGCTGAACGGGATCGGGCAGTTTCTCGTGGCGGTATCGCAGGCGCCGCCGGTGGTGGGACAGGACCGCGAGGGTTGCGCGCGCTATTTAAGCAGGTTGCGTGCATTGGAGCCGGGGGTGCTCAACATCGGACTGATCGGAACGGACGGTCGTCTGGTCTGCGAGGCGACCGGGAACGGACAGGGCGTCTACCTGGGCGACCGCGAATATTTTCGCGAGGCCCTTCGCAACGGGCAGCCGATCTTTGGCGCCTACCAGATTGGCCGGATCACCGGACGACCATCGGTCGTGCTGGCCAGGCCGGTACCGACCGACAGCGGCCGTGTGGCGGCTATCGTGTACGCGGCGCTGGACCTGGCCGTGCTGACCGGTGACGTTGGCGGACAACGCGCCCCGCCCGGAATCCGTGCGCACCTCGTGGACGCGGCGGGCGTGGTGCTGGGCACCAGCGGCGTCGGGACGGCGCCGATCGGGGAGCCGTTGGCCGATCTGGTGTTGAGGCAAGCCGTGCTGGATCGACGCAGCGGGCGCATCGATGGACCGCCGGGCGAAGAGCCGGCCCGGTTGCGTACCCTGCAGCCGGTGGATGTTGGTGGACGGTCGGTGATGTTTGTCGCGGCGACGGTGGCCATGGAGGATGTCATCGCGCCCTTGCAGCGCAACCTGTTCGCCAGGCTGGCCGGGATTCTGGCCATCGTGGTCGCGATCGCGGCCCTGGTGTGGCTCCTCGGGCAGCGCCTGATCTTGCGCCCCGTGGAGCGCCTGGTGACCGGGATGCGGCAGGTCGAGTCCGGTGACCATGCCCGGGCCCTCGATCAGCCCCCCACGCCGCTGCGCGAACTCGGCGACCTGCAGCGTTCGCTGTCCAGTCTGGTCATCACGCTGGAGGCGCAGCGCTTCGAGCGCGATCAGGCCTTGGGCGCGCTGAGTGACCGCGAGGCGCGCTACCGCGAACTGTTCAAAGCCAATCCGCAGGTGATGTTCGTCTACGACGTGCACTCGCTGCGCTTGTTGGCGGCCAACGAGGCCGCCGCCGTGTACTACGGCTACACCCGCGATGACATGCTGAAAAAAGGCCTGGCCGACATCTGGCCTGGGTGCACCGCCGTCGGGTCGCAGCCCGGTGGGGGGGTGCCGGTGGTGGCGTCTGTCTGGCATCCGACCGGGCCGGTGTCCCATCGACTCGGGAACGGAGAAACCCGGCAGGTGGAGGTGGTGGCATCGTCCATTCTGTTCGAAGGCCTTCCGGCGGCGCTGGTGATGGTCACCGACGTCACCGAGCGGCTGGCCGCGCAGGCCCGCGAGCGCGAAGGGGCGCAGCGGCTGGAGCAGCGCGTCGCCGATCGAACGCGCGAGCTCGAACTGTCCCTGCGCGAGCTGGAAGCCTTTTCCTACTCCGTTTCGCACGATCTGCGCAACCCGCTGGGCGCGGTTGGCATGTTCGGCCAGATGTTGCAGGCCCACTTGGGTGAGGGCGCGGACGAACAGGTGAAGACCTATCTGGCGCGCATCGAACAGGGTGTGCGAGGCATGGAGCGGCTCATCGACGACCTGCTGACCCTGGCGAAGGTGGCGCGTGCCCCGCTGACTTTGGAGCCGGTGGACTTGACCGCGTTGTGCCGCGACGTGGTGAACGAGTTGCGGCAGGCCGACCCTCATCGTGCGGTTGACGTTTCGCTCGAAGAAGACCTGCATTGCACGGGCGACGCGGGCTTGTTGCGCCAGATGCTGGTGAACCTGCTGGGCAATGCCTGGAAATTCACCGCGCGAACGCCGCAGCCGCGCATCTGCGTCGGACGCGAGCCTGGATTCGCCAGCACGGCAGCGGCGTTTTTTGTGCAGGACAACGGCGCGGGTTTCGACATGAAGTTTGCCGGCCGGCTTTTTCTGCCTTTCGAGCGCCTTCATGGCGACCACGACTTCCCTGGCACGGGCATCGGCCTGGCGACCGTTCAGCGCATCGTCGCGCGCCATGGCGGACGCATCTGGGCCGAAGCCGCGCTCGAGCGAGGCGCCACCTTTCATTTGGAGCTGGGCACCCGCCAGCCTGGTTGAGCGTGCCGGCGCGAACCGGAAGCCGGTCGTGTGCGCCATCGGTGGATGACGTGCTCGTTCCGTGACGAATGAGTATTCATTTAACCTCAGTGTGTAAAAATAAACCAAGTCGGATAAACTGGTGGCATGAACGCACCCATACCCGTCAAACTGTCCTTTAAGGCGCAGATGTTGCAGGCTCGCGAAGCGGCCATCATCCAATCGGTCAACCGTCTGCTGGCCGAGAAGGGGTTCGATGCCATGACCGTGGACGAGGTGGCCGCCGATGTGGGCATTGCCAAGGCCAGCCTGTACAAGCATTTCCCCAGCAAGGAGGATTTGGCCTGTGCCGCCATGGTGCGGGTCATGCGTCGGGCGCAGGACTACCTGAAAACGCTGCCGACCGACGCCGCGCCGCTGGACAACTTGAAGGCCGTGGCCCGCTGGACCATGCAGGTTCAGCTGGCCGGCGAAATGCCTTCGCTGCCGAGCCAGAACTCCAGCCTGCGAACCACCCTCATGAAAAGCCGGGACTACATGGACGGCCTGATCGAAATCAGCGACCAGCTCGGGGCCTGGATCGAAGCGGCGCAGGCGCAAGGCAGCCTGAACCCGGACCTTCCCCCTCTGGCGGTTTTGTACACACTGTATGCGCGCGCGTGTGATCCGGTGCTGGAGTTCCTGAAAATGGGCGGCCAGCACACCGATGAACAGATCGTCGAGCTGGTTCTGGTGACCTGCTTCGAGGGGCTGCGGGCCCGGTAGGCGCGCGGCGCCCCACAAGCAGGCCAGGACGGCCGTTTTCGGTCCAAAAAGACCGGAAGCCAGCGCCAATTGGCCTGCAGGTGCTATCAGGAAAGTAGCAACCGGATGATAGATGGCAGCCGTCCGGGGCGCGAAAGCCGGGTTGATAACCGGCTGGATTGAGAAGTGCTTTGGATCAGCGCACCAGCAACACCGGGACCTGGCAATGGGCGAGCACCTGGGTTGCGACCGAGCCCATGACCAGATTGGTGAGTGCGCTGTGGCCGTGCGAACCCATGATCACCAGATCGTATTTCCCGGCGTCGGCAAATTTGGCAATGGCTTCGCCGGCATGGCCCACTTTCCAGGCGCTTTTCGCATTGATGCCATGGCGGGCCAGGAACTTGCAAACCGGCGCCACGATCTTTTCCGACTCCTCGGCGTGGTATGCGTCGGCAATGTCCTTGCCGACGGCCGCGCGAGCCCGAGGGGGCAGGGGCGCCTGCGCGGTGAACACGGTGAAATCGTTGACCGCGGCGAACAGTTCCGCATGCACGGTCAGGTAGGCGAGCATCTTCTTGGTGTACTTGCTGCCGTCAACAGCCAGAAGAATCTTCATGGTGGGGCTCCTGTTGGATGGTCGATGGCGCAAGTGTAGCCCCCCGGTCGCCCGGGTCCCGATCGCCAGGGCAATAACCCACAGGCATCGCTGGGCGCCGGCCTGTCAGCTGGGCTGGCAGGCCGGTGATTCCTCAGGCAGCTGGCAGGATGACTTTTTCGATCACGTGGATCACGCCGTTGCTCGCGAACACGTCGGTGGCGGCGATGCCAGCCTGCCGGCCGCGCCGGTCGGTGATCTTGAGTGACGCGTTGACCGTGAACGTCTCACCTTGCACCGTGGCAATCGCCGGGCCCACCGGCACATCGGCCTTGAGCACGCGTCCCGGCACGACGTGATAGGTCAGCACCTTGGTCAGCAAGGGTTTGTTGGCCAACAATGCGTCTTTGCTCACCCCCAGTTCGGTGAGCAGCGCGGCAAACGCGGCGTTGGTCGGCGCGAAGACGGTGAACGGTCCGGAACCCTGCAGCGTGGAAACCAGCCCTGCGGCCACCACGGCTTCGACCAGAATGCTGAAGTCGGGCAGGCTCTGCGCTGTGGCAACGATGTCCTTGTTGGCCGGCAGAATGACCTTGTCGATGACGTGAATCACACCGTTGCTGGCCGCGACGTCGGTGGCGGTGATGTTGGCCACGCGATTGCGTCCGTCGGTGATTTTCAGGCCACCGGCGGTCTCGATCTTGAAGACGCCGCCTTGCACGGAGGTGATGGCTTTGCCAACGGGCACATTGGCAGCCGGCACCTTGGCGCCCACCACGTGGTAGGTGAGCACTGCTGTCAGCAGCGCCTTGTTCGCCAGCAGGGCTTCCTTGGTGACGCCGAGTTCGGTCAGCAGGGCTGCAAAGGCGGCGTTGGTCGGCGCGAAAACGGTGAACGGGCCGGGGCCCTTCAGCGTTTCAACCAGGCCCGCGGCCACGACCGCTTCCACCAGGATGCTGAATTGCGGATTGGTCAGGGCGACGCCGACGATGTCGGGCGTGCTCGGTTCGTCGTCGCCGCCCCCGCACGCGACCAGCGCGGTGGTGGCGGTGGCGGCGAGGGTCCATTTCAGGAACTGGCGTTTGGGCATCGGGTTCATGGTGAATCTCCTGGTTGTGCCGTCCCGCGAGGGGGAAATGGCAGGGTTTAAGAAAAGGGAGACCCGATATTAGGACCAAATAGTATCCGGAGAGACTATATGGTTTTTTCAGATACTAGACGGTTTATTTATCGATCTCGACAGTCAACGTTTCGCGGAAAGCGGCCTGTTCGCCTTTGCCCAGATAGCCCAGCGGATTGGCCAGCACGCGGCAGCCCTGGTGCACGTAGTCAACGGGCGTATGCAGGTGCCCGTGCAACCAGAGCCGGGCGCGCGGCAGCCATTCATCCAGCGCATTGCAGAATCCCGCCGTGCCAGGCGTCAGGCCATAGCGCGGATCGGCGCTCTTCAGGCTGGGCGCAAAATGGGTCACCACCACGGTGGGGCCGTCGAAGGTTTCAGCCAGGGCCAAGCGCAGCCATTGCTGACAGGCCAGCGCCTGATCGCGAACCGCGTCCGCCAGAAAGGGGGCGCCGCCCCGTGTGCCACCGGTTTTCCGCAGGTAGAAGTTCGCCGCGCGAAACGCCTTGTCACGCGCGCGAAGTTGCTGGGCCAGCGTGGCGCGCTCGTCGCCGGCCGACGGACCCAGGGCGTCGAAATCGCTCCACAAGGTGGTCCCGACAAAGCGGACCCCGCCCAGCACCACGGCAGTTCGCTCCAGCCACAGAATGCCCAGGCGCTCGCAGGTGGTACGAAGCCGGGCGTGGGCAAGATCAAAATCCAGGCCGTCGTACTCGTGGTTGCCGGGGACGAACAACACGGGCGTGGGCCACTGCCGCAATGGGGAAAACCGGGCCAGTCCGAACTCCGCATCACCGCGCGCAGCCAGAGCCGAGCCGCGCTGGTAGGAGCCGATGTCGCCGGCCAACACCAGCACATCCGCGTCGGGGGCGGGAACCGGCCGGAAATCGGGATGCGATTCCAGATGCAGGTCGGACAAGAGCTGGATGTTCATGCAACTCGGTGCGCGGTCGGCGGGGTCATTGTGTCCCGAACGACGCGCTCGCCACGCGCGCCAGCGCCTGACGAAGCCATTGGTGGGCCGGGTCGTGCTGGGCCCTGCGGTGCCAGATCGCCTCGACGTGCACGGGCGGCGCTTCAAACGGCAGCTTGCGAACAAGCAGCTCCTGCGCCATGCCGGTTTCGCGCACGAAATGGCGCGGCAGGACGCTGAGCAGGTTTGAATGGGCGACGACGCGCCCGGCGGTGAAGAACTGGTTGACGGTGAGCACCACGCGGCGCTGGCGGTCCATCGAAGCCAATGCCTCGTCGATGAATCCCCAGGGCCGCCCCGAGAAGCTGACCAGCAGATGGCGGGCGGAGCAATACCGGTCCAGGGTCAGGCGACCATTGGCAAGCGGGTGTCTGCGCCGCATCACGCAGACGTATTCACCGCCGTACAGCCGCTGGTGCGAAAAGGAGACGGGTTCGCCAGCCTGCTCGCGCGCGCCAAGGTCTGCCAGTGCCGCAGGGAAGTAGCCCACGGCCAGATCGGCGGCTGCGGCTTCCAGCAAGCTCCGCGGGTCGCGGGTGGTCAGCGGAACGATCCGCAGCGACACGCCGGGCGCGCCGGCTTCGGCGATGTCTACCAAGCCGGGCACCAGTGTGGCTGCGGTGGCATCGGCCATGGCGAGAACGAAGGTGGTGGAGGCGGTGGACGGTTCGAAGCTGCCCGGCGCCAGCGACGCCTGAAGGGATCGCAGCGCATCGCGCACGCTGGGCCACAAGGCCAGGGCGCGGACGGTCGGTTCCACGCCGGCGCCGGCCCGGCGCACCAATTCATCGCCCAGCGCCGCACGCAAGCGGCCCAGGGCATTGCTCACGGCCGGCTGCGTCAGCGACAGGTTGCGGGCTGCGCGCGTCAGGCTGCGTTCGGCCATGACCTCGTCGAACACCCGCAGCAGGTTCAAGTCCAAGGTGCGGAAGTTGGCCTTTGGCGCGGGCGTCGGTACCAATACGGATTTCTTTTGCTCGGGTTGCATCATCACCAACGTGAATACAACACATCATAAATATAAAGTAGAACGAGCCTAGGGAAAACCCTAGTATTTGTTCACACCCCCGGTCCTGCGCGCCGGGGCAAGCAAGGAGGAATTCACCATGTCGAGCTATTTACAACCTGATTACCCCGCCCGTATGCCGCACGCCGCGCAAGGGGGCGCTTCCCGGCTGAGCGCTGGTGTGCAGCCTCGCAGATATGACCCATCCCGGGCCATGGAGGCGATGCTGCTGGCCGCCATCGTGTCGGCGTTGCTGGTGGTGGCCGACCAATGGCTCGAAACTTGGGCCGAAGGCCACCTGATGACGGCATGGATTGCCCTGTGGGTCGTGGGCTTTGCCGCGCTCGCTTTGCTGGCGGGGACGGTGAAGCGCTTTTCGACCAAGATCTTCGCCTCGTTGGACGAATGGGCCGCCCGAAAGGCCCAGGCCCGCGCCGACGAGCGCCTGTGGTCGATCGCGCTCAAGGACGCCCGCCTCATGGCCGATTTGCAGTCGGCGCTGACCCGGGCCGATGATGCGTCGAACAAGACAAGGCCTTTGCCCTACCTCTGAAAAAAAGCCGCCCCGGTTTGTGGCCGGCGCGGCGACAGGTTCGATGGCCGGATAAGGCCATCAATCCTTCTTTCAAGCTTGGTTGGCGTCAGATCGCCGCCAGGCGTTTCTCCAGTTCCGCCTTGGTTTCGAGCAATTCTTTCGGCAGGTGGTAGGCCAGCTGTTCAAAGTGGGCGGCATGCAGTTTGAGTTCTTCCACCCAGGCGGCCTTGTCGATGGCGGTCACGGTCCTGAACTGTTCGGCGCTGAAGTCCAGACCCGTCCAGTTCAGTTCGCCGAAGGCCGGGGCGACGCCGAACATGGTTTCAACGCCGTTGGCGCGGCCTTCGATGCGGTCGATCATCCACTTGAGCACGCGCATGTTCTCACCGTAACCCGGCCAGACGAACTTGCCCGCCTCGTCCTTGCGGAACCAGTTGACGCAGAAGATCTTGGGCAGCGTGTGACCCATTTCCTCCAGCTTGTGCTCCATGTCGAGCCAGTGCTGGAAATAGTCGCTCATGTTGTAGCCGCAGAACGGCAGCATCGCGAACGGGTCGCGGCGAACCACACCCTGCGCGCCGAAGGCGGCTGCGGTCGTCTCGCTGCCCATGGTGGCTGCCATGTAGACGCCTTCCATCCAGGTCCGCGCCTCGGTCACCAGCGGCACGGTGGTGGAGCGGCGGCCGCCGAAGATGAACGCGTCGATGGCCACGCCGTCGGCATCGTCCCATTGAGCATCCAGCGCCGGGTTGTTCGTGGCGGCCACGGTGAAGCGGGAGTTCGGATGGGCGGCCTTCGCGCCCGTTTCCTTGGCGAGTTCGGGCGTCCAGTCCTTGCCTTGCCAGTCGATCAGGTGCGACGGCATGGTGCCAGTGTCTTTCTCCATGCCTTCCCACCACACATCGCCGTCGTCGGTCAGGGCGACGTTGGTGAAGATCACGTTGCGATCCAGCGAGCGCATGCAGTTCGGGTTGGTGTGCATGTTGGTGCCAGGCGCCACGCCGAAATAGCCGGCCTCGGGGTTGATGGCGTACATCTTGCCGTCGGCATGGGGCTTGACCCAGGCGATGTCGTCACCGATGGTGGTGACCTTCCATCCGGAGAAGCCAGCTTCCGGCGGAACCAGCATCGAGAAATTCGTCTTGCCGCAAGCACTCGGGAACGCTGCGGCGACGTGGTACTTCTTGCCCTGCGGATTGGTCACACCCAGGATCAGCATGTGCTCGGCCAGCCAGCCCTGATCGCGGCCCATGGTGGAGGCGATGCGCAGGGCCAGGCACTTCTTGCCCAGTAGCGCGTTGCCACCGTAGCCGGAGCCATAAGACCAGATCTCGCGTGTTTCGGGGTAGTGCACGATGTACTTGACCTTGGGATTGCAAGGCCAGGTGGTGGTGTCCTTCTGGCCGGCAGCCAGCGGTGCGCCCACGGTGTGCATGCACGGCACGAACTCGCCGTCGGCTCCCAGCACGTCGTAGACGGCTTTGCCCATGCGGGTCATC
>WBZP01003911.1_pt1 | contig 15867 bp, 16 predicted proteins | sample 5204301 | NCBI WGS metagenome assembly WBZP01 (sample SAMN12412401, study PRJNA552823) | activated sludge metagenome | isolation source: activated sludge from nitrification reactor of wastewater treatment plant... | place: USA: Pennsylvania | collected 2017
GGGCGCCAGCGCGAGGGCCACCGCAGCGGCGAGGTTCAGGACACGGGTCGTACGACGCGAGGTCATGCCTCCATCCTCACCCGAACCGGGGGCGCTCGAAACACGAAAACGGCCCCCGCTCCCAGGGGCAGGGGCCGTTCCGAGCGTGCGGGGTCAGTCCTTGATCTCCAGCAGGACCGTGCCGGTGGGCACGGTGGCGCCGACCTCGGCCGCCAGGCCGGTGACGACGCCCGCCTTGTGGGCGTTGAGCGGCTGCTCCATCTTCATCGCCTCGAGGACGACGACGAGCTCGCCCGCCTCGACCTTCTGGCCCTCCTCGACGGCGACCTTGACGATGGTGCCCTGCATCGGCGCGGCCACGGCGTCGCCGGACGCGCCGCCGCCGCCCTTCTTGGCCGAGCGCTTGGGCGCCTTCTTCGGGCCGGCGGCACCGCCACCGCCGCCCAGGCTGATGCCGGCGGGCAGCGAGACCTCGAGGCGCTTGCCGCCGACCTCGACCGTGAGCGAGGTGCGCTCCTCCGGCTCGCTGAGCTCGGTCGCGGCCTGGGTGTAGGCGGGGATCGTGTTGTCGAACTCGGTCTCGATCCAGCGCGTGTGCACCGAGAACGGGACGTCGTCGGGCGTGGCGAACGCGGGGTCGCGGACGACGACGCGGTGGAAGGTCAGCGCGGTGGCGATGCCCTCGATCCGGAACTCGTCCAGCGCCCGGCGCGAGCGCTCGAGCGCCTCCTCGCGGGTGGCGCCGGTGACGATGAGCTTGGCGAGCAGCGAGTCGAAGTTGCCGCCGATGACGTCGCCCTGCTGGAAGCCGGCGTCGAGGCGGACGCCGGGACCGCTCGGGGGCTCCCACACGGTGAGCACGCCGGGGGCGGGCAGGAAGTTGCGGCCCGGGTCCTCGCCGTTGATGCGGAACTCGAAGGAGTGCCCGCGCAGCGGCGGGTCGGTGAAGCCGAGCTCCTCGCCGTTCGCGATGCGGAACTGCTGACGGACGAGGTCGATGCCGGCGACCTCCTCGGTGACCGGGTGCTCGACCTGCAGACGGGTGTTGACCTCGAGGAAGGAGATCGTGCCGTCGACGCCGACGAGGAACTCGCACGTGCCGGCGCCGTAGTACCCGGCCTCGGTGACGATCGCCTTCGACGCGCGGTAGAGCTCGTCGAGCTGGGCCTGCGAGAGGTAGGGAGCGGGCGCCTCCTCGACCAGCTTCTGGTGGCGGCGCTGAAGCGAGCAGTCGCGCGTGCTGACGACGACGACGTTGCCGTGCTGGTCGGCGAGCACCTGGGTCTCGACGTGGCGCGGGTTGTCGAGGTAGCGCTCGACGAAGCACTCGCCGCGGCCGAACGCGGCGACGGCCTCGCGGACCGCCGAGTCGAACAGCTCGGGGATCTCCTCGAGGGTGCGCGCGACCTTGAGGCCGCGGCCGCCGCCGCCGAAGGCCGCCTTGATCGCGATCGGCAGACCGTGGGTGCGGGCGAACTCGACGATCTCGTCGGCGTTCTGGACCGGGTCGGGCGTGCCCTCGACCTGCGGAGCGCCGGCGCGCTGCGCGATGTGGCGCGCGGAGACCTTGTCGCCGAGGGAGCGGATGGCGTCGGGCGGCGGGCCGATCCAGGTGAGCCCGGCGTCGATGACGGCCTGGGCGAAGTCGGCGTTCTCGGACAGGAAGCCGTAGCCGGGGTGCACCGAGTCGGCGCCGCTGCGCCGGGCGACGTCGAGGATCTTGTCGACGACGAGGTAGGTCTCGGCGGCGGTCGAGCCACCGAGCGCGTAGGCCTCGTCGGCGGCCTTCACGTGCAGGGCGTCGCGGTCGGGGTCGGCGTAGACGGCGACGCTCGCGATCCCGGCATCGCGGCACGCGCGGGCCACTCGGATGGCGATCTCGCCACGGTTGGCGATGAGGACCTTGGTGACGGTCATCGCGGCTTCGCTCCTGACACGAGGTGTGCGGTCGTGCGGGACCCGGTCTCGACGGCCGGACCACCCGCAACCCTGCCAGAACAGGGGGTGTTCTCGCGGGTCGGGGCGCAGGTGAGTGACCAACGTCGCCCGTGGTGCGGGATGCAGGTCACGACGTCGCTCCGAGCTCGGCGAGGCGGTCCTGGCATCGACGGGTGACGTCGTCGACCTCGTCGAGGGTCCGGGTGATCTCCTCGCGCCGGGAGAGCAGGTCCGAGCGCACGCCCTCGAGGGAGGCGAGCAGCCGTCGGATCTGGCCCTCCTCTCCGGGCTCGGCGTCGTACATGTCGACGATCTCGCGGATCTCGGCGAGCGACATGCCGAAGCGCTTGCCGCGCAGCGCGAGCACCAGCCGGGCCCGGTCGCGGGCGCCGTAGACGCGCATCGAGCCGCTCGTGCGGGCGGGGGACACGATCCCCGCCTCCTCCCAGAAGCGCAGGGTGCGCGTGGTGACGCCGAGCTCCTCGGCGAGCTGCCCCACGGTGTAGCTCTCGGGGCTGCCCGCCTCACGGGTCGCGGTCACGGTGCTCCTCCGGCTCTGGCGTCGTGGCCCAGTGAACCGCTACCGTGACCTTCACGTCAACGTCAACTTACCGGGAGGGGTCGTGAGCGAGGAGGCCGTGCGCGAGGCGCGTCGCCGCGCGCTCGCGGTGTCGCCCGCCGGGGCGGCCCGGCTCGCCGACGCCGGCAAGCTGCACCCGCGCGAGCGGATCGCGCTGCTCGTCGACCCGGGCTCCTTCGTCGAGGACGGGCTGCTGGCCAACGCGATGGCCGACGGGCTGCCCGCCGACGGCGTGGTCACCGGCCGCGGCGCGGTCGACGGCCGGCCGGTGCTCGTCGTCGCCAACGACCCGACGGTGAAGGCGGGCTCGTGGGGGGCGCGGACGGTCGAGAAGATCGTGCGCGTCACGGAGGCGGCGCTGCGCGAGGAGCTGCCGGTCTTCTGGTTCATCGACTCCGCCGGCGCCCGGATCACCGACCAGGTCGACCTGTTCCCCGGCCGTCGCGGTGCAGGCCGGATCTTCCGCAACCAGGTCGCGCTCTCGGGCCGCGTGCCGCAGATCTGCTGCCTGTTCGGCCCGTCGGCGGCGGGCGGTGCCTACATCCCGGCCTTCTGCGACGTCGTGATCATGGTCGAGGGCAACGCGTCGATGTACCTCGGCAGCCCGCGCATGGCCGAGATGGTCGTGGGCGAGACGGTCACCCTCGAGGAGATGGGCGGCGCGCGGATGCACGCGACCGTCTCGGGCTGCGGCGACAACCTCGCGGTCGACGACGAGGACGCGATCGAGCAGGCGCGCCTGGTGCTGTCGTACCTTCCGGGCTCGTGGCGCGAGCAGCCGCCGGTCTACGCCGCGGAGCCCCCCGCCCACGACTTCACGCGCGACCTCGTGCCGATGCCGGAGAGCCGGCCCTTCGACGTCCACGACGTGATCGACGCGCTGGTCGACGACGGCTCGTTCTTCGAGACCAAGCCGCTCTTCGCCGCCGAGCTCGTGACCGGGTTCGGGCGGCTCGAGGGACGCTCGGTCGGGATCGTCGCGAACAACAGCGCGGTCAAGGGCGGCGTGCTGTTCGGCGACAGCGCCGACAAGGCCGCGCGCTTCATCTGGTGGTGCGACGCGTTCAACGTCCCGCTCGTCTACCTCGCCGACGTACCCGGCTTCATGATCGGCTCGCACGTCGAGCGGGAGGGGATCATCCGCCACGGCGCGAAGATGATCACGGCCGTGTCCGAGGCGACGGTTCCGCAAGTGTCGGTGGTGCTGCGCAAGGCCTACGGCGCCGGCCTGTATGCCATGGCGGGCCCGGGTTTCGGGCCCGACGCGTGCATCGCGCTGCCGACCGCGCGCATCGCGGTGATGGGTCCCGAGGCGGCCGTGAACGCGGTCTACGCCAACAAGATCGCGGCCATCGACGACGACGCCGAGCGCGCCGAGTTCGTGGCCGCCCGGCGTACCGAGTACGAGGCCGACATCGACCTGCTGCGCCTGGCCAGCGAGCTCGTGATCGACGCGATCGTCGAGCCTGAGGAGCTCCGCCGCGAGATCACCCTGCGCCTGGCCGCCGCCGCCCACCGCGACCGCGCGTTCAGCGACCGCCGCCACGGCGTCCCGCCCGTCTGACCCCGACGCGAGCCCGCGACGTAGCTCCCCGAACATGATCATGTTGGGCGAACAACGTGGTGGTCTAGCGTGACGGCGTACGCCGGAGGCCCGCACGCAGGAGGAACCGTGACCCGCACGCTCGATCCCGCGGTGGTCGACGAGGCGACCGTCGACGCGTTCCGGCGCGACGGCGCGGTCGTGGTGCGCGGGCTGTTCTCACCGGACGAGGTCGCCACCGTCGAGCGCGGCATCGAGCGCAACCTGGCCGAGCCGGGCCCGATGTTCAAGGTCGCGAGCCGCGACGACGACCCGGGCAGCTTCGTCGAGGACTTCTGCTCGTGGCAGCGCATCGACGAGTTCCGCGAGATCGCGTTCGACTCGCGTGCTGCCGACGTCGCGGGCGCGCTCATGGGCAGCGACGTCGTCCGCCTCTTCCACGACCACGTGCTGGTGAAGGAGCCCGGCACGCGGCAGGAGACGCCCTGGCACCAGGACCAGCCGTACTACAACGTCGAGGGCGTGCAGAACGCCTCGATGTGGATGCCGGTCGACCCGGTCGCGCCCGAGTCGACGTTGGAGTTCCTCGTCGGCTCCCACGCGGGCGGCTGGCTGATGCCCCGGACCTTCCTGGACAACGAGGCGAAATGGTTCCCCGAGGGCACCCTCGCGGAGCTGCCGGCCATCGAGCAGAGCCGCGAGGACTTCGACATCCTCGGCTGGGCGCTGCAGCCGGGCGACTGCGTGTTCTTCCACATGCTGACGCTGCACCACGCGTACGGCGTCCCGGGCAGCAACCGCCGGCGCGCGTTCTCGCTGCGCTTCCTCGGCGACGACGCGGTGCACGCGCCTCGGCCGTGGCGGACCTCGCCGCAGTTCGACGGCCTCGAGGACGAGCTGCCCGCCGGTGCGCCGATGGACCACCCGCTCTTCCCCCTGCTGCGGGTGCGCGCATGACCGACCCCGTCCCCGGGAGCGCCGCGGATCCCGGCGTACCCGACGCCGCAGCGGGCACCTGGTGGCAGCGCCACCACCGCCAGTTCTGGCTGGTGCTGGTGTTCCTCGTCGCGGTGACCGCCCCCTTCTGGGGCGGGCTGATACTCGTCCTGCTGTTCTCGCCGACCAACCCGTTCCCCTGAGCGCCGTTCCCCTGAGCGCCGTTCGCCGCAGCGGAGCGGCCTGCCCACCGGCGGACGTTCAGCGGGTGGAGCTGCCCGGTGTCAGGCACGCCAGGGCGTGCCGGCAGGCACGATGCAGGTCGTCCGCGCGGCGAGGGTAGTGGAGCGGGCCGCCCCCGTCGGTGGCCAGCTGACGAGCCAGCGCCAGGCCGCGCGGCGAGACCGGCTCCGGCGAGTCGATCACGGCCGCCAGCCGGCGCAGCTCGGGGGCGCACGCGAGCACGGCCGCGCGGGCCCGCGGACCCACGGCGAGCACCGCACGCACGTGCGCGCCTCGGCCGGGGTCGGATGCGAGGTCGAGGGTGCGCCAGATCGCCCGCGCGGTCAGGGTGCGCTGGGCCGCGGTGGCGAGATGGGCCGCGCGCAACGAGAGCTCGACTCCGGCATCCGGCGACGCGCCTTCCGCGAGCTCCCGGTCCCACCGTGCCGCGAGCACCCGGGCCCGCGCGCGGCACCAGGGCGTGGCGTCGCGGACGACGATGTCGTCCTCGGTCTCGAGCAGTACGAGCGACATGACCCGCGCTCCCTCCTCGTCGGCGACCGGGGTCCGTCTCCGGCCAGGTCCCAGGGAACCGGGGCGACCGGGTGGTGCAGGCGCGCCTTGACGCGCCCTTGACGCGGAGCGGGACGCTTCTGACGGAACCTTCACGCGGCGGGCCGCGCGCGCGTCACGAACGCGGGGGCAGCAGGCGGGTGGCCTCGTCATCGGTGACGTCGACGCCGAGCTCGTCGGCGAGCAGCGCGCGCAGGCCGGCTTCGTCGACCGCGCGGACCTGGACGCCGTCGGGACGGATCACGCGGTACTCCCGGTCCTGCAGCGAGCGGACCTCGTCGTCGAGGATCACCGACGCGACGAGCCGGTGGGTGAACGACGCGTTCGGGCTGCGGTGGGAGTAGAAGTGCCCCACCTCGCAGTCGCTCGCGCCGTACTCGAGCAGCTCGAACCGGTACAGCGACAGCCAGTCGTCGCCCGCCTGCACCTGCGCCTCCGTCTGTGCCTGCGTCTGCGACTGCTCCTGTGCCGGCGCCTGCGCCTGCGTCCCTGGCTGGGTCTGCATGGTCCAGTGGCCCGGGCGCAGCTCGACGACGCGGAACCGGCGCCAGTACGAGCCCACGACCTCGCCGCCGATCGGCACCGGCAGGTGCGGCCCGGGAGCGCCGAAGCCGACGTCGACGACGTGCGGTACGCCGTCGACCTCGACGACGCTGATCCGGTGCGTGAGACCGGGATGCGGGTTCCCCGACAGGAGCACCCGGCCGAGGATCAGCCGCGGCTCGTAGTCGAGGTCGGACAGCACCTCGAAGAGCAGTCCGTTCTGTTCGAAGCAGTAGCCGCCGCGATGGCGTACGACGATGCGGTCGTAGAGCTCGGTCGGGTCGAGCGGCAGCGCGTCGCCGAGCCGCGGACCGACGCTGGTGAACGCGAACGCCGCGAGGTGCCGGCGCTGGATCTGCGCCAGCAGCGCGGGCGTCGGCTCGCCCGGGGCGAGGTCGAGTGCGGCGAGGTACGCCGACGTCAGCTCACTGCGGTCCACGCGCCCCACCGTGCCAGACGCCGGACGTGAGCACCGCCGCGATACGCCGCAGAGCCGCGGGAAGGGTCGCGACGCGGAGCGCGGGCGACGTGCTGCAGGTCCCCGGGCTCACCGCCCGGCCGTGCCCCAGAGGTCGGTCCACCGCACGTCGAGGTCGGCCAGCATCCGGCGCAGCAGCGGCAGCGACAGGCCGACGACGTTGGAGGGGTCGCCGTCGATGCGCTCCACGAACGGGCCGCCCAGGCCGTCGAGGGTGAACGCCCCCGCGACGTGCAGCGGCTCCCCGGTCGCGACGTAGGCGTCGATGGTCGCGTCGTCGAGGTCGGCGAAGACGACGAGCGTCGACGCGACCGCGCTCACGGTCGCCGGGCCGGTGGCCGGCCGCTCGCCCCAGCGGTCGAGGCGTGCGACGAAATGGCCGGTGCGCAGGATCCCGGTGCGACCGCGCATCGCGCGCCAGCGGCGCACGGCGTCGTCGGCGTCGTCGGGCTTGCCGAGGGGCGCGCCGTCGAGGTCGAGCACCGAGTCGCACCCGACGACGACGGCGTCGCGCGCGGTCGTGGCGAGCTGCTCCCCGACCGCCGTGCCCTTCGCGATCGCGAGAGCCTCGCAGAGCTCGGCGGGAGAGGTCCGGCCCTGCGCCGCGAGAGCGTCCTCGAGGGCGTCCTCGTCGACGCCGCTCACGACGACCTCGGGCTCGATGCCTGCCGAGCGCAGCAGCGCGCGACGGGCTGGCGACGCCGACGCGAGGACGACGCGGGTCACGCCGGCAGCCACGCCGGCGTCACCGCGGGGCGAAGGACGTGCGCCAGCCGCCGCCGTGCATCGGCTGGCGCACCGAGCGCGACGGGTCCGCCCACGCCGAGCGCGGCGGAGCGCCGTGCGACGCCGCGCCGGCCGAGGCCGCTGCGGTCACGACGGCGACCAGGGCCGCGAGCTCGACGTCGTCGGGCTCGCCGCGCACGACGGTGAGGACGGGGCGCTCGAGCACCGGGTCCGCTGCCGGGGTCTGCTCGCTCACAGCGGGATGTTCCCGTGCTTCTTGGGCGGCAGCGCCGCACGCTTGGTGCGCAGGGTGCGCAGCGCGCGGGTCACCTGGGCGCGGGTCTCGCTCGGTCGGATGACCGCGTCGATGTAGCCGCGCTCGGCCGCGATGTAGGGGTTGGCCAGCGTGTGCTCGTAGTCGGCGATGAGCTCGGCGCGCGTCGCCTCGGCGTCGGCGGCCTTCGCGAGCTCGCGGCGGTAGAGGATGTTGACCGCGCCCTGCGCACCCATGACCGCGATCTGCGCGGTGGGCCAGGCGAAGTTGACGTCGGCACCGAGGTGCTTGGAGCCCATGACGTCGTAGGCGCCGCCGTAGGCCTTGCGCGTGATGACCGTGACGAGCGGGACGGTCGCCTCGGCGTAGGCGTAGATCAGCTTCGCACCGCGGCGGATGATGCCGTTCCACTCCTGGTCGGTGCCGGGCAGGAAGCCGGGGACGTCGACGAACGTGAGCACCGGGACGTTGAACGCGTCGCAGGTGCGCACGAAGCGCGCGGCCTTCTCGGAGGCCTCGATGTCGAGCGTGCCCGCGAACTGCATCGGCTGGTTCGCGACGACGCCGACCGAGCGGCCCTCGACGCGGCCGAAGCCGATGATCATGTTCGGCGCCCAGAGCGGCTGGATCTCGAAGAAGTCCTCGTCGTCGAGGACCGACTCGATGACCGTGTGCATGTCGTAGGGCTGGTTCGGGGAGTCGGGCACCAGCGTGTCGAGCGCGAGGTCGGAGTCGCTCGGCGACAGGTCGGCCTCGACCTCGAAGGAGGGTGCCTCGTCGAGGTTGTTGCTCGGCAGGAAGGCGAGCAGCGCCTTGACCATCTCGATGGCGTCGGCCTCGTCGGCGGCCATCTGGTGCGCCACGCCGCTCTTGCTGTTGTGGGTGCGTGCGCCGCCGAGGTCCTCGAACTCCACGTCCTCGCCGGTGACCGTCTTGATGACGTCGGGCCCGGTGATGAACATGTGCGAGGTCTTGTCGACCATGACCGTGAAGTCGGTGATGGCGGGGGAGTAGACCGCGCCGCCGGCGCACGGGCCCATGATCAGCGAGATCTGCGGGACGACGCCGGACGCGAGCACGTTGCGGCGGAAGATCTCGCCGTACAGGCCCAGGGAGACGACGCCCTCCTGGATGCGCGCGCCGCCGGAGTCGTTGATGCCGACGACGGGGACGCCGGTGCGCATCGCGAGGTCCATGACCTTGACGATCTTCTCGCCGAAGACCTCGCCGAGGCTGCCGCCGAAGATCGTGAAGTCCTGCGCGAAGACGCAGATCTGCCGGCCGTCGACCGTGCCGTAGCCGGTGACGACACCGTCGCCGTACGGGCGGTTGTCGGGCAGGTCGAACGCGTTGGACCGGTGCCGCGCGAGGGCGTCGAGCTCGACGAACGAGCCCTCGTCGAGGAGCTGCTCGATGCGTTCGCGCGCCGTGCCCTTGCCGCGCGCGTGCTGCTTCTCGACCGACTTCTCGCTCGCCGCGTGGGCGGCCGCGTCGCGGCGGGCCTCGAAGTCGGCGATCTTGCCGGCGGTGGTCTTGGGGTCGTCCGCCGGGGACGTGCCCTCGAGCTCTGGCGCTGCGGTCACCGCGGGTCACCTCGGTCGTCGTCGGGTCCGGTCGGCGTGCGGCCGCACGGGATCCCGTGCCGCGCCGTACGCCTGCTCTCGTACCTTAGCCACGCACGGGCCGCGACTCCCCGCGGACCGTGCCCAGGAGGAACGACTGTGACCGACGACCCTCGCACCTGGGACGACTCCCTGCTGCGCGCCGCCCTCGACGCGCACCCCGACCTGCGCTGGGGCCCCTTCGCGGTGATCCCCTCGACCGGCTCGACGAACGCCGACGCCGCGGACCAGGTGCGCGAGGGCGCGCCCGAGGGCTTCGCCGTCGTGGCCGACGAGCAGACCCAGGGCCGCGGCCGCCTCGACCGCGCCTGGTCCTCGCCCTCGGGCGCCGGCCTCGCGGTCTCGCTCGTGCTGCGGCCGGTGGTGGCCGAGTCGGCGTGGGGCTGGCTGCCGCTGCTGGCGGGGCTCGCCGTCGTCGAGGCGCTGCAGGGGCTCGGCGTACCCGCGGCGCTCACCTGGCCCAACGACGTCATGGTCGACGGGCCCGCGCACGACGGCGGCCCCGGTCCGCGCAAGCTCGGCGGCATCCTCGCCGAGCGGGTCGAGGACGCGGTGGTCGTCGGCATCGGCATCAACACCGACCTCGACCTCGACGAGCTTCCCGTCGGGCGGGCCACCTCGACCCGGCTCGAAGGGGCCCGGGTCCGGCGCGAGGAGCTGCTCGTGGCGATCCTCGACCGGCTCCGCGACCGTTACACGACCTGGCAGCTCGCCGGCGGCGACGCGGTGCGCTCGGGCGCTGCCGACGCCTACGCCGAGCGCTGCCTCATGGTCGGGCGCCCCGTGCGCGCCTCGCTCCCGGGCGGAGAGGTCCTCGAGGGGACCGCCGTGCGCATCGGGTCGGACGGCGCGCTGGTCGTAGCGACCGACGACGGTGCCGAGCGGGCGGTCTCGGCCGGAGACGTCCTGCTGGTGCGCTGACGCCTCGGTCCGCACCCGAGCGTGGAACGATGCAGCCATGGGCTACCCGACGAAGCTGCTGGCCGACGACGAGGAGATCGTCTACGAGATGCGGCCGCACTGGCGCGCGCTCGTCGGCCCGATCCTGGTGTTCCTGGTGACCCTCGGCGTGGGCGGCTTCCTGCTCGCCAAGTCCGGCGACCTCGCGTTCGTCCGCTGGATCGTGCTGATCGTCGCCGTGATCGCGCTGTTCTGGTGGGTGCTGCGGCCGCTCGCCTACTGGTGGACGACGACGTACGTCATCACCAACCGGCGGATCATCGTGCGCTACGGGCTGATCGCCCGGAACGGCCGCGACATGCCGCTCTCGCGCGTCAACGACGTGTCGTTCAGCCACACGGTCCTCGACCAGCTCCTCAACTGCGGCACCCTCACGGTCGAGTCGGCAGGTGAGAAGGGCCAGCTGACGATGCGCGGCGTCGCCGACGTGGAGACGATCCAGCGCGACATCTTCCGGCTGCACGACGAGGACGATCTGCGCCGTCGTCGCGCAGCCGGCGACGCCCCGCCGCCGCCGCGCGCCGAGGACGGCGACGCGTAGGGGTGGACGAGCAGGGGAGCGCGCCGCGCCCGGAGGGCATCGAGCCGGGCCGCGTCGTCGACGACCTCGTCGACGTCGTCCTCGGTTCGCCGCGGCGCCTCACACGCGACGACGTCGCGCACCTGTCCGGCGTCCCCCTCGACGACTCGCGCGCGCTGTGGCGGGCGATGGGGTTCGCCGACGTCGGGGAGGCCCCCGCCTTCACCGACGAGGACGTCGACGCGCTGGTGCTGCTGTCGACGCTGGAGCGGCGCGGGGTGTTCGACCAGGCGACCGCGGTCGACGTCGTCCGCGCCCTGGGTCGCACCACCGGCAGGCTGGCCAGCTGGCAGGTCGACACCTTCGGCCGCGAGCTCTCGCGCCGCGGCGTCGTCGACCCCGTCGACCCGCTGTCGCCCGAGTCGGCCGCGCGGCTGTTCCGGGAGATCGAGGTGCTGCTCCCCGCGCTGGAGCGGCTCGTGGTGCACGGCTGGCGGCGCCAGCTCGCGGCGGCGCTCGAGCGCGGCCTCGCCGTCGCCGAGGCGGTGGGCGAGGGCGAGTCGGTCGCGCAGACCGTGGGTTTCGCCGACATCGTCGGCTTCACGCGCCTCACCCGGAACCTCGACGAGCACGAGCTCGCGACGCTGGTGGTGCGCTTCGAATCGCGGTCCGCCGACATCGTCGCGGCGCACGGCGGCCGGACGCTCAAGACCCTCGGCGACGAGATCATGTTCGTGACGGCCGACCCGGAGTCGGGTGCGGAGGTCGCGCTGCGGCTCGTCCACGAGCAGGACCCGATGGTGCCGGGGATGCGGGCGGGGCTCGCGACGGGCGACGTGGTCACCCGTCGCGGCGACGTCTACGGCTCCGTGGTGAACCTGGCCAGCCGGCTCACCGAGGAGGCGCTGCCGGGCACGGTGCTCTGCGACCGGTCCACGGCTGACGCGCTCGCGGGCCACGACGGCTTCTGGCTCGAGCAGCAGCCCGAGCGCGCGGTGCGCGGGGTCGGCCGGGTGGCGCCGCTCGCGCTCGAGCGCCTCGCCGACCCCTACCTCTGACGGACACGCCGAGGGACGTCGGCGCGGTAGGGCTGCTTATCCTGGCCGCATGACCCGAGTGCTCGTGGCCGAGGACGATCCCGGCATCAGCGAGCCGCTGGTGCGGGCCCTGGGTCGTGAGGGCTACGACGTCACCCACGTCGCCGACGGGCCCTCGGCCCTGCACGCGGCGCTGTCGGGTCGTGCCGATCTCCTGGTGCTCGACCTCGGGCTGCCGGGCATGGACGGGCTCGACGTCTGCCGCGCCCTGCGCAGCCACGGCAGCACCCTTCCCGTGCTGGTCCTCACCGCGCGCAGCGACGAGCCCGACCTCGTCGTCGGGCTCGACGCCGGGGCCGACGACTACGTCGCCAAGCCCTTCCGCGTCGCCGAGCTGCTCGCGCGGGTGCGCGCGCAGCTGCGCCGCGCGAGCGGCCCCGAGCACGAGCTCTTGCACGCGGGCGAGATCACCGTCGACACCTCGTCACGACGCGTGAGCGTCGACGGCGAGGAGGTCTCGCTGACGCCGAAGGAGTACGACCTGCTGATCGCGCTGATGCGGCGCGCCGGACTCGTGATCCCGCGCGACGAGCTCATGCGCGACGTCTGGCAGACCGAGTGGATGGGCGCGACGAAGACCCTCGACATGCACATCTCCACGCTGCGCCGGAAGCTCGGGGACGCCGGATCGAGGATCAGCACGGTGCGCGGCGTCGGCTTCCGGCTGGAGAAGGACGCCTGACGTGCGGCGCCGCGTGCTGCTGCTGGTGTTCGTGACGACCCTGTTCGCCGTGACGCTGCTCGGCGCGCTGATCATCGCGACCATCTGGACCGTCATGGGGCAGGCGATGCAGTCGCGCGCGACCGTGATCGCCGACGTCGCGGCCAGCTCGATCGAGGAGCGAGGCGACTCCGGGACGCCGCTCACGGCAGCAGCCCTCCAGCGCCTGGCGCGGGACGGCGCCGTGCTCACCGCGACCCTCGACGACGGGACGGTCGTGTCGACCGGATCGGTCCCCGACGACGAGGCCTTCACCGGCACGGTGACGGAGGGCGACGTCGTCGTGAAGGCGAGCATCCCGAGATCGGTGCTGCGCACGCAGGTCCTGGTGCAAGCGGCCGTGGTCTTCCTCATCGCCGCGCTCGCGCTCGCGGTCGCGATGGTCGTCGCCTGGTTCTACACGAAGCGGTTGGTGAAGCCGCTCGAGGAGTTCGCGCAGCAGGCGGCGCGGATGTCGACCGGCGACGCCCGCCACATCGGGAAGCGGTACGGCGTACCGGAGATCGACGCCGTGGCCGAGGTGCTCGACTTCGGCGTCCTCGGCTTCAACTCGCTGCTCGAGAACGAGCGGCGCGTCACCAGCGAGGTGTCGCACCAGCTGCGTACGCCGCTGACGGCGCTGTCGCTGCGGCTCGAGGAGGTCCTCGCCGCGCAGTCGCTGGACGAGGTGCACGAGGAGGCGACGGCTGCGCTCGGCCAGGTCGAGCGCCTCGCCGGCGTCATCGACCAGGTCGCGTCGGTCAACCGGGGCCTGGTCGGGCCCGTCGTCACCTACTCCGTCGACGGGCTGGTCGACGCGCAGATCACCGAGTGGCGGCCCGCCTTCCAGGCGCAGGGCCGCGACCTGCTCCGCCTGGGCTGGACCGGCCGCACGATCGAAGGTGTCGAGGGCATGCAGTCGCAGGTGCTGGCGACCCTCGTCGAGAACTCGCTGGCGCACGGCGGCGGCACGACGACGGTCCGGGTCCGCGAGTCCGGGTCGTGGGTGGTCGTGGAGGTCGCCGACCACGGGCCCGGCGTACCGCAGGCCATCGAGTCCCACGTGTTCGAGCGCAGCGTCAGCGGGGCCGAGTCGACCGGGCTGGGCCTCGCGCTGGCGCGCACGCTCATCGCGGCCGACGGCGGGCGGCTCGAGATGCTCTCGGCGCGGCCGGCGGTGTTCGCGATGTTCCTGCCCGCGCAGCGCACGTCGGCGATCGTGGACCCTGAGCCGGTGCCCGCGTCGCAGGACGCCTAGGGAGCCGGTCGCTACCGGCCGGGTACGCCTCGGCGGCGTCGGACGGAGTCAGACGGAGGTGTGCAGCGCGGCGTCGTCGGCCGCGGTGACGTCCTCGGGGAAGACCCAGCGGCGGTAGGACCAGAACCGGAACATCGTGCCGAGGGCGAGACCCACGACGTTGGCGCTGATGTTGTCGGCCAGCGGGCCGGTGAGGCCGAGGGCGTAGTGGCTGAACCAGAGGCAGCCGACCGAGATCGCCAGGCCGACGCCGTTCAGCACGAAGAAGAGCAGGTACTCGCGGTGGAAGCTGGTGCGGCCGCGGTGCCGGAAGGTCCAGTACCGGTTGCCGAAGTAGGCGACCGTGGTGGCGACGCAGACGCTGACGATCTTCGCCGTCAGCGGCTTGTCGTACATCGGGCCCTCGCCGCCGGCGAAGCGCAGCAGGTTGAACAGGCCGACGTCGACGACCAGGGCGACGAGGCCCACGACGCCGAACTTGGCCACCTCGTGGAGGAGCTGGCCCGCACGGGCCTGCAGCGAGCTCAGCAGCTCGGGGCCGCGGCGGGACGCATCAGTCACCAGAGAATTCTACCGGGCGGCCGGTGGTGGTCCGTCCGCGCGAACGGGTGAGACAGGTCACCGGAGGCTCACGTTCTCGTCGCGGGAGGGTCGCGCCCGGGTTGTGCGGGGCTCGCCCGAGGGTCGCGCGGGGGGCCGCGCCCACCCGCTGCCGGCCGGGGCGACCGTGGGACGGAACGCGGGTAGCCTCCCGGAACGGAACCGAGCGGGAGGGGAGCAGGTGGACCTGCGGCTGTCCGACGAGCACGAGGCCCTGCGCGAGACCGTCGAGGCGTTCGCGCGCGACGAGGTCGCGCCGGTCATCGGCGAGCACTACGCGCGGGGCGAGTTCCCCTACGGGATCGTCGCGGCGATGGGGCGGATGGGCCTGTTCGGCCTGCCCGTGCCCGAGGAGCACGGCGGCATGGGCGGCGACTACGTCGCGCTCTGCGTCGCCCTCGAGGAGCTCGCGCGCGTCGACTCGTCGGTGGCCATCACGCTCGAGGCGGCGGTCTCGCTCGGGCTGATGCCGATCCTGCGCTTCGGGTCGCCGGAGCTGCAGGCGCAGTGGCTGCCGCGGCTCGCCTCCGGCGAGGCCATCGGGGCGTTCGGCCTCACCGAGCCCGGCGGCGGAACCGACGCGGGCGCGACCCGGACGACGGCAGTGCTCGACGGCGACGAGTGGGTCATCAACGGCTCCAAGGCGTTCATCACCAACTCCGGCACCGACATCACCGGCTTCGTCACCGTCACCGCCGTCACCGGGGTGCGCGACGACGGGCGCAAGGAGATCTCCGCGATCCTCGTGCCGAGCGGCACGCCCGGTCTCACCGTCGCGCCGGCGTACCGCAAGGTCGGCTGGGACGCGTCGGACACCCACGAGCTGTCACTGGTCGACGTGCGCGTGCCGGCGACGAACCTCGTCGGGCAGCGCGGCCGTGGCTATGCGCAGTTCCTGTCGATCCTCGACGAGGGCCGCATCGCGATCGCGGCGCTCGCGACCGGTCTCGCCCAGGGCTGCGTCGACGAGTCGGTGCGCTACGCCGGGCAGCGCGAGGCGTTCGGCGCGCCGATCGGCAGCTACCAGTCGGTGGCGTTCCTCGTCGCCGACATGGAGGTGCGTGCGCACGTGGCGCGCCTCGCGTGGCGCGACGCGGCGGCCCGCATGTCGGCGGGCGAGCCGTTCAAGAAGGAGGCGGCGATCGCGAAGCTCTACTCCTCCGACGCCGCCATGGAGAACTCGCGCTGGGCCACGCAGGTCCACGGCGGCTACGGCTTCACGATCGACTTCCCGGTCGGCCGCTTCTACCGCGACGCCAAGATCCTCGAGATCGGCGAGGGCACCAACGAGGTGCAG
>WBZP01003912.1_pt1 | contig 15864 bp, 12 predicted proteins | sample 5204301 | NCBI WGS metagenome assembly WBZP01 (sample SAMN12412401, study PRJNA552823) | activated sludge metagenome | isolation source: activated sludge from nitrification reactor of wastewater treatment plant... | place: USA: Pennsylvania | collected 2017
CGAGATCGAGCAGAAGCTGATCGACGCGGTGCTGCCGAACATCGCGCGTGCCGACATCGTGCTGCTTTCGGACTACGCCAAGGGCGTGTTGACCGCGCGCGTGATCCGCAACGTGATCGATGCCGCAAAGAAGCTCGGCAAGCGCGTGATCGTCGATCCCAAGAGTGCCAATCTGGCGCTTTATCGCGGCGCGACGTTGCTCACGCCGAATCGCAAGGAATTCGCCGAAGCCACTCGTAGCCGTGCCGACAGCGAGGCCAGCATCGCCGAAGCCGCACGAGACGCCATGTATCTCGCCGATTGCGAGGCGATGCTGGTGACGCAGAGCGAGCACGGCATGACGCTGGCGACGCGCCAGGGCGAAACCATCCACGTGCCTGCCTTGCCGGTCCGGGTGCAGGACGTCTCGGGCGCCGGCGACACCGTGGCGGCGGCACTGGCGCTGGCGCTTGCGGCCGGCGCCGACTGGGAGGTTGCGCTTCGGGTGGCCAGTGCGGCAGCGGCGGTAGCGGTCGGCAAGAAGGGAACGGCCGCGGTCACCTCCGCCGAACTGCGGCGCAAGATCCTGCCGCATGCCTCGCTCGCTGCGGAGGAAAAGATCGCGCCAGCCGATGCACTGGAACCTCACCTGGCACAATGGCGCCGGCAGGGGCTACGCGTCGGCTTCACCAATGGTTGCTTCGACATCCTGCATCCCGGCCACGTCAAGGTGCTCACCGCAGCGCGCGGCGCCTGCGACCGTCTCGTCGTCGGGCTCAACAGCGACGCCTCGGTGCGACGCCTGAAGGGCGAGGGTCGCCCGGTGCAGGACGAGCGCGCCCGCGCCGAAGTGCTGGCGGCGCTGGAGGCCGTCGACCTCGTCGTCGTATTCGAGCAGGACACGCCGATCGAGTTGATCGCGAAAGTGAAGCCGAGTGTGCTGGTGAAGGGCGGCGACTACACCCGCGAGCAGGTGGTCGGCCACGAGATCGTCGAGGCGGCGGGGGGGACGGTGCTGCTGGTCGACATCCTCGAAGGGCACAGCACGACCTCGCTGGTGAAGCGTGCCCGCGAGGGGCAGGGGTGAGCGGCGGCATGGCGGCCGAAACTGCGTTGCCGCTTTCCTGTTGGTGGCGGCGGTTGCGCCATCCGGCGTTCTGGATGCCGGTCGCTGACGCCTTCGCCGTCCTCACCGCGCTTTCGCTGCCCTGGTCGACCTCGCTGGTCGGGATCTTTTCCGCATGCTGGATCGGTTCGGCAGCGTTGATCGTCGATTATCCCGCCTGGTTTCGCTCGCTGAAGCAACCGATCTGCGCCTTCCCATTGGGGCTTTTTGTGCTCGCCGCGGTCGGTACGCTGTGGTCGCTGGCGCCGTGGGACGAGCGGCTGCATGCGGTCGGCCCGACCCTGAAGCTGCTTTTCCTGCCAGGCTTGTTTCACTACTTCCAGAAGTCCAGCCGCGGCATGTGGGTGTTCGTCGCCTTTGTCGTTTCCTGCACGTTGTTGATGGCTGTGTCGTGGCTGGTCGCGTTCCAGCCGCAACTGGCGCTCAAGGGGGGAAATCCGGCGCTGCCCGGAATGGGCGCCGAGCGCGGAATTTTCGTGAAGAACTACATCGACCAGAGCCAGGAATTCGCGTTGTGCTCCGTGGCCCTTGCCTATCCGATCGTCAAGCTGTGGCGCGAGGGAAGGCTCTGGCTGGCGGCGTTGCTGGTGGCCGTCGTCACCGGGCTGCTCGCGAACATGGCCTTCGTGATCGTCTCGCGTACGGCGATGGTGACGATGCCGGTCATGCTGGCGGTGGTTGCGATGCTTCACCTGAAGTGGCGGACCAGCGTGATGACGTTCGCTGCGTTCGCGGTGCTGGCCGGAATAGCCTTTGTCGCATCGCCCCAATTGCGCAAGACCGTCGACAGCTTCGCCAGTGACTATCAACGCTACAGGGACAGCAACGCGCCGACATCACTCGGGCTGCGGCTGGAATTCTGGCGCAAGTCGGCACACTTCATCAGTGAGGCGCCGCTGACGGGGCACGGAACCGGCTCGACGCAAATGCTGTTCGAGCAGGCGGCGGTAGGCGACACCCTGACGAGCGCCTCCGCTCATGTCATTGCCAATCCGCACAATCAGACGCTCGCCGTCGCGGTGCAGTGGGGCGTGCTCGGCGTCGTCATGTTGTGGGCGATGTGGATTTCGCACCTGCATCTGTTCCGTGGCGAGAGCATCGTCTCCGGGATAGGTCTTCTTGTCGTCGTGCAGAATATCTTCACCTCGCTGTTCAATTCACACATCTTCGACTTCAACCCCGGATGGATGTATGTGCTCGGTGTCGGCGTGGCCGGAGGAATGACCATGAAGCCGCAGGCCGCCAGCGGGACGGGAAAACCGGAATGACGGAGAGCGAGGCAGGCGGTCGGCGATGGTCGGTGGGCGCAATGATGCACGCGGCGCTCGCCGCGCGCCACGATCCCGTCGCGCAGATCCGCAATGTCGATCTGCTGGCTGTGCTGATCGCGCTGCTGCTGCCGTGGTCCACCTCGGGCGTCGCGATCGCCAGCATGTTGTGGCTGGCCGCATTGTTCTGGGCGTTCGATCCGCGCGCGTTCCTGCAATCCCTGAAGCGGCCGGTCTGCATCTGGCCGATCGCACTGTTCGTACTCGCCGTCATCGGCACGCTTTGGTCGGAGGCTACATGGAGCGCGCGGCTGCAGGGAATCGGCCCGACTGTGAAGCTGCTGATGCTTCCTCTCCTGCTCTATCATTTCGAGCGATCGCAGCGCGGCCACTGGGTTTTCGTCGCGTTCCTCGTATCGTGCACGCTGCTGATGGCGATGTCGTGGATCGTCGAATTCAGGCCGGGACTTGCCCTGACGGTCCGGGAAGAGGGCATTACGCGCGGAATTTTCGTCAAGAACTACATCGCCCAGAGCCAGGAGTTCGCGCTGTGCGCGGTGGCACTGGCCTATCCCGTCGGCAAGCTGCTCTTCGCCCGGCGGACGTCGATGGCGCTGTTGCTTGCCGCTGCCGCGCTCGGGTTCGTTTCCAACATGGTGTTTGTCATCGTCTCGCGGACCGTGCTGGTGACGATGCCGATCATGATCGCTGTCCTCGGGTGGATGAAGCTTCGCCTGCGCACCAATCTACTGATTCTCGGGGCCCTTGCCATCCTCGCCATTGCGGCATGGTTCGGCTCGCCGCAGTTGCAAGGTGCGGTGTCGCGGTTTTCCAGCGACTATCAGCAGTACATGCAGACGGGCCGGGCCACCTCGATCGCGGAGCGTCTGCAATACTGGAAGAGCGGATTGGGATTCGTTGCCGATGCGCCATGGCTCGGTCATGGGACCGGCTCGACCAAGGGACTTTACGAAAAGGCGGCCGGCCTTCCCGGATGGGTCGCGGGCGTCAGGGTGGTGCCCAATCCGCACAACCAGACTCTCTATGTAGCGATCCAGTGGGGCATCCCGGGCATTGCCATCCTGTATGCGATGTGGATCAGCCATTTTCTACTGTTCCGCGGCGGCGGGCTGGCCGGTTGGGTCGGAATGGCGGTGGTGGTCCAGAATATCCTCACCTCGCTGTTCAACTCCCACATTTTCGACTTCCATGAAGGATGGATGTACGTGCTCGGCGTCGGCGTTGCCGGGGGCATGATGCTCAGGCAGCGCGAGGAATCTCGCTGAGGATGCTGGCCTGCTCGCGCGGAGCGGTCATGCCGGGAATGGTTTGCAGGCGTCTGGACGTCGTCGCTGACGGCCTTCGTGTCCCGGGGAGGCGGGTTGGCGCTGGCATGCATGGAAAAGATGCGGTATCAGCGGCCTCGCGGCGCGCAAGCCGAGATATGACCGCCTGCCATCGACGCCATGAAGCGATTCAAGAACCTGACCCAACGCAACGCGCTGATCGCTCTGCATGACGCTTTGGCGACCGCGGCTGCGTTGTTTGCCAGTTTCATTCTGCGCTTCGACGGCGATCTGCTCTGGAGCAGGATTCCGCTGCTGCTGCAGATACTGCCCTACTTCCTCGCCTTCAGCGTGGTCGTCAGTTATCTCTTCAAGCTCACGACCACGAAATGGCGGTTCATTTCGCTGCCGGATGCGTTGAACATCGTGCGCGTCGCCACCGTGCTGACGCTGGCGCTAGTGGTTCTTGATTATCTGATCGTTGCGCCTGCGGTAGGCGGTTCCTTCTTCCTCGGCCGCATCACCATCATCCTGTACTGGTTCCTGGAAATCCTGTTCCTGAGCACCGGGCGCTTTGCCTATCGCTATTTCCGCTACACCAGGGTGCGCCGCCATGCCCGGACCGAAGGCGCGCTGCCGGCGCTGCTGATCGGACGCGCCGCCGACGCCGAAGTCCTGCTGCGCGGGATCGAGAGCGGCGCCGTCAAGCAGCTGTGGCCCGTCGGCGTGTTGTCGCCATCGCCCTCCGATCGCGGACAGACCATCCGCGACGTGCCCGTGCTCGGCGGCATCGACGACGTCGAGGACATCGTCCGCGACTACGAGCGGCGCGGCAAGCCGATCGCGCGGGTGGTGATGACGCCGTCGGCCTTCGAGCCGGAAGCGCGGCCCGAGGCCGTGCTGATGCGCGCCAAGCGGCTCGGTCTGATCGTCAGCCGCATGCCGTCGCTGGCGAGCGGCGATGCGCCTCGTCTGACCACGGTTGCGGTGGAAGACCTGCTGCTGCGGCCGAGCCAGCAGATCGACTACGCCAGGCTCGAGGGGCTGGTAAAAGGCAAGGGCGTCATCGTCACCGGCGGCGGCGGCTCGATCGGTGCGGAGATATGCGACCGCGTGATCACGTTTGGCGCCGCGCGCCTCTTGATCATCGAAAATTCGGAGCCTGCGCTCTATGCCGTCACTGAGGCGCTCGGGGCTCGCGACGGCGACGCGATCATCGAAGGCCGCATCGCCGACATCCGCGATCGCGAACGCGTCATGCGGTTGATGAACGAGTTCAAGCCCGACATCGTGTTCCATGCGGCGGCGCTCAAGCACGTTCCGATCCTCGAGCGGGACTGGAGCGAAGGGGTCAAGACCAACATCTTCGGATCGGTCAACGTCGCCGACGCCGCGCTTGCCGCGGGTGCGGAAGCGATGGTGATGATCTCGACCGACAAGGCGATCGAGCCGGTCTCCATGCTGGGGCTGACGAAGCGCTTCGCCGAAATGTATTGCCAGGCGCTCGATCATGATCTCGCGACCCAGGCGGCCGGCCGGCCGCGGATGCGCCTGATTTCGGTGCGCTTCGGCAACGTGTTGGCCTCGAACGGGTCGGTGGTGCCGAAATTCAAGGCGCAGATCGAGGCGGGCGGGCCCGTCACCGTGACCCATCCCGACATGGTCCGCTACTTCATGACCATCCGCGAAGCCTGCGATCTCGTGCTCACGGCGGCGGCGCACGCAGCTACACCGGTCCGGCCCGATGTTTCGGTCTACGTGCTGAACATGGGCCAGCCGGTGAAGATCGTCGAACTGGCCGAGCGCATGATCCGCCTGTCCGGTCTTGAGCCGGGTATCGATATCGAGATCGTGTTCAGCGGCATGCGGCCGGGCGAGCGGCTCAACGAGATCCTGTTCGCGAGCGAAGAGCCGACGGTGGAGATCGGGTTGGCCGGCATCATGGCGGCCAAGCCGAACGAGCCGCCAATGCCGACATTGCGCCGATGGCTGGCGGCGCTCGAAGACGCCATCGCCAGCGACGATCGCGCCACCATCAAGGCGGTGCTGAAGGACGCCATTCCGGAGTTCGGCGCCGCGCCGAGGCCGGAAGAGCCGGCTCCGGTCATCCGTCTGTCAAAGGGCTGATCGCCTGAGCTGAAAGATGCGCCGCGCGAAGCGCAGGAAGAACGCCGCATCGATCGGCGGCGCGCCCAGATGCTGGCGGCGCGAGCGCAGGCATTCGAGGTTGCCGCGAATAGTCACGCCGAGTCCGCTCGTGGAGATGCCGCCGATCTGGAAGTCGGCGAACACGCGCGGCAGATAGCGAACCCGGAAGTCGTGCAGCGCCATGGCGCGGAGCATGTAGTCGTAATCGGCCGTGGTGACGTAGCCGAGGTCATAGTCGCCGACGGTCTCGACGACATTCCTGCGGATGTAGAAAGCCGGATGCGGCGGCACCCAGCCGAGCTGGAAGGCGTAGCGATGAAAGGCGCCGCCATGCCAGGCGCGTACCACGCGCTTGGTGCGATGATCGGTCACCATGTCGATGTCGCCATAGACGATGTCGGCATCGACGAGTCCGGCGGCGATGTCGGCGAGCACGCCGGCATCGTGGAACGTGTCGTCGGAGTTCAGGAAGCCGACGGCGTCGCCCGCAAAGCGATGCAGTCCCTTGTTCATGGCGTCGTAGACGCCAAGGTCCGGCTCGGAAAAAACGCGGATGTCGGGGTGGGCGAAGGATTCGACGATCTTCAGCGTGCCGTCGCCGGACACGCCGTCGATCACGAGCATCTCCTTGTCGGGGTGCGTCTGCTCCAGGAACGACTCGATGGTGAAGCCGATCGTCGCTTCCGAGTTGTAGCTCGCTGTGACGACGCTGATCTTCATCGCGCTCTCGGGTCGGCCATCACCTGAAGCCGCTCTGCTGCCATTCGTGCCCGCCTACTGCGCCTGTTCCGGCACGGCGATCGGGGCCGCACCCTTCGCCGCCTTCTCCGCGCTGAAGATCCAGACCAGGCCGCCGATCGCGCCGACCAGGAACGAGACCGCACCGAACAGCAGCGAAACGTTGACGCCTTCGTTGGCGACGAGCCCGGCGTAACCGAACGCGAGGCCCATGGTGGCCTCGCGGACGCCCCAGCCCGCGATGGAGATCGGCACCATGGTGATCAGCATGACCGGCGGCACCAGCTGAAACACCTGCTCGAACAGCACGGGAGCGGCGATCGAGCGCACCACGCACCAGGCGATCACGACGGTGAGGACATGCACCAGGAACGAGAGCACCGCGACCTTGGGACCGCGGTCGCGGCTGAAGATCACGCGATTGGCGATGACGGCGCAGGCATGCAGGTGGTGAGTGGCCCACCAGCTCTTCAACCAGGGCCACCTGAGCCGGCCGAACAGCAGAAAGCCGAGGCCGCCGGCCAATGCCGCGAAGTCGACGAAAAGCAATGCGGTGCGGCCGTTCGGATTCGAGATCAGCTGGTAGCTCCAGGGCAGGCTCGCCACGATCACGATGGCGAGCGCGATCAGCCCGACCGCGCGGTCCACGAAAATGGAATAGGTGGCGGCGCGCCAGCCGACGCCGGTGCGTGCGACCAGCCACAACCGAACCGCATCGCCTCCGATCGAGGAGGGCAGCGTCTGATTGAAGAAGGTGCCGATCACATTGTAGCGCGTCGCCTGCGCCAGGCGCAGCGGTGCGCCGCACTCGGTACTGATCTCGCGCCATCGCAGCACGCCGATGAAGATCTGCAGGAACGTCACCGCGATCGCGAGGCCGATCCAGCCGAGGCTCGCAACGGTGAAGCGCGAGGCGAATTCGTGAAAATCGACCTTGCGCAGCGCCAGATACAGCAGGCCTGCGGAAACCAGTATCTTCAGCGAAGAGATCACAATCCGGCGCATCGAAGTGGCAGCAATCGGTTCGAGGAAGCCAAAACGCGGACCGCGGCGATCTGCGCTGAATGCGCCTGCCTTGGTATGTTTTCGTAACCGTTCTGGCAATAGCCGGCCGGCGCCTATTGCGGGGTGCGCCGCGCGGCAGGTAAAGAGGCCGCAGCGGGCGGCTTGAGGTGCCAATCGGGGACTTGATGTCGGATCGGACGATACTCGTAACGGGCGCGGCGGGCTTCATCGGGTTCCACGTCGCTCGCGCGTTGCTGGCCGGCGGGCGGAAGGTCGTCGGCCTCGACAATCTCAACAGCTATTACGATCCTTCGTTGAAGCAGGCGCGCCTGGACATACTGCGTGCGAGCGACGGCTTCGAATTCGTTCATGCCGATCTCGCCGACCGCAAGGCGATCGCTGAACTGTTCGCCGAACGTCGTTTCCCGACCGTTATTCACCTCGCGGCGCAGGCCGGCGTGCGGCATTCCATCGATCACCCCAGTGCCTATGCCGACGCCAATCTCGAAGGGTTCGTCAACATCCTCGAGGGCTGCCGGCACAGCGGTTGCGGCCATTTGATCTATGCCTCGTCGTCGTCGGTCTACGGCGCCAATACCAAGCTGCCGTTCGCGGTCAGCGACCCGACCGATCGTCCGGTCAGTCTCTACGCCGCGACCAAGAAGGCCAACGAGCTGATGGCGTATTCCTACAGCCACCTCTACCGCCTGCCGGTGACGGGGCTGCGCTTCTTTACGGTTTACGGCCCGTGGGGACGTCCCGACATGGCGATGTTCCTGTTTACCAAGGCGATCGTCGAGGGCAGGCCTATCAGGCTGTTCAACCATGGCCGGATGCGGCGGGATTTTACCTATATCGACGATGTCACCGGCGCGGTATTGCGTCTGACCGAACGGATCCCCGGATCGGGCGGGCCGGATGGCGAGCCGCCGGCGCGAATTTACAATGTTGGCAATAATCGCCCGGAAGAGCTTTCCCGCGTGGTAACCCTTCTGGAGCAGCAGTTGGGCCGCACCGCCCTGAAGGAAATGTTGCCTATGCAGCCGGGCGATGTGATGGAGACCTTCGCGGATATCGGCGACCTCGCGCGCGATGCCGGATTTGCGCCGCAGACGCCGATCGACGAGGGCATTTGCCGTTTTGTGGGCTGGTACCGCGATCACTACGGGATTTGACACGCCGATGGACACACGAATCGTTCCACTGATCATGTGCGGTGGCGCCGGGACGCGGCTGTGGCCCGCTTCGCGCGAAGTTCATCCCAAGCAGTTCCTGCGCCTGTTCGGTGCGCATTCGACGTTCCAGGACACGCTTGCGCGGGTGTCCGACCGTGCGCTGTTCGACCGTCCGGTCGTCATCACCAACGCCGCTTATCGCTTCATGGTCCTCGAGCAGCTCGCCGAGATCGGCCTGGAAGCCGACGTCCTGCTCGAGCCTGCGCGAAGGGATTCCGGTCCTGCGATCGCGGCAGGCGCGGCCTTCGCACAGGGCCGCGACGGCGATGCCATCGTGCTTGCGCTTGCCGCGGATCACGTGGTCCGCGATACGCCGGCCTTCGTCGCGGCCTGCCGCCAGGGACTGACCGCGGCTGCGGAAGGTCGCATCGTGACGTTCGGGGTTCGGCCGGAGCGGCCGGCGACGGAGTACGGCTATATCAATCCGGGAAAAGCCATCTCCGGCGAGGTCCGCGCGGTGGCCAAGTTCGTGGAGAAGCCGGATCCGGCAACGGCTGCGGCCTACATCGAGTCCGGCTATCTCTGGAACAGCGGCAACTTCATGTTCCGCGCTTCGGTGCTGCTCGATGAGTACCGCAAGGTCGACCCGCAGAGCGTCCAGGCGGTGGCCGATGCCGTCGGCAAGGCCGGTCGCGATCTCGGATTCGTCACGCTGGAGCCGGAAGCCTTCGGATCCGCGAAGGCGATTTCCATCGATTATGCCGTGATGGAAAAGACCTCCCTTGCGGCCGTCGTGCCGGTCACCTGCGGCTGGTCCGACGTGGGCTCCTGGCGCGCGGTCTGGGAGCTTTCGAAAAAGGACGAGCAGGGTAACGCCGCGCAGGGGGCCGCGGTGTTCGAGGATTCCCGCAATTGCAACGTCTCCACCGACCGCGCATTGGTGGCGCTCGAGGGGGTCGACGATCTCGTGGTGGTCGCGACCCAGGATGCCGTGCTGGTGTCCCGCCAGAAGGACGCCAACGGTCTGAAGCGGCTGGTGGCGAAACTGAAGACGGTGGCGCCGCAGGTGACGGAAGATCACATCAGGGTGCATCGCCCGTGGGGATCCTATCAGTCCGTCGACAATGGCGAGCGACACCAGGTGAAGCGCATCATCGTCAAGCCGGGCGGGCGGCTGTCGCTGCAGAAGCATCACCATCGCGCCGAGCACTGGATCGTGGTGCGCGGGACCGCGCAGGTGACGGTCAACGAACTCGTCAAGACCGTGCACGAGAACGAGTCGATCTATATTCCGATCGGCGCCGTTCACCGGCTGGAAAACCCGGGCAAGATCCAGCTCGAGCTGATCGAGGTCCAGACCGGCAGCTATTTCGGCGAGGACGACATCATCCGAATAGAGGACGACTATAGTCGGCAATAGCAGGGGTCTCCTGCGGCTCGAACCTCTTGCCTGCTCACCATTGTGTCCTGTAGTTGTGTGTTTGATCTTCGGTTGAACTGATTCGCCGGGAGTGACGGTGAATCGGCCTCCTTGGCCTGTGTGCCTTCCGCCTGTTGTACCTCCGGAATAGATCGGCGATCGCCTCATCTCAGTGAAACGCGCGTCTGTTCGTTGCGTCGGATGGTTGGTCGATAGGTAGCAGGACTAAAGATGATCCTCGTCACCGGCGCGGGCGGATTTATAGGGTCGGCATTGACTGCCGAGCTAGCACGACGGGGTATTGCATTCCGCGCGGTCAGCCGCGTGGATTCCGAAGGGCATATCCCGATACGTCACATCGCTCCGGATACCGATTGGACGGCGGCGCTGGACGGGGTCGACGTGGTGGTTCATCTGGCCTCGAAGGCGCGCATCTCCGGGCCGGCGTCCGACCGCTCGGTTGAAGCGACTTTCAATCTGGCGAGGCAGGCGGCCGAAGCCGGAGTGAAGCGCTTCGTGTTCATGAGCTCCATCAAGGTGAACGGTGAAGCGACCGAACCGGGCCGGCCTTTCAGGGCCGACGATCCGCCCAATCCGCAGGATGTTTACGGCCTGGCCAAGCTCGATGCGGAACAGGGCCTGTTTGCGCTCGCGCACGGAACTGGGCTCGAGCTTACCGTGCTTCGCCCGCCGCTGGTGTACGGGCCGGGCGTGAAGGCCAACTTCGCATCCATGATGGAATGGGCCAATCGCGGCATCCCGTTCCCGCTTCGGCTGCTTGGCAACAAGCGATCGTTCGTCTTCGTGGGCAATCTCGTCGACCTGATCATCCTCAGTTCGTCGCATCCCGATGCCGCCGGCCAGGTGTTCCTCGTAAGCGACGGCGAGGATGTGTCGACGTCCGAGCTGTTCAGCCGGATGGCGAAGGCGCTCGGACGTCCCTCTCGCACGATGCCGTTGCCGCCTTCGCTGCTGACCTTCGTCGCGACGGCCATCGGCCAACGCGCCATCGCGTCGCGTCTGACGCAATCGCTGCAGATCGATCTGACCAAGACCCGGCAGGTTCTCGGCTGGACGCCGCGCATTAGCCTGGACGAAGGGCTCAGGGCGACCGCGGGCTCCTTCCGGCGGGCCGACCCCACCCTTGACCCGGTCGCCAGATCGGCCTAGGCGACGGCCAGTCGCGAAGCAGCACGACATCAACGGTCCGGCAAGGTCGGCCATTCCGTCCAGCCCGCAAGCCAGGTTCATGAAAAGAGCGTTCGACGTCGTGGTTGCTGCGCTGGGCCTCGTCCTGATGATGCCCGTGATGCTGATCGTCGGCTATCTCGTGTCGCGCTCGTCACCGGGCGGTGCGCTGTTCGTGCAGGCACGGGTCGGCAGGTTCGAGCAGCCGTTCGATTGCTACAAGTTTCGTACCATGGCGCACGGTGCGCCGGTGGCCGGCTCGCACGAGGTCGGAGCGAGCTGGGTGACGCCGATCGGCAGGCGGCTGCGCTCGCTGAAGCTCGACGAACTGCCGCAGCTGCTGAACGTGCTTCGCGGCGAGATGAGCCTGGTCGGCCCTCGGCCGTGCCTGCCCAATCAGGCCGAGGTCATCGCCGCCCGCCGCGCGCGCGGCGTATTCGCGGTCCGGCCCGGCATCACCGGGATCGCGCAGCTTGCTGCCATCGACATGTCGACGCCGGAAAAACTGGCCGAGGCCGATCGCAGCTACATCGATAGCCGCAGCTTTCTCGGCGATCTCAGGATCATCACCGCAACCGTGCTGGGTGCGGGCACGGGGGATGCCCTGAAGGGCTGACGGGCGCCGCAGCCGCGCCACCGCGGCTTGGTAACCGAGTGCAGCAAATTGTGTCTTCCAGTGCTATGACCGGCCTGCTAAGCGGCTGGCGGGGACCACGGCGGGCTGCGCCGAGTTTTGAGATTCGCAAGTCTTTCTAATGACTTGTCTCGATCGATGAGGGGAATCGGATGCGGGTCGGCGTGATAGGCGCGGGCGTCATGGGAACCAATCACGCCCGCGTTCTCGGGGGATTGCCGAACACCACCCTGGTCGGGATCGTCGATCCCTTGCCCGAGCACCGGGCGAGGGCGACGGAGCAGGGCGGTTGCCGCGCGTTCGAGACGCTGGATCAGATGGCCGCCGAAGGGGTCGAGGCCGTCACCATCGCGGCGCCGACGCATCTGCATCACGAGATCGCGCTCGACTGCATTGAGCGCAAGATCCACATCCTCGTCGAGAAGCCCGTCGCCTCCACGGTGGCGGAGGGACGCGAGATCGTCGCCGCTGCCGCGCGCGCCGGCGTCACGCTGATGGTCGGCCATGTCGAACGCTTCAATCCGGCGGTCGCCGCCGTCAAGCAGGCGCTGGCCGGCGAGGACATTCTCTCCATTGCGATCACGCGCGTCGGTCCGTTCCCGCCGCGAATGTCTAATGTCGGCGTCGTCATCGACCTCGCCGTGCACGACATCGACTTGATCCGCTGGTTCACCGAGTCCGACATCGTCGAGGTTCAGCCGCAGCTTTCCAGCGCGGTGGCCGAGCGCGAAGACATCGCGCTGCTGCAGTTTCGCACGGCCTCCGGCGTGCTCGCGCACATCAACACCAACTGGCTGACGCCGTTCAAGGCGCGCAACGTGACGGTGGCGACCCGCAACAAGTACATCATGGGCGATCTGTTGACCCGGCAGGTCACCGAGTGTTTCGGCTTCAAGCCCGACGGTTCCTATTCGATGCGGCACCTGCCGGTCGGCCATGACGAGCCGCTGCGCGCCGAGTTGATCGCCTTCCTCAACGCCGTGCGCGCCGGCAGCGCGCCCGCGGTCACCGGTGACGAGGGCGTCGCCAGCCTCGAAATCGCGATCCGTTGCCTCGAACATCCGGCCAGGCCTGCCGCGTCCGCCGAACGCAAGGGGCCGCGCCGCGTCGTCGGCTGACCGATCGATTCCGGAACTTTGGACGTCATGAACCAGCACATGCCTCCTGAACCCGTGGCCCTCTTCGATATCGGCGCGCAACGCCGCCGGCTCGGCAAGTCGATCGACGAGGCGGTCGGGCGGGTGCTCGCCCACTGCCAGTTCGTCAGCGGTCCGGAGGTGACGGCGCTGGAGAAGGCGCTCGCCGAATTCTGCGGCGCCAGGCATGTCGTGAGCTGCGCCAACGGCACCGATGCGCTGGTCATGGTGTTGATGGCGATCGGCGCCGGCCGGGGCGATGCGGTTTTCTGCCCGTCATTCACGTTCTGTGCGACGGCATCTCCGGTGGTGCGGACCGGCGCCACGCCCGTGTTCGTCGATGTCGACGAAGCGACCTTCAACATGTCGGCGGCATCGCTCGCCCGAGGCATTGCAACGGCCAAAAAGCTCGGCCTCACCCCGAAGGCCGTGATTCCGGTCGATCTGTTCGGCCAGAGCGCCGATCATGACGCGATCGGCGAATTGGCGCGTGCCGAGGGTCTGTTCGTGCTGGACGACGCCGCACAGAGTTTCGGTGCGACTTACCACGGCCGCAAGCTCGGCACCCTGGCGGATGCCACCACCACCAGTTTCTTTCCCACCAAGCCGCTCGGTTGCTACGGCGATGGCGGTGCGATCTTCACCGACGACGACAAGCTGGCCGCAACGCTACGCAGCATTCGCGTCCATGGCCAGGGCTCCGACAAGTACGACAATGTCCGGGTCGGAATGACCGGGCGGCTCGATACCGTCCAGGCGGCGGTCCTGCTCGAGAAGCTGAAGATTTTCGAGGACGAGATCGCCGTGCGCAACGCCGTCGCGGCGCGTTACACGCGCAGCCTCGGCAACATCGTGACGGTGCCCCAGCTCGCAGCCGGCCGCACTTCGGTATGGGCGCTGTACACCATCCGCCTGCCGAGAGGTGTCGATCGCGACCGCTTTGCCGCCGACCTGAAGGCCAAGGGCGTACCGACCGGAATCTATTACCCCAAGTCGCTGCACCAGCAGACCGCCTATCGCGACTTCCCCGTCGCGGAAGGTGGCCTGCCGACCAGCGAAACGCTCTCGTCGGACGTCATCAGCCTGCCGATGCATGCTTATCTCGACGAAGCGGCCCAGGAGCGCGTCATCGCCGCCGTGCGCGGCGCGCTATGAGGCCGCTTTGATCGGCCGCTTCATGCTATAGAGGCGGCGAATGCTTGGACGTATCTTCACCGTCGGCGGCTATACGCTGCTCTCCCGGCTGACCGGTTTTGCGCGCGACATCATGCTCGCCGCGATTCTCGGCGCGGGTCCCGTGGCCGATGCGTTCTTCGTCGCTTTGCGGCTGCCCAATCATTTTCGCGCCATCTTCGCCGAGGGCGCCTTCAATGCCGCCTTCGTGCCGGCCTATGCGCATGTCCACGGACAGAGCGAGGCCGGCGCCCGGCTTTTCGCCAACCGCATCTTCACGCTGCTGTTCTCGGTGCAGGTGGTCCTGCTGGTGGTGGCGTGGCTGTTCATGCCGCAGGTGATTGCGATCCTCGCGCCGGGATTCGCGCACGATCCCGAGCGCGGCCAGCTTGCGATCGACCTGACGCGGATAACTTTCCCGTATCTGCTGCTGGTCACGCTGGTGACGTTGTACGGCGGCATGCTCAACGTGATGCAGCGCTTTGCCAGCGCGGCGGCGGCGCCGATCTTCCTCAATCTTTCCATGATGGCGACGCTGGCGCTCGCAGCATTCTTTCCGGGGGCGGGATATGCCGCCGCCTGGGGCGTCCTGATCGCCGGCATTCTCGAATTCCTGCTGCTGGCGAGCGATGCCGGGCGCAACGGGATCCTGCCGCGCTTTGCCTGGCCGAAGCTGGACGAGGATATCCGTGCATTCTTCCGCGCGCTGGGCCCGGCCACCATCGGGTCGATGGGCACGCAGGTCGCGCTGTTCGCCGACACGATCATCGCGACCTTCCTGCCGGCCGGAGCGCTGTCGGCGCTCTACTACGCGGATCGTCTCAACCAGCTGCCGATCGGTGTCATCGGCATCGCCATCGGCACCGTGCTGTTGCCGGAAATGTCGCGGCGTCTGACGGCGGGCGATTTCGACGGTGCTGCGGTCTCGCAGCGGCGCGCTTTCGACTTCACGCTCTTGTTGTCGGTTCCATTCGTCGCCGCGTTTCTCGCCGTCCCCGACGTCATCATGCGTGCGATGTTTGCGCGCGGCGCCTTCACGAAAGGCGATGCCGCGGCGGCGGGCGCGACGCTCGCGGCCTATGCAGTCGGGCTAGTTCCGTTCGTGCTGATCCGCAGTGCAGTCGCGACCTTCTATGCACGCAAGGATACAGCAACACCGGTGAAGGCCGCGCTCACCGGCGTTGCCGTCAACGTCGCGCTGAAGGTCGCGCTGGTGGGTTCGCTTGCGCAGATCGGGCTTGCGCTCGCAACCGCCGACGGAGCCTGGATTAACCTCCTGCTGGTGATCGGCTTTGCGGTCCGTGCCGGCTATCTTGAACTCGACTCGGCCTTGCTGCGTTCCTTCGCCAAATTCTTCGCAGCCGGCGTCATCCTTGCTGCCGCGCTGTGGATCACCGCGCGACTCGCGGCCTCCGGTGCGATCCAAATCTCCGCTTTCAGGGATGAGATCACGCTCGGCATTTTGATTCTGGTTGGCATCGTGACCTATGCCGGATCGGTCCTGTTTCTGTTCGGGCGCCGCGGGCTGGTGTCGATGGTGCGGTAAATAACTTCTGATTCAGTTAGTTATTTAGTTTTCCTCATCTCG
>WBZP01003913.1_pt1 | contig 15862 bp, 11 predicted proteins | sample 5204301 | NCBI WGS metagenome assembly WBZP01 (sample SAMN12412401, study PRJNA552823) | activated sludge metagenome | isolation source: activated sludge from nitrification reactor of wastewater treatment plant... | place: USA: Pennsylvania | collected 2017
TGCCGAGACCACCGGCACGGCGGCGAGCAGCTTGTCGCGCGCGCCCGCGTCGGCCCAGGTGCGCATCTGCGCGGCGTTGAAGATGCCGGCGGCCCACTTCTGGCCCTCGAGCTCGCGAACGGCCTCCGCCGTCAGGACCACGCTGCGGGCCCGCGCCGTGTAGTTGTCGATGTGGTCCTGCTTCGCCGATCGGGCATAGGCGACAAACAGGGCGGCGCCGACGCCGGCCAGGACGAGCAGTCCGAGAATGACGATCTTGGCGCGAAAAGTCATGGGAACTCCATGGCCGTATGGGGCCGATGGGCTAATCGGCCGACCGCCGCCGCCCTTGAGGCGCCGCACGGTTCCCGCCGTAGTGGCACAATCAGCGGATGTCTACACCGTCAGCCAGTGTTCCCGGGGCGGTCGTACGCGCCGGCGTGATGGGCGCCGGCGCCGTGGGCCTCTTCTTCGCCGCGAAGCTGGCACGAGCCGGTCACCCCGTGTCGGTGGTGGCGCGCCCCGCCCACGTCGAGGCCATCAGGCGCGACGGGTTGCGCGTGCAGAGCAGCGTGGACGGTGCGTTCGACGTCCCGTTGGTCGCGGCCGCTGCGACCGACGCGTTGGCCGCGTGCGACGTCGTCCTCGTCTGCGTGAAGACGGTGGACACCGACGCCGTGGGGGAGACGCTGTCGCGCGTGCTGCGGCCGGACACGCTGGTCGTGAGCCTGCAGAACGGCGTCGACAACGCCTGGCGGCTGCGCGAGCGGATGCCGCAGCCCGTCGTCCCCGCCGTGGTCTACGTGTCGGTCGAGATGACCGGCCCCGGCCACCTGCGACACAACGGCGGCGGGCGTCTGATCCTGGGGGCGCCGCTGGTCGACGACGCCGGGCGCGCGGCGGCCGAGACCCGCCTGCAGGCGTTGGTCGCCCTGTGGTCCGCCGCGAACGTGCCATGCACCGTCTCCGACGACGTGCGCGTCGACCTCTGGACGAAGCTCACGGCCAACTCCGCCTACAACGCCATCTCGGCGCTGACGGCGCTTCGCTATGGCACGCTCGCCGGCAATGACGGCGTCGTGGGCGTGATGGACGCGGTGACGGACGAAATCGCGGCCGTGGCCGCTGCCGACGGCGTGCCGGTCACCCGCCAGGCGCTCGGCGAGGCCGTGCGCAACATCGCGCGCATCATGCCGCAGGCCCTCTCGTCCACCGCGCAGGACCTGCTGGCCGGCCGGCGAACCGAGATCGACGACCTGAACGGCTTCGTCGTGCGCCGCGGGCAGGCGCTGGGCGTGCCGACGCCGGTGAACGAGACCCTGCGGGCGCTGGTGAAGTTCGTGGAGACCGAGAAGGCCCGAGCCGCCCAGGCCTGAGGGCCCGGGGGAAGGCCGTACGACACCCTTGACGCCAGATTGTCGTCATAACGACAATTGACCCGCGCTCAGGAGTTGGCCATGCCGCACCCGATCTCGCCCGTCACCGATGCTCCCGGCGCCGCGCCGGCCCGCGTGCGCCTGCCACCGGCCACTCACGTCGGTGGACTCACCCTGCAGGTGTCGGACCTGGCGCGGTCGTTCGCGTACTACCGCGACCTGCTCGGTCTCCGGCTTCTCGAGGTGTCCGGCGACAGGGCGCGACTGGGCGTGCCGGGTACCGAGTCGCCACTGGTGACGCTCCACGCAGTGCCAGGCACCTCTTCGGCGGGTCGCCGCGGTGCCTTCGGGCTTTTCCATTTCGCCATCCTGTTACCCGATCGTGCCTCGTTGGGACGGTTCGCGGCGCACCTCGCCGCGCACGGCATCCGCGCCGGCATGTCCGACCATCTCGTGAGCGAGGCTCTCTACCTGTCGGATCCGGACGGCCTCGGCATCGAGGTGTACGCCGATCGTCCGCGGTCCACGTGGCAGTACGACGGCGGACAGCTCGCCATGGCCACCGAGCCGCTCGACGTGCGCGATCTGGTGATGGCGGCGGGGCACACGGCGTGGAACGGCATGCCGGCGGGAACCACGATGGGCCACATGCACCTGCACGTCGGCGATCTGGGCGAGGCCGACCGCTTCTACCGTCACGGCCTTGGCTTCGATCTGACGACGTGGGGCTATCCGGGCGCGCTGTTCTTCTCGGCCGGCGGCTACCACCATCACCTCGGCACCAATACCTGGGCGCCCGGACCTGCGCCAGCGCGCGATCAGGCGCAGCTGGTCGAGTGGACGCTCGTGGTGCCGACGGCCGCGGACGCCGCGACGATCGGCGATCGCATGGCGGCGACCGGCGTGGCCGTGGAGTCCGACGGCGCGGCGCGGCTGCTGCGCGATCCGTGGGGCACGCGCGTCCGCATCACGGCATAGACTCGGTGGCATGACGCCCGAGCCACGCGACCCGTCACGCTGCCCGCTGTGCGAGCGGCCGAACGACTGCGGCGCCGCGCGTGGCGAGTCGACCTGCTGGTGCTTCACGGCGGTGATTCCGCCGGCGGTCCTCGCCCGCGTGCCGGCCGAGGACCAGGGCGTGCGCTGCGTGTGCGCGGCCTGCGCCGCGGCCGAGCCGGTCGACCCGCGCGGGCGCGACTGAGGCGAGGCGGCGGCGCGGCCACGCCGCTCGCCGCTTGTCGAGGGGCGCGCCTTCAGGCACCATGCCCGGATGTCGCAGCCTGTCGATCCGCACGTCTCGCGTCGCGATCTCCTGAACGGCCTGCTCGGCGGCATCGCCGGCACCGCGCTCGCCTTCGAGGCCGAGGCCCAGACGGGCGAGCCCGCCGATCCGTCGGTGTACATCCCGAAGGCGCACCTCGTGCGGGACCGCGCGTTCCTCCACGCGTTCATGCGCGAGTTCAGCTTCATCGATCTCGTCACCACCACGCCGACGCTGCGCATCACCCACATCCCGAGCGTCCTGGCGCCGGCGCAGGGCCGCTTCGGCACCATCTTCGGGCACATCTCGGGCGCCAACGACCAGGTGCAGGCCATCCGCACCGGGCAGCGCGCGGTGGCGGTGTTTCGCGGACCGCACGGCTACGTGTCGCCGGGGTGGCTGGTGACCGACCAGAGCCGCCAGGGCGTGCCGACGTGGAACTTCGCCGTGGTGCACGCCACGGGAACGCTCGTCGCCATCGACGATCCGGAGCGCAAGTACGAGTTGCTGGCGACGCTGATCGATCAATACGAGACGGGCATCGGCGGTACCGACTACCGCTTCCGGGCGCTGCCGAAGGCCGACGTGCTGGCGCGCGCGAGGGGCATCCAGCCGTTCGAGATCGCCATCGATCAGCTCGAAGGGAAGTTCAAGCTGTTCCAGGAACGGCCCGCGCCCGACAAGGCCGCGGCGCTGCCGAAGCTCGACACGTATCGCGAGCGATCGCTGCGCGCCTACACCGAGCATTTCTACGCGGCGGCGCCGAAGTAGCGCGGTGTCCGCACCAGCTCGTGCCATGAGCCGAACGCCGTCCACCATCCGCCCCGCGACGCGCGGCGACGCCGAGGCGCTCGGCCGCCTCGGAGCGCGCCTCGTCGAGATGCACCATGCCTTCGACGCCGACCGCTTCATGGCGCCGACCGCCGGCACCGCGCGCGGCTACGGTGGCTATCTCGCCGGGCAGATCGGCGACGACGGCACGATCGTGCTGGTGGCCGAACGGGCGGGCCACGTGGTCGGGTACGTGTACGGCGCGATCGAGGGCGCCGACTACATGGCGCTGCGTGGACCAGCGGCGGTGCTGCACGACGTGATTGTGGCGCCCGCCGAGCGGCGTGGTGGCGTGGGGCGCGCGCTGGTCGGGGCGATCCTCGAGGCGTTCACCGCGCGCGAGGCGCCGCGCGTGGTGCTGTCGACGGCGGCGCGCAACGAGACGGCGCGCGCCTTCTTCGAGGGCCTCGGCTTCCGCGAGACGATGGTGGAGCTCACCCGCGAGCTGCCCTGAGGCCGCCCGCGCGCCTCCGCCGGGATTACAGGTTGTTGAGGATGCTGCGCGCCGTGCCCGAGAACACGTGCGCCTTCTCGGCCTCGGGAATCGGCATGGTCTCGATCGACGTCACCGCCTTCTCGATCGAGCCGAGCAGGTGCGGATAGTCGCTGCCCATCAGCATGTGATCGGTGCCCACCATGTCGCGCAGCATCCGCAGGTTGTGCTGACTGAAGGTCACCGTGTCGTAGTACAGCTTCTTCAGATAGAAGCTGGGCGGTTGGTCGATCTTCACCTTGGTTTCGGCGAAGTCGCGCCAGCCGCTGTCCATGCGCTCCATGAGGAACGGGACCGTGCCGCCGGCGTGGCCGATGATCCAGCGGATGTCCGGGAAGTCCTTGAACATGCCGTCGAAGCACATGCGCGCGACGGCCAGCGTGGTGTCGGCGGGGAAGCCGATGATCGGGCCGAGCACGTATTCCTGATACGGCTCCGACGCCAGCGGCAGCATCGGATGCAGGAAGATGCACAGCTTCATCCGGTTCGCTTCCTGGAAGAACGGCCGGTACTGCGGTGAGGTGAGCGCCTTGCCGCCGATGTTGCTGAGCAGCACCACGCCGTTCAGCTTCAGGGTGTCGATGGCGCGGTGGAGTTCCTTCAGTGCCTCGTCCGGGTTGTCCATCGGAATCGACGCAAAGCAGCGGAAGCGCGTGGGGTGCGCGGCGCGCGTCTCGGCGTAGGCGTCGTTCATCATGCGGGCGACGAAGGGCTGGCGATCGGCGGTGGTGAAGAAGACGTTCGGCGTCGACAGCGAGATGACCGCGACGTCGACGCCCGCCCGATCCATGTCGTCGAGCCGCCGTGTCACGTCGGTCATGGCCGGCTGCACGCCGAAGAAGCGCGAGCCCTTGTAGGTGATGATCGTGCGGCCGGTGGGATCGGTGCCGAACGAGAAGTCGCCGCCGCTCGCCCGCACCGTCTCGAAGAAGCCCGCGGTGTAGTGGTGCGTGTGGATGTCCCAGCGGGGCACGCGCGGAGCCGCGCCGGGCTGTGCGGCGGGCTGAGGCGCCGACCGTGCGGCCTGTGCGTCTGCCGCCACCGATGGCGACTCGCCGGCCACCACGCCTGCCGTGCTGGCCCCGACCACTTTCAGGAAATCTCGACGCTCCATCCGCTGCTCCCGGGGAAATGACGCGAGCGGAGTCTACTCCGGCTTGCGCATGGAAGGTTTGTGTGTATACTGAGCCACATGGTTCAGTATTCGAGTCCGGTGCTCGACCTGTCGTTCGCGGCCCTGTCAGACGTCACCCGCCGTGGCGTGCTCGAGCAGCTCGGGCGCGGCGACGCCTCTATCAGCGAGCTTGCCGAGCGCTTCGAGCTGACGCTCACCGGCATGAAGAAACACGTGATGGTGCTCGAGGATGCGGGTCTGGTCACGACCGAGAAGGTCGGGCGCGTGCGGACGTGCCGCCTCGGCCCGCGTGGGCTGGCCGAGGAAACCGCCTGGCTCGAACGGTACCGGCAGATGTGGGAGGCGCGCTTCAGCGCGCTCGATGCCGTGGTGGCACAACTCAAACGCAAGGAGCAGATCGATGGACGAAGGACACGCCGCTGAGCAGGAACGCGAACCGAATGCGACGACGGGCGAGCGGACGTCGGACCGGGAACTGGTCGTGACGCGCACGGTCGATGGACCGGCACGCCTGGTTTACCGGGCATGGACCACGCCGGAGTTGTTGAAGCGGTGGTGGGCGCCGACGTCTTTCGGCGTCGAGTTCGTGTCGTGCGAGAACGACGTGCGCACGGGCGGGTCGTATCGCTTCGTGTTCAGCCACCCCGCGTCTCCGGAGCCCATGGCGTTCTTCGGACGCTACCTCGAGGTCGTGCCGAACGCGAAGCTCGTGTGGACGAACGAGGAATCCCCGGACGGCGCGGTGTCGACGGTGACGTTCGAAGAGCGCGACGGCAAGACGCTGGTGGTCGTGCGCGAACTGTACGCCTCGAAGGAAGCGCTCGACCACGCCATCGCCTCGGGCAGCACCGGCGGCGTGATGTTCGATCAGCTGGACGAGCTGCTGGCGACGCTGGCCGCGGAAGGCGTCCGCGACTGAGCAGCCGAGGTCGCGGTTCGTGTGGGGACGCCGCCGGTCGAACCGGCGGCATCCTTGTGGCGACGTCGCCCCGGCTACGGCACGACCACCGTCTGCGCGGAGGTCGCGGGGCCGATTCCGCACGGGTTCACGGCTGCGACCGACAGGTTGTACGTGCCCGGCGGGACCGCCCCCGCCAGCTCCCGACCGCTCACCGGGAAGGCGCCGATGAGCGCGCCGGTGACGCTGACGCGGTACGAGAGCGGCGCCGGTCCATCCGCCGGCGGGTCCCAGCTGAGGCGCACGACGTTGCCGGTGCGATAGGCGACGAACGTGGCGGGGACGCGTGGCGCCGCGACACACGACCCCGGGAAGGTGAGCGTCACGCCGCTCGTCGCCGCGGAGACGCCCGCGGCGTTTTGTGCGCGCACGGTGAACACGTACGTGCCGTCGGGGACGCCGGTGTACTGGAAGGTGTCGTCCGGCCCGAGCAGCACTGCCGTGACCAGGCTGCCACCGACCTCGAGGACGACGTGGTCTACCGGGCCGCCCTCGAAGGTGTTCTTCCATGAGAGCTGCAGGCTCGATCCGGTGGCGAGTCCCGTCAGGCTCGTCGGCGCCGACGGCGCCAGGGGCTGATTGACGGCGAGCCGGATCTCGTTCGAGGCGGCGCTCATTGCTGCCCCGGCCTGCGACCGCACGCGGACGAAGAACACGCCATCTGGTGCGGTCAGACTGACTTCCGGTGCGTCGCCGATCGGCAGGGACACGAAGGTGCCGCCGGGCGACGTGCCGCCCTCGAGCACGTATCCGGTGGGCACGGCGCCGGCGATGGGCGGCGTGAAGCGCATGGTGATCTGATGGCCGCGGATGCGCGTGGCGGTGAGCCCGGTCGGCGGCAGCGGCAGCGCCGGGTTCACGGCAATCGAGAAGACGTGAATCGACGAGCCACTCGTGATCGCCAGCAGTCCGTTGCCGATGGCCAGGCTGCCGGCGGCGGCATACGACCATTCGGTCGCACGCGTCGTGAGGTTCACCGCGTAGGTCGTCGTCGCCGACTGCACGAACGCATGGGTGTCGGTGACCACGATGTTGCCGGTCATGACGCCGCTGCCGGCACCGAGCCACGTCCAGAGCACCCCGCCGGTGAGGGCGTTCCAGGCCGTGAGCGTGCCACCGTCGTTGGCGTAGATCACGTCGCCTCTCACCGCGAACTGCCCGCGGAAGTCGCGATTCAGCTCCCATTGGATCTGGCGACCCTGCACATCGAAGCGGATGAGGCGTCCGTCGTGCGTGGCCAGCACGTCGCCGTCGTGCGTGAGCACCGGCGCCGTGTCCATGGTCCAGCCGTTCCACTCGAAATTCGGATCCGCAATGGAGAATGCCGCCGCGCCCGTCTGCCGGTCGCGCACGTACAACGCCGGAGCGTACTCGCCGACGTAGGCGTAGACGTAGGTGGCGTCGACCGCCGGCGTCCAGCCGTCGTACTGCTCGAGCCCCGCGAACCAGCGCTCGGAACCGTCCGTGCCGTCGAAGCGGTAGGCGCCACCGTAATAGCCGCCGTTCACGTAGACGTCGCCCTGATAGGGCGTCGGCGCGAGGTAGCGTTCCCACTGCGCCCCGAACGGCACGCGGAACCTCTGGGTGCCGGTGGCCGCGTCGAGCCCGTAGAGATACGGGTCGGTCACGTTGAAGCCCTTGCCGGTCTGCACGTACACCGAGCCGTTGGCAAAGGCCGGCGGGTTGACCGAGGACACGTCTCCGAAGTCGGGCAGGCTCCAGACGGTGACGCCCGACAGCGCATCGAGCGCATGGAGTCCCACGTTCGTCTGGAACCGGCCGGACTCGGTGACGAACACACGTCCGCCGCCGATCGCCGGCGGATTCAGCGGCGCAGGGAACGTGCGCGTCCAGAGGGGCAGAATGCCCCGGCCGCTGGTCGTGACCGGCACGTAGCCGGTGTGCGAGGGGTCACCCTGATACGTGGCCCAGTCCTGCGCGTGGGCGGCTGGAGACACGAGCAGCGTGGCCAGGAGGACGAGTGCGCCGGTCTTCATCGATGACTCTCGACGGTGCGACGCGATGGACCCCCCGATGGCATACCGGGCGGTTATCGACGTACGAGAGGGCAGCTCATCAGAACACGACGGGGTCGGGCGGGCAAGTTGGGACGCCGCCGGTCCGCCCGAGGGCACCTAGGGCACGACCACCGTCTGCGGCGCGGTCGTGGCGCTGGTGCCGCACGAGTTGGTGGACGCCACCGACAGCGTGTAACTGCCAGGCGCGACCAGGCCAGACAGCGTGCGGTCGGGCGTGCTGAACGTTCCGGTGAACGCGCCGGTGACGTGGAGCGTGTAGCCGTCGGGCGCGCCGCCGGAGGCGGGAGAGTCCCAGGCCACGGTGATGCGATTCCCGGTGCGGGTCGCCTGGAAGTTCGTTGGTGGCGCCGGCGCCGTGCAGGTGCCGGGGAAGGTCAGCGTGACGCTGTTCGACGGCGCGCTCGCGCCAGCGGCGTTCTGCGCCGAGGTCGAAAAGGTATACGTGCCGGGAGGCACCGTCGGGTACGAGAAGCTCTGCCCGGTCGGCAGGGGCAGTGTCAGCGACAGCGCGCCACTGACGTGCAGCGCCATCGACGTCGGCGCGCCGCCACTGGACGGATTGGTCCACGCGAGCTGCAGCCGGGTGCCGATGGCGTTGCCAGTCAGCAGTGTGGGCGCGGCCGGCGGCGTGGGCACGTTCACCGCCACCTGCACTTCGTTCGAGGCCGCGCTGGTTGCGCCGTTTGCGCCCGTGGCCTTCACGCGCAGATACAGCACGCCGCTCGGCGAGGCGAAGCTGAAGGCCGTGTTGGCCGAACCCGTCGGGATCTGGCCCATCGTCGCACCGGGCGTCATGCCCCCTTCGACGAGGTAGCCGGTGGCCGCGGCCGCTGCGGTCCACTGCAAGGTGACGGTGTTGCCGGACACCGACTGCACCTGCAGGTTGGTCGGCGCACCCATACCCGACCCCTGCGTGCGGTAGAACCGCATCAGCTCGGCGAGCGCCTCCGGCTTGTTCTGCGGCTCGGGCCGGTTCAACTGGTCTCTGGTGTTGACGCCGTGACACGACGTACACGTGCGGATTTCACCAGGCTGGAACGTGAGCCAGTAGCGCTCGCGCACCACCGACGTGCCATTCGGGCTCGTGAGGTGCCACGACAGCGCGCGTCGCGCCGGCACGAACGCCGCCATCGAGCCGTCGCGGCCGATCTTCACCGCGCCCTGCAGCGGCACGGCCAGCGGCGGATTCTGCGCCGCCGGATCGTGCATCGGCTGCGCCAGCACGCGGCGCCCTGGACGCGGGTTCGCCGGGCCGCCCATGCCGCGGATGAGATCCCCCTGGAAGAACTGCATGAACCCCACGTCGTAGGCGGTGCCGGTGCCGGGGAGCGACTCGGCGCCGCCGCCGGGCACGCGCAGCCGGAACGGCTGCTGGCGGTCGGCCGCATCGCGCGTGGTGACGTTGCGGCTGACGACCAGCGCCAGGTTGTTCGCGCGCAGGTAGCGCTTCAGGTCGTCGACGTCGACGCCTTCTTCGGCGAAGACCTGCTGCTCGGGGCCCTGCAGTGCCGTCGTCCGTCGTGGCGGGCGCGGCCGCGTGCGCACCTCCACCGGATCGAGCTCCCACAGCTCGCCGGTGTAGCTGACCAGCACGTCCGGATCCCAATACGAGATGGTCTCGACGATACCCGGGCCCGTGAGCGATTGTCCGGGCACCCAATACTGGCCGGCCTGGGTGATGGTCTTGAGGCGGAAGTGATACCGCGACTGCGGGGACTCGCGCGTGCCGTCGTTGCGATCGGCGCGCGTCTCGCTCGTGTGCGCGGCCACGAGCAGCCCGTCGGCCATCGGCAGCGGGTTGCGGTACAGGCCCGAGTGATTCGGGCCGGGCGTGTCGTCGGTGCTGGCCGTCTCGGGGTGCGTGCGGTACGTGATGGCCATCTGGTCGGGGTTGACCGTGGGCGCACCGTTCACGCTGATGATCTGGCCGGCGGCGTGGGTGCCGAACTCCGGCGCGTCGATGCCGACGTAGGTGCCGGGCTGCGCCGCCGCTTCCTTGATCTGCAGGAAGTTCGTGATCGAGTTGACGTTGAAGCGCGATCCGGGATTGAACTCCACCAGCCGTGAATCGTCGTTGAAGCTGCGGTTGAAGTAGCGGTGCAGCTCGTGCCGGCCGATGTGGTTCAGCGTCTCTTCGCCGGTGCCGTCGTCGTTGATCTGCCACGGGAAGAAGTGATTCAGCGTGTAGGCCTCGACGTTGCCCGTGGTCTGACGGCGTTCCGGGAACACCTCGACCCTGGTGTTCAGCGCCGCGGCCCCCGGGGCCTCACTGGCATAGTTGAACGTGCCGTAGGAGCCGCCGTTGGCGTCGGCGTCGGCCTGCTGATCGCGCTGCAGGTGATCCCAGCGCGTGAAGATCACGCGGCCGAACGTGTCCACCTGCGGCGAGAACACGCCTGACGGCGAGTGGTTGAGCATGAACAGATCGCCCGTCGCCGGTTCGAGGCTCCACAGGCCCGACACGACCGGTGTCGACTCGTACTCGTCGAGCTGCGGATACAGATGGCGCTGGCCATCTCGCGGGCGATCGGACGTGAAGATGATGCGATCGTCCGCGCCGTAGATCGGGCTGATGTTGTTGTAGTTCGCCGGCTGGTTCGGCACCTTCGTGATGACCGGCGTGTCGCTCGGCCCGAGCCCCGTGATCTCGTACAGCTGCCAGTAGTAGGTGGCCACCTCGTAGCGGCGCGTCGGGGAGCCGATGACCATGCTGAACACGGCCTTCGTGCCGTCCCAGTGCACGTTGGGCTCGCGCACCGCGATGGCCCCGGCGCCCTGCATGCCGGTCATCCCGTAGCCCGCGGCGGCCGTGAGGTTCTTCAGCGCCCCGCCCGGATAGCGAATCCACAGGTCGCCGCCGCGCGGCGCGTCGGACACCGACCCCTTGTGGTTCGCGAACACCGAACCGATGGTGGCGAAGTCGGCCGGGTTGGGCACCTGGGTCACGAACAGGATCGGCGTCGACGGCAGCGGCCCCTGGCGCGCCGAGGTGACGTACCCGGACGTGATCGTCGTGACGACGAGCGTGCCCAGCAGGGCGGCGTGGCGGATTCTGAGGCGAAGAGCCGGCATAGGCGTGCCGGCGGAGTCGCAAGTCCGATGCCGCGGTGCCGTGACGCGCAATTGCTCGGGGAATCGTCGCCCGACCGGGTCGGAGGTGTGGCCCGGCGGACCGAACTGGCACAGCACTGGCCAGAAATGTGATCGACTGACGATACAGGCCGGCAGACGGGGCTCGCGGCCGGCCGGTGTCGGCGGGGGAGGCCGGATCAGTCGCGGTCGAGTGCGCCCAGGAGGAACACCGTGGCCGAGCCGAGGCCGCGAACTTCGACGAAGCGATCGGGTCGTGCGCGGGCCCAGGCCACTTCGAGCGTGGGCGGAGGCAGCACGATCAGCGCGTCGATCCGAGCGGTTCGCAAGCGATCGAGCCAGCACGTCTCGCAGGCCGCGTCGGCGAGCAAGGGGTCGCGATAACTGTGCAGGCGGCCGTCGGCGGTGACCGGCACGTAGCGCACGGTGTGCTGGAGGCGCGCGCCGTAGAGCGGATAGCGGTACCAGTTGTGGCCGGGCCCGGTGAATCCCGCCGCCACGGCGAGGCGCGTCGGCGGTCGCGATTGGAGTTCCCGCCAGGCCGGCCACGCGCTGGCCTCCCCGACCGCGAGGCGATGCAGGTCGAAGGCCGCGCCCCGCGCCGCGTCCTGGTAGACGCTCATGCGGATGTCGCCGCGCACGGGCGCGATGCCCGCCGGGATGATGACGGCGAGCGCGCCACCCGCGGCGACGGCCCGCATCCACTGCGCCCGGCGCGCGAAGCGCCACGCGATCGCCGAGACGCCGGCGATGACCAGCACGAGCGGCCACGTCGCCGCAATGCCTCGCCACTCTGCGGGACCGACACCGTGCGGCACGGCGGCCGCCGCCGACACCACGGCGAGCGCCCAGAGCACCGGCGTGGCGCCTGACCGCGCGGCGAGCGCGGCGGCGAGACACACGGCGCCGGCGACCAGGCGCGGCGACGCCGGCGTCCAGAACGCCCAGAGCGCGCGCACCGTCGGGCTGAGGGTGGGCAGCACGATGGCGAGGGCGACGGACGCAAGCAGCGTGGACGCCGCCGCGCCCGTGCGTCCGGCCCGAATCGCGCCAACGATTGCGAGGGCGAGCAGGCCGACGGCCGCGGGCCCGAGGCCGAGATGGTCGTACTCGGACGACCACGGCGCCCATCCGAAGAGCGCCCGGAGCACCGCGCGCGCGTCCACCTCGCCCGCCCGCATCGTCGACGTGAGCAGCGGGTTGCCGGGAAGGTGCAGGAGGGAACCCGCGGTGACTTCGAGCGGGTAGAGCGGGTTGCCCGTGTCGAAGAACGCGCGGACCAACGGTGGTGCTGCCAGCACGCAGGTGGCGACGCCGGCGACGACGACGGCCCGGCGGGCCGCGGGTGCGCGCGCGACGACGGCCGCCAGACACGCCCACCCGCCGATGACGAGCGCCACCGCCAGCGCGCTGCTCTTGGTGCCGAGCAGCAGGCCCAGGCCGACGCCGGCCGCCAGCGCGTCGGCGATACGCCAGGTGGCGAACGTCCGCAGGACGAACGTCAGCGCGACGAGCAGGGTCGCGAGCGCGACGTTGTCCACGTAGTGCGCGGAGACCAGGCTGGCCACGGCCGGCACGGCGGCGCCCGCGGAGGCGGCCGCGGCGGCCGCCGGTGGCGCTGCGCCCAGTGTGCGTGCCAGGGCGTACCCGCCGAGCCAGACGCCGACCCAGGTCCACGCGGCCACCGCGAAGAGCCACGCGTCCGTGTGAGTGGCCGCCAGCGCCCAGGCGAAGTAGACCTCCCCGTAAGGCGGGAAGTGGTTGTAGTACGCCGCGGCATCCGGGCCCGGTAGCGGCGCGAAGGTGCCGTGCTGCACCCACTCGACGGCGCGCGGCAGGTGGTAGGTGAGGGCATCCCACGCGAGCGGGGGCGCCACCAGCGCGCGCACGACGCGCAGGGCCGCCGGCAGCGTCACGACCACCGCGACGATGCGCCAGAGTCCCAGCGCGCGCCACACATCACGAGCGGCTGAGACATCGTGCCGGAAGCGCACGGCCGCCGCGGCACCCCACCGTGCCTGCGTCACGAGCGTGAGCAGCGCGGTCGCCGTCACGAGTGGCGTGAACGCGAACAGGCCCGCTGCGGTCGAGACGAGAAAAAGTCCAACCTGGAGCGCCGCCATCCCGCCCCACGCGGCGGCGAGTCGCACGGCCGTCGCGGCCTCCGGGAAGAGGCGGCACGCCGCCAGATACGACGGCCACGCCAACGTCAGGGCCAGCAGCGCCGCACCGGCATGAGTGAAGGCGTCGAGGGGCGAAAGCGCCATGCCGGGCCCTTACCCTACCTCACGAGCGCCGCGAACCGGGCACTACCGGTTTCGAACGTGTGCACCGCCGGCGGGCGGTGGGAGTCTTGGCCTCGCCGCGCTGCGCTGTTCGCTCGCCGTCATTCCGCGCGCAACGCCGTGACCGGATCCGTGCGTCCTGCCCGGACGCCGGGCACGAGCGCGGCCAGCAGACCCGCGGAGCCGAGCACGCCGGCGGCGATCGCGAGGCTCGCCGGGTCGGTGCTCTCGACGCCGTAGAGGAACCGCCGCACCGTGGAGCCGAGCGCCAACGCGCCGGCCAGTCCCACCACGACGCCGCAAGCCACGGGCGTCAATCCCGTCGCCAGGACATCGGACAGGATGCGTTGGGGCGCGGCGCCGAGCGCCAGCCGAACGCCGAACTCGGCGCGGCGGCGCGCCACCGAGTACGAGACGACGCTGTAGATGCCGACGGCGCCGATCGCGAGCGCCAGGCCGCCCAGCAGCGACAGGAAGAAGCGCAGCCGCAACGGCTCCGCGACCGCGCCGGCGACGATGGCATCGAGCGTGGTGACGCGGGACGTGGCGACGCGCGAGTCGAGCGCGGCAATGAGCGCGCGCAGCGTCGCGACCGGCGGCGGGCCGCCGGCGCCCTTCACCACGAGGACCGGGGCTTCTGGCGCCTCGGCCTGCGCGAGGGGCACGTACAGCACGTTGGGGTTGTCGCCGGTGAGGCGGGTCATGCGCGTCTCTTCCGCGACGCCCACGATCGTGACCGCGGTCGACCCGCCGAAGCGATGCCGGACGCGGCGGCCGATCGGATCCTGCCCCGGCCACATCCGTTGCGCGAACGACGCGCTCACCATGGCGACCGGCGGCGCGCCGACGCCGTCGCCCCGGGTGAACGAGCGTCCCTGCTCGGTGGCGATGCCCATCGCCGTGAAATAGCCCGGCGAGACGATGCGGAACAACGCATTCGGCTCCTGCGCACCGGCGAGGTCTGGCCGATCCTCGATCGTGACCGTGCCCTGCCAACCGCCGTCGCGGAGTGGCACGCGCGTGGTGAACCCGGCGGCGGCCACGCCGGGCACGGCCGGCAGGCGGTCGAGCACCTGCGCGAACAGGGCCGCGCGTGCCGGGGCCGCCATCTGTTGCGTGGGCGCGACGAGGTCCATCACCGCGACGTCACGAGCGTCGAAGCCGGTATCGATGGCATAGAGGCGTGATACCGAGCGGGTGAACATCGTGCCGCCGGCAACGAGCAGCACGGCCAGCGCGACCTCGATCGCCACGAGCGTCGCGTGCAGGCGGCGCGGCCCCGCGCCTGAGAGCGCGCCGGCGCCTCGCCGCCGTCCCGGTGCCTTCAGCTGGCCACGCAGCAACGCCCGCACCGGCGCCAGCGCCACCACCAGACCTACCGCCACCGACAGCCCGCACGCCACGGCGAAGAGCGTCCAGTCGACGGCGAGCGTCTCGTCGAGACCATCCGTCAACGGCAGGCGCCGGACGAGCGCCTGGAATCCGGCCACGGCGACGCCGGCCCCCGCGAGCCCGCCGAGTCCCGACAGGGCGAGCGACTCGACCACGATCTGCCGCACCAGCCGGCCGCGGCCGGCGCCGAGCGCGGCGCGCAGCGACAGCTCCTCGGCGCGGTCGGTGGTGCGCGCCAGCACCAGCGCCGCGACGTTGGCGCAGGCGATGGCCAGCACGACGAGCACGGCCACCTGCAGCAGCAGCACCGCCGGACGCACCGCCCCGCGCACGTACTCGCGCAGCGGCGTCACCGCCGCGTTGCGCGTCTTGTCCCACGCCTGCGGATACTCGAACCGTGTGCCCAGCGCCTGGGCGATGGCCTGGATGTCGGCGTCGCGCTCGCCGCTCGAGAGGCCCGTCCGCTCCCGACCCACCAGCACCAGCCAGCCGTTCCCCTGGTACTGCGCGCTCGCGGGATCGAGATTCAGGGGACGCCAGAGACGGAACATCGGCGACGGGAAGTAGAAGCCGCGCGGCATCACGCCTACGACCTCGACGGGATTGCCGTCGATCTCGAGGCGGCGGCCGATGACGGCCGGATCGCCGCCCAGTTCCTGTTGCCAGAAGCCGTAGCTCACGACCGTGACCGGCAGCGCTCCCGGGCGATCGTCACCAGCCTGCAGGGTGCGTCCCATCAGGGCCCGGGCTCCCAGCACGTCGAACAACTCGGCTGACGAGACCGTGGCGAGCACGGTGCTGCTCTGCTCGTTCACCCGCAGGGTGTAGCCCTCGTTCGAGTAGGCCGCCAGGCTCGAGAACGCACGCTGCCGTTCCCTCACGAAGTCGAACTCGGCGCCGGTCCAGTTGAAGTCGCTCCAGAAGACCTGCAGGCGGGCTTCGTCCACGACCGGCAGCGGCCGCAGCAACAGGCTCATGGCGACGCTCGAGAGCGCCACGGCCGCACCGACGCCGAGCGCGAGC
>WBZP01003919.1_pt1 | contig 15845 bp, 13 predicted proteins | sample 5204301 | NCBI WGS metagenome assembly WBZP01 (sample SAMN12412401, study PRJNA552823) | activated sludge metagenome | isolation source: activated sludge from nitrification reactor of wastewater treatment plant... | place: USA: Pennsylvania | collected 2017
GTCACGGACGGGTGCGCACCCGCTTTGAGGCCGAGCCCCAGCTGTACGAGGACTACGCCAAGCTCGCCGCGTGGTGGTGCCTGGAAAAAGAGTTCCCCGACGGCATGGTCAACGAAGGCTCGGTCTTTCCGCTCGTCGAGTCGCCGATCACCAGACCGAACGCCGCGCTGGAACATCTGCGAAACACGCTGCGCAGCCTGCTCGGGCCGACCTACGGACGCAAGCGAGGCGACCATGGCGACTGACGAGCTACGCGCGTTCGGACTGCTCATCAAAACCAGGCGGAAGACCGCTCGACTGTCGCTCGAACGGCTGGCAGTCTTGTGTGGGCTGTCGTCGTCATCGATCAAGCATGTGGAACGGGGGAGAGTCTCGCTGGCGACGTGTTCGGCGCTGCTAGCGACGCCCGAGCTACGACTGACCGTCGATGACTTGCCATCGTTCGCGAGGGAACCGCATCGTCAGCACAGAGGAGACACCGCGCTGCTTCGTCTGGGATTATCGCTGACCGAGTTCGCGGCCCGAGAGCAAGTCCTCGCTGAGGTCAGGCGCTTCGCCGCCCATCGAGATCTGCCCGAGTTGGGCGAGTGGGCTGAAGCCAAGCTGCGAACCGTTCAGCGGCTCCGAGCGGCGCTGCATGCAGAGGACGACCATCTTCCTGCGTTGCGAACGTGCGTCGCAGCTGATCGATTCTGCTTCGGCATCGCCGAACAAGCGGCTTGCTGCGGAAACTGAACGACGAGTCAGCATTCCCCCCTGCCAGCAAGGCTGCCTCGCTATCACGAACCAAGAAAAAGGCAAGACCCGCGCGTGTTGGGTTTTCGGCGAAGGGTACCCCTAAAAAAAAATCACCCGTTCAGGTCATGTGCGGTCCTACAACGTCGGTGGACTCTCGATATCGATCACTGCGTCCGCCCGCTGCGCCGAGCTTGACAACACATCATAGAATCCAATAGTACTGCAAGTCAGTACCTCTGGAGATCGACAATGAGACTGATGGTTTCCCCCGAGATCGTCAAGGCGTACCCATCGTTGCGTATTGCCTACGTTACCGTCCGCGGCATGGACAACACCGGCACTGATGAACAGATGGATGCGGATATGCGTGCTGCAGAGCAAGACTTTCGTTCGCGCTATCCGGACGTGAACCGCTTGGGAGCGGATTGTCGGATTGCCGCTTGGCGACAAGTGTACCAAAGCTTCAGGGTCAACCCGAGCCGCTTCCGTCCCAGCGCTGAAGCATTTCTGCGACGCATTATCCGCGGGGATACGACGCACTTTATCAGCAAGGCCGTCAATGCATACCTGCTCTCAGAGACCTCATACCTGCTGCCGGTCGGGGGCTACGACCTAGCCCGCATCGCGGGCGACATCGGTTTGCGCTACAGCGACGGTGGAGAACCCTTTATCCCGATAGGAGGCGTGGAACAGGAGGAAACCGATCCGGGCGAAATTGTCTATGCTGATGACCGGCGGATTTTGACTCGACGATGGAATTACCGCGATTGTGATCACGCCAAGATCACCGGGTCCTCCCGGGAAATCGCCCTTTTCATTGAAGCACCGCTGCCCTCCGTGAACACCGAAGACATCCAGAAACAGATCGAACTCATCGCCTCCCGCGTCGTCACGAGCTGCGGTGGTGCGAGCACAACCGGAATGCTCGACGTGAAAGAGGGAAGTGAGTTGGTGCTGTAGAAGGAGTGGGCTGCTCCGATTGCTCTTCATGATCCAGTGTAGGTCCCACCCACTTCACCGTCGGGAACGCAGCTAGGCTTAGCTTATGGCGCCGCAATAGCAGTGAGGTCAGGTCACCAGGACAGCCTGCCCAGAGCAGTCTGTCCATTGCCGGATCATCCACTGTCTTAGGGCATGAGAACAAAGCCAGTCTTTTCGAGTTCGCGAATCCTGCGGTAATCTCGCAGCAAGGCTTCATCGTCGGCGCTGACCAGGGTAATCGCGCCCGGTGACGAAAATAAATCAACGGTCCGATGCACTTGCGCGCCTGGGGTGGGCCTAATATAGAAGTCATACAGTGACGGCAGCTGTCTAATCTCCTGGAGCATGGGAATGTCTTTGACGATGCCCTCGAAATGCGAGATGAAGTCGATCGTCAGCATCCGCTTCTGCATGTGATATGGATGGCCTGCGACCGTTAGGAATTCTGTAGGATTGACATATGCGGCAACGGTCAATTCCAACTGGCTGTGGCCGACACAATGAGCGATCGCTTCGTGATTCATCACCCCGGCAAGCCGGGCCCCGGTCTCGATCAGGATGGGGCCGCGATCGGTCAACATGAGTTCCGAGTGCGCAGGTCCATACTGGATTTCCAGCGCGTCGAGGACCTGCCGCAGATAACCAAGCAGTGCCGACTGCTCTTGACCCTCGAATGGTAACAGCTCTTCCCTGTCGTAGACGTACGTCGCACCCGGCACGAACCGCTTGGTGCTGCGCCAGATATCGGTGATGTGGTGCTGGCCACGGTAGCTGACGCTGTTAATAACATATTCGGTTCCTCGGAGATACTCCTGTACTAGAACCTCATGGTTCGTTAGGCCCATGATATTTTGTTTTTCGAGCACATTGCGGCAGGCCCGGCGCACTTCCTCCCCACTATGACATACGGTGACACCATCGGTGCCGGCGCTATTTAGTGGTTTGACGACGACCGGCCACTGGTTGAGCGACGCGGCCCAGCTGAGGGCTTCCTCCTCGCTGGCCGCTTTGCTCTGCCGAGCACAGGGAATATTCCGGCGTCGCAGGGCCTCGGCCATCTCGAACTTGTCACGCCGGGCCAGACTCATCTTCGTACCATTGGTCAAGAGGCCAAGCTTCTCGCTGAGTGCATCCGCGAGTAGCACTCCGGGCTCAACGCCCGCGATCAGGCACACTGGCGCGTACTTTGCAACCTCTGCTGCGGTCTGTCCAATGTCACCCTGGTGTACGATGTTGGTCAGGTAGGGCTCACCAAATGTTGTGCGAAATATTGGTAGCGGCTCCACCGTACTTTGAATATGGATACAGGAATAGCCATGTTTGGCAAACCATTTTGGATACTGGCTGGCTGTCGAATAGGCGTCGACTAACGCACAGATCTTCGAGGTCACGGTCTCACTCTCCTATGTGTCAGTAGAGATGCTTATTATAACAATAAGCACTTCGGTCAGATTTCCGCGATGTCGTCTGCATCAGCACATGGCTCAACCCGACCAGTGCTTCAGGTTCAGAATTACGACTACTCACTACGTGGCCGTCTTGCGAGATCTGCCAACAACCCCCACCGATGCTGCCACTAAGGCGACAATAATTCCTACCAATGTAACAGCAGATGGTTTGAGACGGGAGTCAAATAGCTGCAGACCATAGGTCAGCACTGGCATACTCGATAAAACCAAAGTAATCGTAATTGGCTCACACCGCTCAATCCCCAACTGAAACAGAAACAGTGGGATAATTAGAGTTAATGTGGCCAGGAATATCATTTTTACAAGAAATAATGCGAAAGGCAAATGAATCAATTGACTCCCAGGCCACAAGAATAGTCCAACTCCAATAAGTAACGGAAATCGGATAGCCATTACCGATGTCGAACTGAACCCTTTCTCGCTGAGACGCTTCGCATACACTGTGTTACCCACAACACCAACAGCGGAACTCAAGGCCCACAGTAAACCACGCGTGCCTGCCCCATCTGGAAGAATACCGACTGCACTGCGCCCGAGAGATGTTCCTACGGTCAAGATACATAACCCCGCGAGGATACCAACAGCGGCATACCTCTCTAAGGGTAGTATTCCTTGGTCGGGCCGCAGAACTCGCCAAAATACAACAGCGAGAATCGGGCTAACCGCAAAAGTTATCATGCTGACCACAGCCGGCTCAATATGTTTGAGCGCCAGAAAGAAGCCTATCCAGCTAATCACTGTCGTAATATTTAGCCCTATAACAGTTCGCAGGTTCTCGGTAGTCTTTTGAATAATTTTCTCTGTTCTCAGAGATTGAACAAGGGCAAAAAATATTGCTGTGATTATGAAAGTGACAGTCATCACTATTATCGGATCTTCTTCCTGAAAGAGTCGCCCGAGGTATACTTCTTGAGCTGAGCCGATAAGCACAAAGGCCAGAGTCAGTAATATCCCTGTTCGATTGTTATGGCTCGATATCATGGCATCTCCCTCTTTCATTTAACCTTGAATTGTGCTAGGTAGTCAAGAATGTTCAACGGCTGTAGTCTTGTCCGCCGATAAAGGCGCGACTATGCGCCCCGTGAACACCATATAGAATAGTGTAGGCAAGCGTCCATGGCTAGTCAAGTGGTAAAGAGATCCGTGCACGAGCCATTCCTCGCAACCACATCCGCCTGACGCCTTGTGGCTCAACGTCAGTTATGAAGAAGCGCTAGAAAACATCGGCCTTTGCGCGCGTCGCTGAGTAGTCGCCAGAATTCGACCCCACGTATTGCTACGCGTTGCCATCAGCGGCTACGGTCGTGGTCACGCGCAATTCAATGGCCACACCATCGGCAAGGCTCGCACCCACCGGGGTGCAGCCAGCCAGCGCTTCGATGCTAGTCCGTACATGGCCGGGCACCTCTGCGGGGAGCGCAACCTCGACCTGAAGGCACGCCAGGCATCGCACAGGTTCATTCCTCATCTTTTTTATCACCTGCACTCGGGTGCGGCGCAGGAGGTTCTCCTGCTCAGGAAAGCGCAGAGCCAGCACGGTCATCAGGCACGTTCCAAAGGACGCGGCGAGAAGATCCGTCGGAGAAAATGATAGGCCGCATCCGCCGTTATCGGTGGGCGCGTCGGTGAGGAGTTCTGCGCCCGAGGCGAGGTGCCGTACTCGACAGCGATGTCCGCCTTCGTAGACGATATCTAGGGTCGTCATTGTGGTTTCTGCTCGCGGTCGGCGAGGATGGCATAGACGCGATCCACGCTCTTGCCCTGGGTTTGGCGCTTCACACGGATTGGCGCCAGTTCTGTTGCAGATCGCACATGAGTGCCACCGCATGGAACGATGAGGTTGCCGCATAACCAATAGGATATCTCGTTGGTGCGGCGGTCGGGCTCCATGATAATCGGCAAGCCCCTGGCAATCCACTCGTTGGCTAGCTCCGATACCTCCGGCAATAACGATGGGTCGAGCTTGCCATGGAAATCGAAACGGGAACTCATATTATAAATATAGCAGCCTTTGGTCATCGGGACGGATCCGAGCCGACCGTAGACCTCACAGATTGCCAGGAAGAGGAAGTGCGATGCGGAGTGGTTACGCATGTTTTGATATCGGTAATCCCAGTCGAGCTTCAACCGCACTCGTTGACCCGGCTTAAATGGAACCGGCTGGGCACAGCGGTGAACGACGACCGCATCAATCTGAACCATTGGCACCTTAATGCCATAGGGATTCTCGTCGGCACGGATGAAGGTAGGCATACCCGGATTCTTCTGCACATCGATGACAGGGACGTTATCGATGAACCCGCGATCCGCCACTTGCCCCCCTGACTCCGCATAGAAGATAGTCTCATCGAGAACAACGATGTCATCTTGCACATACAGGACCGTCGCCTCCGATTCAGTAAGGTAGGCGTCCTCATGATATACTTTACGGGTCGGGGGAGGCTGCGGCTGGGTTCTTAGTAAGTGCATATTTATCCTCTCTTGGGGATCGCGCTCTCCAGAGCGTGTTGCAGGTCATCAAGCAGGTCTCCGGGCTCTTCCAGACCAACCGAGAGACGAAATACCCGCTCGTCCAGACCATGAGCCAACCGCTCCCCGGCGGGGAGGCTCGAGTGTGACATGGTTGCACACTGGTTAATTAGCGATTCTACTCCACCTAAGCTCGGAGCCGGCGTAATGATGGCGAGCGAGCGAAGGAACTGGTCGGGTGCCCGATTTGGGGAGATACGGAATGTAACCACGGCCCCCCCACCTCGCATTTGGCTGGGGCGTTGCTTCGGAGCAAGCAGACCAGGGTAATAAACATTGTCGATGTCACGATGGCTAGAAAGAGCTTGGGCGATCTGCATCGCTGTAGATGAACTCCGCTCCATTCGCACCGAAAGGGTCTGGAGGCCGCGGATCGCCAGCCAGGCAGCGAACGGATCCAAGCAGCCGCCGTGGGAGCACCGAAATTGACGAAGCTCTTCATAGACCATTGCGTCCTGCGTCAGCACGATTCCTGCAAGCAAATCGCTGTGACCCCCAAGGAACTTGCTGGCACTGTGCACCACATGGCGCACGCCGTGCTCAGCAGGGCACTGGAGATACGGCGTTGCCAGCGTGTTGTCGACGACAAGATCCACGCCTCTTGTTACTGCGGTGATCATGGTTGCGAGCGAAAACTCGGTCAAGAACGGATTGCTGGGCGATTCCAACCAGACTGACGAAGGCGGTCTGACATCCATTAGTTCCTCCATCGTCGCGAATTCAAGCGGCGCCCACCGCAGAGCTCCGCATTCTGCCTCGGAGCGTAACAGGCGCAGGGTTCCGGCGTAGCCTCCCGTCATCAGTCGAATGGGGCCACGGCGTGATAGAACGCGGGCTAGCGCTGCGAGCGCTGCCATCCCCGAGGCAAACGCTACACCGTACTCCATCCTCTCGAGCTGTGCTACCCGGCGCTCGAAAATGTCAACCGTAGGGTTACTAATTCGGGTATACTCGTGTGATGAACCGGCTTCAAACTGCGCAGTCTGGAAGATTGGTGGCACTATTGCGCCCGCCACCCGTGGGATGCCGTCGTGGCCGACAGCGATCGTGGCTGGATGCAGAATCTGGCGTTTAGGACGCATGCGCTAGAATCCATTCCTTGTTCCAGATCGTTTCACTAAAAAGCTCAGTATAAATCTCGCCGCGATCGGGGAACATGGTTAGCACTATACCACTCTTGATTCGACGCGCTACTTTGCAGGCGGCAGCATAGGCAATGCCTGATGAACCACCGACGAAGAGCCCGTGTCGCATGGCTACCGACCGACACGCAAGCAACGCTTCCTCCTCTCCAACCACGATGACATCATCCACAAGGTGTCGGTTTTCCTCGATCACTTTTGGTACACTGTTGCTATTGCCAACCCCCCGAATCCGAGAGGTCCCGCCACTGCCAGTCCCAAAAGTCACCGAGCCAGGGTGGTCAGCGGCAAACGTCCTGCAGCGCGGGTTCTTTGACTTCAGCCAGCGCGACAGCGCCGAAAAGTGCCCACCGCTGCCGACGACGAAGACGGAAGCCGCGATATCCATGGGATGGATCCGTCGCTGCAGCATAGGGACCAACCAGCGCGCGTGGACTGCGGGGTTTAGCGGATTGTCGTTCTGAGCGACAAAGTAGGTTCTGGGCCGCTCCTGCCGTAGCTGACGGAGCCGCTCCTCGCGTGCCTGCTGCCAACCACCCGTGGGATGAGGCGACCGGACCTCGATCAACTCAGAGCCAAGCAGCTCGATCTTGGCTTTAGTAACGCGCGGAATACTTGAATCGGAAATAATGGTGACTGGATGGCCGAGGAACCTGCCACCCCAGCTAAGACCGGCACCCATGGAGCCAGATGAAGACTCCGCAACCGGCTGGCCAGGAACAAGCTCGCCGGTCTCCAGGGCAAGGACCATGATCCCGAGGCCAAGCAGATCCTTGAAACTCGCTCCGGAATGGCCGCCACCAAGGATGGCAAGCACTTCGCTACTTGCCTCAGGAATTGCCCCCAATCTTGCCAGTGGTAGGTTGGCCAGTCTGCGGAGTTCGGCATCGATTGCGGTACCGGATCGAGAATTGCTTGGAAGTAGTTTCCGACAGGGATTCATGGATAGCTTAGCTCCAGCATCGTGGATTATGTGGAAAGATGCAAGACGCGACGGCCACAGTTGATGAGGAATGGGGCCCAATCTGTCTCCGCATCACACTGGAAGCCGAAAATTTCATATCCAGCGCCGAGGCACTTGGCTAGACTCCGAGCTAGGGAATCCAGTTGTCCAGGCCATCCGATTGCACCAAATACTGTCCCAGAATGAGCGCTCCAATATCCCAAGATCTCACCGCGGTAGGTCATAGCGTTTAAGGTGGGAATTTCTTTTTTGAAAAAATACACATTATTAACATCGGCAGAAATCGAGGCTAATCGGGCAAGTCCGGGAAGACTGCGGGTGCGGAGCGTGCTAATGATCTGAGCAAAAATTCCATCCAGTAGCTGCCGTTCCCGCGCAGTATAGGATGGACGCCGGCCTGCTAGGGTATCGGTTGGTAGCGACTGCCCGCGGGGGAATGCACCGACGTATGTGCCATGCGGGACCCGATAGCTGGGCGAAAGGGCCTTGCCTTTAAAGAAGTCCCAAACACACGTCCGCCCGTCATTGAGACCAAGCGCATCGGTCGGCTCAATGGCGCTGAGACGCCTCGCCAACCAGCTGCGACTGACATGAACTCCCAGAAGTCGGGCACTGGCAGTCACTGCCAGTCGCATGTTTGCAGTGGATATTGCGCAGCCTATGCCGTCTGGGACCGGATCCTGCAAGACTACATCAAGTCCGACGCGCAGCCTAGCGTGACTCTGTAGAAATGTGGTAAGCACTCTTTCGGTTTTCGCTAACCGGAGCCCATTGGCGTTAACGGCAGACACTCCTGGCGTTGCCTTCAGCCTCGCAGTAGCGTAGCAGGCAAGTGGCCAGGGCATTCCGACGAGGCGACCTCGGTGATCCTGGACGAGTTCGCCGAACTTGATTGGTCCAAACTCGGTGCTCGACACAGGAACGGCAAGCCGACAGACTGCAGGGCTTCCGCCCGTCCAAGTTTCTGACATCCAGCTAGACTGAGCATCGACCATCGGCATCATCCTTCCGTGTGCCCGATTGTTCCCTATGTCCCTATTTTTCCCATCTAATTGGTACAGTATCTAGACATTCGCGATGTGTTGTCAATCGCACGGTGCCTGGGTCTGCCTGTTGTCGTCGGTGCCGGATGGATGCGCGACCGCAAGCTGATGCAAATCGTGCTGCGCGGATTGGTAGGCGACCCAACTCTGAATCACCGAACGGTGTCCCCAGAAGTAACTATCGCACTGATGTCCGTCGCGATATGCAGGGACGTTGAGTAGGATGTGGTGGGCCTTCCGTAGATTGATCATCGGGATCCCCGGGGCCAGATGATGTGTCAGGTGGAAATTGTCATGATGAGGGTGAAGCAACAGGCTCAGGAAGTTGTCGGGCGAGTTCCGCGTCCGGCTGAGGATGGTGCCGACCGGGAGACCACCATGGTCTGCCAGTTCCGTAAATGTCTTGAGTGCGTGATAGGTCATGGATCGAGATGCGAGCCACAGTCCCCCGAACCATAGGGCCGCACTGGGCCCATCGAGCAGCGCGAGGACTGTGTGAAAGCCTGCCCACCAGCCGACGATGGCGACGCGCTGCGGCAGCGACAGGTTAGGCAGGTCCGCCAGCACGCTGTCTCGCCAGCGTCTAGGGCTCAGCAAGACCTTCAGATAGACCTTGCACGCCGAGGCACTGCATCCAGTCGGCAGCGACAGGTAGTCAGGATCCTTCTTACTGTCACCCAGGAAGCGATGATGCTCCATATGAAGTTTAGTATAATGACGAAGGTTCTCGAACATCAGAGGAGCCAGGAGCCAGGAGCCAAGCAGATCATTGCAGCGCAGGCCTAGGTTCCCGTGCGAGGCATCGTGGAGACTGTTGCCAAGAAAGCGCTGGCCGCTGGCGAAGAGCAGTAACGCCAGCGGTAGCAGAGCCAGCGAACCGTGGATGACCAGCAGCCAAGCACCGAGAATTGCCGCCAACCAAAACACGAGCAGGGCCAAATAGTACACTGGGCGCGGACGCTCCAAAGCACGGAGCCGCTGGAGCAGAGCTAGCCCCCGTAGCGTGTTTCTCACAAGCAGAATGTCAGCATTGATATTGGTTGTGATCATTGGGTGCTCCCTGAAAGTGAGTAGCTGGGTGGGCTATTGGGGGGAGATGGACATAGCCAATGTCCATCGGGACAGACGGAACTGCTCCAGTATCCGGCATCGGTCGGGCCGCAGCCCGAGGAGTTGGTTCGAGCGATACTCTCACTAATGATATAGGGAATCTAAACTAAAAGGAGTGTCCGCTGCCTAGCGAGAACTCTGATGAACTGGGCTGGCAGGCGTTCGATCGGATGCAACCGATCGCTTTGGGCGCACAGAACAGGGAACCTACGTTACCGTGCGTGATGGGTCAAGGTCGTCGTGGCCCGGACAGGGCACACCGTCGCGCTTGAGTAGACTTGGTGGTGGAGAAGTGGGCAAATCGTAGCCCTCCCCATTGACTGCACAGCTCGTCTGTTCGTGCAGGTACCAGCTTGGACCACGCGCATCTGGCGGCCTCGTTGCACCGACTGCTTGCAGAGGATGCAGCGATAGACAGGCTTGCGGTTTGAGCGCACCGTTGCTATACAGCGCAGATATGCGGATTTGCGTATCCCATGCCCCGAGTCCGTAATCAAATTACCGCATCGTGGATCTTCGTTTTAGAACCTCTAGAAGTCTCTCCGCACAGCCCCGTGCTTTCTCTGGTGTGTCGCACGCGTTTGCCCTCACTCGCTCGGTGTGAACACCTTCGCGACTGAGTAAGCTTAGACGTTCATGAGCATCGACAGGACTTTCCGAATGGAACTCTTCGCCGTCAACTTCGACCACCATTATAGTATTCGCATGAATCAAAATAAAGTCTGGCTCTATCCGTTGGTACTGTTGACCACCGCGAATAAATACAGGTAACGGCGCAATGGTGACCGAAAGCCCCTTAAATGCCATATAAAGATTAATCTCTGGCATGGAGCGAAACAAGAGACCATCTCGTTCAAAAGGAGCTATGTTCGTTGAGCGTACACGCCCTTGATTCGATAATCCTTCACCCTTTGCCCAGCGTGCTGCGCGTTCTCGCCAGTTGGCTTCCGCCTTGGCTAGCTCCATCACAATACGTACAACAGATATGCCATGGTGATCTAAATTCCGTAGCACTTCATTCATCGCAGATCTGATGCTTGTCTGCATTGAGTCGCGGCTCGCCTCGTTTAATGCTGAATAAGTCTGCATCGGTATAGAAAAACTAAATCCCCATCCATATTGACCACCATCCCAATTGTCATAATCCTCTAATGAAACCTCGGGCTTGGGACTCGAAGCAATTAAGTTAACCTCAGCCCTAGAGCCCGCCAGCGCTAACAGGCGAGTGGTAGTCAACAAGAAGTCGTCAACACTCAAAGGAAAGTCATTCATATTGATGATTGTCCGGCAACGAGCCGATCGGAAAATACGCCCCGTTCAGGTACGGCATCGGCGCACATCTGCATGGATAGGAGTATGTGGCAGGGTCTGACAGACCGTTGACTCATTTAGCCTTCTTGGCGGTCCGGTGGACTTCTTTCGCCGCCTTCTTGGCGGAGGTCGATTCCATGTCAGCTACTGCCCGCGCCGCGATGGAAGTACCCGCATCGACGTTCCGCAACCGCTCCGCCCTGGCCACGCTGGTCATGAACCGTGGGGGCTGTGCAAGCGCCACGAGAGTTTGCCCCCCAAGCCGGAAGGGAACACTCACGGTGAGAGTGGAGGGGTCGATCATGTCAGTCAGGTCATCGTCTTCCTTCTGGCGCGCAACCTCGAGGGCTACTGCCTTGTTTGCCGCGTCAATGACCTTGTCTTGAATCGTGAAGAAGCCGTGTCCCGGATAGCTCAGAGAGAACGTGTAGAGATTCGAAGCCAGGTAAAGTGTATAAGTTTGCCGCGACGCCTTTCCATGTCGATCGAATACCACATCAATCGAAGCGCTGATCCAATTCTGCAGTCGATCGCGCTCGATCGTGGGTGCGTTCACATCGTCGATTGGTTTGAGCGTCATCTGCGACAACGATAAGGGGGAGTGAAACACGTAGTTGCCAGAGTAGCCTTTGCACGTTGCTCCGGTTCCGCTTCTTGTGAGCCAACGGATAGGAACTTGCTGTTGCATCAGTTTTTCGTCGAAAATGATTAATACATTGGGTGCGATCGCGATGCCTTGTGCACTTGAAACGTCGTAACCACCTGTAAGCCGAAGGCAAGGCTTTGGAATTAGATCGCGCTGAACCCCCGCAAATCCACCGAGCGGAATGGTCGTCTTGCCGCAGGTCAGGCTCCACGAGTATTGGCCAACTTGAGCGAGATCGTAGGTCACGACCACCGGCTCGGTGCACGATGGACCGGCGGGCGTGGACACCTGTCCCGATGCCTCAGCCGCAATGAGCAGCTTCGTGACGAGCCTCGTGTTGACTTCCGGCTCAGCCGAAGGAAACACCTCAGCTCGATCGCCGCTGAGAGCAATCAGGTTCTTCCGAACCGATTTGAACGATTCATGAGCACCAGCGTAGTATGTGTGGTAACCTTTGCACTCTGCCTCGCAGGGTGGAATTGAGGTTAGATCCTTCAGGCCTCTCAAGATACGGTCCAGGAAGTACTCCGTACGAAGTGGTTCGGGGACTTTGGCGTCGACCAATTCCGCCGGTCCTTCGGCAAGCGGCGACAACGAGGTTGGAATCCCCTTCTCGTCTCTTCCGGTAACTTCAAATAGCGCAGCCCTATCTGCGGCGATGATGTAGCGCACAGTCGAACTCGAGAGGGAACACGCCCCCGCCGTACCGATCATTTCGACTTTCGCCATGGGGCTGAATGCACTTTGTGCCAGGGTCCTGAGCTGTTCTATGAGCCCGTTCTTGGCGAGTGCAGCGGTCGTCGAATCAAGGCTCAAGACGACGCAGTGCGGGGACTGTGGGAAGTGCTGGATAATTTTACGCCAAGCGTCTGAATCGCTTACGCCGAAGACGAGCGTGGCAGGCATGTTGCTAGCGAATGATGTCGAAGCCCATGCCACAAAGCAGAACGGCAACATTTTGAGATAGTGCAGCATCGTTGTTCCAAAGTGACGGAGTACAGCGTTAGTTTGGCTTGCAATCCTCTACAGTCATCTCTTCGAGCACGACTGCGACGACATTCTGCTCGTCGATGAGTTGTGACCATCGCTGCATCACGTTAATGATTCTCTTGTTGTTCAGATCATTTATCAGTGCCGGAATGTCGTACCGTCTGTCTTTGTCCTTTTCAATGAAGAATTTATCCAGCTTCTCGAGATCGGGGATGCTCTTGACTGACCCAAAGAAGGAGCTGAGAATGCTGATGTTCTCCGTATTCAGATTGAAGCGAACTTCGGCGCCGTAAGGACCATACTTGGCTTCGATGTCTGCGTTTGAAGAGGTCTTGGCGCCAGAAATCTTGAGAAGCATCGAACTTCCATAGAGAACCTGCGCGATGTACTGAATGGACTTGGGAGGCTCAGCGGAGACGAGAACGCCCCCAGATGTCGACGACGGCGGCTGAGTTGCGGCGATTCGGCGCCCAAGCTCAATGCAGGCATTCTTGCGAACGCAAGAACGGACGGCCTCACCTAGTGAAAGTTTGGATGTGATCCGGGCCAATGAGAGCCCGACACTTGTCTTCTGACCGCTCGATTTAACATTCGCCGACAGGGTCTTCGCATAGTTGAACCCGAGCCCACCGCCAACCGACAACGAGTCATTGGTGAAGGAAATCAGGAACTCAGGGCTCGAGATCGGAGGCGACGCCGCTAGCAACGCAGCATCCGTCATGGTCGGCGACTTGTTAGCGACGAGTGGATTGTGGACCTCTTTGATGAGGTCGTTTTGGATGGTCGCCCAGCGTGATGCGACCGCCTCGCAGTCTTTGTAGCCGACCGTAAACGAGGGGAGTCCTCCGCGCGATAGATCAGTGGCGTCCAATGGAGTCGGTGAATTTGATCCGACCCAGTAGAACTTATTCGGGGCAAAGTTCGCGCCCAGAGTGGTACAACCACTGCTGCTCATCGCACCGAGAGCGCCCGCCGTGAGCATGAGAAGAGCGTTTCGTCGAGCTATTGTTCCGGTCATCTTCCATATCCTTATCGATCGCTGGGGGGGGGCCGGCGCATCTGATCGTTCTTATCCATTCCGTCAGTCCTCGCACGAGTGACAGGCCCGCTTTTCGACTACACTGACCTATTGGATCGGTTCGGTCCCAGTACAACGGGCCTGCTGACCTGCGTACATCGGGGCGCTTGGTGGGTCAAGGTGCATGTGATTGGTAAGCGGGTCGGCTGCCACTTCGCGAGCGTTCCGTTCAATGGCTCGCGATCGGTAGGCTGAGCAGCGGGTCGGCTGCCGCTTCACAAGCTATCCAATAATGGATCGCGATCGGTGAGCCGCCCGGCTGTCGCTTCACAAGCGGGCCGGTTAAGGCAGCGCACTCGGTGAGCCGGGCAGCAGACTGGCTAGCGGTTCTTGAGATGCCTCACAGACTCACTCGGTCAACGATGGAGCGCCAGTGTCTAGATCGAGCGCCCTGCCATAGCGTGGGCGCTTTACGGTCTGCGCGGCTTACAGTCGTGAAAGTGAGGGATTGGGGGCGCTCTGGCCATCGGGGTGTCGCTCATTAGATAGTGGGGCGGCACCACTTCACGCTAGGGCCGAAGGTGAAGTTTGCGATCACCACTGCCTAGCGTCACCCCGTTCACCCAGAAGTGTCAAGGTGCGCGCCGTTTGTGAGTCTAGCGACTCATACAGTACGTATGTGGTTGTTAGTGGGACAGGGGCCACATCGGCTGAAGACAATGTATAGGCCAATTCCCAATGCGACGTTTCAATTAGTGCGACCGTGAGCGAGTGCAGCAATCGAACGCAGCAGGCGTAGTCAGCAGGTGTAACCAGCAGGCATAGTCAGCAAGCGGAATCAGCAAGCGGAATCAGCAAGCGTTGACGAAATCAGTTCACAGAAGAGAACATAAATTGGCGTGTGTTTAGTTCTCAAATTTCTTTGGGCTTGCAAGTTTTGCGCCGCGACATTTTCTCTTCACTTTTGGATACTTATCCAGTGTGAGCAAATGCCCACTGGAACTCACATTGTCTTTTTTCTTTCGTACACAGCAAGCGTTCACAGCAAGCGTTCACAGCAAGCGTTCACAGCAAGCGTTCACAGCAAGCGTTCACAGCAAGCGTTCACAGCAAGCGTACGCAGCAAGCATAATCAGCAGCCGAACACAGAATGGACTTGTGTCATGTGCGCGTTGCACTACTCCCATGCGACACGCTGACGATGTGGGTGTGGGTTTGTCCGTTTGCTATTGAGAGGCTAGCTTCAAAAGCAGGACTGGGAAGGCTGGAGCTAGCGAAGCTCGGCAGGAAGGCGGGTCGGGCGGGGAAGGCGATCGGTGTGATTAGACTTGGCGATATGTGATGCCGACGGAAAAGAAGGTCATGAGCGCGACGAGTCCGTCGGCGCTGAGTGTCTGCTTGCCACTCACGAATCGGGACAGCGTCGATTGAGCCAGCCGCCGGGGCCATCCACGCGGCCGGGCAGAGCGACCGACGGGACGGGTGAGCCGACGCCGCGCCAACCGTCGGCGACTCCTCGGCCTGGGATTATGGCAGTGCGTCGGCAGCTACATCAGGCGCTCTCTGCAAATGCGGAGCTTCGTCGCGCGAGCGCGTGACTTATCGGGAGCGCATCATGGGGGCGCGCTCCAGCACTGTGACGTGATGGGCGTCGACGCGACAGAGCAGAATCACGTCACCGAACCTGCTTGGCGGACGCGCCGTCGGACATCGATCTGGCGATGAGCGTGTTGCGCGGAGCGATGAACAGCGAACACTGTGCGCTGTGACGCTTCACGGATTCTCGGTCGCGCCTAGCTGTTCAGAAATGTCAGAGGCGGCTTTGCCAGCGCCTCGAACAGAATGATCTGCCGCGTGTCACGCATCATGCGCCGAAGCTGCTGTCCCTCCTTGCCGGAGACCGT
>WBZP01003920.1_pt1 | contig 15840 bp, 18 predicted proteins | sample 5204301 | NCBI WGS metagenome assembly WBZP01 (sample SAMN12412401, study PRJNA552823) | activated sludge metagenome | isolation source: activated sludge from nitrification reactor of wastewater treatment plant... | place: USA: Pennsylvania | collected 2017
CGGTACGGGCCAGCTTCCAGAACTTCAAGGTCGAAGGCTCGTCCATGTGGCCGACGCTGGAGAACGGCGAGTTCCTCATCGTCAACAAGCTCGTCTACTCCGAAGTGGACATGGAGAAGCTCTCCAATTTCGTGCCGTTCGTCGATGCCGGCAGCGACCCGAAGCGCAACGTCTTCCACGGGCCCGAACGCGGCGACATCATCGTCCTCAAGGATCCGCGGAACACCGAGACGGACCTCATCAAGCGGGTGATCGGCCTCCCCGGCGAGACCATCGAAATCGTCGACGGCAAGGTCTATATCAACGACCACCTGCTGGAAGAGCCCTATATCAAGGCCATCTGGCACGACACCAAGCCAAAGGTCCTCATCCCGCCCGGCGAGTACTTCGTCATGGGTGACAACCGGGACAACAGCCTGGACAGCCGCAGCTCCCAGGTCGGCCTGGTGCCGCAGGACCTGATCATCGGCAAGGCCATGCTCTCCTACTGGCCGCGCGACAAGTTCGGCCTCGCGCCGAACGAAGAGGGCAAGCTGGGCGAAGAAAAGCCCGTGCTGACGACCAAAGCGATCGGCGAATAGCCCTGCTGCGCCATCGGCCACTCGAACGCCACGAAGTCCCGCTTCTCTGGACGATCGACCGCGCCGAGTACATCGAGAACATCTACCGGCTCCAGGACGGGCAACTCGTCCTGGAGCCGCACCATTTCGCCGTGTCCGGTTGGCCGCCCGGCGAATCCGACCTCTATCTGCCCATCCTCCTCGACACGCACGACCGCCAGGGGTACTTCGAAGCGGCCTTCGACGGCGACCGGCTGGCGGGAGTCGCCGTGGTCGATCCGCGCCCGCGCGGCGCCCATGGGGAGCTCGTGCAGTTGGAGTTCTTCCATGTCAGCCGGCCCTACCGGAAGGCCGGGCTCGGCAGCCGGTTGTTCGAATCAGCCAAGGTGGCGGCGGTCGCTTTCGGCGCCCGCGGCCTGTACATCTCCGCGACGCCCTCCGAAAACACGGTGAACTTCTACCGGGCGAAGGGCTGCGTGCTGTCCCCACAACCGGACCCTGAACTGTTCGCCCTGGAGCCAGAAGACATCCACCTCGAGCTCCATTTCGACGAGCGCTGAACCTGTCCCGGATGCCCTCGAACAGGTACAGTCGAAGCTCGATGACTGACTCTCTCGAAGCTGTTCTCCAGGAGCGCGGGGCCATCCTCCGCGGGCACTTCCAGTACGCCAGTGGCCGCCACGGCGACGTGTACGTCGAAAAGTTCCGCATCCTCCAATGGCCCGACGTCACGGAGCGCATGTGCAAACTGATCGCTGAGCACTTCCGCGGGGCGCCGAACCTCGTCGTCGGTCCGACGACTGGCGGGGCCATCCTCTCCTACGAGACGGCGCGCCAACTCGGGCTTGCCAGCCTTATCGCCGAGCGCAAAGAAGAAGGCTCGGATGTGCGGGAGTTCAAGCGCGGCTTCCAGATCGGCCCCGGCGACAAAGTCCTCATCGTAGATGACGTGATGACCACCGGCGGCAGCATTCGCCACGTCATCGATGCCGTCGTCGCGCGCGGAGCGGAGGTCGTTGGCATAGCGGCGCTGGTTGACCGCACGGCCGGCCAGACCGGTTTCGGCGTCCCGTTCTTCGCCTGTATCTCGGTCGACATCAAGTCCTACGACCCCGCGGAATGCGAGCAGTGCAAGCGTGGCGTAGAGCTGAAGATCACGTAAACCGCGCAGCCGGCGCCGTTGCCTCGTGGCGTACAATCGCTTGCATGCGATTCGTGCGGCAGGCAGGCAGCGACCCTTCGTTCTTGCTCAAGGCGCTGGGCGAAGCCGCGGGCGAATTGCACCGGTCGTTCTACGGCATGCCGCATCGCCAGTTGCAGCGCGAAGCGACCGGCCCAGACGAAGGCTGGTGCCTGCTCGCGATTCCCTACCACGTCCTGCAGGTCGAGAAGGGCGTCCAGAAACAGCTCGATACCATCCTCAACACTCGCCAGGGCGAAATCCGTCACGTCGACCTTGATGACATCCCGTTTCGCGAGGATTTCATTGAGGACGACTACGAAGAGCTGCTGGAGGAGTTCCACTACCTTCGCCGGCGCACCACGTACTCGCTCTGGGACATCGACGAACGGGACTGGCAGCGCACCGGCTTGCACCCGTACCGCGGCGAAATGACCGTCCTCGAAATCGCGCGTGAGCTCTACCAGCACGACCTCGAGCACCTCTGGCAGGCACGGCGGATGATGGACGAACTGACCGCCGGTACCACGCGGTGAAGCCAGTCCTCCGCATCGTCCCTCCCGGCGCGGCGCAACGTGCGGCAGACCCTGACGCGCCTGCCATTGCCTTCTTCAGCGGCGAACGCGAGGCGCTCCAGGTTGCCACCAGCGCCATCGGGCTCGGGATCGACCTCCGCACCGGCGGTGAGTCACGGATTACCGCCTCTGAGGGCGAACTGCGGGAGTTGCTCGGACCGCTCGATGACCTGGCTCCCGAACTGGCGGCGCGGTTGAGGCGCTACCTTGAGCCCGTCCCTGCCTGGCGCTTGCGAACCCGTTCGCTGCCGCTGGACAGGCCACTCATCATGGGCATCCTCAACCTCACCGACGACTCATTCTCCGGCGACGGCGTGGGTAGAAGCGTGGATGCCGCGCTCCGGCGAGCGTCAGCCCTGCGGGAGGCCGGGGCCGACATCATCGATGCCGGCGCCGAAAGCGCGCGCGCCGACCGCCCGGTGTTGGACGCCGCATCCGAGGCCGCCCTCGTGGCACGGGTGGTAGCCGACCTTAGCTCTGAAGGCCACCTCGTCTCGATCGATACCTACAAGGCCCCGGTTGCCGAAGCGGCACTCGCCGCCGGCGCGGAGCTGGTGAACGACATCAGCGGACTGACGCTCGGCCCGGGCGCCGCCGCCGCCGCCAGGGACGCCGGGGCTGGGTACGTCCTGAACTACAGCTACTCCGTCCCGAAGCGGCGCCCGGACCAGCCCCCGCTCTACGAAGACGTTGTCGTCGACACGGTGGCATGGATGGAGCAACGCCTGGACGAACTCCAGTCAGCCGGCCTGCCCCGCGACACCATCGCGATCGACCCCGGCATCGCCTTCGGCAAGAGCCACGACGAGGACATCCAGGTCGTGCGGCGCTGCGGCGAACTCCGGACGTTCGGGCAGCCGCTGCTGCTCGCGCACTCACGCAAGAACTTCATCGGCAGCATCAACGGGCAGCCGCCCGCCGATCGGGACCTCGAAACACACATCGCGAGCGCGTTCGCCTACGAACAGGGCTTCCGCATCTTCAGGGTGCACGACCCCGCTGGAGCGCGAAGGGCGCTGGCGCTGGCGGCAGCGATCGCCACGGGCAGCCCGGGCGATTTCGGGCCAGATTCAACCTCGTGGCCGTGGCGGGCGGGCGCGAGCGCCTCGCACATGACCCGGCAGGAGCCGGACAAGGCCGCGCCCGCCGGTCAACGCTGGTAGGTCAGGGCGGCGGGGGCTGTGTTGCGAGCCCGTCCATCCGCCAGGCCGCGTTCCCGGCGGAGGCAAGGTCTTTCGCTATGGTCCCTCTGGTGTTGCCGTCCCGGCTCACAATCCACATCTCCGGTCCGTCGGCGCGGCGCGGATAGTACGTGAGCAGGATCCACTGCAGATCCGGCGACCAGCCCATCACCGAGGGCTGGTTGTACTCCGGGACGTCGAACGAAGCGATGCGCGTCCGCACGCCTTTCTCGATGACGAAGAGGTCGCCGTCCTGCTCCGCGACCGCGTACGTCCCATCGGGAGCGTAGTTGCCACCGCCGATGCCGCCGGGGCCTGGCTTCCAGTAATCGGCCGCGATTACGCGTCCCGTGTCGTGCTCAGCGCCGGTATTCAGGTCCACTTCCCAGAGGACACTGCCGCGCGAATCGAACCGCAGGATGGCGGCGGTGTCGTTGGCCAACCAGTACACCTGCGGCGAACCGGAGAACTGGGCGAGGCAGGCCCGCATCGTCCGCGTCGCGCCCGAAGCGCTCGCCTGGACGAAGCAGGAGTCCGCATTGACGTACAGCAACTCGCCCTGGATCGCGGGATTGGGCTGCTTCTCGAGCGAGGGCGGCGAGGGGTTGCTCCGGCCAAAGGCGAACACAACGAGGACCGTGACCAGCAGCGCCGCAACGCCCCCGAAGATCCCGGCAACGTACAGCCGGGTCTTCATGACGCCAGCTTCACCTGCGAGCGGCTTCGGTAGACGGCCAGCAGCAGGACGCCAGCGACAAGGATGCCCCCGCAGACCATGAGCGCCATAGGCGCGCCCAGACGTTCAGAGAAGTGCTTCGCGACAGAGTTGAACAGCACGAAGAAGGCCCCAACCACACCCACGAGCACCATCAGGAACGACTCCCGTAGCACGCCATAGGCGACAATCGCGACAGCCGCCGCTCCGGCAAGCAGTTCGAACCCGGCCGGGCCGGTGTCCACGCCTGCCTGGAACGGGCCCATGATGAGCAGCACGGAAAACAGCACGCGCACACCCAGGACGGGCTTGAACCACTTGGCTTCGGCCAGCACGAGCGCGGCCGCCGCGATCCCGAAGATCGTCATGCCCGCGAGCTGCGGGCTGAAGTCGTCGGGCCAGTTGCCGGCGGACTCGCCGAAGAACACGGTCGCGCCCGCGAGGGCGAGCACCTGGGCATACGAAGGGCTGACCACCCAGAGGCACAGCGCCACCAGGAACGTCGCGCCGGCGATCGTGAGCAACGCGCCCCGGTCGCCGGGATCGCCGAGACCGAGGCCGAGTTCGTTCACCGTGACGGCGAAGGCGGTGGCGAACAGGGGCACAGCGACAAGCCACGCCGCCTGGCTGCCCCGCCGCAGTTGCGGCTCATCGCTCAGGTGCAGCGCGGCTCCCAGGCCGACCAGCAGCGCCGCCGGCGTGCCCACCGCCAGCACGCGGGCCCAGGACTCGAGCTCATCCCAGCTCTGGGCAAACAGCATGAACACGCCAACGCTGAGCACAACGATACCCAGGTACAGCAGGACCTCGAGGACGCCGGGACGCGCTTCAGCCCTGCGGCCAGGGCCCTGCTGATCTTCCCATTGCTCAATCCTGGCGGCGGTATCGCTCTCGACGAGGCCAGCCTCGATCCACCGCTGGAGATGCTCTCGCGTGGTTCCCATGGCGCGGAATGTAGCGAAGCCGTGGCGGCCCCGCCAGAGCCAGTCAGCCCGAAACGGCGGGTCGTTCGGACCACGTCACATCACGGGGCTGGGAAGAGCGCGAGCCAATCGCCTGCGCTTCGCCCTCAGCGCGGGCACGTGGCACGGACGTCGTGCGTTGCCTCGCGGGCAGGGTCGCCTCACCAGGGGAGCCGGCGCCTATACTGCCACTGCCTTCGAGGGGCCGCAGCCCTCAACGAGGCGGAGTATCGCTGTGTCGCTCAAAGGAAAGTCGGCGATTGCCGGCATCGCGGAATACAAGCCCAGCCGTTACACGCAGGGCGCAACCACCCTGGGCATGCTGGCGGACGTCGGCATGCAGGCCGTGGCGGACGCCGGCCTCGAAATCAAGGACATCGACGGCATCGTGACCGAAGCCTTCGCCGAGGCGCCGATGTTCGCCCCGGCGACGATGGTCGAGTACCTCGGCGTGGACGCGAAGTTCGCCGAAGTCGTGGACCACGGTGGCGCGACCGGCGCGGCGATGGTCCTCCGCGCGGCGCTTGCTATCTCAGCCGGCCTGTGCGATCGGGTCCTCTGCATGACCGCGGCGCGGCGCGAACAGCGCAGTAACTCAGGGCCGAAGCGCTCGGCGAACACCGGCTGGGCCGGCCGTCGCAGCGACCGCACGCCGTATTCGGAGTTCGAAGTCCCCTACGGCGCCATCGGCGCCAACTACGGTTACGCGATGATCGCCCAGCGCTACATGCACGAATTCAAGCTCAAGCCGGAGCAACTCGCGAAGATCGCCGTCGCCCAGCGCTACAACGCCTGCCACAACCCGGACGCCATGTTCTACGGCCAGCCGATCACCGTGGAGGACGTGCTCAACTCTCCAGTTGTCGTGGACCCGCTCCATTTGCTGGAAATCGTGATGCCCGTCGCCGGCGCCGCGGCCGTCGTGGTCACCGGCGCGAAGACCGCGCGCAAGCTCAAGCACGACCCCGTGTACGTCCTCGGCGCGGGGGAACACACTACGCACCGCAGCATCACCTACGCGCCGAACCTCACCCATAGCCCGATCAAGGCGGCGGCGGACCTCGCGTTCGATATGGCGGGCGTCCGCCGCAAAGACATCGACATCGCCAGCATCTACGACTGCTACACCATCACCGTGCTCATTTCGCTGGAAGACGCGGGCTTCGCGAAGAAGGGCGCAGGCGGGAAGTTCGTGGACGAGCACAACCTGCAGTTCGATGGCGATTTCCCGCTGAACCCCCACGGCGGCCAGCTCTCGTTCGGGCAGGCCGGCCTCGCCGGGGGCATGTCGCATGTGACGGAAGCCGCCCGCCAGTTGATGCGCCGCGCCGGCGACCGCCAGGTGAAGAAGCCGGACTTCGCGTTCGTGAACGGCAACGGCGGAATCATGAGCGAGCAGGTCTCGCTCATCCTCGGGAGGGACAAGTGACCCAAGAGCCAGCCACCTACACGCGACCTCTGCCGGAGCCGGGAGACGTAACACGCCCGTTCTGGGATGGATTGCGGGCGCACAAACTCGTCCTCCAGTGGTCGAAGAAGGGCAAGCGCGCGATCTACTACCCGCGATCGGTCTCGCCGTTCGGGCCGAAGGACGAACTGACCTGGAAGGAATGCAGCGGCCGCGGGACGGTCTACTCGTTCACGGTCGCTCGCCGGCCCACGGCGCCGCAATGGGAGGACGCCGGCGACTACGTCATCGCGATCGTTGAGATCGAGGAAGGCGCCCACATCACGGCGAACATCCTGAATTGTGACCCGGGCGCCGTGCGCATCGGGATGGCCGTGCGCGCTGTCTACCAGGACGTGACGCCGGACGTTACCTTGCTCCAGTTCGAACCGGCCTGAACGCGGCCGGCGCTCACGCCGCCCGCTTCACCGCCGGCCCCCGCTCTCTCAGTGCGATGAGCTCGGCGCGGATCCGCAAGAGGATCGGCGCGGCCATGTTGGACACCCCGGGTGCTCGCATCGCGTCCACCATCTGGATGGCTTCGTCGATCGCTGAATCGAATCCGCTCTGCCAGGAATCTCGGTCCGTGTGCGCCTGCATGAAGGCAACCTCGTTCGGTTCTCTGTCTTTCTGATATCGGCAGGTTCTTCGCCGGGCGATAGTCGGCCCCGAATTTCGGCGCTTCACCCGGTTTCCACTCAATAGTTCCCAGCTTGTTGCCGTCAATCAGGGAGGAGAGTGGTGAAGGTTGGGGTTTTGGTCCGATGAATTGGTTGAAGCACTTTTCGCCGCAGCACCAGGGAGACGGGCTCGGTGAGCCTATCCCGATCCCCGCGCGGGCCTTCCGCCCCGCGGACCCGGGGCTTGTGCAACGCGCGATGGCCACCGGCATGGCCTACGAACTGGCCATGGACTCGTTCTTCGGCGCGTCGCACGCGATTCGCCCGAGCGGCGAACGCCACACCCACTCGTTCCGCGTCCAGGCCACCTTCGTCACCGACAGCGTGGATGAAAACGGGATGATCTGCGGGTTCCGCGAGGTTTCCGACATCCTGGACGCGGAAGCCCGCCGCTACGTGAACCGGTTTATCAACGAGATCAGGCCGTTCGACGTGGTCCAACCCACGGGCGAGAACCTCGCCACCACGATCTATCGCAACCTCCTCGCCGCCCTGGCCGAGGACATGCCCGGCGGGCCCGAACTGGTCAGCGTCACCCTCTGGGAGAACCCGACGAGCTCCGTGCGCGTCGGTATGTGGAGGGCCGCATGACGCGCGCATTCAGCGCACTGCTGGCCGCGATCGCTCTTGGTGCGGTCGTCCTGGACGGAAACGTCCCGGCCGCTTCCGCCGCCACCGTCCCCGGCAGGATCACCTTCCTGGCGGCAACCTGCCCATCGAGCAGCTCCATGTACCAGCGAGTTGTGGCCGGCCAGGACCCGAGCTCCGGCGAAAACGGTACGGCGGCCGACCCGTCCGATATCCCGGCGTACGGCTGCACCCAGTCGTCGGGGCTCGGCTTCTTCCTGCTCGCGAACTCCACCGCCCAGTCGGTGTTCACGGACGAAGCATTGACCCACGCGGCGACGGTATCTTCGACCGAGACCGGGCCGGCGGGTGCGACCATCATCTCCGCGGGGACGACCGTGTACGTCCCGGGTGGCGTGGCGCAATCGCGGCGCTTCTCGGTTTCGAACTACCCCACGACGATCACAGCCCGCGCGGCGATGCCTTTCCTGGACCTCCAGTGCCTGACCGACGGCGTGAATAACGACAACGCCGACGGCGCCGGGTGGGGCGACCAGGCCATCGGCGCCGGCGCGCAGACGTACTGCATCGCCTACGTCTGGGACGGAGCGACCTCCCCGACGGCGACGCCCACGAGCGCGTCACCTACCGCCACGACGGCCGCGACCGTAACCCCAACGGCCACGCCATCCCCGGCGACCCCCGCGACCGTAACTCCAACGGCCACGCCGTCCCCGGCAACCCCCGCAACAGCAACGCCAACCGCCACGCCATCCCCGGCGACAGCAACGACAACGGCCCCGCCGTCCGCGACGCCCAGTGCGACCGCCACAACGCCAGGCACGACAACCGCGACTGCCACAAGCGGCCCCGCAATCACCGCGTCACCGGCGAGCGGTATCAGCACCACGATCGATGTGATGATCCCTGACGGCGCCGGCGGATGGCGGCTGTCGTCCCCGGCAGGACAGTGGACGTTCCTGCTGACTTCTGACGCCAGCAAGGTCAGCCAGACCGTCCGTGACGGGAAGCTGAGTCTCGCCCCGGCCACCTACGAAGTCCGGTTCAGCGGCAGCACCGGCAACACCATGAAGGCGTCCATCGCGGACTTCACGCTGCTCTCGGCCGGGGCCTGTGAAAAGCCGGATGGAGCCGACCTCACGCTCACGCTTGTCCCGGAGGACTTCAAGAAATACGGCAGCATCCACATCTGTGCGTTCCTCGCGGAAGTCCAGTCGACGGCGGGCGTGAAGAAGACCTTCGTCAAAGCCGACGATTCCACCGTGGTCTGGCGGATCGAGCCCTCCACTCCCGCCGACCTGCTGGTCTGGGACCTCAAGGCTGAGTCGTGCGAGGAGTTCGGCGGCGCGGCCTGCGGCGCCATCGCGAAGGGAGGCGCCGGCACGTTCTCTTCCGCGTCGAAGGAGCAGTACCTGATCGTCACCCAGTCCTACAAGAAGGACGGCGAATCCTGCTCGGTGACGAATACGGCCGAGTGGTCGGCTTCCAACTCCACCGCGAAACGCCAGTCCGTTGACGCTTCGTACATCTGCTCCGGCGCACCGACGATGGGCTGGCCGCTGTTCGGGCTCTTCGCGGCCGGAGTGCTGGCAATCACGCTGGTTGCCCGGAAGAAGATGCAGTGGCCGGAGTAGCGCTCCTCATTGGCGGGGCAGCGTGCTGGGCCGTGATCGTGCGCTTCTTCTGGAAGGCCGGCGCCTGGCTCCCGTACTTCGTTGCGGGAGCCGCCGGCTGCGCGTTCTTGCTCCTGCTCCTGCTGCGGGACTTCCTGCCGGGCGAAACGCTGTTGCGGGCAGCAACCGCCGGCGCCGTGAACTCCGTGGCGTGGGCCCTTGGCGTCCATACCCGGGTTACGGCGGCGCATCCTGGTGACCTGCTCGTCATCGGCGTCCCGCACCACAATGAGTGGACGCTGCTCAGCATCGGCATCGAGTGCTCTGGCCTGCTCGAAATCTGCACGCTGTTCGGGCTTGTGCTCTTCTTTCCAGCGCTGCCGATGCCAAAGCGCCTGCTCGTCCTTGCCGCGGCGATAGGGCTCACCTTCGCCGCCAACATCGTCCGCATGCTCGTGATCGTGATGGCGGTCGCGTACGGGGGTCAGTCCAGCCTCGAGATTGCCCACGTCGTGCTGGGCCGGGCGGTGTTCTTCGTGCTCGCCGTTGGGATTTACTGGTTCGCCATCACGCGGCCAACGCTCAACGCGGTCGGCGCGCGTCTCCGGGAGGCACGCTGATGGCCGCTGACCACTGGTACAGCGCTCTGGGCTTCTGGGGCGTGTGGCTGTTCGTGCCCATCCTGGTCGATGGCTTCCTCGCCTTTCGCTACCTGACTGCGACCATCGCCGGACGCGCCAGGCGGCTGCCAATCCGGCCGGTGACCAGGGCGCCGCTCGGAAAATGGCCGCGCGTGAGCATCCTCATCCCGGTCTACAACAGCCAGGAGATGCTCGCCGCCTGCATCGATTCGATCCGGCGGCAAAGCTACCCCAACGAACTGATCGAGATCCTGGCGATCGACAACGGCAGCAACGACCAGTCATTCAAGGTCTTCTGCGAGGAGCAGCAAGCCGAGTTCACCGGGTCCATCCATTGGCTTTCAACGCTGCACCAGGGCAAGCCGTGGGCGCTGAACGTGGGCATCCACTACGCCCAGGGCGACTACATCATCAACCTCGACAGCGATGTCGTGCTCCACGAGGACGCCATCGTCAACATGGTCGCGGCGTTCGAGAACGACCCCGACCTGATCGCCGCGACCGGCGCGGTGGAGATTCGGCCCGAGGCCCGCGACCGCGGTTTCATGCGGCTCGTGCACGAGTGCGAGTTCCAGGAGTACTACTTCGGCTTCAACGTGGGCCGGCGCTTCCAATCCCAGGCGAAGTCCCTGTTCACGCTCGCGGGGGCCTTCAGCGGGTTCCGGCGGGACATCCTCCTCCACACCCACCTGTACGACACGAGCACCGTAGGCGAAGACACGTTCATGACCTTCGAGTTGCAGGAGATGTTCCCCGGCAAGCGCGTCAGCGTGGTGACCGCGGCCGTCGGTTACACCGACCCCATTCCGAGCCTTCGCGCGCTGTACGCGCAGCGTGTCCGCTGGCAACGCGGCGAGATCGAGGTCATCGCGGCACATCCGAAGCTCGCCAGGCGCGGCCTGTTCTACCGTGGGTTCGCCCCGGTGCGGACGCTGCTCGTGGACCACACGCTCGCCTTCCCGCGCGTGACCTGGACGTTCCTGATGCCGGCGCTCGTGTTCTTCGGCTACGAAGCATCGACGGTGCTCATGGCGACGGTCGCGCTCTACCTCGCTTACACCTTCATCGAATCCGCGACCTGGCTGACCAGCGCGCTCCTCGTCGTGCCTCCCTCATCCACGCGGCTGTGGCGGGGCTGGTGGACCATCCCGCTCATGCCGGCGTACCGGTACTTCGTCTTCTGGTTGCGGTTCGCGGGCGTGCTCACGGTGCTGACGGAAGCGCACCAGTGGCGCACCACGGACCCGGTCACGGCCTCCCGCAAGGAGTTCCTCCATCTCGTCCACGGCCGGGACCATCGCGAGAAGACGTCCCGCGCCGCCTGACCGCCTGCAACTCTCGTTCCTTTGTGCCTTCGCGGCACTCTGGGTACCGTGCGAACCACGCTCGCAGCCGGAGGCCGCATGGCACGACCGTTGGAAGACATCCGCATCCTGGACCTCACCTGGGTGCTCGCCGGGCCGTTCGCCTCGATGATCCTGGCGGACCTCGGCGCCGAAGTGGTGAAGGTGGAGCGCCCGCCTAACGGCGATATCTCGCGGACCACCGGGCCCTACCAGAACGGCTGGAGCGGGTACTTCTTCAGCATCAACCGTGGCAAGAAGAGCATCGGCATCAACTTGCGCTCCGCCGAAGGCAGGGCCCTGTTCCTGCGGCTTGTCGAGAAGGCCGACGTGGTGGTCGAGAACTTCACCCCGGGCACGATGGCCCGGCTCGGCCTGGACTACGGCGTGCTCTCCGCCCGAAACCCACGACTCATCATGGCCAGCGTCTCGGGCTTCGGCCAGACGGGGCCCTACAGCGACCGGCCGGCGCTGGATATCGTGGTGCAGGCGATGGGCGGCGTTATGTCGATTACCGGGGAGCCAGGCGGCGGGCCCGTGCGGCCGGGCACCTCGTATGGCGACCTGACCGCCGGGCTGTTCGCCACCGTGGGCATCCTCTCGGCGCTCCATGAGCGCGAACGCAGCGGGCTCGGCCAGGTGATCGACATCTCAATGCTGGATTGCCAGTTGGCGGTGCTCGAAAACTCGATCATGCGGTACTTCGTCACTGGCGAGGTCCCGGGGCCGCTCGGCACCCGCCACCCGAGCGCAACGCCGTTCCAGGCCTTCCCGACAGCCGACGGGCATATCGTCATCGCCCTGGCCTTCGGCGAGGAGAACCAGTGGGCGCTGCTTTGCGCGATGCTCGGCGTGCCCGAACTGATCGACGACGAACGCTTCGAAACCGGCCCCAAGCGCACCCGCAACCACTCCGCTCTGGAGCCGGCCCTGAACGAGGCCTTTCGCAAGCGGACGACCGCCGAGTGGTACGCCGACTTCCTCGCCGCGGGCATCCCCTGCGGACCGGTGAACACTATCGCCGACGTGGCGAACGACGAGCAGGTGAGATTCCGCCAGAGCATCAAGCCGGTAACCCACGCGGTGGCGGGCACAATCCCCATCGCGGACTCACCGGTGAGGATGTCGCGCAGCGAAACGGGCATCCAGGGGCCGCCTCCAAGCATGGGGGCCGATACGGAGAGCGTGCTCGAATCGTGGCTCGGGCTCGGCGCCGCGGAGGTCGCGGAGCTGGAGTCGAGCGGCATCGTGGCGACTAGTGGCGGGCCGGACCTGAGCCGGATTACGTAGCACGCACCCGCAATCCGTAAGAATCCGGTAAGAGCCCCGGTTAATCTCCCCGCAGCCATCTACGTTACCTATGGATACATAGCCGATAATAGAGGCATGAGGAACCTTGGGAGACGCGGGGATGAGTGGGATCTTCTATGACCCGGCCGAACGCCGGCTCCATGCGGTGCAAACTGACCCGGAGCCCGGCTGGACGCTGGTGACACACAACCTGGAAGCGAGCGTGCATCACTGCCGCCGCATCATGCGCGAGTGGATTACGACCGACGAGATGTTCCGCATCGATTGGAGCATCCGCCGCGAGCGGCTCAGCGCCTGATTTGTTTACGATTCGGGGCGTGAGCAGCGCCATCGCCGAAGCCATCGAACAGCTCGACCAGCAAACCGGTCCGGCGGCCAGGCGCTTCGACCATGGCCCGGCGTTCAGCGGCGCCGCCGCAGTCCTGCCGTCTGCCTACAACCCACCGACGCTGGCCCACGAGCACCTGCTTCAGCGCGCGCTGGACGCCTATGGACTGCACCACGCGGTTGCCTTGCTGACCACGCGAAACGTCGACAAAGGACTGCACGGCGCGAGCCTGGCCGACCGCATCGGGATGCTGCTCGCTCTGTCCGGCTCGTGGCCCGGCCTTTGCGTCGCAGCCTCGAACCAGGCCCGCATCGTGGACCAGGCGAACGCGTTGAACGCTGCCTTCCCCGGCGTGGAATTCGACTTCATCGTCGGCTTCGATACCCTGGAGCGCCTGTTCGCGCCGCGCTACTACACGGACATGGACGCCGAACTCGCGCCGTTCTTCGCCCGGCACCGCCTGCTCGCCGCAAACCGCGGCGACGTCGAGGCTCACCACGTCGAAGCCTGGGTCGCCGAAAATGCGGGGACGTTCGCGGGGCGCATCCTCCTCCTGGAGATCGACGAATTCCCCGCGTCACTTTCATCGACACGCGTCCGTGAGGCCGCCGCAAAGGGCGGCGACGGATTGGACCTCCCGCCCGCGGTCGCTCGCTACGTGACTGAACACGGCCTCTATCGCTGATCTCCCGCATACCCCGTTAAGCTTCGGCGCGGGAGGTTCACCATGCAGATTCAGCAAGCCCTGGAGCACACCCCGGCCGGTTACGCCCGGGAAGAAGCGCATCGCATCGTCCATGGGGCGAGCCAACTGGGCCGCTTCAACGCCCGCTTCGCCCTGTTTATCACCAACGCGGTCGGTTCGATGTGGTGCGCGTACCTGTTCGCCGCACTCGCGCTCGTCTCGCTGCCCTCCGCGCTCAATTCCGGCGACATGGTGGTGATCGTGGCGTGGATATCGCAGACGTTCATTCAACTGGTGCTCCTGTCCGTCATCATCGTGGGCCAGAACGTCCAGGCGGCGGCGACCGAGGGCCGTGCCGAAACCGACCACAGGACGCTGGAGGCCGTGCACACGCTCTCCGTGGAGATTCACCGGATCAACCAGCAGCAAACCGAGATCCTCCAGCAGTTGGACGGGCTCAAGAGCGCCTGATTTGCGCAGCCGGGGCGGCGTCGCTCACGCTGGACGGCATCTTCGTTTGCAGGTCATCCCATGCCTCTTTCACAGTCTGAACTCGACACCTTCCTTTCCGAGCCTCACATCGCCGTGGTGGCCACGAGCGGCCCGAAAGGCAAGCCACACGCGATGCCCGTCTGGTATGCGTGGCGCGATGGCAAGGTGCTCTTCCACACCGGCGCCGAGTCCAAGAAGGTCCGCAATCTCCGGACGAACGACCGCATCAGCGTGGTGGTGGACACGAAAGACGCGCCCTACAAGGTCGCCGTCATCGAGGGGACCGCGAAGCTCTTGCCCGGCGATGGGGCGCTCGCCCGCGACATCGCCATCCATTACCTGGGCGAAAAAGCCGGCGCGAGGTATGCGAGCCAATCGACAGACCCGGGCGCGCTGGTGGAAGTTACGCCTGCCAGGGTCATCTCCTGGGACTACGCGCGGGAATCCAACCCCTGAAACAACGGGCAGTCTCGGCCAACCGGATCAAGCGCACCGTCCAGCCCGCGCGGCTGGCCGGCAGCGCCGCGGTGCGCTGGGGCGTCGCCCATCTCGCGTTTGGAGAGAAGCGCCAGGTACGCAAGAAGCAGGCGATGCTCCGGACGGCCGAGGACGTCACGCGCACGATGGGCGAGATGAAAGGCGCCGTGATGAAGGTGGGGCAGGTGCTCTCGCTGATGTCAGGCGTGCTGCCGGATGAGATGGCTTCGCAGCTGGCCAGCCTCCAGTCGAACGCGCCGCCGATGAGCTACAACCTGGTCAAGCAGGTGTTCGAAGCCGAATACGGCGAGACGCCCGAGCACCTCTTCCGCAAATTCCAGCACGAACCGTTCGCCGCCGCGTCCATCGGCCAGGTCCACCGCGCCGAGCTCCGTGATGGGACGGCCGTAGCGGTGAAAGTCCAGTACCCCGGCGTGCGCGAAGCCATCGACCACGACCTGGCGAACGTCGGGATGATGATCAAGCTGGGTGGGCTGGTCGCACGCGGGCTGGACGCCGGGACCATCGTGAAGGACCTCGAAGCGGGCATCCGCGCAGAACTGGACTACGTGCGCGAAGCCCAGTGGCAGGAACGCTTTGCGAACGCGTTCGCCGGCCATGCGTTCATCCGCGTCCCCCGCGTCATTACGGAGATGAGCCGCGAACGCGTGCTGGTTCAGGAGTATCTCCGCGGCAGACCGTTCGCGGCCGCGCTGGAGCTCCCGCGGGACGAGCGCAACCGGTTGGGGGAGATGATCTACCGCTTCTGCTTCGGCAGCATCTACCGTCACGGGCTGTTCAACGGCGACCCGCATCCCGGCAACTACCTCCTCCTCGACGAAGGTGGCATCGGGTTCGTGGACTACGGCTGCATCGCCGAGTTCGACACACCGACGATCAAGGGCTTCATGCGCCTCATTCGCGCGCTCAACGTTGGCGACATCGAAGAGTGGCGCGTCGCGACCGAAGCTATCGGCATCCTGCTCCCCAACGCTCCGTTCACGACGGAGGAGCTCTACGAGCACATGCACTGGTACTGGGCGCCGATCCTCGGAGACCGCG
>WBZP01002850.1_pt1 | contig 15837 bp, 14 predicted proteins | sample 5204301 | NCBI WGS metagenome assembly WBZP01 (sample SAMN12412401, study PRJNA552823) | activated sludge metagenome | isolation source: activated sludge from nitrification reactor of wastewater treatment plant... | place: USA: Pennsylvania | collected 2017
CCGGCGCAACCCCTACCGAAAACCGCAACGGGATGCTGGCGGTCTGGGCGGCGATGGCGCTGGCCGTGCTGAGCAAGGGCCTGATCGGCGTGGTGTTGCCTGGGGCGGTGCTGGCGATCTACGTGCTGATCGAGCGCGACTGGCGGTTGCTGTCCCGCCTGCACCTCGGCAAGGGGCTGGCGCTGTTCCTGTTGATCGCCGTCCCCTGGTTCGTCGCCGTGTCGCTGGCCAACGATGAATTCGCCCGCTTTTTCTTCATCCACGAGCACTTCGCGCGCTTCCTCACCAAGGTCCACCACCGCGTGGGGGCCTGGTGGTACTTTGTCCCCATCCTGCTGTTCGGGACAATGCCCTGGACCCCCTTCATCGCCGTCCGGTTGCGCGAGGGCTGGCGGCGCAAAGGTTCGCCGGGAACGCTGCAAACGTCGCGGTTTTTGCTGATCTGGGCGGCATTCATCTTCCTGTTCTTCAGCGCCTCGCATTCCAAGCTGCCGTCCTACATCCTGCCGGTGTTTCCGGCGCTGGCGCTGTTCGCGGCGGTCGAGATGCAACGGATGGCGTCAACGACGCTGAGCCGCTTCGCCTGGGGGTTGGCCGTGGTCGGCGGCGCGTTGCTACTGGTAGCGCTGATCGACGGCGAACGTATTGCCCGCGCCTTCTCGAAAAGGTCGTCGCCGTTCGAGATCGTCGACCATCTTGTGCCCTGGATCCAAGCCTCGGTGTTCACTTTCACCACCGGCGCGGTCGCGGCGGCCTGGCTGTTCCGGCGTTGTTCGCGGTCGCTCGGCATGGTCGCCCTGGCGCTCGGCAGCCTGGTGGCCGGCATCCTGGCGATGGATGGTCACGATCAGCTATCACGGTTGTCGTCGTCCTATCATATCGTTCGCGAGATTGAGGCGACGCAGGGGCCGCTCGACCGTACCGCGCCTTTTTTCACCATCGAGATGTACGATCAAACCCTGCCGTTCTACCTCGGACGGACAGTCACACTGGTGCAATATATTGATGAATTTGCCCTCGGGCTGGCGGCGGAACCCGACAAGGGCATCCCAAAGGTCGCGGACTGGAAACCGCGCTGGCTCGCGCTGGAACGGGGGTACGCGATCATGCACCCGGACCACTATGATCGTTTCGTCCGCGAAGGACTGCCGATGCGGGTACTGGCCCGCGACCCGCGCCGGATTATCGTGAGCCGCCAATGACCGCCGCCAGCTTCGGTCTGATTCTGACCGGCGTGCTGCTCAACGCCGTCGCGCAACTGCTGCTCAAGGCCGGCACCAACACGCTGGGCGTGATTACGCCGACCATCGCCAATGCGCTGCCGCTGGCTGGGGCGATTGCCACCAACCCGCATTTTCTCGGCGGTTTCGCCTGCTACGGCATCAGCGTCCTGGTCTGGATTCTGGCGCTGTCCCGCGTACCGGTCAGCATCGCCTATCCGATGCTCTCTATCGGCTACGTCGTCAACGCCTTCGCTGCCTGGTACCTGTTCGGCGAAATGTTGAGCAGCGGGCGTTGGCTCGGGATCGGTTTTATTATCATCGGCGTTTATTTGCTCGCGAGATCGTGACATGGCATCACTTCCACATCTCACCTTCAACCCCTCTTGCCTTGAGGGAGAGGGGGAAACTCTTCCTTATCTCCCATTCGCCCGCCCGACGCTGGACGAGGACACCATTGCTGGCGTGGCCGAAGTGCTGCGCTCCGGTTGGATCACTACCGGGCCGCAGGTCAAGAAATTCGAGGCGGCGCTGTCGGATTATCTGGGCGGTCGGCCAACACGGGTATTAAATTCCGCCACCGCCGCGCTGGAAGTCGCCCTGCAACTGTGCGGCATCGGTCCCGGCGACGAGGTGATCACCCCCTCGCAAACTTTCTTCGCCGCGCCCAACATGATCGCCAAGGTGGGCGCGACGCCGATCTTCGTGGATGTGGAACTGGTCAGCCGCAACCTTGATTTCGACGCGGTGGCGCGGGCGATCACGCCACAGACAAAAGCCATCATGCCCACTCATTTCGCGGGATTGCCGGTGGACATGGAACGGCTGTACGCGCTTGCGGAGCAACACGGGCTGCGGGTCATCGAGGACGCAGCGCTGGCCATCGGCTCAAGCTGGCGCGGGCGGCGGATCGGGAGTTTCGGCGATCTCACGGTATTCAGCTTCCATCCCAACAAGAACATGACCTCGATCGAAGGCGGGGCGCTGGTGCTAAACAGCGAGGCGGAGGCAAGCGAAGTTGAAGTGTTGCGCTTCCACGGTATTACCCGCATGCCCGATGGAACGCGCGATACCGCTTTCCCCGGCGGCAAGTTCAATCTGCCCGATGTCAATGCCCGAATTGGTCTCGGCCAGTTGGCGCGGCTGGAGGAATTCAACGCCCGCCGCCGGGAATTGGTGGCCGAATATTACCGGTTGCTGCGCACCGATCCGCCCTGTCTGTTGCCGCATCCCGGCTATCCCGGCGACGAGGCTGGGCATAGTTGGAACATGTTTGCGCCGCTGCTGCCGCTGGAGCGGATGACGATGGACCGCCAGCAATTCCGCGCCGCATTGGAAGCGCGCGGCATCGGCACCGGCGTATCCTACGAAGCGGCGCACCTGACCACGCTGTTTCGTCGTCATGGCCACCATGAAGGCGAGTTACCCAACACCGAGAGGATCGCCCGCGAAACGGTAACTCTGCCGCTGTTCCCGACGATGAGCCGCGCCGACGTGAAGCGGGTTTGCAAGGCGGTCGGCGAGGTGCTGGCGGAGGCGAGGATCTGAGATGAGCGAACCGCTGCTTTCCGTCATCATTCCGGTCTACAACGAGCAGGAAACCTTGCCGGCGCTGTTCGCCCGGACTTATCCGGCGCTGGACGCGCTGGGCGTGCCCTACGAAGTGCTGTTCGTCAACGACGGCAGCCGCGACCGCTCGGCGGCGCTGCTCAAGGATCAGTTCCTGGTCCGGCCCGACGTCACGCGGGTCATCCTGTTCAACGCCAACCACGGCCAGCATCTGGCGATCATGGCCGGCTTCGAGTACTGCCGGGGCGAGCGGGTGGTGACGCTGGACGCCGATTTGCAGAATCCCCCAGAGGAAATCGGCAAGCTGCTGGCGGCGATGGACCAGGGCCATGACTATGTGGGCAGCATCCGGGAAACCCGTGAGGACAGTTGGTGGCGGCACGCCGCCTCGCGGTTGATGAACCGGCTGCGCGAGCGCATCACCCACATCAAAATGACCGACCAGGGCTGCATGTTGCGCGCTTACAGTCAGTCCATCGTCAAGGCGATTGTGGCAACGCGCGAGGTCAGCACCTACATTCCGGCGCTGGCCTACACCTTCGCCGCCCACCCGACCGAAGTTACGGTCGCCCACGCCGAGCGCGCCGCCGGCGAGTCGAAATATCCGCTGTACAAGCTGATCCGGCTGAATTTCGATCTGGTGACCGGCTTCTCGCTGGCGCCTTTGCAGGTGTTCTCGCTGGCTGGAATCGCGCTGTCGCTCGCGTCGGCCGGGTTCGTAGTGTATCTCGCCATTCGTCGGATCATCGTCGGCCCGGAAGCGGAAGGGCTGTTCACATTGTTTGGCATCAGTTTTTTCCTCAACGGCATCCTGCTGTTTGGCATCGGCCTGCTGGGCGAATACATCGGCCGTATCTACCAGCAGGTGCGCGAGCGCCCGCGTTTCACCATTCAGGCGATTCTGGAACGGCGCGAGGAGGGAGATTGAGTCCATGACCCGCGCCGTCGTCTTCGCCTATCACAACGTCGGGGTACGCTGCCTCAAGGTGTTGTTGGCGCATGGCGTCAATGTTGCGCTGGTGGTCACCCACTCGGACAGCCCCAACGAGTACATCTGGTTCGATAGCGTCGCCGCCACCGCCACCGATTACGGCATTCCGACGATCATGCCGGAAGATCCGAACGCCCCGGATGTACTGCGGCGTATCCGCAATTTCACCCCCGACTTCCTGTTTTCGTTTTACTACCGGCAAATGTTGACACCGGCGCTGCTGGCCATCGCCCCGCGCGGCGCGCTCAACATGCACGGTTCGCTGCTGCCGAAATACCGCGGTCGGGTACCGGTCAACTGGGCGATCATTAACGGCGAGACCGAGACTGGCGCGACGCTGCATTACATGGTGGCGAAGCCGGATGCTGGCGACATCGTGGCTCAGGCCGCCGTGCCGATCCTGCCCGATGACACGGCGCGGGAAGTTTTCGACAAGGTGACGCTGGCCGCCGAGATCGCGCTGTATCGGGCGCTGCCGACTCTTGTGGCGGGAACGGCGCCGCGCATTGTTCAAGATCTTGCCCAAGGCAGCTATTTCTCTGGCCGCAAGCCGGAGGATGGGCGTATCGACTGGGCTTGGCCAGCGGCGCGCATCCACAACCTGGTCCGCGCGGTCGCGCCGCCGTATCCGGGTGCGTTGACCACCGTGGCCGGCCAGCCGGCGCGGATTCTGCGCACGCGGGTAATCGCGGCGCACGCGCCGCCCATCCCGGCGGTTCTCGCCCGAGTCGGCGACCGACTCATCGTGCGCTGCACCGACGGCGGTGTGTTGCAGATCCTCGCGCTGGAGATTGCCGGCGAGCCGGTTATTCCTTCGCGGCTGACCGCGCGATTTGGCTCTGGTCCATGGCGGCTCGGCGGTTGAGGGTCATGATTTAATCACCTCTCCCTCGGTCATACCCTCACCCCCAACCCCTCTCCCGCCTGCGGGCGAGGGGAGTCAACTTCGGAATCCCTTCCCGCAATGAAAAGAATCCTGATCCTCGGCGTCAATGGCTTCATCGGCCACCACCTGTCCCAACGCATCCTGGCGGATACCGATTGGGAAATCCACGGCATGGACATGCAGGACGACCGCGTCCGCGATCTGATCGGCCACCCGCGCTTTCACTTCTTCGAGGGTGATATCACCATCAACCGGGAGTGGATCGAGTATCACGTCAAGAAGTGCGACGTGGCGTTGCCGCTGGTCGCCATTGCCACCCCCGCCACCTACGTGCGCGAACCGCTGCGGGTGTTCGAACTCGACTTCGAGGCTAACCTGCCCATCGTGCGGTCCTGCGTCAAGTACCGCAAGCGGCTGGTTTTTCCTTCGACGTCCGAGGTCTACGGCATGTGCGCCGACCCCGAGTTCGATCCCGAAAACTCGCCGCTGGTCTACGGGCCGATCAACAAGCCGCGCTGGATTTACGCCTGCGCCAAGCAGATGATGGATCGGGTGATCTGGGCCTACGGGATGGAGCAGGGACTGGATTTCACCCTGTTTCGGCCGTTCAACTGGATTGGCGCCGGGTTGGATTCGATCAACACTCCCAAGGAAGGCAGTTCCCGGGTCATCACCCAGTTTCTGGGCCAGATCGCGCGGGGCGAGTCGATCAAGCTGGTCGATGGCGGCGCCCAGCGGCGTTCGTTTACTTACATCGACGATGGCATCAACGCGCTGCTGAAGATCATTGCCAACGAGCGGGGCGTGACCAGCGGCCAGATCTACAACATCGGCAATCCGCGCAACAACCTGTCGGTGCGCGAACTGGCGACGCGGATGCTGGAACTGGCGGCGGAATACCCGGAATACCGGGACAACGCGGCCAAGGTTCAACTGATCGAGACCACGGCGATGGACTATTACGGCAAGGGCTATCAGGACGTGCAGCAGCGGGTGCCGAAGATCGAGAATACCTGCGCCGATCTGGACTGGCAGCCAAAAGTGACGATGGATGACGCGCTGCGGCTGATCTTCGAGGCCTACCGCGCGCACGTCGCCGACGCCAGTGCCCTGATCCAGTAAGTCGCGATGTCAGCACCGCTGCTAGCCCTCAAGATCGATGTCGATACCCTGCGCGGGACGTTGGAGGGTGTGCCGCGGCTGGTCGAACTGTTCCGCCGGCACGGGACGGATGCGACCTTCCTGTTCAGCCTCGGTCCCGACCATACCGGCTGGGCGATCAAGCGGGTGTTCCGACGCGGTTTTCTCGGCAAGGTGAAACGGACTTCGGTGATCGAGCACTACGGGCTCAAGACCCTGCTCTACGGGACGCTGCTGCCCGGGCCGGATATCGGCCAACGCGCGGACGACGTGATGCGGAGAGTCCGTGATGCCGGTTTCGAGACCGGCATTCATTGCTGGGATCATGTGCTCTGGCAGGATCGGGTGGCCGGAGCCGACCGGGAGTGGACGGTTCGCGAGATGCGCAAGGCGGTCGCGCGCTACGCCGAAATCCTGGGCGCGGCGGCGACCGTGCATGGCGCGGCCGGCTGGCAGATGAACGGCCACGCGCTGCGGTTCGCTGGGGAACTGGGCTTTGCCTGCTGTTCCGACGCGCGCGGCACCCATCCCTTCCTGCCGGTGGTGGACGGCGAGACGATCCGCTGTCCTCAGTTTCCGACCACGCTGCCGACGCTGGACGAATTGATCGGCGTGGATGGCGTGACGCCGGATAACGTGGCCGACCGCCTGCTGGAAATGACGCGGACGGCGCCGACGACCGGCCATGTCTTCACCCTGCACGCCGAACTCGAAGGTATGAAATTCCTGCTCATCCTCGACCGGTTGCTCGCGGGCTGGCGCGCTCAGGGCTATCACCTCGGCGCGCTGCGGGCGCTGGCCGGCGAGATGCCACCGGACGCCTTGCCACGGCATGAAGTGATTTACGGGACCGTACCCGGCCGCACCGGAACATTGCTGGTCCAGGGGCCGGCGGTCTAGGAATTGCCCGACCTCTGTTGTTCACGGAGGGCAACAAGCCATCCGCAGCGGTTCCGCCAGCGGCTCCCCATCAAACCATACCCGTTCCCCGTCCAGCCGCAATCGGCCTTCCGCAAACCAGCGAATCGCCTGCGGATACAGTCGGTGCTCCTGTTCCAGCACCCGCGCCGCCAGGGTGTCGGGATCGTCGCCCGGTAACACGGGCACCCGGGCCTGCACGATGACCGGCCCGCCGTCCAATTCGGCGGTCACGAAGTGGATGCTGGCCCCGTGTTCGGTTTCGCCGGCGGCGATGGCGCGTTCGTGAGTGTGCAAGCCGCGAAACCTGGGCAGCAGCGACGGGTGAATATTGAACAGCCGGCCCCGGTAATGGTCGGTGAAGCCAGGGGTCAGCACCCGCATGAAGCCCGCCAGAATCACCAAATCCGGCTGATAACGGTCGATCAGTTCAATCAGCGCCGCCTCGAACTCCGGCCGATCGGCGAAATGCTGATGATCCAGTTCCAGCGCCGGAACGCCAGCCTGCCGCGCCCGTTCCAGGCCCTGCACGCCGGGCCGGTTGCTGATCACCGCCGCGACCTCGACCGGCAATTCCCCGCTCGCCGCCTGATTGAGAATCGCCTGTAAATTGCTGCCGCGCCCGGAAATCAGCACCACCAGCCGGATTTTGTCGCCGCCGCTCACGGCTGGAACTCCACGACCGGCTCGCCGTTGCCAGCAGCGATGTGGCCCAGCCGCCAGACGGTTTCGCCCGCGTCCCGCAACATCGTTTGCACCCGCTCCGCGTCGTCCGCCGCGACGCAGACCACCAACCCGACTCCGCAGTTGAAGGTGCGCCGCATTTCCGCTTCGGCCACGCCGCCCTGTTGTTGCAGCCACTGGAACACCGCCGGCCGTTGCCAGCTTTGGGTGTCGATGACCGCTTTAGTATGGGCTGGCAACACCCGTGGCAGGTTTTCGGTCAGACCGCCGCCGGTGATGTGGGCGATGGCGCGGACCTCGGCCTGTTCCAGCAGTCGCAAAATCGGTTTGACGTAGATGCGGGTCGGCGCCAGCAAGGCTTCACCGAGAGTACGGCTATCGAACGGCTGGTCCAGCTTCACGCCGCTGACCGCTAGAATCTTGCGGATCAACGAATAGCCGTTGGAATGCGGCCCGGAGGAGGCGAGGCCGAGCAGCGCGTCGCCGGGTTTGACCCGGCTGCCGTCGATGATCCGCGCCTTCTCGACCACGCCGACGCAGAAGCCGGCCAGGTCATAATCGCCGTCGCTATACATCCCCGGCATTTCAGCGGTTTCGCCGCCCACCAGCGCCGCGCCGGCCTGCTCGCAACCGTCGGCGATGCCCTTGATCACCTCGGCCGCCACCTCGACATCCAGCTTGCCGGTCGCGTAATAATCGAGGAAGAACAAGGGCTCGGCGCCGACCACCAGCACGTCGTTGACGCACATCGCCACCAGGTCGATGCCGATGGTGTCGTGCCGGTTCAATTCCAGCGCCAGCTTGAGCTTGGTGCCGACGCCGTCGGTGCCGGATACCAGCACCGGCTGACGATAACGGTCCAGCGGCAGTTCGAACAGCGCGCCGAATCCGCCCAGCCCGCCCAGCACACCGGGCCGGAGGGTGCGGCGGGCGTGCGGCTTGATGCGGTCCACCAGTCGATTGCCGGCGTCGATATCCACTCCGGCGTCGCGATAGCTGAGCGCGGGGGATTGCGGATGGGGGTCGTTCACGGATGAGGAACCTCGCTATGAAAATCAGGTAGACATGAAGTATCGAAAATCCACCCCATCCCCAAGGCGGATTCAGCTCTAACCATCACATAAACGGGCGTAGTAATAAAACAATGCGGGCTCCGGGGTGCGCAGGTAGGTGCGCAGGGTGTCCCGGACGATTCCAGGCAGCAAGGTGGGCGCATTCTTGCGCGCCCAGCGCCGGAAGCTGCGCATGCGGTGGCGGAAGCTTGCGCGCGCAAGGGCGGGAGGGATGAGTTCGCCATGGTATTCGAAAAACCGACCCAGGGTGATCCAGGAATCCTGGAACATCATCCGTTGCCGGAGGCTGGCGTTGGCGTCATGTCGGCGGTAGGCAGCCAGTCGTTCGGGTACGCGCGCCAGCGTGTAGCGGGTGGCGAGCCTCAACCAGCAGTCCCAGTCTTCCAGCCGGAGCGATTCGTCGAAGCCGCCCATGCTGGCGAAGCGCTCGCGGTGGAGAGCCACGGTCGGATTGGGGATGGGGTTGCCCAGAATCAGCGACCGATAGGCGTGCGGGTCGGGACCGGAGCGGGGGCGCTCGCCGGTGCTCTTTGGAACGACGGTCCCGTCCTTGTCGATGAGGTCGGCGTCCGCGTAGACCAGGGCGAGCCGTTCATCCCCCCAATGCTGGATCGCCCGCCATTGGGCTTCGATCTTGTGGGGATAGATCCGATCATCCGAACCCAGCAAGTGTACCCATTCACCCCGACACGCGGCGATGGCGCGATTGGATGCCGCGCTGACTCCCCGGTTGTCCTGCCGGATGAGTTCGACATGGCGAAAACGATTCCCATGTTCCTGGATAAACCACTGGACGATCTCGCCGGTGCCGTCGCTGGAACCGTCATCCACCACCACCAGCTCCAGTTCGGGGTAGGTCTGGTTGCGGACGGAGTCCAGACAGGCGCCGATATAGCGGGCGTGGTTGTACGCGGGCACCGCCACGCTGATGAGCGGTGGCGTTATTTCTCCGCCAGCAGGAAGCATTGGACGGCCAGGAATTGCCCGAGCAGGCGATGGGGAAACCACCATTTCCGGTATTTTTTCTTGATGTTGAGGGATTCGGCCCGTACCCGCCAACCGGCGGCTTCCACCGTCTGACGCAAGCTCGCCGAGGTGAAAAAGTGGAGGTGGGTACGGTCCATGATGCCGGCGTCAACATAGTCGAAGCGTCCCAGGAAAAGCAACGGGAACACCACGCTCTGGTGACGCACGTTGGGGACGCTGACCATCAGCCGGGCGCCAGGCCGAGCGCGGTCGTGGATATCCCGGAGGGTCCGCCAAGGATCGACCAGATGTTCCAGTACGTCGGCCAGGATGAAAAGATCGTAATCCACCCAGGGCGCTTCGGACAGGGCGTCCACGAGATCGCGGTTCCAAACTCGCTGAAGTTGGCTGGATGCCATCTTGGCTGCCGTGGGATGCGGTTCGATGCCGTCGCAGGAATGCACGATGCCCGCTGCCCGGAGTTGACCGCCCAGGCGACCGGCGGCGCAGCCGATATCCAGCGCCTGGTGGAAAGGACCGTGGGAACGCAGGAAGTCAACGACGTCGCCACGGTCGGCGGTGTAGTAGCTGTCATTCATTGACTGACATCCTCGTTGTCATTTCGGTCCCATCGCCCCGTCATTGGGGAAAGCGAAACGAGGGGATCGTGTGAGAGTAGGGGCGGCTCCAGCCTGGCCGGTCTGCTGTCGGGATAAAAATGTTGTGCTATCTTACCGCACTTCGTTTGAAAGCCAGGAAATCGCCGTGATCGCCGAGTCTTACAACCCGCAACTCATTGAAGCGGAAGCACAAAACTATTGGGACGAACAACGGACTTTCGCCGTGCGCGAGGAGCCGGATCGCGAAAAATATTACTGTCTTTCGATGTTTCCCTATCCCAGCGGGCGGTTGCACATGGGCCATGTGCGCAACTACACCATCAGCGACGTGATCGCCCGCTACCAGCGCATGTTGGGCAAGAATGTGTTGCAGCCGATGGGCTGGGACGCTTTCGGCCTGCCGGCGGAAAACGCGGCGATGGCCGGCGGCGTCGCCCCGGCGCAATGGACCTTCGACAATATCGCCTACATGAAGCGACAACTCCGGTCGCTGGGTTTCGCCGTGGACTGGGATCGCGAGGTAGCGACCTGTACCCCGGACTATTACCGCTGGAACCAGTGGCTGTTCCTGCGAATGTTGGAACAGGGCATCGTTTATCTGAAGACCGGCGTGGTGAACTGGGACCCGGTGGACCAGACCGTGCTGGCCAACGAGCAGGTGATCGACGGGCGCGGCTGGCGCACCGGCGCGGTGGTCGAGAAGCGCGAAATTCCCATGTACTACATGGCGATCACAAAGTACGCCGAGGAACTGCTGACGGAACTCGACAAGCTGTCCGGTTGGCCCGAACAGGTCAAGCTGATGCAGAAGAACTGGATTGGCAAGAGCCACGGGGTACGGATCGGCTTTCCCTACTCATTGCCCCCCTCGCCCTCCGGGAGAGGGGCTGGGGGTGAGGGTGCATCGGGCATCCTCTGGGTGTTCACCACCCGGGCCGACACCCTGTTGGGCGCGACCTACGTCGCGGTGGCCGCCGAACACCCGCTGGCGCTGTACGCCGCGAAGAACAATCCCGCGCTGGCTGCCTTCATCGACGAATGCCGGCATGGCGGCGTCACCGAGGCCGAACTGGCGACCCAGGAAAAGAAGGGCATGCCCACCGGCCTGACCGTCACTCATCCCCTCACCGGCGAGTCACTGCCGCTATGGGTGGCCAATTATGTGCTGATGGGCTACGGCGAGGGCGCGGTGATGGCGGTGCCGGCCCACGACGAGCGCGATTTCGAGTTCGCCCATCAGTTCGGCCTGCCGATCAGGCCGGTGATTTGCACCAGCGTCGGCGAAGCCACGCCCGCGCCTTGGCGCGACGCCTATGCTGATTACGGGATCTGTATCAATTCCGGCAAATACGACGGGCTGGATTTCAACCAGGCAGTGGACGCCATCGCCGCCGATCTGAATGCCAAGAACCTGGGCGAGAAGAAAGTGATTTGGCGGTTGCGGGACTGGGGCATTTCCCGCCAGCGCTACTGGGGTACGCCGATTCCGATCATCCATTGCGCATTCTGCGGCGCGGTGCCGGTCCCGGACGAGCAGTTGCCAGTGGTGCTGCCCGATCATCTGGTGCCGGACGGTTCCGGCAACCCGCTCAACAAATACGCCGAATTCCTGCATTGCGCCTGCCCGAAGTGTGGCAAGCCGGCGCGGCGCGAGACCGATACCATGGACACTTTCGTGGATTCGTCCTGGTACTTCTTCCGCTACTGCACACCGGGCGCAAAGGCGATGGTGGACGGGCGGGCCGATTACTGGATGCCGGTGGATCAGTACGTCGGCGGCATCGAGCACGCGATTCTGCACCTGCTCTATTCCCGGTTTTGGACCAAGGTCATGCGCGATCTGGGGCTGACCACGGTTTCGGAACCGTTCGCCAACCTGCTAACCCAGGGGATGGTGGTGGCGCCCACCTTCTATCGGGAAGGCGCAGACGGTCGCAAGCAGTGGATCAATCCCGCCGATGTGGTGGTGCGGACCGACGACAAGGGCCGGCCGCTGGTCGCGACTCTCAAGCGCGACGACCAGCCGGTGGCGATCGGCGCTATCGAGAAGATGGCCAAATCCAAGAACAATGGCGTCGATCCACAGACCTTGATCGAGCAGTACGGGGCCGACACCGCCCGGCTGTTCATGATGTTCGCCGCGCCGCCCGATCAGGCGCTGGAATGGTCGGATTCCGGGGTCGCCGGCGCCTACCGCTTCCTGCGCCGGCTGTGGGCCTTCGCCGCCGAGCATCAGGACGCGATCCACGCCGCCGGCGAACCGGACGCCGCTGCGTTGTCCGAATCCTTGCGCGAGATCCGCCGCGAAGTGCATGAGGCGCTGCGGCAGGCGTTGTTCGACTTTGGCCGCCACCAGTTCAACACCGTGGTTTCCGGCGGCATGAAAATCCTGAATGCCCTGAATCGGATCGAGGCTGGCGCGAACGCCCACGCCGCCGCCGTGCGCCGCGAGGGATCAAGCATCCTGCTGCGGCTGTTGTCGCCGATCGCGCCGCACCTCGCCCATGCACTGTGGCGGGAACTCGGCCATGGCGAGGACGTGCTGAACGCGGCCTGGCCGGAACCCGACGCGGCGGCGCTGGCGCGGTCGCTGGTGACGCTGGTGGTGCAGGTCAACGGCAAACTGCGCGGCCAGATCCAGGTGCCGGTGGACGCCGACCGGGCCGCCATCGAGCAGGCCGCCCAGACCGAACCCAACGTCCAGCGTTTTATCGAGGGCAGGCCGATCCGCAAGATCGTGGTGGTGCCCGGCAAGCTGGTGAATGTGGTTTGCTGAAAGGTGGAAGAGGAAAGCACGGAAGTTTAGAGGAACTGGGGGTGAGGGTTGTCATGCACTGGATCGTTCGGAGTGGAGTAGGGCTATTACTGGTGTTGCTATTGGCCGGCTGCGGTTTTCAGTTGCGCGGCCAGGCTCAGTTACCGCCAGAACTGGCCGTGACCTACGTGCAAAGTCAGCAGGCCATTGGCATGCCGCCCGGCATCCTGAGCCGGAAGTTGCCGCTGCTGCTGGCAAGCAACGGGGTGACCGTAACCCGCGACCCGGCCCAGGCGACCGCGACCATCACCATCCTGCGCGAGGGCAGTGGCCGCCGCGCGGTGGCCGCCGACCGCTTCGACATCAAGCGGGTTTACTGGCTAGTTTACAGCGTCGCCTACCAGGTCACGTTGGCCAACGGCAAGACCCTGATTGCGGAGGAAGGTCTCAGCGCCAACCGCGCGTTGTTGTTCGACGAGAACCGGGTGCTGGGGTTCGAGGCCGCACAGGAATCGCTGGTGGACAGTATGGCCGACGACTTGGCCTGGCAGATCATTCGCCGTTTGCAGGCCATCAAATCGTGAGAGTGCGTCCCGACCAACTGGCCACGCATCTGCGCAAAACTCTGGCGTCGCTGTATCTGGTGTTCGGCGAGGAGCCGTTGCAATCCCAGGAAGCCGCCGATGCCCTCCGCGCCGCCGCCCGCGAACGAGGTTACAACGAGCGGGAATGCCTGACGGTGGAAACCGGCTTCGACTGGGATACGCTGCGGCAGCGGGCGGCCAGCCGGTCGTTGTTCGCCAGCCGGCGATTGCTGGAATTACGGTTGGGCAACGCCAAGCCGGGCGACGCCGGCGCGAAAGCGTTGAGCGAGTATGCGGCGCGACCGGCGGATGACACGGTGCTGCTGATCACCGCCGGCAAGCTGGACTGGGCGACTCAGAAAAGCCGCTGGTTCGCCGCGCTGGACGGTGCGGGCGTAGTCGTCCAGGCCGCGCCGGTGGAACCCGGTCAGTTATCAGGCTGGATCGACCGCCGGCTGCGGAGTCGGGGTTTGAATCCCACGCCGGACGCGGTGACCCTGCTCAGCGAGCGGGTCGAGGGCAATCTGCTGGCCGCCGCCCAGGAAATCGAAAAGCTGGCCTTGCTGGTCGCTGGCCGGGAGTTGACCGTCGAAGCGGTATTGGCGGCGGTGGGCGACAACGCTCGTTACAGCATCTATGATTTTGTGGACGCCGCCCTGCTCGGAAAACCCGAGCGAGTGGCCCGGATTCTGGACGGTCTGCGCGGCGAGGGTGTGGAACCGGTGCTGGCGAACTGGGCGCTGCATCAGGAAATCCGCCGGTTGGCGGCGCTGGCGTTCGCCCGGGACCACGGACAGGCGCCGGAAGCGGCGCTGGCCGAGCAGAAAGTCTGGGACAAGCGCAAGCCGCTAATGCGCCAGGCTCTGCAACGGCTAACGTTGGGCGATTGCCGGCGCCTGCTGCGTGCCTGCGCCCGAACCGACCGATTGGTCAAGGGCGTCGAGGCCGGTTCCCCCTGGGATGCGCTGCTGGCGAATGGCCTGCGGCTGGCCGGCGTCGATCTGATACCCGATAGAGTGAATGAGTAAGGATAACTTTCTAATTTTCTAATCCGGCGCAACGCGGCGTCGGCTACGAGGTGGCATGATTTGATGAATACGAACGCGGAAACCGCCAACGCCATCGGTTACTACATGACCGGGGTCGGCCAGCGTGCTCGCGCTGCATCCCGGCTCGTCGGCCGCGCCGAAACCCGGGTCAAGGATGCCGCCCTGCTGGCTATCGCCACCGCACTGGAAGCAGCCGAGGACCAGTTGCTGGCCGCCAATCGCAAGGACATGGACGCCGGGCGCGCTTCCGGCTTGGAGCCGGCGCTGCTGGACCGGCTGGAACTCATGTCCAAGGGGGTGCGAGCGATGGCGCAAGGCTTGCGCGACATCGCTGCCCAGTCCGACCCGGTGGGTGAAATCACCGACCTCAAGTACCGGCCGTCGGGGATTCAGGTCGGGCGGATGCGGGTGCCGCTGGGCGTCATCGGCATCATCTACGAATCGCGGCCGAACGTGACCGCCGACGCCGCCGCGCTGTGCCTGAAGGCCGGCAACGCTGCCATCCTGCGTGGCGGCTCCGAGGCGCTGCATTCCAACCAGGCCATCGCCGCCTGCATCCAGCAGGGCTTGGCCGCCGCCGGTCTGCCGGCGGACGCGGTGCAGGTGATCGACACCGCCGACCGGGCCGCCGTCGGCGCGTTGATCCGCATGGCCGAATACGTGGACGTGATCGTGCCGCGTGGTGGCAAGGGTCTGATCGAGCGGATCAGCCGCGAGGCGCGGGTGCCGGTGATCAAGCATCTGGACGGCATCTGCCACGTCTACATCGACGACCGCGCCGACCTCGATAAGGCGGTGACGGTCGCCTACAACGCCAAGACCCAGCGCTACGGCACCTGCAACACCATGGAAACCCTGCTGGTGGCGGAAGGCATCGCCGACCGGGTATTGCCGGTGCTGGGCGGCATGTATCGGGACGCCGGGGTGGAACTGCGCGGCTGCCCTCAAACCCGCCAGTTATTACCCGGTATCAAGGCGGCGACCGAGGAGGATTGGGCCACCGAGTATCTGGCGCCGATTCTGGCCGTTCGCATCGTGAAGGACATGGACCAGGCGATGGATCACATCGCTGCCTACGGCTCCGCCCATACCGACGCTATTATCACCGAGGATTACAGCCGGGCACGGCGCTTCCTGCGCGAGGTGGACTCCAGTTCGGTGATGGTAAACGCTTCCACCCGCTTCGCCGACGGCGGCGAGTACGGGCTGGGAGCGGAAGTCGGCATCAGCACCGACAAGCTGCACGCCCGTGGCCCGGTCGGGGTGGAAGGACTGACTACCTTGAAATTTGTGGTGCTGGGCGATGGCCATATCCGGGGGTGAGGGTGCAACAATCATGGCTGACCGCGCCATTGTGACCGCGGTGGCGATGTAAGTTACTC
>WBZP01003921.1_pt1 | contig 15836 bp, 12 predicted proteins | sample 5204301 | NCBI WGS metagenome assembly WBZP01 (sample SAMN12412401, study PRJNA552823) | activated sludge metagenome | isolation source: activated sludge from nitrification reactor of wastewater treatment plant... | place: USA: Pennsylvania | collected 2017
CGACGAGCTGCTCGCCACCTGGCCTGACCGCCGTCGATGCGTGATGAGGCCGTCCTCGAACGTCGCCTGATCACCCCTCGACGGGACGCGTCGGTCCGTGCGTGACGAGGACGCCGTAGAGCGTGGCCTCATCACGCACGGACGGCGGAGGTGCTGGGTCAGACCGGGCGGACGGCGCCGATGAGGCCGTTGAGGTAGACCTTGGCGACGCGGACGTGGTCGCCGGTGTGCGGGCTGTGGACCATGAGCCCGTGGCCGATGTAGAGCGCCACGTGGTGGATCGAGCCCGGGTTGCTCGTGTTGTTGGCCCAGAAGAGCAGGTCGCCGGGGCGCAGGTCGGCCAGCGCGACGTGGGTGCCGATCTTCCACTGCTCGCGCGAGGTGCGCGGCAGGTGCCGGCCGGCCGCGCTGAAGATGCGGACCATGAGGCTCGAGCAGTCGAAGCCGACGGTGCTCGTCGCGCGGCAGGCGCCGTCGTCGCCACGTCCGTCGTCGGGCGCCGAGCTCGAGCACCAGCCGGTCGACGGCCCGTTCACGCCGCCGCCGCCGGCGGAGTAGGGCGTGCCGAGCCAGCGCTTGGCGTCGGTGATGGCTCCGACGGCGTAAGGCGTCGCCGGTGCGGCGAGCGCCTCCGCGATGGCGCGGTCGACGGCCGCGATCGAGTCGGCGGGCACGGGCTCCGAGCCCCAGGGCGCGGTGCCCAGCGCGGTGGCGGCGGCAGCGGCCGCCGCGGCCTCGGCCGCCCGGCGCTCCTCGTCGACGAGGCGCAGGACGGTCGCGTCGGCCGCCGCGAGCGCGGCGTTCGCCTGCGCCTGCAGGGCGCGGGCCCTGGTCGCCGCGGCGGCCTTCGTGTCCTCGAGCACGCGGCGGCGGGCGGCGAGGACGGCGAGGTCGGAGCGGGTCAGCCGGGCGCTCGTGACGGCCTGCTGGGAGGCGGCGGTCGCGATGATCTGGCCGTCGACGACGGCGCTGACCGACGCCATCCGGTCGAGGACGTCGGAGATGTCCTGGCCGGACAGGACGCTGGCGTAGAGCGCGGTCGGGCCGCCGCTCATGTACATCTGCGCGGCGACGTCGTCGGTGTGCGCCTTCTCGGCGGCGGCGGCGAGGGTCGCGTCGTCGACGCCCTGCTCCGCGACGATCAGCTGGGTGACCACCGCGTCGAGCTGCTGGTTGGCCTCGCCGTAGTCCTCGGTCGCGGCCTCGACCTCGGCCTGCAGCCGGTCGACCGTGACGCGCAGCGCGGCAGCCTTCGCCCGGGCGCTGCGCAGGTCGGTGTCGGCGCTCGCCGGCGTGGACGCGCCGAGGGTCGCGACAGCGAGCCCGACGGCGGCCAGCGCCGCCGTCGCGGCCGCAGCGCGACGTCCCCAGACAGCCATGACCGTCCCCTAGGCCAGCGGGTCCGCGACGCTGGCCGTGGCGTCGGCGACGGTGTAGTCCTTCACCCGCGGGACGTGGTCGGCGATGATCGCGTTCGCCTCGCGGCGCAGCTCGACGGTGACGGTGTGGTCGGGCCCGGTCGAGAAGCCCGAGCGCACGAGGGTGTCGCCGTTCTCCTGGGCGAACGCGAGCGCCGCGGCGTACGCCGCCTGCACGGTGCCGTACGCGCGGTAGGCCTCGTGCCCGGCCTGGGCGGCCTGCTGGGCGTGATCGCGCAGGGTCAGCTGGGTCGTGGTCACCGAGATGGCGTCGTAGCCGATCGCCCCCACGACCGCCAGGAGCAGCAGCATCTTCGCGAGGGTGCCCACGACGACGACGCCGAGGTCGCCCTCGAAGCGGGACGGGTCGGTCGACAGCGCTGCCACGGTTGGGGTGTCGACCCGGCGAGAGCCGCTCTTGAGCATTCCGGAGCAGCGGTGGGATGAGGTGTCACACTCCCGGCCCAGCGTCGACACCGGCCCGCACGGGTCCGCAGGGCCGGTCGGGTGCCGTGCTCGACGGGCGGGCACGCTGGAGCGCGGGGCGGGCGGCTGCGGGTGGGTGCTCCCGGCTCAGCGGCCGACGGGCAGCCGGCGCCGGACCATGGCGAGCATCTCGGTGACCTCGCCGATGCGCAGCGCGCGGGCCGCGCCGAGGAACACCGCCAGGCCGAGCAGGCCCACGACGACCACGTCGAGGAGGGCGAGCACCTTGCTCCCCGACTCGGCCATCCCCGAGAGCGGCAGCTGCGCGAGCTCCATGACCACGAACATGAGCAGGCCGGCGGCGAGCATCCGGGCGATGGGGCCGACGGTGCGCCGGGTGGGGAGCCCGCCGATCTGCCGGGAGAGCACCCGCCAGGCCACGAGCAGGGTGATCCAGTACGCCGCGACGTAGCCCAGGGCCAGCGCGCCGAGCGCCCACGGGCCGTCGACGCGGTCGGCCACCGCCGCGTAGAGCGGCACCGCGATCGCGAGGTTGAGGGCGTTGAGGACGATCGCCATGAAGAACGCGGTACGGGTGCGCTCGACGGCGTACCAGCCGCGCAGGATCACGTAGTAGAGGGTGAAGGGCAGCATGCCGAGGGCGAAGACCTCGGCCACCCGACCGGTCGCGCCCGCCGACTGCACCGAGGTGTTGCCCCACTGGAAGAGCAGGATGCCGGCGGCGGTTCCGAGCGTGATGAGGCCGACGGCCGCGGGGACGATCAGCGCCGACGCCTGCCGCATGCCCGAGGAGATGTCGGCGGCGAGGTCGCCGAACGCGCGGTCGTGCGCGGCGCGGCTCATCCGCGGCAGCAGCGCGGCGACGAGCGACACCGTGATGACCGAGTGCGGCAGCACGAACATCAGGTGGGCGTTGGTGTAGACGGTGAGGCCCGCAGGGGTGGCGCCGACGTCCTGCGACGTCGCGTTGACCCCGGTAGCCAGGCGCACGATGACGGCGTACGCCGCCTGGTTCACCAGCACCAGCCCGATCGTCCAGAACGCGAGGCTGCCGGCCTGCCCGAGACCCACCCCGCGCCAGCGCAGGCTGGGCCGCCAGTGGTAGCTCGCGCGGCGCAGAACCGGGATGAGGACGAGCGCCTGCGCGACGACGCCGAGCGTCGTGCCGATGCCGAGCAGCGCCACCTGGTCCGGGTCGAGCTGGCCGTCGGCCGCGGCCGCCTTGCCGCCGGCGACGTACATGAACAGCACGAAGGTCGCGATGGCCACGATGTTGTTGACCACGGGCGCGAACATCGGGGCGCCGAAGTGCCCGCGCGCATTGAGGACCTGCGACAGCATCGTGTAGACGCCGTAGAAGAAGATCTGCGGCAGGCAGAAGCGTGCGAACGCCGTGGCGAGCGAGAGCTGCTCGGGCGTGTACTTCGGCGTCGCGTAGATGCCGACGATCCACGGCGCCGCGATCACGGCGATCACCGTGACGACGAGCAGCAGCGTGCTCACCAGCGTGATGAGGCTGTGCGCGTAGCCGTCGCCGCCGTCGGCGTCGTCCTTCATGTGGCGGACGAGCTGCGGGATGAAGACCGCGTTCAGCGCGCCGCCGATGATGAGGATGTAGACGACGTTGGGCAGCGTGTTGCCCAGGTTGAACGCGTCGGCGACCACGCCCGCACCGAGCGCTGCGGCGAGGACCATGCCGCGCAGCACGCCGCCGAAGCGCGAGAGCACCGTGCCGACGCCCATGACGACGCTGGAGCGCAGGACGCTGCTGCGCGCGGTCGAGCCGCCGGCTGCCGACTCGGAGCCGAGCGACGCGGACGGGTCGGTGCCCACGTCGCCGGCGAGCTCCTCGCCGAGCGACTCCTCGAGCTCGTCGCCGTCGAGGGCGCCGTCGACCGTGAGCGGCTCGGCCGGGTCGAGGTGCCGGTCGGCGCGCTCGGGACCGCCGGGGGCCTGAGGCGTGCCCTGCTCAGGCATCCGCGCTCCCCTCGGTGGTCCGGCGCCGTCGGACGAAGTTGATGCCGAGCAGCACCACGAGGATGCCGAACAGCCCGCCCACGACCCACTGCGCCGCGCGGGCGTAGGCCGCCGAGCGCACCTGCGTCGCGACCGGCTCGCCGAACGGTGCGCCCTCCGGCGTCAACAGCGTGATGGCGACGTCGACCGAGCCGGTGCCGACCACGCGGGCCGCGACCTCCACGGTCTGCTTCTGCCCGGGTGCCACGGTGACGGCGGGGATGTCGTCGGCCTCGAACCGGGTGGTCGGTGTGCCGGTGAGCCGGACGCCGACGCGCGCCGGCCGGTCGAGGTCGTTGGCGATGGTGATCGGGATCGTGCCCTCGTCGCCCGGCAGCGTGACCGGCGCCTTGCTGATCACGCGGACGGCGGCGGTCTGGGTGTCGATGCTGCGGGCCGCGGACGCCACCAGGCGGCGCCCGCCCGAGGGATCCGTGCGCCAGGCCGCCGACTCGGCGCGGGTGAGCGCCTCCTCGAGGTCGCCGGTGGTGGGGCGCCCGCCGGAGGCGCCGGCGGCATCGGGGGCGACCGAGCGCAGGGCGGCCAGGGCCGTGCGCTCGCGGCCGACGAGGCGCAGGTAGGCCTGCGGCAGCTCGGCGGCCCGGGCGCTGTCGGGGTAGTCGGTGCGGGCGCGCGGTACGTCGCTGGCCGGGGCGGCGAGCAGCGCCGAGAGCTGCTCGGGCCGCGACCACGGCGAGCTCGACGTCGAGGTCACGAGGTCGCGGGTGGCTGCGCCGTACGCGCGCCACGTCCCGGTCGGCGCGATCACCAACGTGCGCGGGGTGCTCGGCAGCTCGAGCGTGGTCATCGCGATCTCGGCGAGCGCCTGCTGCCGCTGCTCGATCGGGGTCGGCGGCGCGGCGTTCCCGACCCGCGCGGGGGCCGCCGACAGGGCCGAGACGGCCGGGTCGCTGACGACGGCGCGCAGCGGCGAGCCGCCGCTGCCGAGGTCGACCGAGCCGCTCGGGGTGTAGGGGACGACGGGGTTCGGCGGCAGCGCCGCGGCGGTGAGCACCACGGCGCGCACGCCGGAGGCGCGCAGGACGTCGAGCGTGCCGTCGTCGGCCAGCTGCTGCGGCGGCCACGAGAGCCCCGACTCGACCGGTCGGCCGAGCAGCCGCGAGGGCAGGTCGCGCTCGGTGGTCCCGGCCAGGGCGATGTCGACGTCGAGACCCGCTCGGTGCAGGGCGACGACGTCGGGCGACGCGTACGCCGCTGCGGTGACCTCGGCACCGGTGGTGAGGCGGGTCAGCCGGGCCAGCCACGCGGCCGCGTCGCCGCCGCCGTCGCCCTTCGTGCGCGCACCCGTCGGCGACACGACCTCGTAGCCGTCGGTCATGTCCTGCAGCGACTGCAGCAGCGCGGGGTCGACCACCCAGCTCACCGAGCTCGGAGCGTCCTCGGCGGCGTCGAGGATGCGGGTCAGCCGGCCCTTCTCGCCGACCTCGGTCGCGAGGTGGTCGTCGAGGAAGAGCCCGTCGGCGGTGCGCGACGGCGCGGAGGTCAGCGGGAAGAGCCAGAGGACCGGCGTCGGCTGCACCTGGCCGGCGACCGGGAACCACGGCAGGAACGTGCGGGTCAGCCCGGTCTGAACCGGGCCCTGGCCGTCGTCGGCGACGTCGCCGAGCGACTCGACCGCGAGCACCGCGACCTCGGGACGCGACTCCGGGAGGCGCAGGTCGTCGAGCGGGACCGCGATCGTGAACGTGGCGCTCCGGCCCGGAGCGAGCGATGCGGCGACCTCGGTGCGCGAGCCCTGCACCGCGACGCCGGTGCGCCCGGCGGTGCCCGCGAGGATCCCGGGGATCTCGCCGCGCGTGCGGACGGGTGTGGGCGAGAGCCGCAGCCGGACGGCGAGGCCGGTGACGGCGGTGCTCGCGGTGTTGGTGACCCGCCCGGTGACGGTGAGGGTGCCGCCGGGCGCCGGCACGAGCGGGGTCAGGCCGGTGATGGAGACCGGGACCACGCCGGAGTCGGCGGCGGTGACCGCGAGGGCGGACGGCGTCGCCGGCCCGGCTGCGGCGCTGCTGCTCGCGAGACCGGAGGTCAGCGCGAGGGCGGCGGCGGCGGCAGCGACCGCCGCGAGGCGCCGGGGCGCCCGGCGGCTCATGCGGTGCCGTCGCCCTCGGCGAGGAGGTCGTCGACCTTGCTGAGCAGCCGGCGCTCGTCGGCGTAGGCCAGGCGGGACGCGACCTCGTCGAGCGGCACCCACGCCACCTCGACGACCTCGATGTCGGCGTCGGAGAGCTCGCCGCCGTCGGCGACGAGGAGGAAGTGGTGCACGGTCTTGTGCACGCGGCGCTGCTCGGCGACGAACCAGAAGTCGATGGTGCCCAGGGGCGCGACGACCCGGCCATGGATGCCGGTCTCCTCCTCGACCTCGCGGGCCGCGGCCTCCGCGGGCGTCTCGCCCGGCTCGACGTGGCCCTTGGGCAGCGACCACACCAGCCGCCCGCGGCGGTCGTGGCGGGCGATGAGCGCGGCGCGCGCGATCCCGGTGCTGCGGTCGACGACGAGGCCGCCGGCGCTCGTCTCGTCGACCCGGGCCAGGCGTGGCGCCGGGCGCGTGGACGCGGGCCGGCCCGAGGCGGGCGGACCGGGGCGGGGGGCCGGCGAGGGGGTGCTCCCTCCGCCCTCCGGCCGCGTCGGCGGACCAGGAAGGGGGGAGCCGGACATACAGCGAGGATAGCCGCGCGCCCGGACGCCTAGGCTGTCGCGACGTGCCCACCGTTCCCGTCCCCGACGCCACCGCCGCACTCGTCGAGCGCGCCGCCGTGGTCGTGGAGCTCGGCGAGCGCTTCGCCGCCGCCGGTCACGAGCTCGCCCTCGTCGGCGGTCCGGTCCGCGACGCCTTCCTCGGCCGCGGCACCGACGACCTCGACGTCACCACCGACGCCCGCCCCGAGCGCGTCCTGGAGCTGGTCGCGGGCTGGGCCGACGCGACGTGGGACGTCGGCATCGCCTTCGGGACCGTCGGGCTGCGCAAGGGCGACCACAAGATCGAGGTGACGACCTACCGCGCGGAGGCGTACGACGCCGGCTCGCGCAAGCCCGAGGTCAGCTACGGCACCTCGCTCGAGGACGACCTTCGCCGCCGCGACTTCACGGTCAATGCGATGGCGGTGCGCCTGCCCTCGCTGGAGCTCGTCGACCCCTTCGGCGGCCTCGACGACCTCGAGGCCGGTCTGCTGCGCACCCCGGGCACCCCCGAGGAGTCCTTCGGCGACGACCCGCTGCGGATGATGCGCGCGGCGCGGTTCGCCTCGTCGCTCGGCCTCGACGTCGCCCCCGAGGTCGTCGCGGCGATGACGGCGATGTGCGGCCGGCTCGCGATCGTGTCGGCCGAGCGCGTGCGCGACGAGCTGGTGAAGCTCGTCCTGGGCGACCACCCGCGCGCGGGGCTGCGGCTGCTCGTCGACACCGGGCTCGCCCAGCTCGTGCTGCCCGAGCTGCCGGCGCTGGCGCTCGAGGTCGACGAGCACCACCGGCACAAGGACGTCTACGAGCACACGCTGCAGGTGCTCGAGCGCGCGATCGACCTCGAGACCTCCCACGAGCCGGTCAGCGGCCCCGACCTCGTGCTGCGCCTCGCCGCGCTCATGCACGATGTCGGCAAGCCGCGCACCCGCCGGTTCGAGGACGACGGCGGCGTCTCGTTCCACCACCACGAGATGGTGGGCGCGCGCATGACCCGCAAGCGGATGCAGGTGCTGCGCTTCTCGACCGACGACACCGAGGCGGTGTCGCGTCTCGTCGAGCTGCACCTGCGCTTCCACGGCTACGGCGACGGCGAGTGGACCGACTCCGCCGTGCGCCGGTACGTCCGCGACGCCGGCGACCTGCTGCCCCGGCTGCACAAGCTCACCCGCGCCGACTGCACCACGCGCAACAAGCGCAAGGCCGACCGGCTCGCCCGCACCTACGACGAGCTCGAGGCGCGCATCGCCCGGCTCTCGGAGGAGGAGGAGCTCGCCGCGATGCGCCCGGCGCTGGACGGCAACCGGATCATGGAGATCCTCGGGATCCCGCCCGGCCGCGACGTCGGCGCGGCGTACGCCTTCCTCCTCGAGCTCCGGCTCGAGCGCGGCCTGCTCGACGACGACGAGGCCGAGCGCGAGCTGCGCGCCTGGTGGGCCGATCGGGTGTGAGCGTGCCCACCTCGCCGGTTGACGGGCGCTGGCGCGGGAACGCCTGCGACGGCTGCCGTTCCCGGTGGCGCTGCGACTAGCGTGGGTCCTGGCGGGGGGAGAGGCGGACGTCATGAGCACCGAGGCGCCCGAGCCCGGGCTCGACGATGAGCGCACGGCCGCACCCGGTGGCGCGGGATCGCGTGACGCCTTCTCCCGCGAGGTCTTCGAGGCGCTCGCGTCCGGTGTCGTCGTGCAGGGGCCATCGGGAGCCATCGTCGACGCGAACCCGGCGGCCTGCCGGATCCTCGGGCTGACGTGGGACCAGATGCAGGGCCGCACGTCGACGGACCCGGCCTGGCGCGCCGTGCACGAGGACGGCTCGGACTTCCCCGGCGAGACCCACCCCGCGATGGTCGCGATCGCGACGGGACAGCCCGTGCGCGGCGCCGTGATGGGCGTGCACAAGCTCGACGGCTCGCTCACCTGGATCCTCATCAACGCCGAGCCGATCCGGCGGTCCGACGGGACCCTCACCGGGTCGGTGGTGACGACCTTCACGGACATGACCGAGCAGGTGCACCTGCGTGAACGCCTCGCCGAGTCCGAGCGGCGCTACCGCCTGCTGGCCGAGAACTCCGCCGACATCGTGCTGCTGAGCGAGGACGATCGGATCGTCTGGGTCTCGCCGTCGGTCACGGCCGCGCTCGGCTGGGCGCCCGAGGACTGGCTCGGGCACGACCGGGCCGAGTTCGTCCACCCCGACGACGTACCCGTCATGCTGACCGACGCCGCCCGCCTGCAGCCCGGCCTGCCCGAGCGCCGACGTCGGCGCGTGCGTGACCGCGACGGCGTCTACCACTGGGTCGACGTCGCGATCCGGGTCGACCCGCGCGTGGACGGCCCGGTCGGAAAGGTGATGGCGCTGCGCGTCGTCGACGCAGAGGTCGTGGCGCGCGAGGTCGAGCACCGCGCGATGCACGACGTCCTCACCGGGCTGCTCAACCGGGCGGAGATCCTCGACCGGCTCGCGCTCGCCCTCGGCGACGCCGCAGCGCACGGGCACGTCACCGGTGTCGTGTTCTGCGACGTCGACGACTTCAAGGACGTCAACGACTCCCACGGCCACCGGGCCGGTGACGCGGTGCTGCAGGCGGTCGCGCGCCGGCTGACGGGGCGGCTGCGCCAGGGCGACCTCGTCGGACGCATCGGCGGCGACGAGATCCTCGTGGTGCTCGAGAACATCGGCGACCTCGAGCGCGCCGAGCGGCTCGCGGCGTCGCTCCTCGAGGGCGCCGCCGTGCCGGTCGACGTCGCGGGCCAGCCGATCGAGGTGACGATGTCGGCGGGCGTCACGCTGGCGAGCGTCGCGGACTCCGTCGACGACCTGGTGGCCCGAGCCGACCGCGCCATGTTCGCCGCCAAGCACGCCGGCAAGAACCGCGTCGTCGCCCTCCCCGCCCCCTGACGTCGTCACTGAATGTGCCGTTCGTGCTCAGAAGGCACCATCCCTTCCACCCACCCGGCGGGCAACGGGGGGCGGTGACAGCGCAGCGCCCGCCGTCCCTCGGGACGACGGGCGCTGCTGCGTGCAGGGTCGGTCAGGCGTCGACGCTCTCCGCCGCCTCGACGGCCGCGTCGCCGGCGTCCGACGAGCCGAGCTCGGCGTTGGCCCGACCGGCCGCGACGAGGATCTCGAGGACCACGAACGCGAGGACCGCGACCAGCGTGGTCCACAGGATCGTGGAGCCGGTGAGCGGCGTCGAGAAGAGCAGCACCAGCACGGCGAGCGCCGGGATGGCGAAGCGCCAGAACGTGCGGGTGCGGGCGAACCAGCCGCCCACCTTGCCCAGCGCGGTGTCGCCCGCGCTGGTGCCCGCACCGTTGACCACCTTCGACAGGTAGGCCCGGGATGCCTGGGCGGACTTGGTGTCCGAGAGGTACCAGCCGACCACCGCGAGGACGAGGCCGAGCACGAACGCCGCGCGGATGGCGACGACGAGGTACTGCGACAGGATCTGCACGAAGGCGTTCTGCGCGACCGCCCACGTCGTGCCCGAGAGGTTCAGCTCGAGCTGCATGGACCCGTAGCTCAGGGCGAGGCGTACGACGAGCGCGCCGAGGATGATCGCGACGCCGACGGCGATGACCATGCGGGCGCGGCGTACGGCGACGAGCACGGCGGCCACGAACAGCAGCAGGACGAAGAAGATCAGCCACTGCGAGACCGGCTGCGCGATCTGGTAGGCCAGCCGCGCCTGCGCGAGCTGGGGCGAGGTCAGCAGCACGATCTGCCGGTCGGCGGCCGGCGGTACGGGCAGGTTCTGCGCCCAGGTGAACCCGCGGTCGACGAGCCGCTGCTTCACCGCGTTGATGAGGTCGCCGGTGTCGAGGATGACCTGGTCGCCCTGGATCGTGATCGGGCCGTCGGAGTTCTCCGTGGAGAGCACCTTGACCACGCCCTGCTGCACGCGGGTGTTCACCTCGGCCCACAGCCCGGCGAACTGGTCGCTGGTGACGACCTTGTCGACCGTGGTGTTCACGAGGTTGTGCAGGCCGGCGGTGATCGGACCGGCGAGCGGCTGCAGCTTCGGGAAGTCGGCGAGGATCTCCTCGACCTTGCCCGAGGCGTCGATCTGGTTGTTGATCGTGGTCGAGATCTGGGTGGAGACCGCGTCCTGGATCGTCGGGTCCTTGGCCAGCGGGGCGACGGTCTCGACGTAGCGCTGGGTGTCGAGCAGCGTCTTCTGCGCCCAGAACGACGTGAGGGCCAGCGGGAACAGCAGCGCGGCCACGATCACGAGCACCCACGCGGTGAGTCCGCGGCCGCTGAAGCGGCGGCGGCTCGCCTGCTTCTCGAGCTCGGACTCCTTGGCCTCGAGGGTCGCGATGCGGGCCTTGAGGGCCTCGACGTCGTCCGCGCTGCCATTGCTGTCGAGGGACATCTCGTTGCCTTCCGTCGGGGCGCCAGCCTCCGGCAGCCTAGTGCGCCGACGCACCGCCTCGCCGGGTCGGCCGCCGACCGTGACCAGCCCGAGAGCGGTCAGCGTCCGTGGGCGAGGGCGAGCGGGTCCTCGGCGTAGGAGGACGCCGGGTCCTGGCGCTCGCGGACGAGCGCCCACACCCCGGCCACGACCACGACGCCCGCCATGACGAGCGCCATGCCGACCTCGGGCACCGCCGTCTGCAGCGCGACGGTCGCGAGGACGACGCCCGCGACGATGCCGACGTTGACGGCGACGTCGTACCAGGAGAAGACCCGACCGCGATGGGCGTCGTCGACGTCCTCCTGCACGATCGTGTCGGAGCAGACCTTGACCGCCTGCCCGGCGAAGCCGAGGAGCAGGCCGCGTACGACGAAGCCGGTGAGGTCGGTCATCGCGACGCCGATCGCACCGAGGCACACGCCCCCGACGAGCGCGATCACCGACCACGGCACCGGGCCGAGGCGTCGGGACAGCCACGGCGTGACGACGGCGCCGAGGAACGCGCCCGCTCCGGCGGCGACGCTCGTGATGCCGATCGCTGCGATCGCGCCGTCGGCGTCGCCCGGGTGCAGCACCTCGCGCGCCTGGAGCAGGGTCAGCAGCGTGGCCGCGCCGAAGATCGCGCGGTGCACGGTGACCAGGCCGATGGCGCGCGCAGCGGGGCGGCGCTGCGCGAGGTGGCGCACGCCGTCGACCATGCCGCGCGCGATGTGGCGCACCGACTCGCGCTCGGTCGCCTCGTCGGGTCCGAGCTCGTCGGGGGCCAGACGCGACGCGACGGCACCGGCGAGCAGGTAGGTCGGCACCGCCGCGACCAGCACGACGACGGCGCCGGTGTCGCCGCCGCCGACCGCGTGACGCAGCAGCAGCCCGCCGAGGCCGCCGACCATCCACGCGACGGTGCCCGCGGTCGGGGCGAGGGCGTTGCCGGTGACGAGGTAGCGGCCCGCGACGACGTGGGGCAGGCCCGCCGACAGCGCCGCGAGGACGAACCGGTTGACGCCGAGCAGCGCCAGCACCCACAGCGCGAGCAGCGCGTCGTCGTGCCCTCCGGCGACGATCAGCGCGAGCACCCCGACCATCGCGGCGCGCAGGCAGTTGGAGAGCAGCAGCACCCAGCGGCGCCGCCACCGGTCGATGAGGACGCCGGCGAACGGGCCGATGAGGGAGTAGGGCACGAGCAGGATCGAGAACGCGATCGCCGCCTTGGCCGGCGTCGGCTGGCTGGTCGGGGAGAACAGCACGAACGCCGCGAGCCCTGCCTCGAGCAGGCCGTCGCCCGCCTGGCCGACGAGCCGGGTGCCGAGCAGCAGCCGGAACCCGCGCACCGCCAGGATCGCGCGCAGCCCCACGCCCTCGCCCCGTACCCGCCCGCTCACCCGCGCGACGCTACGCCAGCACCGCCCCGCACGGACCGAGCTCCGCCGTCGACGCGTGATCACGCCACGCAAGAAGGTGGCGTCCTCACCCATCGACGGCGCGGCCCGGCGGTCGGACGCGACGAGGCCCGGGTCCCTGTCGGGAACCCGGGCCTCGTCGTTCGTCGTGCAGAGGTCAGCGGGTCAGCGCTCGACCTCTCCGCCGATGGCTCGTCTCGCTCTTCGCTCGCTCCGGGCAGGTGTCTCGCTGCGCTCGACCCCTACCCGAGCTCGCTCATCGCTCGACTTCGCCGGCGATGAAGGCCTCGACGGCCGCCTTCGCCTGCTCGTCGGTGTACTGCACCGGCGGGCTCTTCATGAAGTACGAGGACGCCGACAGGATCGGGCCGCCGATGCCGCGGTCCTTGGCGATCTTCGCGGCGCGGATCGCGTCGATGATGATGCCGGCGGAGTTCGGGGAGTCCCACACCTCGAGCTTGTACTCGAGCGAGAGCGGGACGTCGCCGAAGTTGCGGCCCTCGAGGCGGACGAACGCCCACTTGCGGTCGTCGAGCCACGCGACGTAGTCCGACGGGCCGATGTGCACGTTGCGGGGCGAGATCTCGTCGCGCAGCTGCGAGGTGACCGACTGGGTCTTGGAGATCTTCTTGGACTCCAGGCGCTCGCGCTCGAGCATGTTCATGAAGTCCATGTTGCCGCCGACGTTGAGCTGGTAGGTCCGGTCGACGGTGACGCCGCGGTCCTCGAACAGCTTCGCGAGCACGCGGTGCGTGATCGTCGCGCCGACCTGCGACTTGATGTCGTCGCCGACGATCGGCACACCGGCGTCCTCGAACTTCTTCGCCCACTCGGGAGTGCCGGCGATGAAGACGGGCAGCGCGTTGACGAAGGCGACGCCGGCGTCGATGGCGCACTGCGCGTAGAACTTGGCGGCCTCCTCCGAGCCCACGGGGAGGTAGCAGACGAGGACGTCGGCCTGGACCTCGCGCAGGGCGGCGACGACGTCGACCGGGGTCTCGTCGGACTCGGTCACCATCTCGCGGTAGTACTTGCCGAGGCCGTCGAGCGTGTGGCCGCGCTGCACGACGATGCCGGTCGGCGGCACGTCGCAGATCTTGATGGTGTTGTTCTCGCTCGCGAGGATCGCGTCAGCGAGGTCCTGGCCGACCTTCTTGCCGTCGACGTCGAACGCGGCGACGAACTGCACGTCGGAGACGTGGTACGGGCCGAACTGGACGTGCATCAGGCCGGGGACCTTCGACGCCGGGTCGGCGTCCTTGTAGTACTCGACGCCCTGGACCAGCGACGAGGCGCAGTTGCCCACGCCGACGATGGCTACTCGTACCGAACCCATCGGGATTCCTCTCTCAAACACCGTGGGCGGACGGGTGGTTCCCGGCCCCGGACTGTGTGGTCACCGGCTGCCCCGACGGGGCACCGGAGTTCTTCTTCTCGGACGGCGGTGCGGGCTGGTCGCGCTCGCTCGCGATCAGCTCGTCGAGCCAGCGGACCTCGCGCTCGACGCTCTCGAGCCCGTGCTGCTGCAGCTCGAGGGTGTAGGTGTCGAGACGCTCGCGTGTGCGCGACAGCGACGAGCGCAGCGCGTCGAGCCGCTCCTCGAGGCGCGAGCGGCGCCCCTCGAGGATGCGCAGCCGGACCGACGCCTCGGTACGGCCGAAGAAGGCGAGACGGACGCCGAAGCGGTCGTCCTCCCACGTGTCGGGGCCGGCGTCGGCGATGAGCGCCTGGAACGCCTCCTTGCCCTCGGCCGTGAGCGTGTAGACGATCCGCCCGCGCTTGCCGAGCGCGGGGACGGCGTCGGTCGCGGTGGTGTCCTCGACGATCCAGCCCCGCGCGACGAGGTCCTTGAGGCACGGGTAGAGCGAGCCGTAGGAGATCGCGTGGAAGGTGCCCAGGACGCCGGAGAGCCGCTTGCGCAGCTCGTAGCCGTGCATGGGGGTCTCGTGCAGGAGACCGAGGACGGCGAGCTCGAGGACACTGGTGCGGCGAGCGCTGCGCGCGGCCATCCGGTCCTCCCTCTCGCCTCGATGCATGCGGTCGATACGTACGGTAGATGTATCGAACCGATATAGCGAGTCGAACCCTAGGTGAACGCGACCCGACGAGCAAGTCGCCCCCGGATGACGCGCCGGGGTGGGCGTGTGAACGTGCTCACACGGCGGTGACGTGAGGAGCCTGGGCTCTTCGGCCGCTTCGGGCTTGTGCTGTGTCTCCGGCGCCTCCAAGCTCCCTCGCTCCGCTCGGTCGCGTCGGCGCACCCCGCCCCGTCGCGACTGCGTCGCGAGTCGGTCGGGCCCCCTCCGGCCCGCTGGCCGCTCTCACCGCGGTGGCGGGCCCGACCGACGGGGGCGGGGTACTGCAGCTCGGGGCGGGCTCTCGATCCTCCCGTCCGCGGTTCTGCGGCTCGTGGCACGGGCACGGGGCTCGGGCATCGAGCCCTCGCCCCGTGGCTCGGTCGGGCAGATGGGTCGTCGCGTGGCGCTGTGATGGTGGGCCCGACCTCGACGCGTGGCTGGAACCACAAGCGGGAAGCCTTCGGGCACAAGCCATCTCCGCCGTGGAGGCGCCGGAGAATCAGTCCAACAGGTCCGCGGGCTTGCGCAGCGGGCGTCTCGGTACGCCGTCGCCGAGCACGTAGGACATGGTGAGGTGGTTCCAGCTGCACCCGGTGCAGACCTCGACGACGTAGACGCGGAAGTGGCCGTGCTCGTAGGCCATCACCGGCAGCTCCGGCGAGGACTTCACCCGGCCGGAGAACGGGCCGAGCTCGTCGCCGAACACGTAGGTGACGTGCACGAGCTCCTCGCGGCACAGCGGGCACGGCCGCTCGGTGGCCTCGCCGTGGTGGCGGGCGGCGCGCAGCAGGTACGGGTCGGCGTCGCAGTGCTCCTCGCGGGCGAAGGCGTCGCCCCGCCCGATCCGCTCGAGCACGGCGCGGCGCTCGAGCCCGTGGTCGACCACCGCGCGCGGCCGCGCGGGGTCCGCGACGTCCTCGGGCTCGGCGAGCTCGACCCGGGCGGGCTCGGCCGGCCGCGCGCCGCGGATGCGGGTGGCGCGGTGGCTCGACGACCGGGGAGCAGCCATCGGATGAGATTACGTCGCCGTGCCGCGGTCGGCACGCCCCCGGCGAGACGACGGTCACAGCGCGGGTCCGGGTTGACGCGCTCCCGCACGGGGCACACGAGAGAGGCGCCACACCTCGCGGATTCACAGGTTCGGGACGAAACCTGGGACCGTCGTCGTACGTCGCACACCTCGGACGGGACCGTCTCCCGGCCGATCCTGCCTTCCCCCGAGGCCGACCCTGAGGACGAGCACGTTGAGGATCGACTACCCGCGCCGCGGACGAACCGGCATCCGGCACTGGCTGCCCTCGTGGCGCCAGCTGCTGTCGATCGCCGGGCTGCTCGTCGTCGCCGGCGTCGGCACCTTCGCCTTCCT
>WBZP01003922.1_pt1 | contig 15835 bp, 14 predicted proteins | sample 5204301 | NCBI WGS metagenome assembly WBZP01 (sample SAMN12412401, study PRJNA552823) | activated sludge metagenome | isolation source: activated sludge from nitrification reactor of wastewater treatment plant... | place: USA: Pennsylvania | collected 2017
GGCGTGCCCAGCACGTAGACGGCGAGCCGGGCGGCGTCGACCCACGCGTGGTATCCGGCGGGTTTCACCCCGGCCGCCAGGACGCGCGACGTGGTGCCGTCGGGCCCGAGCGTCCACACGCGCTGCGTGCCGTCGCGTTCCACGCGGATCACCGACACGCCTGCGTCGTCGGGCATCACCGTGGGCGAATATTCCGACTCGGGGGTGTCGGCGAAGCGGCGGATCTGCCGCGTCTGCAACTCGAGGAAGTAGATGTCGGTCTGCGTGCCCCCGCGGCTCGAGGTGAACAACATGGCGCGGCCGTCGCCGCCGAACACCGGCTGGTTGTCGTAGCCGCCGGGATTCTCGGAGGCCACCCGCGCCGGTCCCATCGCCGGTGCGGCCGGCATGAGGCGGATCGGCGCGAGATAGATGTCGGTGGCCGGCGGCACGGGTACCTGGGCGAAGAGCGGAGCCGCGACGGCGAGCAGCCCGGCGGCGATGGCACAAAGGCGGCGCATGAGGGCCCACTATACTCACCCCGTGCCTCTCTCCGTGTCCGAACTCGCTCCCCTCGCCGGGCTCTTCGTCGTGGGGGCCGTTTCGGGCGTGCTGAACGTCCTCGCCGGCGGCGGCTCGTTCCTGACACTGCCCGTCCTCATCTTCATCGGCCTGCCCGCCGCGGTCGCCAACGCGACCAACCGCGTCGGCGTGCTGGCGCAGAACCTCGGCGGCGTCGTCGGCTTCCACCGCTCCGGCGCCATGAACTGGCGCTGGGGGCTGGCGGTGTCGGTGCCGGCGGTGCTCGGGGCCGCGGTGGGCGCGACGTGGGCGCTGCAGATGAGCGACTTCGCGTTCAAGCGACTGCTCTCGATCGCGATGCTCGGCATGACGCTGTGGACCGTCACCCGCCGTCCTGCTGCCGCCGGCGACCGGCCACTGTCGTCGCCGTGGCGGTGGTCGACGGTGCTGGCCTTCTTCCTGATCGGCGTCTATGGCGGACTGATCCAGGCCGGCGTCGGCTTCGCGGTGCTCGCCGCCACCTCGATGGCCGGCATGGACCTGGTGCGCGGCAACGCGGTGAAACTGCTCGCGGTGCTGCTGCTGACCACGCTGTCGCTGGCGATCTTCGCGTCGAGCGGCGTGGTCGACTGGACCTACGGCCTTGCGCTGGCCGCCGGCAACACGGTCGGCGCCATGGTCGGCGTGCGCCTGGCCATTCGCCAAGGCCACGGCTGGATCCAGAAGGTGGTGACGGCGGCGGTCGTCGCCTTCGCCGTGCTGCTCTGGTTCGACCGCTGATCCCGCCCGACGACATCACCGTATCTCGTTGATTCAGAAAGCGTTACATCAACGTTACACGACTGACACGACGCCGCTTTGGTAGACTGGTCGCCAAGTCGCCGCCATGATCCGGTCTGAAGACAGCCCCGCGCCACCCGCCCCGCTCGCCGGCAAGACCGCGGGACGGCGGCGGCGGACGACGCCGGCCACGCGTCCCGCGTCGGCGCCACACATCGACTGGGCGACGCTCAATCCCGACGATCTCGCCAATCCGGTTCTCTACATCAACCGCGAGTTGAGCTGGCTCGAGTTCAACCGACGGGTGCTGGCGCAGGCCTCCGACACCTCGCACCCGCTGCTCGAACGGGTGAAGTTCCTGGCCATCTCGGCGACCAACCTCGACGAGTTCTTCATGGTGCGCGTGGCCACGCTGCTGAAGAAGCAGCGGGCCGGCCTCGACGACACGTCCATCGACGGCCTCGGCACCGACGAGGAACTCGACACGATCCGCGTCCATGCGGCCGAACAGATGGCCGAGCAGACGCGCTGCTGGCAGCAGGAGCTTCGTCCGCTGCTCGCCGCCGAAGGCATCCATTTCCTCGACGCCGGCGCCTACACGCCGGCGGTGGACACGTGGCTCACCGAGTATTTCGAGTCGCAGGTGTTCCCCGTCCTCACGCCGCTGGCGTTCGACCCGGGTCACCCGTTCCCCTTCATCTCGAACCTCAGCATGAACCTCGCGGTGCGGGTGCGGCACGGCGGCCGTACCAAGTTCGCCCGCGTGAAGGTGCCAGGCATGCTGCCGCGCCTCGTGGCCCTGCCGCCTGGGCTCGCACCGGTGCCGGGCACGGCGTTCGCCTTCCTCGAGGACATCATCCGCCGCAACATCCAGGCCCTGTTCCCGGCCACGCAGGTCGAAGGCGCACATCTCTTCCGCGTCATCCGCGACACCGACATGGTGATCCAGGAGGACGAGGCCGACGACCTGCTCGAGAGCGTCGATCGCGGCTTGAAACAGCTGCGCTACGGCGCGCCGTCGCTGCTGCAGGTCGAAGCCGAAACGCCGCGCCGCATCCTCGACATCCTCATCGAGAACTTCGAGGTCGACCACGACGTCGTGGCCCGCTCCAATGAACGGATGGGTCTGGGCGACCTGCGGGAGATCGCGTCGCTGCACCGGCCGGCGCTGAAGGACTCGATGTTCCACCCGCGTACGCTGTGGGCGCCCGACGAGGCCGACCAGGTGTTCGAGCAGGTGGCCGACGGCGACTACCTCGTGCACCACCCGTTCGACTCGTTCACCTCGGTCGAGACGTTCCTGCGGGCCGCGGTCGCCGATCCGCACGTGGTCGCCCTCAAGATGACGCTCTACCGCATCGGCGCCGACTCGCCGCTGATCGACCTGCTCATCCAGGCGGCCGATCAGGGCAAGCAGGTCGCGGTGCTGGTGGAACTCAAGGCGCGCTTCGACGAGAAGAACAACATCGCCTGGGCGACCCGCCTCGAATCGGCCGGCGTGCACGTCGTCTACGGCCTCGTCAACATCAAGGTGCATTGCAAGCTGTGCCTGGTCGTGCGCAAGGAAACGGCGGGGATCCGCCGCTACGTGCACATCGGCACCGGCAACTACAACCGCGTCACCTCGCGCATCTACACCGACCTCGGCCTCTTCACGGCCGACGACGCCATCGTCGACGACGTCAGCGAGGTCTTCAACAGCCTCACCGGCTACTCGCACAAGCGCAGCTACCGCGCGCTGCTGGTTTCGCCCGGCGGCATCCGCCAGGGCATCCGCGCCCTGATCGAGCGCGAGATCGAACACGCGGCGGCGGGCCGGCCGGCCGGCATCATCATCAAGAACAACGCCGTCGCCGACCAGGCGATGATCAAGCTGCTGTACCGCGCCTCGCAGGCCGGCGTGCCGATCGAACTGCTGGTGCGCGGCGTGTGCTGCCTGCGGCCGGGCATCCCGAAGATCAGCGATCGCATCCGCGTACGGTCGGTGGTGGGCCGCCTGCTCGAGCACTCGCGCCTGTACTGGTTCGAGAACGGCGGCGCGCCCGAGGTCTACATCGGCAGCGCCGACCTGATGGAACGCAACCTCGATCGTCGCGTCGAGGTGCTGGTGCCGGTGCAGGATCCGGAACTGCGCCAGCACCTGCGCGAGGTCGTCCTGGGCACCATGCTGCGCGACACCGAGCGCACCTGGACGCTCACGCCGGCCGGCGTCTACGAACGCACCCGCGCCGCCGCGACGGAGGCGCCGGTCGACGCCCAGCGCGCCCTGATCGAGTGGTACACGTCGCCGGCCCGCGACGACGGCGCGTAGCCCCTAGTTCCAGCGGAACAGCTTCAGGGCGGCGGCGAACGACAGGCCGCCCCACACGCCGAGCAGCGCCAGGTCACGCCACAGCGCCGCCAGTCCCTGGCCGTCGTTCATCACGCCACGCAGTGCGTCGTTCAGCGCGGTGAGCGGCAGCGCCTGCACGAACGGCTGCATCACGTCCGGGAAGTTCGACGAGGAGAAGAACACGCCCGAGAACACCCACATCGGCAGCATCACGAGGTTCAGCAGGCCCGACACCCCCTCGACCGTCTTGGCCCGGCTGGCGACCAGGAGCGCGATACCGCCGAAGGTCAACGCGCCCACGAGCGACACGACCGCCAGCGCGGCGAGGCCGCCGTGCACGTCGACGCCGAACGCGAAGTACGCGAAGGCGATGAGCACCGTGCCCTCCGCGGCGAGGAACACCAGGCGCGCGAGCAGGATCGCCAGCAGGTAGGCGCTGCGCGGCATCGGCGTGGCGGCGAAGCGCTTCAAGAGCTTGCGGGTACGGGCCGTGACGATCGCGAAGCTGGTGCTCCACAGGCCGGTGCTCATGATGTTCATGCCGAGCAGGCCCGGCACCAGCCAGTCGATGTATCGCGATCCGGCGGCGCGTACGGCGTCCTCCCGGGGCGTGAAGGCATCGGCCCGGCCCGCGGCGCGTTGCAGCGCCCGATCGACGGCGAGGCGCGCCACCTGGCTTTCCGCGCGCGCCGGGTCGAAGCGGTAGGTCGGGGGCACGCCCGGCGCCACCACCACCTGCACGAGGCCGTCGCGCAGCGCCCGTTCCACGCCGGCGTCGGGCACGTCGCTGACGATGAAACCACCCGCCGACTGCAGCGAGGCGCGCAGGGCGGCGGCGCCCTCCCCCGCCTCCACCGCGACCCGCACCGGGTCGTCGGTGCGCGACCGGAACGCGATGCCGAGGGCGAGCGTCATGATCACCGGGAAGCCGAACACCCAGAAGACCGCCTCGGGTTCACGCAGGAACTCGCGGATACGCGACAGCGTCAGCTCGCGCAGCGCCGGCAGGAACGTGGACGGCCGTGTATCAGACATCGCGCAGGTGTCGTCCGGTGAGTGAGACGAAGACGTCTTCGAGGGTCGCCGAATGGGTGCGCAGTTCGCGCACCGGCTGGCCGCCGCCGGCCAGCAGGGCCAGCACGGCCGGGATGGTCTCGTGGATGGCCGCGCTGCCGAGCACGATGGTGCGGCCATCGACGCGGCCCTCGGCGGCGCCCGGCAGGGCCTGCAGCGCCGCGATCGAGGGCAGCGGCGCGTCGCCATCGACGTCCACCTCGATCACGTGCGGCGTGCCCAGCGACTGCACGAGCGCCGCCGGCGTGCCGAGCGCAATGAGACGCCCGCGGTCGACGACGCCGATGCGGTCGCAGAGCGTCGCCGCCTCGTCCATGTAGTGCGTGGTGAGCAGCAGCGTGCCGCCGCGCTCCTTGAAGCGCTGCAGCACGTCCCACAGCTGGAGCCGCGACTGCGGATCGAGGCCGGTGGTCGGCTCGTCGAGGAACAGCACGTCGGGCTCTCCGGCCAGCGCGCAGGCCACCGACAGGCGCTGCTTCTGCCCGCCCGACAGCTTGCCCACCCAGGCGTCGCGTTTGCCTTCGAGCCCCACCAGCGCCAGCAAGGCGTCGACCGATGGCCCGGCCGGGTAGAACGCCCGGAACAGCCGCAGTGTCTCGACGACGCTGAGCTTCTCGGAGAGCTGCGTCTCCTGGAGCTGGATGCCGAGACGCGGCCTGAGGGCCGCAGCGTCGGTGGCCCAGCGGCGGCCGAGCACCTCGACCTCGCCGGCGTCGGGCGTCTGAAGCCCCTCGAGCATCTCGATGGTGGTGGTCTTGCCGGCCCCGTTCGGTCCCAGGAGGCCGAAACACTCGCCGCGCCGCACCTCGAGGTCGAGCCCATCGACGGCCACGACGTCGGCGAACCGTTTCACGACGGCGCGGCAGGCCAGGGCGATGTCGTGCGCCATGATCGGCATTCTATCGGCTCCCGCGTTGCGCCCGTCTCATGCGCTGCCGTACACTGATGGGACGTGTCAGCGACCATCGTCGTCATCGGCCCCGAGCGCACCCTGCCCACGCTGCGCGCCAGATTCGAATCGGGCGGCCGCGTGCACAGCTTCACCGATGCCGAGGCCATCGAGGCCCTCGAACACATCTTCCGGCACCGGCCGCGGATCGTCGCCGTGGAACGCGAGTTCTCGGGCACGTCGCGTGGCGTCGCGCTGATCGGCCGGGTGAAGGACGACCCGACCCTGTCCGAGTGCGAGGTGCGGGTGGTGGCCCACGACGCCGGACCACGGCCGTCGGGCGTGCGCCGACCTGCGGCGCCGGATGCCCCCACCCCGACCACGCCCCTGCAGCCCGGCGTGCGTCGCGCCCCGCGCGTCCGTATCGCCGATGGCACCGAGATCCTGGTCGACGGCGATCCGGCGCAGCTCATCGACCTCTCGATCCTCGGTGCGCAGGTGATCGCGCCCTTCGCCCTCAAGCCCAACCAGCGCGTGCGCGTGTCGTTCTCGGACGGGAACGGCATCGTGCGCTGCGTGGGATCGGTGGCGTGGGCGTCGTTCGAGATGCCGAAGAACATGCCGACGCGCTACCGGGCCGGCATCGAGTTCTCGGGAGCGAACGCAGAAGCGCTCAGCCTGTTCTGCGAAAAACACAAGCGAGGCTGAGCGCCGGCGCAGCGCGCCGACGCGCTCAGCGTCCGAGCCAGGCCGCCAGCGGACGGTCGTCGCGAATGATCGTCTCGTCGCGATCCGAGCCGGTCGACACCAGGCCCACGGGCACGCCACTCACCTCTTCCAGCCGCGCGATGTAGCGCGTCGCGGCCTCGGGCAGGGCGTCGTAGGTGGTCACGCCCTTGGTAGGCGTGGTCCAGCCGGGCCACGATTCGTACACCGGCGTGATGGTGGCGCCGGCGGGCAGGCACGATGGGAATTCGTCGACCCGCTGGCCGTCGATGTCGTACGCCACGGCCACCTGAATCGTGTCGAGGCCGTCGAGCACGTCGAGCTTGGTGAGCGCGATGGCGCCGATGCCGTTCACGCGCGCGGCATAGCGCACGGCCACCGCGTCGTACCACCCGCAGCGCCGCGGCCGTCCGGTGGAGGCACCGTACTCGTGGCCGGTTTCACGCAGGCGCTCGCCGAGGGCGTCGTGCAGCTCGGTGATGAACGGACCTTCGCCCACGCGGGTCGCGTAGGCCTTGGCCACGCCGAGCACGCCGCCGATCGCCTGCGGCGGCACGCCAAGTCCGGTGCAGACCCCGCCGGCCGAGGCGTTCGACGACGTCACGAATGGATACGTGCCGTGATCGATGTCGAGCATCGTGCCCTGCGCGCCCTCGAACAGCACGCGGCGGCCGTCGCGCATCGCCTGGTGCAGATAGAGCGAGCCGTCGACCGACCAGCGCAGCAGGCGCTCGCCCTGGGCGACCAGGGTCTCGTGCACCTGCTGCCAGTCGAGGTGGGTGTCCTTGATGATCTGGTTCCGCGCATGCACGTTCTCGCGCACGAGTTCGGCCAGCCCGGCCGGATCGCGGAGGTCGGAGACACGCACGCCCCGGCGGCCGATCTTGTCTTCGTACGCCGGACCGATGCCGCGCGACGTCGTGCCGATCTTGCGTTCGCCGCGACGGGCTTCACTGAGCACGTCGAGTTCGCGGTGATACGGCAGGATGAGGTGGGCGCGATCGGAGATGAAGAGCCGGCCCTCGACCGAGACGCCGAGCCCGGCCAGCATGTCGACTTCCGAGAAGAGCGCTGCCGGGTCGACGACGACGCCGTTGCCGATGAGGCAGGCGACGCCCGGATGCAGGATGCCCGACGGAATCAGGTGCAACACGAACTTCTGGCCGCGCACGTAGACCGTGTGACCGGCGTTGTGTCCGCCCTGATACCGGCCCACGACACCGAAGTGCGGCGTGAGCAGGTCGACGATCTTGCCTTTGCCTTCGTCGCCCCACTGGGCGCCCAGGACCACGAGGTTCATGTAGGAAACCGCTGCGCGAGGCGGCACAGGCACATCGCCGGTGCGCTGCTCGACACCACAGGATAGTGCAGCCGTCGCACGAACGCCAGCAACCGCCGCACACCGCGCAAGCGACACGCGCGTGTCAAGAGGCATTCATCGAACGGGCGTCACAAAATCACGTTGACATCCTCGGCGTGCGCTCTTAGCTTCTAGGACTCCGCGCGTCCCTCCGCGCGACGCGTCGCCTATGTCCATCGTCGTCACACTCGTCCCCATGAGTCACGACCGCGCGGCCGCTCCACCGCCTCGCTGCCTGCAGGTTCTCCGTTCATGATGGCGCCTCACGCCGGCCTCGAACGTCGCGTCATCGCGTCGCTCGAGGCCACGCCGTCGCGCGTGCCCGTGATCCTCGGGGGGTGCGGCACGGGCCGCACCACGCTGCTGCACGCCCTGGCCGATCGCCTCGGCCGCACGAGCTGCCAGCACATCGATGTCGAGCGCGCGGCGAGCACGCCCGAACGTTTCCACGACGCGATCCTGGCGTCGTCACCGTTCGTCGATCCCGGCGCCACCGCGGCGCCGCCACCGTCCACGCCACGCGAGGCGTTCGATCGCACGCTGGCGTTCCTGCAGCGCGCCCGTACGCCCGATGGCCAGACGGCGACGTTCCTGCTCGACGAGGTGCTGGAGCTGCGCACGTTCGAGAATTTCCCCGACCTGCGCCAGGTGCAGCGCGAGTTCGTGCAGGCCGTGGCCGACAGCCCGAACCGCTTCGTCTGCTCGAGCCGCTACGTCGCCCGCGCGCACCGCCTGCTGCGCGACGCCGCCGCGCGCTTCGAGGTGATCCACCTGCCGCCGCTCTCGGTCAGCGACGTGACCGGCCTGCTGCCGCCGGGCGATCCGGGCACGGCCGGCGATCGCGACGACCTCGCGCGCGCCGTGCAGGCACTGGCCGATGGGCGCGCCGCGTACGTGCGCGCCATCGGCGACATGTGCGTCGCCATGCGCGGCGGCGATCCGATCAGCGCGCTCACGGCCCTGCTCACCACCGACGGCGCGCTCACGACATGGTGCGGCTATCGCTACGAGCTTCGCCTGCACCGGGCGCGCGGTTACGGCGCGCTGAAGGCCATCCTCGAGATCCTCGCCGTCGAAGAGCCGCTCACGCTCACCGAGATCGCGCAGCGCCTGCGCCGTACCCCGGGCTCGACCAAGGACTACCTGTCGTGGCTCGAGGACGTCGACCTCGTGGCCTCGCGGCAGAAGCGCTACAGCTTCGTCGATCCGGTCCTGCGGCTGTGGGTGCGCCTGCACGCGCGGCCCATGCCTCCGGGCGTCGATGACGTCGCCCGCGAAGTGCAGCAGTACGCGGTGAGCCGCCTGCCCCACACCACCCGCGATCTCGCCGCCGCCGGCACCGCCGCCGAGCGCAAGGCGTGGGGAATCATCGAGATCGATTAGCCGGGGCTCGGGTTCCGGGGTTCGGGTCTCGGGGCGAGCCTTATGCGGGCGGGCCGAGTTCGGTGAGCGTGGCGAGCGCCAGGCGGGCGGCTTCCTGCTCCGCCTCTTTTTTCGTGCGGCCGGCGCCCGACGCCACCACCTGTCCGTCCACCACCACGTCGACGCCGAAGCGCTTGGCGTGGTCGGGACCGGTTTCCTGCGCGATGCGGTAGTGCGGCAGCGGCCGGCCTGCGGCCTGCAGGCGTTCCTGCAACGCCGACTTGTGGTCGCCACCCGACACACCGGCCTGTCGCAGATCCATCACCAGCGGGCGCCAGGTACGTTCGATGAACTGCCGCGCCGGCTCGATGCCGCCATCGAGATAGATCCCGGCGATGATCGCTTCGAGGACGTCGGCGAGCAGGGCCGGCTTCTCGCGGCCGCCGGTCTTCGCCTCGCCGCGTCCGAGCAGCATGTCGTCACCCAGTCCGAGGCCGCGGCTGATGGCGGCCAGCGTCGTCGTCGAGACGAGCGTGGCCTTGGCCTTCGACTTCGGCCCTTCGGTGAAATCCGGAAACTCGCGATAGAGCAGATCGGCCACCACGAAGCCGAGCACGGCGTCGCCGAGGAACTCGAGCGACTCGTTGTCGACCACGCCGCCGCTGGGGTCTTCCGCGGCCCGCGACTTGTGCGTCAGCGCGTGCTCGAGGTGCCCGCGGTCGCGGAAGACGTAGCCGAGGCGCTGCTCCACGGCCCCGAGCTGGCTGGCCAGCGGCACCGAGAGTCCGGCGCTGCCGGCGTCGCCATGGCTCTGCAGGGCGCGACGCGCCTCGGCGGCCTCCTCGACGGGCACGGCGACGTGGATGTCGCCGAGGGTCGAGACGGAAAACGCGAAGACGTTCGAGGGCGGCCCCGACACCCGGATGACGTGCAGGCCCTGGCTTTCGAGCAGGCCCTGCACGACCGACGCTTCGATCTCCGACCGGGTGCGGAACACCACCTCGATGTCCGACATCAGCCTTCCACCTCCCCGTCGACGCGCGGCGGCGCCGCGGTGGCCGCGGCCGGCTCGACGCGCAGCAGCAGCATCGTCATGTCGTCGTGATGGCCGGCGCCGGCGCCGAACGCCCGCACGTCACCCACCAGGCGGTCGGCCAGGCGGTCGAGCGGCATCTCGCGATACAGGCCGGCGAGTTCGCCGAGCCGTGTTTCTCCGAAGCAGTCCTGCTCGGGATTCATCATCTCGCTCATGCCATCGGTGTACAGCACGAAGAGATCGTTGGCCGTCAGCGGTACGGTCACCTCTTCGAGCAGTGACTCGAACAGGGTGCCGTCGTCGAGCGAGAGTCCCACGACCAGGCCGTCCGGCGCCAGCACCTTCACCGGCGGCGCCGTGCCGCCGCGCATCGCCGGCACGACCAGCAACGGACAATGGCCGGCGCGCGCGTAGGTCATCACCTGGCGCTCGAGATCGACGACGAGATAGCTCATCGTGATGAAGCTGCGGCCGTCGAGATGGTTCACCAGCACCCGGTTCACGGCGACCAGCAGGTCCCGCGGCGAGCGGTGGAGCCGCGCCAGCGACAGCACGAGGCCCTTGAGCTGCGCCATGTAGAGCCCGGCGCCGACCCCTTTGCCCGAGACGTCGGCGATCAGGAAGCCGATCACCTTGTCGCCCACCGGGAAGACGTCGTAGTAGTCGCCACCGACCTCGCGCGCCGGTTCGCAGTAGGCCGACACGGTCAGCCCCGGTACGGTAAGCGGGCCGCGCGGCAGCAGCTTCATCTGGATGTCGCGGGCGGTGGCGAATTCCTGCTCCAGGCGTTCCTTCTGCGCCACGTCCGACAGCAGGCGCGTGATCTCGCCGGTCATCACGTTGAACGAGTCGGCCAGCTCGCCGAGCTGATCGCGCGCCCGCACCGGAATCACGTGCGTGAAGTCGCGGTTGCGCAGGTGCTCGGTACCGGTGAAGAGATCGTGCACCGCGCCGGTGATCTGCCGCGCCAGCGTCAGCCCGAGCAGCAGGGCGACCGACTGGATGATGAGGAACAGGATGCCGACCACGGTCAGCATCGCCAGCGCCACGCCGCTCATGGCACTTCCCAGCCCGGGTCCGAACGCGATGCGCTGGTAGATGTCGACCAGGTGCAGCGAGAGGTAGACGCCGAGCTCGCCCGTTCGCCCGCTGGTCCAGTCGGCGTGCGGCACCAGCACGATCCAGCGACGCAGCAACTGGTCGACGATGCCATCGCCATAGTCCACCGGCGGACGCGCGTCGAGGGCGCGGCCGCGCGCCGTCACTTCGGGGCCGTCGTCGGTCGGCAGATCGTCGATGCGCCCGAGCTGGATGCCCGTTTCCTCCTGCAGCCGGCGCTCGACGGTGGCCGAGATCGGCAGGTCGAGCACGACGGCCCATGTCGGCGTGCGCGTCGACGGCAACGCCACCGCGCGGGCGACGACGCGCACGTCCCGCTCGCCCGCGGTGGTCGCCGCCAGGGCGGCTGCGTCGTACGCCACCAGGTGCGCGTCGCCGTCGCACTTGATCCACGCGGGCAGCGCGTCGGGGGGCGGCAGGTGCGTCCACTCGCCGGCGCGCGCCGGCAGGGTTACCGGCGGCGTGCGGCCGGCGTTGGTCGCCAGCAGGCCCGGCGGACACTGCACGCCCTTCACCGGCACGAGCGCGATCGACAGGAACGGGTACCGCGTGGCACCGGCTGCCTGCTGCCGTTCGAGCGTGTCGCGCACGGCCTCCGCGGTCGTGGCCCGCTGCACGTCGAGCAGCACGGCCTGGGCCAGGAAGCGCGCCTGTTCGGTCTGCGCTTCGAGCCGCGTGCGCACCATGTAGCCGGCCACGTTGCGCACGAGCAGCAACCCCGCCAGCACGAAGAACGCGAGAATGAGCAGGCTCGGCACGAGCCCCACGAACACGTAGGACAGGATCAGCTTGCGACGCACCCGCCAGAGCAGTCGCCGGCGCGTCCACACCACGAGCCGGCCCAGCAGATAGAAGGCCACGAGTACGATCGCCAGGGTGCCGGCGCGGCCGACGAGGGTGACGAGCGCTGGGGGTGGGTCGCCCGCGAACGGCGCGGCGAGCGCTTCGAGGATCTTGATCACCACGCCGCCGAGCAGGAGCCGCCCGGGCAGCGAGAGGCGCAGCCATCGCCAGGCGCGCGCGGCCGGCGACAGCGTCTCTCCGGGCAGCGCGGGGCGGGGGGTGCGGTCGGGCATCAGCGGGGCGCGCGAACGCGGCCATGCGCCGCGCAACCGATTGCCTCGCGAATGATATCAGAGTAACGTGGCCGGGCTGTGAAACTTCCGGACTCCGCCCGCTTCGCCACCATCTGCGTTCACGCCGGCCAGGAACCCGACCCGGCCACCGGCGCCATCATCACCCCCATCTATCAGACGTCCACCTACGTGCAGGAAGGCCTCGGCCAGCACAAGGGCTACGAGTACGGACGTACCCAGAATCCGACCCGCATGACGCTCGAGGCCAACGTGGCCGCCATCGAAGGCGGCGCCGCGGCATTCGCGTTCGCGTCGGGCATGGCCGCCATCGACACCGTGCTCACCCGCCTCCAGGCCGGCGATCACGTGGTGGTCAGCGACAACACCTACGGCGGCACCTTCCGCCTGTTCGAGAAGGTGCGCCGCAAGTTCGGCCTCGACTTCAGCTACGTCGACACCGCGGACCTCGACGCCATCGCACCAGCCTTCACCCCGCAGACGAAGTACCTGTTCCTCGAGTCGCCCACCAACCCGATGCTGTCGGTGACCGACATCGCCGCCGCCAGCGACATCGCGCATCGGCACGGCGTACGGGTGGTGGTCGACAACACGTTCGCCAGCCCCTTCGTGCAGCGTCCGCTCGAACTCGGCGCGGATCTCGTGCTGCACAGCACCACCAAGTTCCTGAACGGGCACAGCGACTCGGTGGGCGGCATCGTCATCGCCCGCCACGCCGACGACATCGAGTGGCTGCGCTTCGTGCAGAACGCCGCCGGCGCCATCCTCGGCCCGATGGACTCGTGGCTGGTGCTGCGCGGCACCAAGACGCTGCCGATCCGCATGGAACGCACCAACGCCAACACGATGCGCCTGGCCGAATGGCTGAACGCGCATCCGCGCGTCACCCGCACGATCTACCCGGGCCTGCCCTCGCATCCGCACCACGCCCTGGCGTCGCGACAGATGAAGGGCTTCGGCGGCCTGATCTCGTTCGACGTCGGTTCGATCGAGCGCTCGCGCGAGGTCCTGGGCAAGGTACGGCTCATGGCGCTGGCCGAAAGCCTCGGCGGCGTCGAGACGCTGATCTCGCATCCGGCGATGATGACCCACGCGTCGGTGCCGCCCGAGCGGCGCGCCAAGCTGGGCATCACCGACGGCCTGCTGCGCGTCTCGGTCGGCATCGAGGACGTGCAGGATCTGATCGACGATCTCGCGCAGGCCCTGGCCTAGCGCGCGGCGTCTGCCGTGGTCAGGCCGGCGGCGACACGCTGTCGGCCAGCCACGCCCCGTACGCGTCCCCCGCGTCGGCGTCGAGCACCATCCACTCGGGCACCTCGTAGGGATGCAGCGTCCGCAGCTGCGCCTCGAGGGCGCCGAGCGCCCCCCGGGTGGTCTTGATGATGAGCTGTCGCTCGTGCGCCGTCTCGACCGCGCCGTTCCAGCGATACGTCGATCGCCCGGCGTCGAGCACGTGCACGCAGGCGGCGACCCGCGCCTCCACGAGCGCCCGCGCCGCCTCGTACGGCGAGGGCGATTCCGGCCAGGTGGTGAGCACGACACACGGGGTGGTTGCGTTTTCCACTTGTACTCTCGAAAGAGTTCTTGTACTTTTTCTCGCGGTGCGGTACAAACCGCTTGTACTCGCCGCGCCGACTCGTTATTCTGTCATCGCCCATGAGCGCCACACCCGACCGCCCGGCCGCCGAAAAGGCCGCCACGCCCCCGCCACAGCGGGTGCAGCGTGTCGTGCGCCTGGCGCTCGTCGCGGTGACGGCGGTGGTGCTGATCGACGCGGTGGTCGGCGACAAAGGCGTGTTCGCGCTGGTGCGCGAGCGGGAAACCTTCCGCCGCGTCGACGCCGACCTCAAGGCCCAGCGGGCCGACAACCAGCGGATGCGCGATCAGGCCCAGCGCTACCGTGAAGACGCCGCCACCATCGAGGATCTCGCCCGGCGGGATCTGGGCATGATCAAGCCCGGCGAGAAGCTCTTCATCATCCGCGACCGCGAGCACGCGCCGGCGCGCTGAGCTGTCACGGGGCCCTCGACGGGCCATGCTACGCTAGCCGTTCCCACGCCACACCGGTCCCGATCGACGTGTGGGCGTTTGACAAGGAGCAGCGATGGCACGGACGGCGACGGCGGAGTGGAAGGGCGATCTGATGGGCGGCGCGGGGCACGTGGCCCTGGGCAGCGGCGCCTACGAAGGCAACTACTCGTTCGCGACCCGGTTCGAGGACAAGGCGGGCGCGAATCCGGAAGAGCTGCTGGGCGCGGCGCATGCCGGCTGCTTCTCGATGGCGCTGGCGAACTCGCTCGCCAAGGCCGGCTTCACGGCCACCTCGGTGAAGACGACCGCCAGCGTGCACCTCGGCAAGGACGACAAGGGCTTCAAGATCACGCGCATCGACCTCGACGTCGTGGCGCAGGTGCCCGGCGTGGATGCCGCCACGTTCCAGCAGCACGCGGAGAACACCAAGACCGGCTGCATCATCTCGCGCGCCCTCGAAGCGAACGAGATCACCCTCAAGGCCGCCCTGGCCTAGCGCTCGCGGCGATTCGCGTCCATCTGGTCTCGTGGGATCCGGTGGACGCGCGCGCCCATCTGCGGGCGCTCGACGCGCTCGGCCACACCGCGACGTGGCTCGAGGGCATCACCGGCACGCCGCTCATGCGCGCGCTGCGGGCCAGCGACGCCGACCTCTTCCTGATCGATCTCCGCCGCCGCCCTTCGCACGGCCGTGAAGTGGCGATGGCGCTGCGCAGCAGCCCGGCCACGCGGCAGCGGCCGCTGGTGTTCGCGGGGGGCGACGACGCGGCCACCGCGCGCCTGCGCGACCTGCTGCCCGACGCCACCTTCACCACGTGGGGCCGCCTGAAGACGGCGCTGCCGAAGGCACTGAAGACGGCGCCGGCCGCGCCGGTCGTCCCACCCGATCGTCTGTTCTCCGGACGCACGCTCGCGCAGAAGCTCGGGATCGCCGCGGATGAGCGGGTGGCCGTCGTCGGTGCCCCGCCCGCATTCGCCGACCTGCTCGGCCCGCTGCCGAGCGGCACGCGTCTCACGGCACGCGCCGACGCCGGGTGCGATCGGCTGATCTGGTTCGTGCGCTCGGAGGGCGAACTGCAGACCGCGCTCGGCCGGCTCGCCGCCCTCGTCACCACGCAGGTCGCGTGGCTGGCCTGGCCCAAGGCGGCGTCAGGCGTGAAGAGCGGCGTGACCGGGAACGACGTGCGAGAGTCGGGCCTCGCCGCGGGCCTGGTCGACTTCAAGATCTGCAGCATCGACCCGACGTGGTCGGGCCTCGCCTTCAAGCGCCGGGCGCGATAGGCCCTACTGCTCCGCCGCCGAGCCGGCCGTCTTTCCGTCGACCAGCGCCTTCACGAGTGGCTCGATCGCGTCGAGCTTCATCTGGCCGGGGTGGTACGTGCGGACGATGCCGCCCCGATCGACGAGCACCACCGTGGGCGTGGTCGACACGCCGTAGTTCAGGAAGTTCTCTTCGCTCACCGGCACCATGTCGCCGGCCATCCACGGGTAGACCTGATCGCGGATCTGCTGTATGTAGGCCATCTCCTCG
>WBZP01003923.1_pt1 | contig 15831 bp, 6 predicted proteins | sample 5204301 | NCBI WGS metagenome assembly WBZP01 (sample SAMN12412401, study PRJNA552823) | activated sludge metagenome | isolation source: activated sludge from nitrification reactor of wastewater treatment plant... | place: USA: Pennsylvania | collected 2017
CCGCCAGCGCGGCCTGTTCGTCGCGGGCCAGCGTCAGGGCCACCACTTCCGCCTGCAGCGTCTGGCTGCGCCCGCGCAGCGCCGATTGTTCCTCTTCGAGCTGGCTGCGGGCCTCCTGCAGCGTTTCGATTTCTCCTTGCCGCTCCACTGCCAGCGCCGCCTGTTCGTCGCGGGCCAGCGTGAGAGCCGCCACCTCCGCCTGCAGCGCCTGGCTGCGGGTGCGAAGCACCGATTGTTCCTCTTCGAGCTGGCTGCGGGCCTCCTGCAGCGTTTCGATTTCGCCTTGCCGCGCCACCGCCAGCGCGGCCTGTTCGTCGCGGGCCAGCGTCAGGGCCACCACTTCCGCCTGCAGCGTCTGGCTGCGCCCGCGCAGCGCCGATTGTTCCTCTTCGAGCTGGCTGTGGGCCTGTTGCAGCGTTTCGATTTCGCCTTGCCGCTCCGCCGCCAGCGCGGCCTGTTCGTCGCGGGCCAGCGTGAGAGCCGCCACTTCCGCCTGCAGCGCCTGGCTGCGCGCGCACAGCGCCGAGTGCTCGTCTTCGAGGAGGCTGTGGGCCTGTTGCAGCGTTTCGATTTCCCCTTGCCGCTCCACTGCAAGCGCCGCCTGTTCGTCGCGGGCCTGCGTCAGAGCCGCCACTTCGGCCTGCAGCGCCTGACTGCGCACGCGCAACACGGACTGCTCGTCTTCGAGCTGGCTGTGGACCTGCTGCAGCGTTTCGATTACCCCTTGCTGTTCCACCATCAGCCCAGCCTGTTCGTCGCGGACCTGCGTTAGAGCGACCACTTCCGCCTGCAGCGCCTGGCTGCGCACGCGCAGGGCCGATTGTTCCTCTTCGAGCTGGCTGTGGGCCTGTTGCAGCGTTTCGATTTCCCCTTGCCGCTCCACCGCCAGCGCAGTCTGTTCGTCGCGGGCCTGCGTGAGGGCTGCCACATCGCTCTGCAGCGTCTGCCGGTGGTTCAGCAGCGCCGCATGCACTTCTTCGAGCTGATTCTGGGCATCTTTCAGCATCTCGATCTCGCCAAGCCGCTGCGCGGCCAGCACGCACTGCTCGTCGCAGGCCTGCGTCAGGGCTGCCACTTCTCCCTGCAGCGTCTGCCGGTGGGTGAGCAATGCCGATTGTTCCTGTTCGAGCTGGCTATGGACCTGCTGTAGCGTTTCGATCTCTGCTTGCCGCCGAGCCGCCAGGGCGGACTGCTCATCACCTGCCCGAGTCAGGGCCAACACTTCCGCCTGCAGCGCCCGACGGCCGCTCAACAGCGCCGACTGGTCCTGTTCAAGCCGGCTGTGTGCCTCCTGCAGCGTTTCGATCGCGCGCTGCCGCTGCGCCGCCAGCCCGGCTTGCTCGTCGCGTGCCTGAATCAGAACCGACACCTTTGCCTGCAACTCCTGACGGCGTGTCAGCAAAGCCGACTTTTCCTGCGCGAGCTGGGCGCGCTCCTGCTGAAGCGTTTCGATCTCACTTAGCCGCTGTGCTGCGAGCGCAGCCTGCTCGTCGCGTGCCTGGATCAGGCTGGTGATCTGGCGCTGGACTTCGGCGCGCCGTGGCGAGAAGCCGCATTTCTCTCTTGCCTCACGTACGCGGGCTCTGGCTGCTTCGCGGCGCAGTCGGCTGGCCTGTCGCGTCTCGGAATCGCTGAACTGCACGTTTGCCGGCAAGACGTCGAGCATGGCTTCCGCCTCAAGGAGCTCACCAGCTTCGTGTAACCGAAAGGCGAGCCACTTGAGTCGGAACGGGCGTGGTTCAATCGTGTAAGCGCGTCGCGCGATCTCTGCACATCTGGTCGGTTCTTCGTGCAACAAGCTGCGGGCAAGGGCTGTCAGCGCATTGGCCTGCACGGTGGCCGACCCGGAAGCGGTAGCCAACAAGGCTTCTACGGCGGTCAACCCGCCATCCCGATAGGCAGCGAGAACCTTGTCGAATCCCTTTCCGCCGAGCTGGCTTGGTGGTGTTTGCTCTTTCGCTGCGCGCCAGACCTTATGCAGCTTGGCGGGCACGGCCAACAGAGCTGCCGGGGAAGTCGTCCCCTGGATCAGGATTTCTCCCAGCTTGCCGGCCAGGGCGTGCTCGGCTTCGATGCGGTGCACTTCCCTTTGTGTTTCGAGAATGGCGCGGCAGCGCAGGTTCTCCGCCATGATCTCCGGCAACTGGTCGTCCACCCAATCGACGGTTACCCCGCCCGCCACCTGCTGCTTGCTGGGGTCCAAACTCACATGGTGCAGTCGCTCCAGCTCTTCCTGCACGACGTGGAGCTGAGTGAAGAGCAGCCCATTCTCTTCTTCCAGTTCCTCGATTCGCGTTTCCGTCGTGGCTTGTCCGGCGGTCGCCTGAACTTCGGTTATTGTGCTCATAGGAGGTTTCAGGGTGGGTTCAATCAACGTGGTCCAGCACGATGCTTTCCAGCAGCCTCAGGATGCCGGCCAGCATGGCAGCGACCAACAGCGTGGCGATCGTGTTGTAGATCCGACGCGGCTCCAGCGGGTATTCGGGCAGCGTGGGCGCCTGCAGGACGGAAACCTTTTCCAGCATCCGCGTCGCGTCGATCCGTCCTTTTTCGAGCGCAATGAGCGACGATTTGTAGAGATCCTGGGTGAAGCTCACTTCCATTTGCAGCCGTTGAAACTCCTCGACCGAAACATTCAGCGTCTTGCCTGACGGGGTCGCCAGTTTGGCCTTTTCTTGCTCGATCTGGCGATCGACGGCGGCCAGGGATTGCTTGAGCATCACGATGTTTGGGTGATCGCGATCCAGCGTCCTGGGCAGGAAAGCCAACTGGGTCTGGATCTGAGCGCGCTGTGTTTCCAGTCCGGCAATGATGGTACTGATGCTTTCTGCCGTGGCCTGCGGTGAGAGAAGGCCTTTCCTGTTCTGGAAGTTGAGCAGCCCTTGGCTTGCCTGTTGAAAGCGAAGCTGGGCAAGGTTCACCTGGTTGATCAGGAAGCTTACCTGTGCCTCTGCCATTTCATGACCAAGCTGATTCATGTAGCGCTCGCCCTCCTGAACCAGCATGCTGGAGATGGCCTGCGCTGTCCTTGCATCGTAAGCCTGGACTCTGAGGCGCAAGACACCGGCGAAGTCGTCGTAGTCAACGTTGACCCTGGCCAGATAGTGCCGGTGGAACCACTCCATCGAGGCATCCTTGAACCACATGCGCGACACGATGTCCCGCGCTGCATCGCTGTAATGCGAGCGGAGGTCCAGCCTGGCGTCAAGCGCCTTGAGCATATCGACCGAAAGCAGGTATTCCCGCAAGAGCAGTTGATCCGGTCGATTCACTCCGGCAATGCCGGAAACCAGCAGCGAAACATCCAGCGCGGGCGCACTGAGCGAATCGGTCTTGCGGATGATCACGTTGGCTTCGGAGACATAGCGGTCGGAAGCCAGGATCAACCAGTAAGCCGTGGCAAGCAGGGCAATCAACGCCGTGAAGCGGATCAACCGGCGAAAGACGTGGATCGAGAGCCATCCACTGCGGGCCTGCCGAAGGCGCCCTTTCAGTCTGGAGAGCGGGGTGCCGCCCTCGTTGTCGTGTAGTTCCGTCATTGGGGGACCGCGTCCTTGTAAGCCTTGAGAGCATCGTCGATGGCATCGAACCAGTGGGCCTTGCCGTCATGAATCCAGATCCCCGATCGGCAAAACTGTCTGAGCGTGCTTTCGTCATGCGCCACCATGATCAGACCAGCCCGGTCAGCCATGGCCTTGAAGGCAGCAGCAGCTTTCTTGCGAAATGCAGCATCGCCGGCAGCCGTGACTTCGTCGGAGATATAGACATCGAAGTCGAAAGCGAGCGAGAGGGCAAACTGAAGCCGCGAACGCATGCCTGTGGAATAGGTACTGACCGGTTCGTCGAACGCTTCGCGCAACTCGGAGAAACCTTGCACGAAGGCAAGCCGGTCAGCCAGATCAGCCTGGTGCCCGTGCACACGGCAAACAAACTTGGCGTTTTGCCGCCCGCTCAGCGTCCCTTCGAGCCCACCTTCGCCCATCGGCCAGGACACGCTGCAGCGGCGCTCCACCCATCCTTTGGAGGGGTGATCGACACCACCGATGAGGCGCAGCAAGGTCGACTTGCCCGCTCCGTTTGCACCGATCAGCCCGACATTCAGATTTCGTGGAATCGTCAGACTGATGCCCTGCAGCACCCACTTGCCGATGCCATGCTCGGTCTTGTAGCGCTTGTGAAGATCGCTGACGATGATCATTTCATCACCAACTGCAAAGCGAAGCGGCGGTACAGCATCAACCCCAGGAGTATGCTGACCACCACCCAGGCATAGAGATAGCTCAGGCTGACACCGGGCGCGACATGGTAGTAGGGGACAAAGCCCTGGCGCACCAGCTCGATGCCATGCACGATCGGGTTAACCAGCAAGAGGTCCCGATAGGGCTGGCGAATCGACGCAATCGGGATGATCACGCCGGAAATCAGATACAGCGGCATCATCAGGATCTTGAGGATATGCTCCGTTTCCGGCACGAGTTCCATCAACACCGATGCCACGAGGCCATATCCGATACCGAAAAGCCATAGCCCCGTCACAGCCTGGGCCACCAGCAGCGGGTCGCGGGGCAAGGTCGCGTGCCCCAGAAAGGCTGCGATCAGCAGAATAACCGTCGAAATGATCGCCATCAGAAAGGCTTCCAGGCCAGCGCGCACGATCGCCGGATCAAAGGGCTTGACCTGCCGGTAAGCAAACAGCGGCCGATTGCAATCAACGGCGTACATCACCTGAATGCCGGTGCGACGGAACAGGAAGAATGCCAGCATGCCGACAATGATCCATACCGCGACGTCGATTCCTCCCACGGTATGCATGCGAATGGCAGTGAAGACAACCGCCATGAAGGCAATGTGCAGAACCGGCTCCATCAGCAACCAGAACCAGGCCGCACGCATGTCGAAAAGACGATCGATCGCCTCGCGCAGGAAGATCGCCTGCCAGACGGAGACAGTTATGGCCAGCGGATTGCGCGGTTCAACCATGCCGGCACCAGAGGAAGGGAAGCACACCGATCATCGTCATCGCGCTCAGTTCTGCAAAGCCCTGTTCAGCGTCACACTGGGTACGGCAACGGAAACGACGAGCCGGAGGAACTTTTCAAACTCGGCGGCCGGGGAGTTCGAGACGTAGATGACATCCCGGTTCTGAATCGGGAAATTCTGCGTGATGAGGAATGACGCTGGATCGCGCAAGTCGATCTGATAGACAACAGGAACCGTGCCATCAATGACGTTCGCCGCCGCGTTCCGGGAGTTGACCAGTCTGGACTCCTCGAACCGGAAGACGAATACCCCACGCGCATCCGCCCGGCTGTCGTTCAAGCCACCAGAGCGCGCCAGCGCTTGCGCCAGAGAAATGCCCTGCGCTTCAAACGCGATTTCTTCGTTCTTGCCGGTTGCCCCCAGCACCGAGAAACTCTGTGGCTGAAACAACGCCGTGACCACGTCACCCGGCTTGAGCCGGATGTTCTGCCTGGGATCGCGGATGATCGAGTCAAGCGCCATCGTTGCCGTCAGATTATCTCGCGAGAGCTGGAGGGCCATGCGATTGACCGGCTGCTTGACGCCACCGCCGGCCGCCAGTGCATCGAGCAGGCGCTCGCCCTTGGGCGTCAGCGCCATCAGCGTGCTGTGGCTCACTTCGCCGACGACGGTGACGTTCGATGTATTGTTCTTGATCACCCGCACCAGGACCTGAGGCAGGTTGGCCTTTCCGTGCAGACGCTTGGCGATATCGTCCTCGATCTCCTGCGTCGTGCGCCCCCTGACAGGCACACGCCCGGCAAAAGGCATCGTGATGGTCCCGGCCGGCGTGACCATTTGTTCGGGGAAGGTGACCACACGCGTCGTCGTTGGCCCCGACTTCGGATCAAGGACAACGGCGCCGAACAGCATGGCGGGTGGCGCCTCCCAGACGGAGATCTCGATGATGTCGCCGGGTCCAATGAGATAGTTGTTGGACGATGACGTGGGGAAAAAATCGGCGAAGTCGCCCAGCCTCTTGCCGGCGGACAGTTTTCTGGCCAACGTATCGTTGACGTCGATCAGCTCGATGCCCTCGATGCGGCCGGAGCGGTGCTCTTGCTGCACCTGCTCTCGACTGGCGCCACTTGACGAAATCCAGCCGGGCTGGGTTGCGCAACCGGACACGGCAAGTACCGCGGCAATACCTGCCTGAGACATACTGATCGTCAAGAAGCGTCCCAGCCACTTCATGTGCTGATTTCCGGTCCAGGACATCATCGTTTTTCCATCAGCCTCTTGGTCACCTCATAGGCGAACCGTATGTTCTGCTCGCTATGCATGGCCGACAGGAAGAATCTCAAGCGCGCCGACTTTTCTTCGACGGCCGGATAGATGATCGGCTGCACATTGATGCCGGCAGCGAAGAACTGGTTGGACAGCATGGCTGCCTTCAGCGAACTGCCGACGATCACAGGAACAACCGCATACCCTCGGGCGAAGCCGGTGTCGATGCCGAGCGACTGCATCAATTCCAGGAACTGCTGCCCACGAACGCGCAGCCGCGCAACGCGCTCTGGTTCTCCTTGCATGACACGCAGCGCTGCCAGCGAGGCAGCCGCCAGCGGAGGGGAAATACCCACGCTGTAGACAAAGCCCGGCGCGGCGTACTTGAGGTGCTCGACCAGCGCCCGCTCGCCTGCAATGTAGCCACCGCAACCCGCGAGGGTCTTGCTCAGCGTCCCCATCCAGATGTCGACATCCTTGCCGGCGATACCATAATGCTCGCGGATGCCGCGCCCGGTGGCGCCGAGAACGCCCAGGGAATGCGCTTCATCCACCATGAGAAAGGCCTTGTGGCGGCGCTTGATGTCGATGAGGGCCGGCAGGTCGGGCAGGTCGCCGTCCATGCTGTAGATGCCCTCGACAACGATCAGCACGCGCTCGAACTGGCTGCGTATCTCGGCCAGAATCTGGTTCAGCGACGCCATGTCGTTGTGCGGAAACGAGCGCCGCGCAGCTCCGGACAGCCTGACGCCGTCAAGAACGCTGTTGTGAATCAGGCTGTCATGAATGACGAGATCTTTGGCTCCGAAGAGGTAACCGATGGTGCTCACGTTGGTTGCATGACCGCTGACGAAGACGATGCTGTCGTCTACTTCGTAGAAATCGGCGAGCGCCTCTTCCAGTTCGCGCTGTATCGGCCGCTCGCCCGCCACCAGCCGGCTGGCCGAAGCCGAGGTCCCGTAGCGGTCGACGGCATCCTTGGCTGCCCGGGTAACGGCCGGATGCCCTGCCAGACCAAGGTAGTTGTAGTTCGAGAAATTGATGTACTCGCGCCCCTCAATGCGAGTCGTCGCGCTTGCCACTCCGTCGTGTGCACGAAAAAAGGGATTGTCCAGACCGCGGCGATCGGCGACAGCCTTGGGCACCAACATCCTTTCGTAGCCGGGATGGCGGTCAAAGCGGGTAAAGGCTTCCGGAATCAATGGATACGCCGTCCGGCGAGCCTGCGGCATGGCGATCACCTGTCCGCCAGAGCCGGCTTTTCTGCCGAGAATGCGGTCTATCAATTGCGTCTTGGTTTTCTGGGTGAGACTTGGCTTGCTCATGCGGTCAACCTCGTTCCTGTTTGCGCAAGTCTGCGCGCGACGTCGCTTACGGCCTCGATCTCTTCCGTGGTCATACCTTCGCCATGTTGGCCGGCAAGTCCGGCAACCAGAGCAGCGGATTGTGCTTCTTCCGTCGCCTCCCCGTCGCCCCTCAGTTTCTCGACGATGCGCGCCGTGACGTTGTCGGCGGTGGGCGAGTCGCTGAGCATCATCACCGGCAATCGAATGCCGAAGCGCTGTTCCAGGCCGAGCGCAAGCTCGACGGCCATCAGGGAATCCATACCAAGATCGTGCAGCGAGCGAGTCGAGTCGATGCGCTCCTCGCCGATGCACAGGACTTGCGCAATTTCCCGAACGACAAGACCACGCACGACGTCGGCGACTTCTTCTGGAGTCTTCCCCGCGATGAGGAAGCGAATGTCGCGCGCTTCTCCCGCTTGCGTCTGCTCGCTGCGCCGGCGGTTGAGAATGTCGAAGCGCGTGCCGGCAGCAGAAGGGAGGAGCCGGGCAAGAACGTTCCAATCGAAGTTGGCCAGCGTGAACAGTCCGCTTTCATCGGTCAATGCACGGTCGAGTTGCTCGAGCGCTTCAGCCGCAGAGAGCGGTGGTTTGCCCAGACGCTGTGCGAGGCTGTCCTTGACTGCATCGTTGCGGACCAGATAGCCGGCGTCGCCAATCGGCCCCCAGGCGATGCAGGTAGCGGGCAGACCCAGATGGCGGCGCATTGCCGTCAGACCTTCGAGCCCTGCGTTGGCGGCTACATAGTTGGCCTGGCCCGGGTTGCCGATTGCCGTGGTGATGGAAGAATAGACGACGAAGTGTTCGAGGGGAACGTCGAGCGTCGCTTGATGCAGATGCCATGCCCCCAGCAGTTTGGTATTGAGGACGCTGTCGACGCTCCCGGCGTCAAGATTGGCCATCAGCCGGTCGTCGAAAGTCGCCGCCGCGTGCAGGACGCCCTTCAGCGGCGGCATGGTCTTGTTCACGCGCTCGACGAGCGTGCCGACCGCGTTGGCAGCGGTGATGTCGCACGCCTGGGCGAGCACCTTGACGCCCTGGGCAGCGAGGGCGTCGACGATCTCCTTGACACCGGGCGTCTTCAGACCGCGCCGCCCGACGAGGACAAGGTTGCCGACGCCGCGCGCTGCCAGCCAGCGCGCCGACTCCAGACCGAAACCCGAGAGGCCGCCAGTGACGATCCAGGTGGTGTTCTTTGCGAACCTGATACCAGGCCGCAGCTGTGCCGCCTGTTTGACGCAGGGCTGGGCATCAGCCAGCGAAACAACAATCTTGCCGATGTGGCGTGCCTGCTGCATGACGCGGAAGGCTTCGACGATCCGGCCGGCGGTAAAGGTGCGGTAGGGCAGCGGCGCCAGGGCGTCCTCGCGGAACAAGGCCATGAGTTCACGAAAAAGCCGCGCGGCAAGTTTCGGCCGACCGGTCAGCAGTTGGTCGGCATCGATGGCAAAGTAACTGATGTTGTTCTTGAAGGGGCGCAAGCCAACTGGCGTGTTCTCGAAGAAATCGCGCTTGCCCAGCTCGAGGAAACGACCAAACGGCTTGAGTACGTCGAGACTGCGGCGCATGGCCTCGCCGGCAAGCGCGTTGAGAACCATGTCGACGCCTTCGGCAGCCGTCGCAGCCAGAATGTCGTCGGCAAACGAGAGGCTGCGCGAATCGAAGACGCGGTCTGCGCCGAGAAGCCGGACAAAGTCGCGCTTTTCGTCAGATCCGGCTGTGGCGTAGATTTCGGCCCCGAGGTGGCGCGCCAACTGGATGGCCGCGATGCCCACACCGCCCGCTGCGCCATGAATCAGGATCCGCTCGCCGGGCTGCAGGTCGCCCAGGTGCTTGAGGGCGTAATAGACGGTGAAGAACACCGTGGGCACGGTGGCCGCCGCCTCGAACGACCATTCGTCGGGCATGCGGGCAACGGCATCGGCACGCGTGACGATATGGCTGGCGAAACACGACGCGCCAAAGCCCATGACTGCATCACCGGGCAAGCGATCTGTCACCCTGGCGCCGACGCGACTGACTACGCCGGAAAACTCAAGACCGAGGCTGGCGCCGGCAAAGCCATCTTCAACCGCTTCGTCCGGCAGCAGCCCGAGCAGATACATCAGGTCGCGGAAGTTGAGCCCGGCGGCCTGTGTGCAGACCTCGATTTCGTCATCGCGCAAAGGACGTTCGGTTTCGGGCAGCCAGACGAGGTTGCGCAACTGTCCCGGTGCATGGAAATCAAGCCGGAAGCGCGCTTCCGGCGGCACTGCCCGGGTATCCTCTCCGCGCTCCTCGCGCATGACAAGGCAATGGCGCGCGGCAACGGAAAGCACGATTTCGCCGGCATCGTCCGGGCGCAATAGTTCGTTCTCCAGCCGGGCGGGGGTACTCGGCGCCGCAGGGTCACAAGCCAGATCGACCAGCGTGCAGAAAAGCTGCGCGTATTCGTTCATGACGACGCGGCCGAATCCCCAGACCGCGGCTTGCGCCGGGTTGGGCGCCTGGCTGCTCGACAGGCCAGTGGTCAGCGCGCCACCGCGGGTGACGAGCCAGAGACGCGACGCCTTGCCCGGCCGAGCGGCGAGCGCCTGAACACTCTGCAGCAGGCGGAGCACGCTCGCCGAGGCCATGCCCGGGGTATCGTTCCAGCCGAGCAGGCAAACGACATGATCACTGCGATCCGCCGGCCCCAGGTGACTGGCGACTGTCACCTGTTGTCCCTGGGAGGCGAGGCGGGCACTCAGATGGTTTGCCAGTGGCGCCGAAGCTTCGTCCGCCAGCAACAGCCACGAGGCAGCCAAAGGCAGAGGCAAGGCCGCGATGTCCTCAGCCGGGCGCTTGGCAAGCAGCAGGTAGGCCCCTTCGCTCAGCCCTTCGGCGGAAGGTTCCAGGAATATTTCGCAGTCCGCAAAGCCCTCGTCGATCAGCGTCTGCTGCCACGTTTCCGGGGAGAGCAGCGAGGATACGGGAGCACTGTCGCCTTCATGCCACCAGCCTGGATCGATGCCCGCCAGGAAATTGGCGCTCCAGTCCGCATGGCGTTCAGCCAACAGCAGGACACCACCCGCGGCAAGCCGGCGCCGGGTCTGCGCCAGCGCCGCATGCGGGCTGACCGTCCGATGCAGGGTATGGCGGAGGATGACGACATCAAAGGCATCGGGCAGCCGCCGGTCGGTCAGCAGTTGCCAGTCTGACGCCGCGAACGTTGCGACAACGACGCTCGCATGATCATGGTATTCGGTCTGCCGGCGCGCCTGCGCCACGTCGTCCGGTAAGGCAAGAACATAGGCGAAATGATCTGCGGCAAGCGAATCAACAAGTATCTTCGGCAGGCTGCTGGGACCAGCGGTGATTTCCAGAACCCGCAGACGGCGGGCCGCGGGCCAGTTGCCGACCAGGTAGCGCAACATGCCCTCAAGAGCGAGACGCACTCCGAGGTACGTCGGATCGTCGTTGTAGAGCACTTCCGCGGCCGGCGAATGCCGCAACTCGTTTGTCAACACGCAGCCGTCGACCTCGCCGGCGAGCAAGGCCGGCAACTGCCGGCCGACGCGCCCGATCAGCGTCAGTTGCGGCAGACAGGCTGGAGAATCGCGCAGGAGCGTCTGCCAGAGTCCATCCGCCGAAGGGAGATCTGCGTCGGTGACGACTGACCATTGCTCGGCGTCCTGGCGCAGCAGAGCCTCCCGGCTCATCAGGTCCGCCAGCCAGCGGCCATGCGATGTTGCGCTGGACCGCTGCCAGGCGAGCGGATTCTTGCGGAGAAGCTCCTGAAAAGCCAGAAAGACGAACGACAGCGTCAAGGCCTCGATGAGCGGCAGCGTTTCCTTGAACCACGTCTGGCGTTCGGCCGTCGCGCGGGCAAGCGCGCTTCGCGCTTGCATGGCGAGTTCGGGCAAAGGCGGCAGCTCGGTCGCCAACCCGGTGACGGGATGGGGTCGCAGCCAGGGAACGATGCACCAGTTCGTTATCGCGTGCTCATCGTCCCGTTCGAGACGTGCGGCACGGAAGCGGCAACCGGCGACGCGGGCGATCAGGTGGTCTTCATCGTCCAGCAGTTCAAAATCGGCGACGACCGAGCGGGCGCTCCGCCTGCCCAAACGGGCGCGGAAGCGAGTCACCTGTCCTCTGCGACAGAGATCGATGCGCCCGGTCTTGACGGGCAGCAGGGCCGTTCTCTGCCCGGCCGTTATCTCTTCGGCGAAGAAGTCGACCAGTGACTGAAAACATACATCCAGTAGCGCCGGATGCAGGAGGTAGTCATCGAGGCGGAGAGCGGCGGGGAATTCGAGGTGTGCTTCGAGCGCACCCGGAGCGACCTGCGCCGCGCACAGCCCCTGGAAAGCCGGGCCGTAGTCGAGGCCGAGCATTGCCGCCAGGCAATAGTGGGTTTCCCGATCCACTTGCCTTGTCGAAGCGGTCGGACTCGCGATGCTGGCCGCGGGAATCCGGTTCGCCGACTCGAGCAGACGGCCTGCGGCGTGCACTGTCCATTCGTCGCTGCTCAATCGCTGGCGGCTCCTGATCTGAAATCCACCGTCGCGCGGATTGAGAACAAGACGGAGGGTACGGCCATGCTCGCCGTCGAAGACCATCGGGGATACGATATCGAGCCCTTCGACGATGAAATGCTCGCCGCCCAACCATTCGCGCGCGGCGGCCAGGCCCATCTCGACATAGGCCGCTCCGGGATAGACGACGGCACCGCCAAGCTTGTGGTCGGCCAGCCAGGGCAGGTCAATGGGATCGAGCGTGTTCTCCCACGCCGCGTCGGCATCGGCGAGACGCCAGCCGAGCAACGGATGCAGGCGCCGTCGTTGGCTCGCCAGCAATCCTTCGCTCGTCGTTGGATGCCAATGGCGCTCCCGCTGCCACGGATAGTTGGGCAGACGGACGCGTTGCGCCGGACGGGTAAAAAAGGCTTGCAGATGAGGTGGCTCAGCGAGCAGATGTGCGCGTAATGCGGACGCGACGATTGCTTGTACGCCATCGTCACCGCGGCGCAAGGTGGGCATGATGCGCCCCTTGACGCCAGCAATGGTCAGGCTCTCGCCGATGTAGCGCTGCAGGATGGCATGCGGGCCAATTTCGATAAACACGCGGCAACCCAGCGCCGCGAGTCTTGTTACGGCATCGGCGAAGCGCACCGGTTCACGCACATTGCGCCACCAGTAGTCAGCCGAGAGCGCGCCGCCGTCGAGCACATCGCCGCTGACCGTCGAGACGAAAACGGTCTCGCCCGTCCGGACAGGGGCAAGCCCGGCAAGCCGATCGGCGAGATTTCCCGCGATCGATTCCATCTGTCGACTGTGGAAAGCATAGTCAAGGTCAAGCAGCCGGAAGAAAGCACCGCGCCGCTCAACCAGTCCCTGGATGCGCAGCAGACCCTCCAGACTGCCGGAGAGCGTGACGTTGCCCGGGCTGTTGATACCGGCAAGCTCCACCTCGAGATCGCCTCCCAGCTCAAGCATGAGCTCTTCGACGGCCGCTGCCGACATGCCGACGGCGGCCATCCGTCCCGCTCCGCGGGTCGTGCTCTGCGCCTGACTGCGCGCACAGATGACGCGGATCGCCTGGGCAAGATCGAGCGCACCTGCTGCCCAGGCGGCCGCGATTTCGCCAACGCTGTGGCCGGTGACCGCGGCAGCGTCGATCCCCAACTCCCTGAGCAGGGTCGTCACGGCGACCTGGAGCGCGAAAAGCAGAGGCTGAGCAACGGTCGTGTCGTCAAGCCTGGCGGTGGCCGCGGCTTGCAGTTCATCGATCAGGTGAAAGCCCGCTGCCGGTTGCATGGCGACATTGACTTGCCCCAGGATCTCGACAAATCGTGGCGATTCAGCCAATAGCGTGCGACCCATGCCTGCCCACTGGGCGCCATTGCCCGAGTAGACGAAAGCCACACCGCCACATTGCGGCAGGCTGTCCTCGATGAGAATCTGCGTCGGCGTTTCGCCCAGGGCGTATTGCCGGAGCAGATCAGCCGCCGTCGCAGGCGAATCGGCAAGCAGCGCGAGACGCTTTTCCATACGTTCGCGACCATGCGCCGCACCATGGGCAATGTCGTAATAGTCAGGCGCCGACCTGTCGCACAGCAAACCGGCATAGCAGCCGGCCATCGCCCGCAAGGCCGCGTCGCTGCGCGCTGAAAGGAGCAGCGGTGGAGCGTTGACCTGTTCCGGAGTCGCCCTCGGCGGTGTCGCCGGCCGGAATTCCTGTACAAGAACATGTGCATTGGCGCCGCCGAAGCCGAAGGAGTTGACGCCGCCGACCAGAGGTTTGCCTCCCTCGGTGGTCAATCCCTTGTACTCGGTCACGAGTTCGAGATTGAGCTGCGCGAAATCGATGTGCGGATTGGGCGTGGACAGGTGCAGTGCCGGTGGGAGTGCCCGGTTTTTCAGCGCCAGTACGGCCTTGACCAGTCCCGCCAGTCCGGCGGCTGGTTCCAGATGGCCAAGATTGGCCTTCACCGAACCGATCGGCAGCGGGCGGGTGCGGCCCCGGCCATAAACCATGCCGATGGCGGCGGTTTCTATGGGGTCGCCAACCGCAGTACCTGTCCCGTGCGCCTCGACGAAATCAATATCGTGCGCGGCCAGGCCGCTGCGGGCCAGCACGTCACGCATCAGTTCGGCCTGGCCTTCGCTGCTCGGGATGGTGATGCCGGTCTTGCGGGCGCCATCGGTGTTCACGCCGCTGGCGAGAATGACGGCATGGATTTCGTCGCCATCCGCCAAGGCTTTTTCCAGCGGCTTGAGGAGCAGGACGGCTCCGCCTTCGGAACGTACGTAGCCATCGCCCGATGCATCGAAGGCCTTGCAGCGTCCGTCTGCGGAAAGCATCGAGGCCTTTGTGAATCCGACGAAAGGAAAAGGGTGCAACAGCAGATTGACCCCGCCGACCAAAGCGCTGGCGGCCTCGCCACTGCGCAGACTGCTGCAGGCATGATGCAGCGCTACCAGTGAGGACGAGCAAGCCGTATCGACGGCGAGCGATGGCCCGTGCAGGTCGAAAACATACGAGAGGCGATTGGCGGCAATGCTGAGCGTGTTGCCGGTCATCGAGTGCGCGGTCATGCTCGCCAGGTCATTCAGGCCGCTCGTTCCATAGTCGAGGCCGGAGATGCCGACATAGACTGCGCAGTCGGACCCCGCCAGCGATGAGGGTGGAAGACCGGCGTTCTCCATCGCTTCCCAGGTCAGCTCGAGCAGCAGGCGCTGCTGCGGGTCCAGCCAGGCTGCCTCGCGTGGAGAAATGCCGAAGAAACCTGCGTCAAACTCGTCAATGCGCGACAGAACACCCGCCGAAAAGCTAATGCTGCGCCCGGGCTCAGAGCGCTTGTCATGCTGAAGCTCATCGACCGCCCAACGATCGGCAGGAACCCGGGTGACCAGATCACGCCTTTCCCTCAGCGAATCCCAGAGCTGCGTCTCGTCGCTCAGATCCCCGGGAAAGCGGAAGGCCAGACCAACGATGGCGATGGATGACTGGCTTGGCCGGGCAAGTCCGTGGGCAGGCGCGACAACTTTCGGCTTTCCGGCGTGACCGTTCTTCTTGATCTGCCCATACTTTGCGGCGCGTTGCTTCATCGATTGGTCTCCACTTGCGACAAGCGCCGCCCGCAACGCCCGAGTGGCCTGCCAGAGCGGCGGCACTCGCCGGCCATGCAATCCCTTGCCCTCGGCGAACGAAAACAATCCCTGCTCTTCATGCCTTCACACCTTGATCTTGTTCACTGCCGGCTTGCTCCACAAACGCGCCATTGCCGCCGAGTCGGGCGATGTCCGGGAAAGGTTGTCAGGCTGCGCGCCGCAGACCGTCGAGCACATGGGGCCCGGAGTTGTCCCCATGTGTTATTGATTCAAGAGGGGAACGTGCGCCAAGACCGCTTGCGCCGCACAGCGCTTCTGTTCCACCCAATTCACTAACGGCCGAAGACGAATGAACTTTAGCCGTTAGATCGCGGATCTCCGGACGGCGGAGGCGCGGATCGGCAGCGCGCACAGGCGAACAGCGGCCGAAAGCAGGGGCCGACGCCAGCTTCCTGCCCGGCGCTCGGGGTGGCGGCCTTGCGCCTGACAGACGCGCGCCGCTGGTCGGCCAGGGCTGATCGGACAAGCAGGCTCGCGGTTCGCGTATAATTCGTTTTTTCCAGCAATCTCGGAAGGTTGATCATGCCGATTTATGCCTATCGATGTTCTGCCTGCGGCTTCGAGAAGGACCATTTGCAGAAACTCAGTGACCCGGCGCTGCACATTTG
>WBZP01002621.1_pt1 | contig 15828 bp, 17 predicted proteins | sample 5204301 | NCBI WGS metagenome assembly WBZP01 (sample SAMN12412401, study PRJNA552823) | activated sludge metagenome | isolation source: activated sludge from nitrification reactor of wastewater treatment plant... | place: USA: Pennsylvania | collected 2017
GAGCGATTCGGCCTGTTTGGGCCTAACGGTGCCGGCAAGACTACGTTGATGAACTGCATGACAGGGCTTCTTGCTTACCAAAAAGGCAGTATCAGGATATTTGGAAATGAGGTAAAGACAAACAGGAATTCGATAAACAGGCTTTTTGGTTTTGTGCCACAGGATTTTTCATTTTACCAGGAACTGAGTCCGCTGGAAAACCTGGCGTTCTTTGGTGCCTGGTCGGGGCTTGATAAACAACAGGTAAAAAAAAGATCAGCCGAACTGCTGGATGTGCTCGGCCTCGCCGATGTAAGAAACAAACAGGTGAGGAAATTTTCGGGCGGTATGAAACGCAGGGTTAACCTGGCAATCGGGGTGATACATGAACCCCGCATCATTTTTCTTGATGAGCCAACCGTGGGCGTTGATATCCATACAAGGCAGGCCATCATCAGCTATCTCAAATCATTAAACGAAAAAGGTGCTACCCTCGTGTATACGTCTCATCAACTGGCAGAAGCTGAAGACCTTTGCAACAAAGTGGCTATGATTGATGAAGGAAAGATACTGGTGCATGAATCACTGAACAAATTACTGTCAGAACATAATGAGGAAGGGCTGGAAGGGTTATTCATCCATTTAACCGGGAAAGCTTACAGGGATTCCTGAAACAAATAAAAATAAACAGGAACGATGTTAAAGTAACAAATCAACATCTGCCTTATCACATGTATAAACTCCGGGCTACGATACTTAAAGACTTGCTGATGCTGTCACGCGACCGTGTAGGCATGATCGTTATGTTTGTAATGCCCATTGTGCTTGCCATTGTGATCACTGCCACACAAAACAGCACTTTTGAGCTGGTAAACAGCAATAAAGTTCCGCTGTTGCTTATCAACAGGGATGGCGGAAACTCATCCAAACAACTGGAAAACGCTATCGGGAAAGCCGGCATGTTTGAAGTGAAAAAAATGGAAGCTGCCAGTACGGATAGCCAGGCTGAAGAACGTATGCACGAAAAAGATGCATTACTCGCCGTAATCATCCAGCCGGGCTTTTCGGAAAAAATGGAAACCAGGGCAAAAGAGACCGCTGCAAAAGCGCTTAACAATTTCGGGTTACCGGGCGACAGTGTAATAAAACCAACGGGCAGCCTGGAACCGATCAGGCTGATGTACCACCCGGTTTTACAGCAATCTTTCAGGCAATCCATACAGGCTGCATTGCAAAGTACGGTTCAAATAGTTCAGACAAAGCTCATACTCAAAACCATGTACTTTGATGTGAATGAAAAAGAAATGCCCGATTCATTAGAAAATGAATTCATACAAAACCAGGTGCCTATAGAAGAAATTCCGGTATCAAGGGATGGAAGCAAAACCATTCCCAATGCCACCCAGCATAATATTCCCGCATGGACAATATTTGCTATGTTCTTTGTTGTAATCTCTTTAGGTAGCAATATTGTACGAGAAAAACTGAACGGTAGTTTTGTAAGATTAAAGACATTGCCCACCAACTACCTGCTATCCCTGGTTTCCAAACAGCTTACCTACCTGATGGTAACCCTGTTACAGGCCGCCGTGATTTTTGCTTTAGGCATTTACCTGTATCCCCTGCTAGGATTACCGGCATTAAACCTTCCTCATGATATTGCCGGGCTGGTAATTGTTTCACTGATATGCGGATGCTGCGCTGTTAGTTTTGCTGTCTGTATTGGTGTATACGCCCAAACTGAAGAACAGGCAAACGGGATCGGTTCGGTTTCTATCATCCTGCTGGCCGCCATCGGAGGTTTGCTGGTACCGTCATTTGCCATGCCGCAGTCGTTCCAGGGATTATTAAAAATTTCTCCGCTGCACTGGTGCCTTCAATCCTATTATGGATTATTCCTTGAAGGGGGCAAACTGAAAGATATTATGGTAAATATTCTACCTTTATTGGGTATAACAGCAATTATTCAGTTAATTGCATGGTACGGATTAAAAAGAAAAAACCTGATCTGAACATATATTTATGGATACTGCAACATTAAAGCTACAGCTTAAGCAACAAATAGTAGAGTTCCTTAACTTATTGAATGTAAAACCCGAAGACATCAAAGATGATGAACCTTTATTTGGAGAAGGGCTGGGACTTGATTCAATAGATTCCATTGAACTGATCGTACTGCTTAACCGTGAATATGGTATCGTAATCGAAGACCCCAAAGAAGGAAGGAAGATTCTGGTGAATGTAAACACCATGGTTGATTACATAGAGAAACACCGTACAAAATAAAATTACCTATTTGAACAGGATTGTTGTTACCGGTATAGGGGTTATCAGCGCTATGGGTGATTCTGTAGCGGAAAACCGTGCATCTCTTATACTAGGCAAGTGTGGTATCAGCCTGCTCGATATGTTTCCATCAAAATTCTCCGGTTCCCTTCCTGTTGCCGAAGTAAAAAAAAACAATACAGCCTTACAGGAAAAACTTAATGCGTTTGAACCCGGTGTAACCAGAACCAGCTTACTTGCACTCCATGCATTTGAGGAAGCCGTGGCAAACAGCGGACTCAGTAATAACCAGTTAAGTGATTTCAATACGGCCCTTGTTTCCGGTAATACAGTAGGTGGAATGTGCCTCACAGATGAAATGTATGAAGATGCAAAAAAAGAAACGGCCGGGTCTGAATACATAGCATCCTATGACTATGCTTCCGTTAACATGTACCTGCAGCAACGTTACCGGTTAAACGGAAACATCAATACGATAAATACTGCCTGTTCTTCTTCAGCAAATGCCATCATGTACGGCGCCAGGCTTATAAAAAGCGGAAGGGCACAAAGGGCGATTGTTGGTGGTGCAGACAGCCTCGCCAAATTCACCATCAACGGTTTTAATGCACTGCATATCCTGTCGCCTGAAATTTGTACGCCTTTTGATATCAACCGTAAAGGGCTTAACCTGGGTGAAGGTGCTGCCTTCCTGGTGCTTGAAAAGGAATCTGATTGCCCTGGAAAAAAAATCTATGCAACCCTGAGCGGTTACGCCAATACAAATGATGCCTATCATGCTTCATCCCTGAGCGATGAAGGCATTGGCCCGTTTAAAGCGATGCAGCAGGCATTGCAATCAGCAAACCTGTCTGCTTCGGATATTGATTTCATTAATGCGCATGGTACAGGAACGGAGAACAACGACCTGGTTGAAGGAACTGCTATGCTGCAATTGTTCAAAACGGTTCCTCCATTTGCTTCTACCAAGGCGAATACAGGGCATACTTTGGGTGCGGCAGGCGCTATAGAAGCTGTGTATTCCATCTTAAACCTCCATCACCAGGAATTATACCCCGGTATTAATTTCAAGGAACCTATCCCGGCAACCGGGTTTGTACCTGTTAAAACCTATCAGCAAAAAGGCCTGGAGCATATCATGTCGAATTCATTCGGGTTTGGAGGCAATTGTTCAACACTCATCTTTTCCAAACCCTGAAGTATGTTTTACATTCACCAACATAGCTGCATTTCACCCCAGCAAACGTTCCCGGTTAGCCGCATTGATGAGTTATCTGATGCGGTTGATAAGAAGCTGCAAGTTATTGAACCATCATACGAACAGATCCCCCCCGGCATGTTGCGCCGGATGGGGAAAGCCGTAAGAATTGGTGTTGGTGCAGCGTTACCTATACTAAAAGGCCTGCCGGCGCCTGATGGCATTATACTGGGCACTGCCAATGCGGGAAAAGAAGACTGCGTTAAATTTTTGAACCAGATTATAGAATATAACGAAGGGATGCTTACCCCTTTGAATTTCGTTCAGGGTACACCGAATGCCATTGCCAGCCAGGTTGGTATACTAACGAAAAACCACGGTTATAATATCACCCATATGCATCTTGGCCTTGCCTTTGAACATGTGCTTACCGATGCTGATATGCAGATAGCTGAAAACCCATCCGGGCATTTCCTGATCGGGGCCGTTGATGACATATCCGTTTACAATTATTATTTTGAAGATAAAGGAGGATGGTATAAAAAAGAAACGGTTACCGGTAAACAACTCTACGATTCCGGAACTGAGGGATCTGTAGCAGGCGAAGCAGCAGCTATGTTCATGGTAAATGGAAACCGCACAGGCGCTGCTGCAAAACTAATAGCGATAAACAGCCTGCATCATACCGATGCAGAAGTGATGAAAAAATACCTGCAACAATTCATAATTAATCATCTTCCTCACGGGGAGAAAATCGACCTCTTGCTTAGCGGTGAAAACGGTGATAACCGCTTACATGTATTTTATGATGCTGCTGAAGAAATAACCGGCCGGGAGACCGCCGTTGCCAGGTTCAAACATATGAGTGGCGAATTCCCTACGGCAACAGCTATGGGATTGTGGTTGTGCTGCCGGTTTTTACAGGGAGATGAAATTCCCGGTCATATGATAAAATATAGTAAGCCTGAAAAAGGTTTAAGGAATATTCTTATTTACAATAATTACAAAGGCATACAACACAGTTTCATACTGGTTGCAATACCCTGATGGAAACAGGATTCATCAGGCCCTGCTTTTAAAACGTCTTTGTTTTTCTGAAATTTTCTGATGTAGCCAATCCGGCCAAGCTGTATTGTCTTCGGCTTCATAAACACGCAGCTTTTGCGTTTCATCATTTTTTATAAGGTCTTCTTCCCTGCATTTTAATATGATAGCTGCAGTTTTAACCCCCGAATATCCGGATCCTGCCACGCCATGTGCCATGATGCTGGCGCCACACAGGTACAGGTTGTCAATTTCAGTTTTAGGGGTAAATGAAAAAGGGCCGGTTTGAAAAAAACCTTTCTCCGTTCCATAAACATTGCCCTTTGTGCCATTTATATAAAATTCATTGGTAGTAGGGGACCCCATTTCAATCCTTACGATATTTTCCCGGATACCCGGAATCACCTTACTAAGATTATTTACCAGTTTATTACAAAGTTGCCCTTTTAAATTCTTATATGCTGCAGGATAATCATCGCCGGAAGGCAGGCCGGATTTGAAAAGATCATACCCGATAAATGTAACTACCTCAAGCGTGTGTTCTTTCCCGTTATAACTGGTTGGGTCTTTCAATGATGAACAACTGATGAATAAAGTTGCATAATCTTCCTTTTCAAGCAGGTTTACGGTTGTTAGTTCATGGTAAAGATCGTCCATGTCACGGTTGGGCATCATCCAGATGTTCCCGGAATCAAGGCCCGATTCCCTGAGATCCATATCAACAGTAATAAAGAACATCAGGGATGTAAGCGAATACCGGGTATTGGCTAGCTTTTTCTGCAATTTCTTACTCAGGTAATCTTTTCCTACCAATTCAAATGTTTTTCCGGGATCCGTATTGGATATAACCCTATCGGCCATGATCTTTTCGCCGTTCTGCAATTCAACACCGGTTGCCTGAAATTGCTTTTTGCCTTTCGGCTTATCCAGTAAAATCCGGCTAACGCCAACGCCTGTACGAATTTCTCCGCCGTATTTCTTAAACTCCCTGGTCATAGCTTTTACAATGGCAGCACCGCCGCCCATCGGGTAATAGCCCCCTTCCAGGTAATGATCCATTAAAGCGCAATGAAGCGGGAAACTGGCTTTTGCGGGAGGTAGCCCATGGTCACCACATTGTATATTAAGCACTTTCTGAAGTAACGGATCTTTGATATGCCACCCAATTACCCGTTTCAGGCTGAACAAACCATATTTGCCCAAATGCCTGGTGCGGTATGCTATGGTAAGGTTATCCCAAAACCCATTCATTTTGGGTATCAACTGAATTTCAGTACTCACTTTTTTTACCAGGTCAAGATACTTGCGCAAACCTTTCCGTTCTTTTGGGAATTTTTCTGCCAATGACTGGTAAAGATTGTCAATTCCGGCAGGCATATCTATGCGTTCATTGCCAATCCAGCAATGCTCATATGCTTTGGGGTTCATCCTGAAAAAAACCAGGTCGTTTGCTATGCCCAGCCCTTCGTATAATTTACTGGTAGATTGTCCTTTATCCAGGGACCCTATATAATGAACGCCGGGGCTGAAGCGATGCCCGTCAATATAAAAGCTATGGCACCAGCCACCGGGAACATAATGCTGTTCAATTACAGCTACTTTCTGGCCCGCCTTTGCCATGCAAATAGCAGCAGATAGCCCTCCTGCACCGGAACCTATGATGATACTGTCGAATGCTTTCATACTGTTTGTTACCAAGATAGTGTATTTGCCAGGAAATATTCAAAACTGTTTAATAACCATTCATTTCACAACTATGAAATAGGCACATAAATGAATATCAGGGCTGCAACCAAACTATTTTAACACCAGCCCGGTTGTCTTCCTTATCCTGTTTTAACAGTACCAGCAGGTTATTGGCCCGGTCGTAATCGGAAACACTGAATAATGCCAGTTTAGGTTCTGTACCCGGCAATGGTTTACCAAATACAAATTCCCTGGGCGGCGTCAGTTCTTTGCCCGAAAGCCTGCAAAAAAATGCATTTGTCCCTTTCAGGTCTGCCATAGCAGAAACCGGTTTTCCTGAAATGGCGCCTGCATTTATTTCCTTATCATTTAAAAGCAGGTAACTGTAATGGCCATCCGAAATAAACTTAACTGTTGCATACTGGTTATTACTGATGAACTGCTGGCCGCGTAACTTGTATCCGGACTGGCAGAATGGGGCCGGATTAAAATATTGTACCGTATGCTCTAAAGGTATAAGATATGCATCATTCACAACTCCTTCAGGGTCATAATTTACAACGGATGTATTCCGTATGGCAGTATAATTACCGCCTTCTTTACCGGTATACAATTCCTGCTCTTCAAATATCACCGTATATGACCTGTCATCATTGAGCAAGATGTCCTGGGGCAGCGCTTTGTACTCCGCTTTTTTTCCATATAATTCTGCATACCCGGCCTTTAGCTTATCTCCTGCGGTAATAACGGTATTGGATACCAGCTCCCTGGATGACAGGTTAATATACCCGAGGTAATTACGCGGCCTGGCCGCATCGCTCCTAACCCTTGCCGTTGTTAACATAAGCAATTGGTTGAAAGTACTTTCATACCGGAGAATTCCAAACTCAGGTACCAGGTCATTGGAATAACTCAGTTCGTTCACCGTAAGTGCCGGCTTATCTTTTTCAATTGTTACCAGCATCACTTCACCGTTCTTTTCTCCGGCTTTGCCCTGGTCATAACCATATATTACCGCTGCAGCCTTATTGGCACCTGTAACAGCCATGTCTACCAGTTGCAGGTACATGTACTTTTCCTTCTTAGTTGAATAATGCTGCCTGAAAGATTCCCGGTTATCATTGGTATACATGATTATTTCCACCCGTTTACTGGTATCGGAAATGAATTTGTTTATTATTGCAACGGCATAACCTGATCCTTTTGAATCATACCTGACAGAAAATACCGGGAGCACCGGATCTGCTGCTTTTTCTTTTCCTTTAACAGGTACATTTATTTTTGCCCTGGCTATTCGCTGTTCTTCTTTCAGTTTGGCCGTCTTTCCATCAATTATTACCCGGTACAGATTTGATTCATCATCTCCAGTTTCACTTATCATCAATACCACATCTGCATTCATCTCAAAAATTGCTTCAACAACGGCATTATTCTGTTTTAGTAAGGAAGGGATGAACCTGGCTTCTGTCCTAACACGGTATTCGGGTTCATAAACCTGAACATGAACACCGCTGTCAGTATCAACGTGGATATAAGCAGTACTGCCATTTTTCATCTGCAATAACCTAACAACCCCTTTTTCAGGGGCCGGAAACAAGGGGCCTTCCGTAACCTGGAAAAACTGCGCTTGCATAAAAAAAGCACATAGTAAGAAAATGACCAGCAGGCTTACTCTTTTCATACACAAAATTTAAAATTTTCTAACAAGAAAATGCTGTAAACAATTAAAACAGTGTTGATACAAATGTATCCCAATCCAACAGTTTTTGTATATAATTTTCATCTATTTATTTAATTAATACATTTCAAAAAAACCTGATACCTTTATTTATCCATGTTATTTATTATTAGCATTTAAAAAAGAACAAGCAGGAAAAATTTAAATTGTTGCATGAAAAAAAAATGGAGTTCTCTTTTTTACCTGGCAATTGTAACCGGTCTGGGTTTTGCTATTTACCGGATCATTGAAAAAGGGCGTTCTTTACAAACAGTGGCAGCACCGTTTGGTACAGGTAAGGAAGCTCCGGATCCGCCTGCCGGTAACAGCCTGGAAGTGTTTACCCATTCATTTTCCCAAAACCTGTCGGAACCATTGACCATTCTGCTTCTGCAGATCATTGTAATCATAAGTTTTGCCCGCCTGTTCGGTTTCCTGTTTAAGAAAATCGGCCAGCCTGCAGTTATCGGTGAGATTGTGGCTGGCATCATTCTGGGGCCATCCCTGGTAGGCGCCTATTTTCCGGGAGTAAACGAATTCCTGTTTCCGGCGGCATCGCTTTCATCACTTCAGTTTATCAGCCAGATCGGACTGATCCTGTTCATGTTCATCATCGGTATGGAACTTGACCTGAAGGCGATCGGCAAACAAGCTTATGGAGCCGTCATCATCAGCCATGCCAGTATCATCATCCCCTATACACTTGGTATGGGGCTGGCCTATTTCATTTATAAAGATTATGCGCCGGCGGGTACATCTTTTCTTTCATTTGCATTATTCATGGGAATTGCCATGAGCATTACCGCTTTCCCGGTACTGGCAAGAATCCTGCATGAGAAAGGGCTTACAAGGTCAAGGTTGGGCGCCATGGCGCTTACCTGTGCAGCTGCCGATGACCTTACTGCCTGGTGTATCCTTGCTGCCGTGATAGCGCTGGTAAAATCCGGTTCTTCTACCAGTGCCGTATATACGATCGCTTTATCGGTATTATATGTATTATTCATGCTGAAAGTTCTTCATCCCATGCTTCAACAGCTTGGGCATATGTATTCCAGCAGGAAGAAGATGCAAACGCCAATCATTGCATTCATTTTCATGATACTCATCGTATCGTCTTATATAACTTCCATTATTGGCATACATGCATTGTTTGGCGCATTCATAGCCGGTGTGATTATGCCGTCTAATTTGAGTTTCAGAAAGATCGTCATTGAAAAAATTGAAGACGTAAGTATCATATTACTGCTGCCATTGTTTTTTGTAATTACAGGTTTGCGTACACAAATCGGGTTATTGAATGAATCACATCTTTGGATAAGCTTTGGATGGATTTTACTGGTAGCGGTTGCCGGAAAATTTGGCGGCAGTGCGCTGGCTGCAAGGATTGTGGGTCAGAGCTGGAAAGACAGCCTGTCGATCGGCGTATTGATGAACACCCGGGGGCTTATGCAACTGATCGTACTCAATATAGGGTATGACCTGGGTATACTATCACCGGAAATTTTTGCCATGATGGTTTTGATGGCCTTGGTTACCACTTTCATGACCGGGCCCGCCCTGGACTTTATCAACTGGCTTATGCCGGAAAAACATACTGAAGAAACAATGCCTGAAGAAGTGATACCTGTTACAGGGAACCAAACTGCCCTTTAAACTTAAAGTGAACGGTTTCGTTGCTGAAAATGGTTGCAGTAGCAGAAAATGTTGCGTTCTCTATTTCCGTATATTTCACCACCGCACTTACCTTATTATTTTCCTGCGGGTTAATCACCGCAAGAAATTTCATATCCTGCGCTGTAAGCAGTTTCAGCCGTTTTTCTGTAACCTGTTCCATCAGTTCCAGTATAATCTGCATCATGCAAACACCCGGAACAACGGGCTGCCCGGGAAAATGCCCTTCAAAAATCCTGTGATCCTTATTTATGGTAAGCATTACCGTTAGTTCATTGCCGTTTACCAGTTTGTCGCTGATTGTAAAAAAATGATTTAATAACATTAGCGTTCAATTCTTTTTAACCCGATATTAAATTCAAATGCTGTATGTGAAATGCCGATGGTATCCGGAATGCCATCCACATAATTCATCATGATAGTTTGTGCAACCACTTTCTTCCGGGAAGCCCTTTCAAGCCTCAGCAACTTGCCTGCTGTGCTGTCTGTAATATAATAATGAAAACCATTTCCTTTTGGAAAAACATGGTATAACTGCCCATCGCTTTTCCTTACAGATGCATTTGAAAAGTCCATATCCTGCATCAGTAACAGTTCCAGGTCGTGCTGGAGTGTTTTCAAAACGGCTTTCCTGTTCATCTGGCTGATTACAGAATAAACTTTGAAGCTGCCATTTTTCCCAAATTCAAAATCAAAAAAGGTAAATCCCATTTCATTGGAAAAGACCATCCGGAGCGTGGTATCGGGCATCCTTTTTATCAGTAACAGGCCACTGAGGTGGTTACCTGCCACATCAACCTGTGTTTTATACAGGGCTACGTTAAAGGCAGGCCTGAACCGCTCCAGTTTATGTAAATCAGACTGAACCGGTTTCATATTACTATGAACGGTTTTACAACCGGCATGCCATAACAGGATGCTACATAATAACAAATAACTTGTCCTGTATATCTGCATTCAGGTCTTTGTTTATGAAACGGATAATGGTGTTGTCTCCTGAAAGTTCCTGCATTTCAATTATGGAAACCGAAAAATCTCTGTTCTCAATGGTTACGGTGATTGCCCTGAATAAATCTTTAAGCCCTTTGGTAACAGGCACCAGTTCAACCAATGACTGGCCTTTGTTCTCAAATATCCTGGTTTTGAAATCGGAATTATTCAGCATGGTTCCCTGCATACAATCAATCATGATCTTATTGATCTGCTGAAACACCTTGTTTGAACGGGTTGATACCTTGCTTTCCTTCTGGCCATCTTTCACATACACTTTATCCTTGTTCAAAATCATCAGGTACTGATAAGGATGTGTATATTCCATCCTCACCCTGTTTTCCTTTTTGAACCAGAATTTTCCTTTTGAAACGATTTTTTCGGAAAGCATGCTTAATATCTTTTCCTGGGTAAAATCGCTTTTTATTGAAACAGTCTTTTGGGCTGCCGCAGTGAAATTCAACCTGAATCTTTCCTGGTCCTTAACCGGTGAAAAGCCATTATACTGAGCATTTGCAAGAAATCCTGCCGTTATCAGTATAGATATTAAAATACATTTACGCATAGGGTGTCAAATGTAGCAATTTATCCAATGGTACAAATTGGTAGCCTCTTTTTTTAACTTCTTGTATAAACTTAGGTAAAGTCCTAAGTGTTATTTCGCAGGTATCATGGAACAGGAACACGGCTCCGGGTTTTAAACCTGCCATCACCCTGTCTAAAAGTTTTTGTTCGTCTTTTGTAACCGTGTCCATTGACCGCACACTCCATCCAACCGGAATATAGTTCCCCCGGATAATGGCTTTCTTCAGATTCGGGTTGGTAACTCCGTACGGCGGCCTGAATAGTTTTGGTTGAAGCCCGGTTACAGCCATCATCGTTTCATCCATCTTGCGCATATCTTTCAGCATGTTTGCCGATGAAAACATGTCGAACCAGAAATGATGGGAATAACTGTGGTTACCGATAACATGCCCTCCTTCTATGATCTTTTTCAGCATCCACTCATTTCCGGGAATACGGTTTCCGATACAAAAGAAGACAGCTTTCACGTTTTCCTCTTCAAGTACCTTCAGGATGGCGGCTGTATGATTTTCTGCAGGCCCGTCGTCGAAGCTGATGGCTATTTCCTTACCGGGCGGATTGCCTTTACAGGTTACAGGAAGAAAAAAACCGGAAGCAATGTTTATGCACCCGTAAAACACTACGGCCGAGTAAATTACTAACAGCAATATATACACGAAGACAGGCATGCCGTAACTGGCATGCAACACAATCAGCAAAAGCAGCATCCCTGCGAATATCAGATTGGTATTCCTGAAATTTAACATGCGGAAAGCAGGAAAAGTGAATGATGTATGCCCATGTAATGGTTGTATATAAGTATGCGCTTCAGTTTACCCGGCTTATAGTTAACCGGTTCAATAATGGCCGGTACAGACCCGTTCCGAAGCATACTTGCCGCCAGCCAGAGTGCAAAACCGGTTGAAGTGGGATATTCGCCGCAAAGCTGTTTGTAGTTTACGGAACTTACATTTTTGAAAGTATTTTCCTCTATCCGGGTATAAATCCTATCAGAAAACCGGTCTCCGTTTTTACCGTAAATAACCAGGTCGATATCAGACGCATCTAATGAATTATTATGCAGGAACCCGTTGATTTGCTTTTCAATTTCATCATCCCCTTCAGGTTTGTAAAATGTGTGTAGTGCATCCAGCCTGGCATAATCACCGGCAGTATGCTCATTAGATACGAGAAAAAAAGCGGCTCCTTCACCGGCAATGGTGCCTTTTGTTCCGGCAGCGAAAAGTTCAAAGTTTGATACGTGTCCTGTTTTATATAAACCCATCCGTTGCAGGATGGCATGGCTGATATCTGTTATCTCGTCTATGGCGCCTACCAGCACATCAGATGATTCCTTTTCATCCAGCAACATTCGGGCATCCATCAGGGCACTTTCAAAAGAGAAACCACGATGAACAAATGCATTATTGTAATTATTGCAGGAAAGCATCAGGCCTATTTGTGCACCAATCGTGTTGTGTGTAGACTGTATAAATGCTGTTGGGGTGAGCAGTTCCTCATTAAATTCCACCATCCTTGACAGGAACACACCGGTATCTTCAAGACAGCCATAGGCAGTGCCGGTAACGATAGCGCCTGGTTGTTTAACAGCGGCTTCAGCCAGGCATTCATATGCAGCGGCTACACCCATCCTGATGATACGGCTCATCCTCCTGATCATCTTTACATCTATAATATCCTTATAATCGGGTTCTTTGCAATATAGGCGGTTACCGGTGTGCATCACAGGGTCTGACAGCAATGGCTGGTGGCCAAACGACAATTGCGGTGAGATATTTCCTGTTGATCGTATATACATGTTATTAATCTGCTTTAGAGAAAACCAGGGAAGAACAATTTCCCCCGAAACCAAATGAATTGGAAAGTACGTGTTTTAAGGGAACGTTTTTCTGCAATGCGGTTTCAGGTGTGAACGGTAAATCCTTCATAGGCGTTTGAAGCCGCAGGTTAGGAAAAATCATCCTGTGTGTAAGCGCCAGGATGGAAAATACCGCTTCAATACCACCGCATGCACCCAGCGTATGTCCCGTATACGTTTTTGTTGAACTCATTTTAGGGAATCGTCCATCGAACAAACGCCGGATGGCAGTACCTTCCGCTATATCGTTATTCTGCGTGCCGGTTCCGTGCAGGTTTATATAATCTATATCGGCAGGCTGCAAACCCGCTTTACGCAGGGCCCCGCTCATGGCCAGGTAAGACCCTGTTCCATCGGGTGAAGATGCCGTTTGGTGATAAGCATCATTGGCATTGCAATAACCACTAAGCGTTACCGTTGGTTTCACGCTCAGGGTTTTTGCCAGTTTTTCTGAAACAAGCACAATGTAACCGGCGCCTTCACCCAGGTTTAGCCCGCGCCTGTTTTCGTCAAATGGCTGGCAAAACTGTTCATCCAGTATCATAAGCGTATTGAACCCGTTTAATGTAAACCGGGTGAGTGAATCTGTTCCTCCCGCCACTGCAATATCAAGCAACCCGTTTTGTATAAGCCTTGCACCGTAAAAGATGGCATTGGCAGATGAGGAACAGGCTGTGGAAACGGTGCTTATATGATCTTTTATACCCAGGGCATCTGCTACCAGTTCAGTCACACTGCCGCATTCATGGTGTACCACATCGCGGAGCCTTCCCTTATTATTGTTTTCCAGGAATTGGGCGAAGAATTTTTCCGACTTGTCCATACCACCCACAGAATTGGCTGAAATGAACCCGGTTCGGTAACGGCTTATATCATCAATACCGGAAGTGCTGATTGCCTCACGTGCTGCAATGGCACCCAGCAATGCCGTGCGGCTTTTATTTTCGGGCAAACCTGCCAGTAATGATAATTCCCCGTTTGATGCCTTTACTTCGGCAACAGGTAGTTTATTGCGGTAAACAGAATCCAGGTAAACCATATACCCGATACCAGCCCGGCAATGCTCCAGTGCATCCAGGTTTTCGGCTACATTTTTCCCGATTGCAGAAATAACACCTGCTCCTGCCACATAAACTGCCCGGTTCATCATTTATGTATTGCCTGGTTTGTTTGCGGTAATATATTCGGCCATGGTACGCACCGTACGGAACACTTTAGGGCCCTCATCTGAACTGGCGAGCTTTATCTTATATTGCTGCTGCATCAGTACGATCAGTTCCAGGGCATCTATGGAATCAAGGCCCAGCCCTTCGTTAAAAAGCGGTTCATCGTTACCGATATCTTCCGGCCGTATATCCTGTAAATTCAGCTGTGCAACGATCTGCAATTTGAGATCATTCATTAATTTATCCATTTTCTAACTCGTATATTTTATTAATACTTTCAACTGTAAATGCTATGCCCGGCCCTTTTTCCACCAGAAACAAAGCGGCCTTGTAATCTTCCCCCAGCACATCTACCCATCCGCAAATACAACACTGCAATATATCATTATTAATCATGTTACTAACATATTGATGTATAAACGGGGCATCAAACTTTTCCGAAACAAAGAAAGCGTTCTCCCCTTTCAGGCGGTGCCGGATGCATATTTCACCTGTAACGATGTTTGGCAGGGTATATACAAACAGGGCCGGGCTTGGAATATCCTTCACCGTATCGTAATATTTCCGGTCGGTATCAAGGCTTGCATTGGCATTACTTAACACAACGCCGGTACCCGATGCCGGGTATTGTCCGGTGAGGTCTTTCTGCTGCAGCATAATTTCAGTTGCCAGCCAACCCAGTTTAGACAGGTTATCCATTTTATAAAACTTTGGGTACCTGAACCCGAAATGGCTGTATACCAACTGCAACAGGTTATTTAAATTACCCGGTTCGTCCGAAAATGTTCTTATGCCGTCTTTGTAAACCGACCCGTTTACAATGAGGCAGCTTGCCGTTATGGATATGTCAGTTTCACCATTCATGGTCGCCTATACACTTAGCTCTTTTTCAATTTCAATCATTCTTGCCAGTTTCTTCAATGCCGTAGCATGATTTTTTACATATGGATTCTCCTGGTCCCATACGTATCCTGCCAGCACGGAGCAGATCATGTTCTTAATGTCCTGTTTTGGTTTGTCGGCAAAGAAGATGGTGTCAAGTGTTCCATCATACCAGGCCAGCACATATGACCGGAAAGTATCTACACCTTGCATCATCGGTTTTGTGTATTCCTCTTCCCAGTCAACATCGTCACCATTCAGTTTCTTAATTACCAGGTGTGCCGCCAGCTGGCTGGATACGGTAGCCAGTGTAACACCGGATGAAAACACCGGGTCAAGGAATTCCGTTACATTTCCCGTAAGTACAAATCCATCTCCATAAAATTTTTCCGTAGTGGTTGACCATGATTGCAACACCCTGGGTTCAAATACCATTTCGGTATCTTTAAACCTTTCAGCAATATAAGGTTGAGTAGCTATCAGTGCACGCAACTGTTCTTCTGCTGTTCCTTTATAATCATCAAAAAATTCGGGGGAAGCCACAAACCCCAGGGAAGTTTTTCCGTTTGAAAAAGGAATCACCCATATCCAAACGGCTTTCTGGTGTACGATGATGGTGATCCTGTTTGGTTCATCATCCATAGATCGCTTCGTATCGATGGCATGAGTGAACAACGCTTTCCTTGGTACAAGATCGGAGGGCCTGTCTAAGTTGAACAGCCTGGGAATCACCCTTCCGTAACCGCTGCCATCCACTATAAATCTT
>WBZP01003926.1_pt1 | contig 15816 bp, 12 predicted proteins | sample 5204301 | NCBI WGS metagenome assembly WBZP01 (sample SAMN12412401, study PRJNA552823) | activated sludge metagenome | isolation source: activated sludge from nitrification reactor of wastewater treatment plant... | place: USA: Pennsylvania | collected 2017
GCGGGCGACGCACGTGGTTCGCAACGACGGCACGGAGGCCGAGCTCGAGGCTGCCCTCGCCGGCGTGCTGGAGGCGGTGACCGGCGCGGGGTGATGCGGCGGCTGCTCCCGATCGCGTTCGTGACGATGGCGGTGGTCGCAGGGGCTGTGGTGCTCTCCGGCCATCTGCCGAAGCTCGGCGACCAGGTCTCCGAGCTGGAGTACCCGCTCACCCATGAGGATGTGATCCGGCAACAGGCGCAAGAGAAGGGCGTCGACGCGGACCTGATCGCCGCGATGATCTACGCCGAGTCGCGGTACGTCGACGGGCGCGTCTCTCCGGCCGGGGCGATCGGCCTGATGCAGATCACCCCGGACACGGCCGCCGACATCGCCCGCCGGTCCGGCGGAACAAGCTTCGAGACCGCCGACCTCGACGATCCCCAGCTCAACATCGCGTACGGCACCTACCACCTGAAGTACTTGCTCGAACGGTACGGCGGGCGTGTGCTGCCGGCGGTCGCCGCGTACAACGCAGGCCCGGGGCACGTCGACGCGTGGATCGCCCGCGAGGCCGAAGCCGGAAGGGAGCTGACGGCCCGCTCGATCCCGTTCCCGGAGACACGCGCCTACGTCAGGAAGGTGCTGCGAGCGCGCGAGGAGTACCGGCGCCGGTACGCACGCGAACTAGGGCTTTGACCCCATTCGCCCATACAACGGTCCATCGCGGTTGTCAAACCTGTGCTGAGGTGCCACCATCGGCTTGGACAGGTGTGTGACCAGTGCTTGAGCCGGGGATCTGAGATGCCGAACAACAAGGATGTAATGGACCCACGCGCCCAAGCACGACCCCTGCGCGGTGGCGCGCTCCGCTCGGACGAGCGGGGGATCATGATCGTGGAGGTGCTCACGAGCGCCGTTCTGCTCGTAGTCACCTCGCTCGCGACCGTTGCGCTGATCGACCGCGCCGGCGCCCTGTCTTCGGACAACCGCGCTCGCTCGGTTGCGACAGGTCTCGCGCAGCAGGATCAGGACAAGGTCCGGCAGATCCCGTTCTCGAAGATCGACGGGATGTTCGCCGCAAGCAACGCAGTCGGCGAGACGAAGAAGATCGATGGCAGTCCGAGGTCGGTCGACATCGACGGCTCGGTCTACGAGGTCGACACCGAGCTCGAGGTCGTCGCCGACAACGGCAACGAAAACACCGCCTGTCTCGCCGGGTGGCAGAACCGCAAGATCCAGATCACGACGATCGCCAAGCCTCCGTCGGGCAACACGATCAAGCCCGTCCAGATGCGCACCTTCCGCGTTCCGACGATCTCCGATCAGGCCAACAAGGGGGGCGTGATCGTCCGGCTGAGCAAGGCCAACGGCGACGCGAGCACCGGCGTGCCGGTTCGGGTCACCGGCAAGACCCAGATCGATACCGACGGTGACGGCTGCGCCGTCTTCAGCGACGTCGACACCGGTTCGGTCACGGTCAGCTGGGGACTCAAGGACGGCGCCCTCGTCGACGAGAACGGAGCGACGACGGTCGAGCGGACGCTGACGCTGCTCGGGGGCTCGACTGCGCAGTTCTCCGGTCGATTTGATGCCGCACGAACGCCGATGGCAACCTTCGTCGACGAGAACGGGAACGAGACCACGCCGGACGGCAAGCAGATCCAATGGAACTCGCTGTCGGTCGTCCACTCCGGGATCAGCACTGTCTACAACGGCTGGCGCGGATGGGACTTTGCCTCGGCGCACACCTACGAGATTCCGCAGCTCTTCCCGTTCGAGTCTGCGTATGGGGTCTTCGCGGGTACGTGCTGGGGCAACGACCCGACCGTCTGGGAGCCGACGACGCCGGTGTCGACCAACTGGATGTTGATGAACGCGGCAGCGACCGGCGACGTCAACGTCCAGTTGCAGACCGTCCGCTTCACGCTTCCGGGCGCCGGCTACCGGGTCTATGTGGCGCCTGAGACCCGCGTCACGAAGATGGGCAACGGCAAGTGCGTGCCGAACGGCCCCGACACGGCGTCCGACGGCATCCTCCCGGCCGGCGCCCCCGCCGACCGCCAGGCGGCGCCGGCGAAGACGACGCCGACCGGAGGGGCGGCCCCGCCCAACGAGATCCGCTACGCCCTGCCGTGGGGCATCTGGCGCGTCTGCGTCGACAACGGCGCCAAGCGCACAAACGCGGTCTTCAGGGTCAACAACACGCCGCCTACGACTCCGGGGTCGTCCACCAACACCTTCGACTACGAACCAGTCACGAGCTACACGGTCACCGCCGGCCAGGTCAGCACCAATGGCACGTGCCCGAGTAACGGCAGCTCGTGGCCGTGGTCGAGCTCGAGCGAGCGACTCAACCCGACGGACTACAGCTGATGGCGCGTCCGGCCTCATTCGCAGCCGATGACGGCATGACCCTGATCGAGGTTCTCGTCACCATGGTTATCGGAATGGTCGTCATGGCCGCCGCACTGACGCTTATGACCGACGGCTTCACGAGCTCGGCGCGCGTCCAGGACCGGGCTGACGCATCAGGGCGCGCGCGCCAGGCGCTAGACCGGGCCACCTCGCTGCTCCAGGCGCAGATCTGCAACGGGACGATCTCGCCGGTGATCGCGGCAAACACCACGTCGATCACGTTCACCGCCAACAACGGAGACCCCTCAGCGACCCCGGTTCAGTATCAGCTCCGGTACGTGGCGGGCGCGGGCGGCACTCCGGGACGACTGGAGGAGCGGCGTTGGACGATGGGGGCCACGCCGAACGCGAACGGCACGTATCCGCTCTCGGCTGTAGGCAGCTGGATCGAGATCGTCGACGGCGTCGAGCCGGTCGCGATCACTTCGCCCGCGACGCCGGTCTTCCGGTACTACGGAACCGACAACACCACGACGAACGAGCCGAAGGAGTTGACCAGCCCCTATGTGGTCGGGACGACGCCGATCGTTGCGCCGCTCCCCGCCGGCGACCTCCGCCGTGTCTTGCGCGTCGACATCGACCTCCGCGTGCTGCCGGCACGCTGGAACGACCTCGCGAAGGCGCGCCGCCTCTCGAGCCGCCTTCACACCAGCGCCTACGTGACCAGCAACCTCGACCCCGTGAAACTGGAACAGGGACCGCAATGCTCAGCCGCATGACCACCCGAGCCCGAGCCGATCAAGGCTTCACGATCCTGACGGTGATGCTGTCGATGATGGTCCTCTCGATGCTTGCCGCCGGAGCGTTCGCGGCGTCGCTCGGTGATACGCCGGTCGCTCGCAAGGACCAGGACCGCAAGCGCGCCTACGAGGCGGCTCAGGCCGGCGTCGACTGGTACATGTCGATGCTGCGCGCCGATCCGGACTACTGGAAGCAGTGCGCACCCGGGACGGCCGCGGCTCCCACACCCTCCAACGCCGTGCCGCTGACGCTCGAGGGCCAGCCGTCCCGGGGAGCGTGGACGACGGTCGACAACGGAGAACCCCAGGCACGGTTCCGCGTCGAGATCCTCAACGGGACGAAGAGCCCCGTAGCCGGCGGCACGCCGTGCGATGACGCCAATCCCGGCAACACGGCGCTTGACCCCAAGGGGAGGATGTGGATCCGTGCGACCGGTGTGGCCAACGGCAAGATCCGAAGCATCATCGCCGGGCTGCAGCAGAAGTCCGAGTTTCTCAAGTACGTGTTGTTCACCAACTGGGAGTCACAGGATCCGCAGCTCGCGAACGCGACCTACAACTGGTATCCGGGCAAGACGAGTACGGACCCGCCCGGGAACGTCAGCCAGTGCGACTACCCCGGGCTCACGCGTGATCAGGCGCCTTACAACCAGCTGAACCTGCCGGTCTGCCCCGTCACCCGCTACGACGCCAACGACCAGCTTCTCGGCTCGGTCCACACCAACGACGACGGGATCCGGATGTGCGCTCCGACCGTCGGTCGCAACAGTCAGGACACGCTTGAGGTCGCGGGGGCGCCCAGCTCAACGAACTGGAAGAGCCGCAGCGACAAGCGGACGTACGCCGACGGCGTCTTGGCGGCGCACTACACGTGCCTTTGGGGGCCAGACCCCGCGCCGGTGGCAACGGTGAAGGCCCCCGCGCCGGTGCTGCAGCTGCCGCCGAGCAACGTGAAGATGCTGAAGCTCGCAGAGAGCCTCGCCGGGGACGCGCTGATAGTCGAAGGCCAGACCTGCATGGAGTTCCGCTCCGACGGAAAGATCGAGATTCAGCGCCGCGGGACGCACGGCCAATGGGGGTCGGGCGATGGCTCGCAGGCCGATCCGAAGCGCGTCGAGTGCGATGCGGCCGCCGCTGACATAGACGTCGTCGACCCACCGGCCAGCGGCTTGATCTACGTCAAGAACCAGGTGGGAACGCCCTGCACGCCGCGGATGGGTCACAACGCGATGACGAGCTACTCGAGCTCGCCGAGCTGCGGCGACCTCGCCGTCAAGGGCAAGTACGGCAAGAGCGTCACGATCGCCGCCGAGAACGACATCATCATCACCGGTGACCTCGAGCGGGCGAACGACACCGCGATGCTCGGCTTGATCGGCAACGGGTTCGTCCGGATCTACCACCCGGTGACCGAGGACCCGATCCGCGAGGCCAACCAGGAGATGAGGGCGGAAGGTCCCATTGTCTGCACCTTCTGGTGGGGCCCGGACTGCATCGGGTCATGGGTCGTCGACGTCAACGACCCGAGGTCCTCGTACCCCTGTCCGAATTTCCCGTTCCAGCCGCCGAAGGGACGGATGCTGGCGATCACCGATTCCAACATCTTCACGCCGGTGAAGAAGGTCCAGGCGGCGATCATCTCGATGAAGCACACCTTGATCGTTGACAACCTGGCCTGTCCGGGTTCCTTCAGCACCGGGATCGAGTTCGAAGGGTCACTGGCCGTCTACTGGGGTGTCCAGCTGGAAGGCTGCGTCGTCCTGCTCGGCTGCGCCGGCTACCCGTCGCGGAAGTGGACGTACGACGACCGCTTCAAGACACAGCAGCCGCCCCATTTCATCGCGCCGCTCAACTCGGACGGCCGCTGGCTCGTCAGCCGACGCACCGAGCAGGTGCCGACCCCGGTCGGCGGCTCGTAACGGTCTGGACGTTCGGCTGACGCTTGTCGGAGCGGAAACCCCTGCAAACACTCGGTCGGTGGACATCTGACCGATGGGCCGCCTGAAGGCGCCTGGACGGCCCGCCGACACCGTGTGTACCGATGGTTCACGGTGTCTGTTCGCTGTGGAGGGTCCTGACCGCCGCTCGCTCGGACGATCGCGGCATGATGCTCGTCGAGATCCTGGTAAGCGCAGTCTCGCTCGTCGGGATGGGTCTCGCGACCTTCGCGCTGCTCGACCAGGCAGGGCAGGCGTCGGGGATGAACCGGGCTCGCTCCGTCGCAACATCGCTGGCACAGAGCGACCAGGACCGCATGCGCCAGATGCCGTACCAGCAGCTCCTGGTGCGCAGCCAGGATCCACGTGAGCTGACTGTTGAGGGGCGCACGTACGTCGTGGTCTCGCAGGTGGAGCTCGTCGATGACACCGTTGGCACGTCGGATTGCTCGGCGACCAGCAAGTCGGCGAAGTACGTGAAGATGACCACCTCGGTCAGCTCGCCGAACTCCGACCTCTCAGTACCGGTAGTGCTCGAGACGATGCGCGCACCGACGCTGGGTGGAGGCACGCTCGGCTCGGTGGCCGTCCGGCTCGCGAACGGCGAGGGCGACGGCGTGCTGGGCGTGCCCGTCGTCGCCGGCCCGGTCGGTGGTTCGACGAACGAGCTCGGTTGCGCGTTCCTCGACGAGATTCCCGAGGGGACGGTCGCGGTCTCCTGGAGCAAGGCTGGCTACGTGAACGAGAACGGGCTCGAGAGCATCACCGGCACTGTTGCGATCCGGACCGACTCGACCGCGGTCGTCACGGGCAACTACGACGTCGCCGGCACGGCGACCGTCTCCCTCACCAACCGGCGGATCGCCGATCCGGCGACGATCGTCGCCGCCGACCGAGCCTCGTGGAAGTCGGTGACGGCGGTCAACCAGGGGATCACGAGCGTCCCGGTCGGTGAGCGCCGTTTCACGCAGAGCAGCCCCCAGGACACGTTCAGCATCGCGTCGCTGTTCCCGTTCTCGAACGACTACGGTTTTTACGCGGGTAGCTGCGACGGCAACAACCCGGAGCTGTACCTCGACGGGGCCGGCGTCGCCAAGCGGGTGCCGGCTGGCGCTAACGCGGCGGTTGCCGTCGACCTTCCGGGCATCGATGTCACCGTCCGCAGCGGCTCGACGATGCGTTCTGGCTACCGCGTCTACGCGACGCCGAACACGACGGCGATCGCGCCGAACCCGGCCTCGACGATGGAGGACTGCACTGAGGGCCTGCGCCGCTCGGGCGGCAGCGAAGGGCCGCTTCCGCCGGCGACCGCGGCGAACGGGAAGACCACGGTCGCGCTGCCGTATGGCATCTGGAACGTCTGCATCGACAACAACAACGCCGGCACGCCGCGCCGCTTCATCGTCCGTTACAACAACACGCCGCTGACGACGCCGTCACCGCTCGCGCCGGGCTTGATCGCCGGTCAGCGGGCGATCGACCTCGATCTGAACTCCGTCAGCCTGACCTCGTCGCTCTGCCCATGAGCAATCTAGGCGAGCAATTCCGCGACGACGACCGCGGCATGACGCTGGTGGAGCTGCTCACCGGCCTCGGGCTCGGCAGCGTGGTCCTTGCCGCGGCGCTGACGATCTTCCTCAACGGGATGAGTGGCGCAGCCACCGTCCAGGACCGCGCCGATGCCTCGCAGCGCGCCCGTCTCGGATTCGATCGCGTGACCGCGCTCGTAGGTGCCCAGGTATGCAACGGCGTGACGAACGCCGGGACGCCGGTCGTGGCTGCAGATCCGAACGCCGTCTCGTTCACTGCGAACACGGACGACGCCGATGCGACGCCGACGGGCTACAAGCTGCGCTACAACGCCGCTGCCGACGAGCTCTGGGAGGACAGCTATCCGCTGGTCGGCGCCGAGAACGCGGCGGGCTATCGCACATGGGGAACGACCATCGCGGCTTCCCGGCAACTGCTCGACAACGCGGTGCCCGACGGTTCCACGCCGGTCTTTCGCTACTACGGAGTGTCGAACTCGACGACCGGCAACTTCGTCGAGCTCGACCCCGATGGCAGCGGCCTGACAGCTGACGAGCGGTCTCGCGTGTTGAGGATCGACCTCAGCCTGAAGATCCTGCCGACCCGCACATCGTCGTTGGAGGCTCGCGGGACGCTGATGCAGACCGAGAGCTACGTGACGAGTAACGTCGTCGCCGGCTCGCTCGACCAGGGTCCGCGATGCTGACTTCTCGCCGCACGCACATCGCTAGTGACGATCGCGGATTCACCATGATCGCCGTGATCCTCACGATGTCGGTCCTCGGCATGCTTGCCGTCGCCGCCTGGGGCGCCGCCACCGGAGACATCCCGATCGCGCGCCGCGACCAGGACCGCAAGCGCGCGCTCGAGGCGGCGCAGGCGGGCGTCGACTGGTACGCGTACCGGCTGCGGGTCAACCCCGACTACTGGCTGAAGTGCGCCGACGCCGGCGACGACAACGCGCCGCTGACGCTCGAAGGGCCGCCCAAGACCGGCCCCGAGGGTTGGCGGACGATCGCCGGAGGCAGCGCCAAGTTCCGCGTCGAGATCCTCGACATCACGAAGGGCGCTGCGAAGGTCTCCTGCTCGACGGCCGACCCGTGGAACACGGCGCTCCAGAAGGGCTTCCTGCGGATTCGCGCGACCGGGTTCGCGAACGGCCAGTACCGCTCGGTGGTCGCGAACATGCAGCAGGCCTCCGAGTTCGTCCGCTACGTCTACTTCTCGAACTGGGAGACGATGGACCCGCAGATCTCCGGCGTGACCGCGGTCGCCGGAGACGGCAAGTCGATCTGCGACCGGCCGCGGACCCAGCGCGACGCGGCGTCGGGCAGTCCGAGGTGCGTGCAGATCCAGTTCGGTTCCGGTGACGAGATCAACGGATCGCTGCACACGAACGACGAGACCGTCTACGCGTGCGACGCGACTTTCGGTCGCAACTCCGGTGACACCTTCGAGACGACGACCGACTCCTGGTACGTCGGCGGCTCCGGCGGCTACACCTGCAGCGGCGGCCCACCCGACTTCAAGGCGACGAAGAAGAAGGTCTCGACGCTCGACCTGCCCTCGGGAAACCAGGCGCTCGATCAGATCGCGACGCCCGCCTACACGTTCCACGGGCAGACCTGCCTCGACTTCCACGGTGACGAGGTCTGGGTCTACCGCGCCGGTGGCGCGGCGGTCGGGCACCCGCCGTGGTCGACCACCGACCCGGCGACCGGCCGCGGCTCGATCAAGTGCACCGGCACCGTCGACAAGATGCCGCTGCCGGACAACGGCGTGATCTACGTGCGCTCCGCCGGCGGGGTCTGCACCTCGAACTACGGCATCGCCGCCCGCACCAGCTACACCAACAGCGAGAGCTGCGGGGACGTCGCTGTACGCGGCAACTACAGCTCCGGCATCACGATCGGCGCCCAGAACGACATCGTCGTCTACGGCGACGTCACCCGTACCGCCGGCACCGACGCCCTGCTCGGCTTGATCGCCAACAACTACGTCCGCGTCTACCACCCGATGACCGGCGACCCGTTCGGGCGGGCCTACGACGCGAGCAACCCCTGCAGCGGCCTCGGCAATGTCACCTACGACACGGTCAACGAGATCGAGGCGTCGATCCTCTCGCTCAAGCACAGCTTCCAAGTCGACAACTACGGCTGCGGCAATGCCCTCGGGACCCTCACGGTCACCGGATCGATCGCCCAGTACTACCGCGGCACCGTCGGCGTCTTCCGTGGGGGAGGGTCGAGCAGCGGCTATATCAAGGACTACCAGTACGACGACCGCCTGCTCCGCAGCCAGCCGCCGTACTTCCTCGCGCCGGCGAACGTCGAAGGTCGCTGGAAGATCAACCGGCGTTCCGAGCAGACACCGGCGCAGCGGATTCCCTAGGGCGGGCGAGGTTATCGCCGGTACCATGCTGAGCTGTGCACGACGAAGTTCTGATCACCGAAGTCGGTCGTCGACTCCATGCTGCCGCCCCGGGCGCCCAGGTGATCATGTTCGGCTCGCGTGCCCGCGGCGACCACGGTCCTGATAGCGATCTGGACATCCTGGTCGTCGAGGAGACGGTCAACGACGCGGCGGCCGAGTCGATCCGTCTCAGGGAAGCGATTGCAGGTCTCCCGATATTTGCCGACGTGATCGCCGTTGACGCCGCGGAGGCCAGCCATCGTCGGCACGCGCTCAACGACATCGTCGGTGTGGCCTTCCGTGAGGGCCGCCCGCTGGCAGCATGATGGAGTCGCTCGGTGCGGCGTTGCTAGCGCGAGCGGAGGAGGACTCAGTCGCCGCGCGAGCGACCCTCGACATCGGCGACGTGACCGACGCGATCGTCGGGTTTCACGCGCAGCAGGCGGTCGAGAAGGCGCTCAAGTCGGTGCTCGACGCGAACGAGATCGCGTTCCCGTTTACGCATGACATCCGTGGGCTGATCGATCTATGCGCGGCGTCTGGCATCGCGGTCGACCCTAGGTTGTCCGAAGATGGGCCGGCGTTGACGCCGTACGCCGTTCAGATCCGCTACGGGGCATCGGGGTCTGGCTCGGTGAAACGCGAAGAGGCTGTGACGCTCGCGGAGGTCGCGGTGGCCTGGGCGCGCGACGCACGCCGCACAGCCGAGTAGCTACTGCACCTCCCGGCTCAGCCCGCGGGTACCGTGTTCCGCGTGCCGCCGTTTCGCCTCGATTCCGCGTTCAGCCCAACCGCAGACCAGCCTCACGCGATCTCGTCGATCAGCGCGGAGATCGAGTCCGGCGCCCTGATGACGACGCTGCTCGGCGCCACCGGCACCGGCAAGACGATGACGATGGCGGGGATCATCGAGCAGACACAGCGGCCGACGCTCGTCCTCGCCCACAACAAGACGCTCGCGGCGCAGCTCTGCAACGAGTTCCGCGAGTTCTTCCCCGACAACGCCGTCGAGTACTTCGTCAGCTACTACGACTATTACCAGCCCGAGGCCTACGTCCCGTCGAAGGACCTCTACATCGAGAAGGACTCGGCGATCAACCAGGAGATCGACCGGCTCCGGCACGCGGCGACCGCGGCGCTGTTCGCGCGCCGGGACGTCCTGATCGTCGCGTCGGTCTCGGCGATCTACGGCCTCGGGTCGCCGCAGACCTACAACGACAACCTGATCACGCTCGTCAAGGGCGACGACGTCGACCGCGACCTGCTGCTGCGGAAGCTCGTCTCGATCCAGTACACGCGCAACGATCAGGCTCTGGCACGTGGCACGTTCAGGGTGCGTGGCGAGACGCTGGAGGTCTTCCCGGCGTACAGCGAGACGACGGCCTATCGGATCACGCTGTTCGGCGACGAGGTCGAGTCGCTGCACGAGTTCGACCCGCTGACCGGCGAGCTCGTCAAGGCCGACCTCGAACATGTCGCGATCTGGCCGGCGTCGCACTACAACGTGCGCGAGGGGACGGTCGAGAAGGCGGTGGAGGAGATCGGCCGCGAGCTGAACGCACGCTGCGCCGAACTCGAGGCCGAGGGCAAGCTGCTCGAGTCTCATCGCCTGCGCCAGCGCACGCAGTACGACATGGAGATGTTGCGCGAGATGGGGTTCTGCAACGGGATCGAGAACTACTCGCGGATCCTCGACGGCCGCCAACCCGGTGACCGGCCGTACTGCCTGATCGACTACTTCCCCGATGACTTCGTCTGCATGATCGACGAGTCACACCAGACCGTGCCGCAGATCGGCGCGATGGCCGAGGGCGACCGCTCGCGCAAGCAGACGCTCGTCGACTTTGGCTTCCGGCTGCCGAGCGCGATCGACAACCGGCCGCAGACGTTCGACGAGTTCCTCTCGATCACGCCGCAGATGGTGTTCGTCTCGGCGACGCCGGGCGAGTACGAGCGCGGGCGGTCTGGTGAGATCGTCGAGCAGATCGTGCGGCCGACCGGCATCGTCGAGCCGCAGGTGTCGGTGCGCGAGACGCGCAACCAGATCGACGACCTGATGAACGAGATCCGGGCGCGGACCGAGAAGGACGAGCGCGTGCTCGTGACGACGCTCACGAAGAAGATGAGCGAGGACCTGACGGACTACCTGCTCGAGATGGGGATCAAGGTCCGCTACCTGCACTCCGAGGTCGACACGCTCGACCGGATCCAGCTGATCCGCGACCTACGGCTCGGTGAGTTCGACGTCTTGGTGGGCGTGAACCTGTTGCGTGAGGGGCTCGACCTGCCCGAGGTCACGCTCGTCGCGATCCTCGACGCAGACAAGGAGGGTTTCCTCCGCGGCGCGACCTCGCTGATCCAGACGATCGGCCGCGCGGCCCGTAACGTCGATGGCACGGTGATCATGTACGCCGACAAGGAGACCGCGGCGATGAAGGCGGCGCTGGAGGAGACCGACCGCAGGCGCGAAATCCAGCTCGCCTACAACGAGGAGCACGGCATCACGGCGGCATCGATCGTCAAGGGCATCTCCGACATGTCGGAGTTCCTGCAGGGCGAGTCGAAGACGCCGAAGGGCCGGCGTCGCAGCGACCGCAAACGGGCGGGGCGGGCGGGTGGCTCCGATCAGGCGATGACGCCGGCCCAACTCGAGCAGACGATCGTCGAGCTCGAGGAGGAGATGCTCGCCGCCGCCGAGGACCTGCGCTTCGAGTACGCCGCGCGCCTGCGGGACGAGCTGCGCGAGCTGAGGCGCGACCTGAACCGTCTGCACGAGCTCGAGGCCCCGGGCGGCTGACGCTGTTCAGTTGGGGGTCGTCTATCGTCCGGCGCGATGGCGGAGAGCAGGGGGTTCTTCAGGCGCCGGCCGAAGCCGGAGGTGATCGAGCCGATCCGGGTCGGTGACGTCGTGCCCGCCGGCGGTCGCGAGAGCGCACAGGATGTCGCGGGGCGGGTCGGCGACATCATCGCCGCCGCCCAGGCCAACGCGGAGGAGATCGAGCGGCTCGCCCGCGAGGACGCAGAGAGGATCCGCGCCGAGGCTCTGGCCGAGGGCGAGGCGCACATCCAGAGCGTGCGTGCTGCGACCGCAGCGATCGAGCGGCGCGCCGCCGCCTTGGAGGAGGCTGTCGAGACGATCGTCGCCGGGCTCGGGCGGGGCGCCGAGCAGCTGGATGCCGAGCTTGCGATGGTCGCGGGCCAGGCGACCGAGCTGCCCGTCGCTCCGACCGCTGAGATCGAGTCCGCCGAGCCGGACGAGGAGGAGCCGGCCGCAGAGACCGCTGCCGAGCCCGACACGGAGCCCGACACCGAGGGCGCGCGCCTCGTTGCGCTCGACCAGGCCCTCGAAGGCCGAGATCGCGACGAGCTGAAGGCCGAGTTGGGCGAGCAGTACCCCGGCGTCGACGTCGAGGCGGTGCTCGAGGATGTCTTCGGGAACCTCGGCGAGACCGAAACTCCGGGCGACGCGCCGCGTTCGGCCGATTGATGGGCCGATTCCCACTCTGGCTGTCGCTCGGCCTCCTGATCGCCTGTTTCGCGCTGCCGGCGCCGGCCAGCGCAGCCCTGCCGTCGCGCTTCTTCGGCGTGATGGTCAACGGGCCGCTCGACGACCCGGCTCGTGACATCGACGCCGAGGCCGCCGCGATGCGCGCCGCCGGCGTCCGCTCCTGGCGCGTCGAGTTCGCGTGGGACCTGATAGAGCCGCAGGCCGGCCTCTACGACTGGTCCAAGACCGACCGCTACGTTCTCGCCGCCGCGAGACAGCGGATCGCAGTGCTCGGGCTGGCGTTGCGGGCGCCCGCGTGGGCGAACGGGGGAAGCGGTGACCCGTTCGTGCCGCCGAAGGAGCCGAAGCGCTTCGGTGCCTTTCTCGTCGCGCTGATCGCGCGCTACGGGCCGACCGGCGCGCTCTGGCGTGAGCACCCCGAGGTCGCGCCGGCGCCGGTCCGCGAGTGGGAGGTCTGGAACGAGCCGAACCTGAAGGTCTACTTCCGCGACCAGCCCTTCCAGCGCCCCTATGCGCGACTCGTCCGCGCCGCCCACAGCGCGATCAAGCGCGCCGATCCGAAGGCGACCGTGCTGCTCGCCTCGATGGCCAACGACTCGTGGCGCGCGCTCGCGAAGCTGCTCGACGCCCCTGGGCCGAAGCTCGAGTTCGATGCTGCCGGCGCGCACCCGTTCTCCGGCCGTCCTTCGAACGCACTCAAGATCGTGCGGCTCAACCGCGACGTGCTCGACCGCCGTGGGTACAAACGCGTGCCGCTTTGGCTCACCGAGCTGACCTGGTCCTCGGCGAAGGGCAAGAAGACGCCGCTGACCCAGAACTGGGAGACGACCGAGGCCGGACAGGCCGAGCGGTTGAGCGCGATCTACCGGCTGTTGCTGCGTGACCGCACGCGCCTCAAGCTCGCGCGGGTGTTCTGGTACACGTGGGCGACGGTCGACGAGGGATCGCCGAACTCGTTCGACTACTCCGGCCTCGTGCAGATGACGCCTGGCGACGTGCGCCGCGAGAAGCCGGCGCTCGGCGCGTTCCGGCGCGTCGCAAGGTGAATGTCGGAAAGTGATCGGTTACCCGATCACTTTCCGACATTCACCTTAGGGGTGCGAACGTCTGTTCGGGTTCGTATAGTCGTGTTGTGGCCCGGAAGAACGAGATCAACGTCTCCGGCGCCCGCGAGCACAACCTCAAGAACGTCGACGTCACGATCCCGCGTGACGCGCTGACGGTGCTCACCGGGCTGTCCGGATCCGGCAAGTCCTCGCTCGCGTTCGACACGATCTACGCGGAGGGGCAGCGCCGGTACGTCGAGTCGCTGAGCGCGTACGCACGCCAGTTCCTCGGCCAGATGGACAAGCCCGATGTCGACTCGATCGAGGGGCTCTCGCCGGCGATCTCGATCGACCAGAAGACGACCTCGCGCAACCCGCGCTCGACGGTCGGGACCGTCACCGAGATCTACGACTACCTGCGCCTGCTCTGGGCGCGGATCGGCCACCCGCACTGCCACTTCTGCGGCAAGCCGGTCGCCGGGCAGTCGGCCGAGCAGATCATCGACCAGGTCCTCGAGCTGCCCGAGGGCGAGCGCTTCATGGTCCTCGCGCCGGTCGCGCGCGGCCGCAAGGGTGAGTACGGCAAGCTGCTCGACCACCTACGAGCCGAGGGCTTCCAGCGCGTCAAGGTCGACGGCGAGCTGCGGATGCTCGACGAGCAGATCACCCTCGACAAGCGCTACAAGCACGACATCGGCGTCGTCGTCGACCGGCTCGTGATGCGGCCCGACATCCGCAAGCGGCTCGCTGACTCGATCGAGACGGCGGTCGCGCTCGCGAGCGGGATGGTCGAAATTGAGACAGTTCCCAAGGGCGATGCCAAGCCGCAGACGACGCTCTACTCCGAGCAGTTCGCCTGCCCCGAACACGGCCCGGTCATACCCGAGCTCGAGCCGCGGATCTTCTCCTTCAACTCGCCGCACGGCGCCTGCGACCGCTGCGCCGGGCTCGGCGCGCAGATGGAGATCGACCCCGAGCTGGTGATTCCTGACCCGACGCTTTCGATCGGTCAGGGTGCGATCGCCGTCTGGACTAACGGCACGCCGCAGTACTACCAGCGCGTGATGGAGGCGATCGCCGTCCAGTACGGCATCGACCTCCACACGCCGTGGGCCGAACTCGACAGCAAGGCCAAGCGCCTCTTCCTCTACGGCCTCGGCGGCGACCGCGTCACGATCACCTACGAGAACCGCTTCGGCCGCACGCGCACCTATGCGACCCAGTACGAGGGCATCATCCCGAGCCTCGCGCGCCGCCACCGCGAGTCCGACTCGGACGCCTCGCGCGAGAAGATCGAGCAGTTCATGGCGAAGGTCGCCTGCCCCGACTGCGGCGGCGCGCGCCTGCGTCCCGAGTCGCGCGCGGTGCTCGTCGGTGGCATCTCGTTGCCGGAGTTCTGCGCGCTGTCGGTCCGCGGCGCGCTGCGCTGGCTCAGCGAGGTCGAACTCAGCGAAACCGACCGCCACATCGCGCGGCTGATCGTGCGCGAGATCGAGGAGCGGCTCCAGTTCCTCGAGAACGTCGGCATCGGCTACCTCTCGATGGAGCGCGCCGCCGCGACGCTTTCCGGCGGTGAAGCGCAGCGGATCCGGCTCGCGACCCAGATCGGCTCCGCGCTCGTCGGCGTGCTCTACGTGCTCGACGAACCCTCGATCGGCCTCCACCAGCGCGACAACACGAAGCTGATCGCGACGCTCGAACGGCTCCGCGATCTCGGCAACACCGTGCTCGTCGTCGAGCATGACGAGCAGACGATGTTCGCCGCCGACCACATCGTCGACATCGGCCCCGGTGCCGGCGAGCACGGCGGCCGGATCGTGGCCGAGGGAACCGCAGAGCAGGTGATGGCCGTCGAGGCCTCCTCGACCGGTCAGTACCTCTCAGGCAAGCGCTCGATCGCGGTGCCGCCCGCGCGACGCAAGCGCTCCGGCACGCTCGAGATCCGCGGCGCGCGCGAGCACAACCTCCAAGGCGTCGACGTCGACGTCCCGCTCGGGGTGATGACGTGCGTCACCGGCGTCTCCGGCTCAGGCAAGTCCACGCTCGTCAACGAGATCCTCTACAAGGCGGTCGCCAACCGGCTGCACCGCGCGCGCCATCGCCCGGGAGCGCACACGGCCGTTCTCGGGCTCGACCAGCTCGACAAGATCATTCAGATCGACCAGTCGCCGATCGGCCGCACACCGCGCTCGAACCCGGCGACCTACACCGGTGCCTTCACGCCGATCCGCGAATGGTTCGCCGGC